>JAABUV010002125.1_pt1 | contig 27633 bp, 34 predicted proteins | sample 5559971 | NCBI WGS metagenome assembly JAABUV01 (sample SAMN10711881, study PRJNA513362) | rock metagenome | isolation source: Antarctica rocks | place: Antarctica: Victoria Land, Knobhead nord | collected 2015-12-19
CGCGCTGCTCGTGCGGCTGCTGGCGCACGCGGAGCTGGCCGAGGGCGCCGCGGCCGCGCTGCGGCGCCTGGTCAACACGCCCGAGCGCGGCGCGGCCGTCTGCGAAGCGGGTGTGCCCTTGAGGGGGAAGTCCGCCCGTGCACACCTGATCCAGACCGGTGTGAAGGGCTTACGAGTAGCACGGCCCACCATGCATGCCCTTGCAGGCTGCTCTGCAGCGCTGCATGGCTATGGCTGAGGGGCTGGTACAATTTGCAGGGAACGGTCTGCGGCACCCCTGCCCTGAATCATAGGTTTGTTGCAGCCACTGTCTTTGTATGGTGACGGAAACGTACAATGCTCTGCATACAAGCTCTGTGCATGGAGCAGTATGCTATATGACAGGCCGTTTGAAAGCCGGCAGGGATGCACAGAAAGCCAATGCTTGCAGAAACGCAAGGTTCCTGCAAACACGCCGTGCCCCGCCAAACACTATTGACCACCTTTGCCCAGTGTGTCTGTTTGCTGCCTGATGCACGCTCAGGTGCTCTGGGTCCCGTCAGTCACCCAGACAGTTACTTGGCAGTCCAACGGCGCCGCCCCAGTCAACAAACAAAGGAATGACTCACAACCGTCTATCAGCGGCTCGACCTGCGGCCGGCAGGCGGCGCGGAGGCGCTGGCGCGGCTGTTGGCGGCGCCTGCGCCGCCCGCGCGCGAGCAGGCCGCGCTGGCGCTCGCGTTCCTGGCGCGCAGCGGCGCCGCCGCGCACGCGCGCGTGTTTGGCGCGCTGTGCGCGGCCGCGACGGCCGCGCGCGGCGCGGCCGCGCCGCTCATGGCGCTCGAGCCGCTGTACCATGCCGGTCCGCGCCTGTCTGATGAGCCCAGCATTGGTCAGGACCTGCGTGTGTGTTTGTGTTAGGGTAGGGGTAGGGCGTGGTTTAGTATGGAAGGGTATGGTACCCTAACCCTTCAGTGTTATGTGGGCGCTCACCACGCCCCCAGGCAGCTGGCATGTCCCCGCTCCATGCTGGCACTGCGCAAGAGGCGGCCGACGGGTGGTGTTTCCGGGCATGGGTGTCCGCGCCAATGCGCCCGCCATGCATGCAGTCGCGAGGGCGTCGCGACTGGGGCGGCGGCCCGCCTGTCACGCTGGGCGCGCCGCGACGCCAGGGCGCAGCAGACGCCGGCAGCGGCGGCCGCTGGCGTACTGCCGCGCGCGCATGACCGTGGCTGAGATCGCTGACCCCCGCAGGCGACGCCGAGGGCGTGAGCTACGCAGCGGCATGCCTGGTGCACGCGCTGGCGGCGCCCGCGGCGCCCGGCCAGCTGCCGCACCTGGCGGCCGCCGGCACCGGCTGCGCGCCCAGCCTCGCGCGGCGCCTGGGCGACGGCGCGTGCCCGGCCGCGGTCGTTACGGCCGCGAGCGGCGGCCTGGCCGCGCTCGCGCGCCTGCCCGCGAACCGGCCCGTCGTGCTGCAGGCGCGCACTGGCCTGGCGGCGCACGCGCCCGGCCTGCGCGGCAGGCGCAGGGGCAGCGGGGCGCGCTCGGCACGGAAGCGACTCAAGGCTAGCAGCATAGCAGTGTCTCACATGCTCGTCGAACGTGCCTTGCGCGGCGAGGCCACAGGGCGTGCAGCGCTGCGGTGGCGGGCACCACCTATGCGCCCTCGCGCCTCCCAGCTAGGCGGCGCCTCCTGAGCCGAGGCGCCCGGCAGGCCCTCACAGAGCTGCTGGCGCCGGGCGGGAGCGCGCACGGGCGGCAGCGCGCCGCGGCGCTGCTGTGGCGGCTCGCGTGCCCGCCCGCCGGCGCCGACGCGGGCGTGCACGCCGACGTCTGCCAGCGCCCGGACCTGCTGGCCGGCCTGGCCCATGCGCTGGCCACCGGCACGCCCGCCGCGGCCGGCGTCTGGCAGGCGCTGCTGCACGATTCGGGGCGGTGCGCGCGGATCCCGCACCAGCTTGCGCTGCCAGTCCTGTGCCATGTAGGGAGACTCGCCAAGGCCCTTTGTGTTTATATGCTGGCCGTCGCGCTGGGCGGATGCCCCCTGTGCTGCCCGTGCAGAGGAGCTGTGTGCAGGGCGTGAGGGACGCTTTGCGGCTGCGAACAGGCTCACGAATAACGTGGCGCATGGTCCCAACCTGGACGCGCTGCGGCAGCAGCTCGCGGCGCCCGACACGGTGGCCGCCATCGTGCAGCTGCTGCAGTATGCAGGCGCGGCGCACCGTTGCTGGCATAATCGCTTCTGCCTGGACTGCCTTTGGCAAAAAGCACACGCGTGCATGCCCAGCGCCAGTGCCTGTGAGAGGAATGGGCCTTATCACCCAGGCCTGCATGCATGCCGCGTGGCTTGACGACGCGGTGCTCTTTGTCCAGACCCATGCCATAGTTTAAGGGGCGCCCGCCATGTTGCATGCTCCAGAGGCAAGAAATGCCGCGCTGGAGCTGAGGTAGCCGCATCCGCAGACCCGGGCGTCAGCCTCCCGGCGGTGCATGTACTGGCCAACATGACTGCGTTCCGGTCCGCGGGCAGCCCGCCTGTGCGCTACCAGAGCTCCTTCCTGTCGAAGCTGCAGCAGCTGCAGGTGCGGCGGAGCCCCTAGCGGTCCCTGTGCGCTAATGCCTTGCACTAGACTAGAGCAGAATTGTGCAGCACCTGAGTCGCACATGCAGCCGTGCGCGATGACTCACCCCTGATATGACTACAAACAGGCTAAGATGTGGCCGCATGGTGCCGCATGGAACGACTGTGCTGCAATGTTGAGTTTTGTGCCTTCGAGTGTCAGAATTGACAACCAGCGCAAATGATTCCCGACCTGGGATTTGTGCTTGCCTGGCGCAGCGGTGCCCGCCTCGCGTGCAGGCGCTTGCCTGCCAAGCTGTGCACTACTGGGCGGAATAGGATAGGGTAGCGCCGTGATCATGCACTGCCCCGGGGGCGGCAGGGGCGCGGACACGAGCAGCAGACGCCTGCAGCGGCGGTGGGCGCGAGCGCGGCACCCGCGCTGCTCCTGGGGCTGCTCAACTCGGGCGACCCTGCCGTGGCCGGCGCCGCCATAGCTGCGCTGAACAATCTGTGCGCCCCCGGCTGTCCTGCTGCACCCAAAGTCTCGTTATTCTTGCTTGCCCGCAAATGCCCGCATGTGCTCGCACTTAACCACTGTCGTCTGCGTGTAAACATGACTGTCTATGGATTCTAGGTATGCATTCTGTTCTGCAAAGCTGCCGCGCATTCCTCCTGCATGTGAGCCACTCCAACCAGGCCTGCCTGACCCCTTCCCTGAACCAGAGCAGCCATGCAGTCCTGGCAGGGCTGCCGAAGCCTCTGAACACACCTCGAATGACAACAGAAGTCCCAGCAGTCATTTACTTATGTGCATCAGGAGGCATGTGGTACGGTGCATGCATGTGATTCAGGTCAGCGCGTGGCTTATATGCCACAAGAAAACCAATGGAGCGGCTGTGCATGCAGTGCCATCGGCTCTGGCAGCCACTGCGGGCCTGGGTCAGCGCGCCAGCACGCATCTCACCACTGCCAAGCACAGTGACAACCTCGGCGGCGGAGCTAGCCTGCTGAGAGCCATGTCAGTTCAGGCTTTGCTTAACCTCTGCAACCCTGGGCTGCAGGTGCGCGAGCGAGCTGGAGCGGTTACGCCGCGCGGCCGCGCCCGCCGCGACCGCGCGCCTCAGCCAGCTCATTGCGTGGAGCGCGCTGCCGCTGCAGTGCCGTGAGGGCGCGCGTACGGTGCCGCATCCCTCCCCCAGCATACCCTTCATATCAACCCTAATATTGACAAAGTGCAGGGGTGTCATGTTTCTTCAAGAGCATGCGCCTGTCTGTGCAAGGTGCCCTGCCACCGCGTTAACTCCTTTCAACTAATTTCAAATTTATGCTGGTGAACACACATTAACACGTGCTTTTCTGACGTTGAATGTCCTCAGTATTGCACTGTAGGGATCGGGAGCAGTAATGCACCTAGCATGCATTACGTAGGTCCAATACGTTGAACAAGCTGAAGGGAGTGCAAGCGATGTGTCGGGTGGGCTGCGCAGGTTCTGCAGCGCCTGGAGGCGCGGGGGTATGTGTCTCCCCCGCTGCAGTTCACCTTCATCACTCTGCTGCTGCAGCCGCCCCAAGAGACTCCGCTGTTCATAGAGCCTTGACATGCCAACCCGGCAAGCCAGAACTACGCATCTTGGTGGCCACATATAAACCCTTAGACTGGGGTGCAGTGCCCATGTCATATAGCAGCAGCGCGGAGTCTAACTTCCCAGAGGTGTTGCAGTGCAAACTGCATGTTGTGTCACGGTTTACGGTTGCCAGCTTCTGGGTCCATGTACAACCAGGAGCTTAGCTGGTCAGGACTGCTCACTTGACTGCTGGTGCGCGGAATGTGCCTGGTAAGGGCTAGGATATGCTCCTATGCTTTGGAAAAGCTGCAGGCCATGTGTGATTGGCAGGACGCTAGCCACAGGCGCTTGACATGCTCACAGTATGCACAAGCCAGCAAGCACGCCCTACCCAGAGAATGTGGCATGCTGCAAATACATGGAACCACATCCCTAAGGAAGGGGCAGCTGTGCCAGCAAATGCCAACTGTGCCAGCAAATGCAAAATTGTGCACCCAACTGGGAGCGAAGGCCTGCAGCCAGCCAGCATGGAGTGTGTTGCTGCAACACTGTTGCAAGCATGGACAAGGACAGGCCCTATGCTGACCGAGGCGCCCCTAGGGGAGTAGCCGGCAAGGCCTCGGGGCCTTTCTGGGTACAACAGAGATGCACCAAATTTTTAAAGTCTGCTTTACTGTGTAGCACACAGATACAAGCAGGCTGTGGTGATTTGCTGGCCTCGCTGCCAAGTCGAGGTGAGCTGCCACCTGCACGCTTGGCCGCAGTTTGAACTTGACTTCCCATTGGCCAGCAGTTGATACGCGTAGCGTGAGGTGCTGGCCATGACTGTGGCGACGCCTCTTAATGGCGCTCGTGCTTGCTCTCTGAGTGGGTGAGGAGCGCTTGGCTGGTCGTTGGCGTGTGCAGGCCCTGGCCTCTGCTGCCACATCGGACATAGCCGGTGGGAGGTTGCCAGCGTGTCAGGCGCCCCGTCTGCGGTGACGACTGCGCGCCAAGTGCGCGCTGAGCTGGCCGAGGCCAGTTGACGTGTGCGCCAGCCTGGCCGCTGCTGCTGCCACGCTCCTGCCGCTGGCCGCTGCTATCGATCACGACGCGGCCGCTGCTGCAGCCACGCTGGCCGCGCCAGGGGCTGGCCGGCCGAGCAGCTCCCGCGCTGCGCTGAGCGAGCAGCAGGCGCTGCGGCAGAGCAGGCCCCCCGCCGCGCCAGGCGAGCAGGATGACGAGGGGCAGAGCGCCTTCGGCGCCGCGCCGAGCGAGCAGCGCAAGCTGCAGCGGCACAGCAGCTCCCGCGGCGAGCAGCACGAGCTGCCCAGGGAGGGCGCGAGCCGGGACGCGGACACGCCGTACTGGCGGTCGGCGCTGCAGAGCGTGGACCTGGAGCGCGCCGATGATAGCGGCGCGCTCAGCGCCAGCGACCTCGGCCGGACCCGCACAGGTAGGCCCCGGTGCGAATGTGGTACCCCACACGCTGCCTGCTGCTGCACACCGGTCCTGCTTGGTAAAGCTTGAGTGGTGTCACTGTCGGCTGGTGCATGCAAGCCTGACGCCGCGTCGAGGGGGCGCCTGGTATGCCGCAGCCTCGACAGACGTGGACGCCGCGCTGAGCGCCGTGCCGGTCGTGGACCAGAACGGCTTCATCGTCACGCCCGGCGGCAGCGGCCCGGGCGTGCCCGCGGCCTCCTGGCACCACGACTACACGAAGGAGGCGCAGCGCCTGAAGAAGTGGCGCGCCATGCTGGGTGCGCCTGCCGGGGCCCGTGCCCGCCTCGGCGCCAGGCGCCCTGGGTGTCGCGCCCGACAAGGTGGCGCGCCATGCTGCGCGCGTCTGCCCGGCCCTGGCGCGGCGCTGGCGTGCGCAACGATCATCCTGCGCTCACGGCTGCACTCGGCCTGGCAACTTGAGGAGGGCGGTGCAGCCGGGAGGTGAGCGCGGGCGCGCGCGCGCCAGGCGCGGGGACGTCGGACTGGAAGCGCTTTGTGGCGCGGCACCCCAGCACGGTGAAGCGGCGCGTGCGCAAGGGCATCCCGGACCGCCTGCGCGGCCTGGCCTGGCAGCTGCTCTCCGGCGGGCGCGACCTGCTCATGCAGAACGAGGGTGCGGGCCCCGCCGCCCCGGTCCTGCGGCAGTGGCGGCACAGTCCAGTCTCTAAGCCTTGAAGTGCAGGAGTTCCAGCGGGGCCTCTGTCACCCTCCGCACGCGAGAAAAGTGGCGGCAGGAACATGGCGGGTGACGTCCGAGCATGACTCATTCAGGGCGATACCCTGCACACGCCAGCAGCGCGGGCGGGCGATCCGCCGCAAGGCGCGTGCGCAGGCGTGTACGAGCGCCTCATGCTCGCCAGCAGCAGCGAGAAGGAGCTGGAGATCGTGCGCGACCTGTCGCGCACGTACCCCTCGCACGTCTACTACCAGCAGCGCCAGGGCCCAGGGCAGCGCTCGCTGTTCAACGTCCTGCGCGCGTACTCCGTGTACGACCGCCAGGTGCCCCCCAAGGCGCCTCGTCGCCTCATGTCCTGGCCAGCTGCAGGATGCTCTTCGCCTAGGTTCCAGCAGCAGGGCTGCCTATGGGCGGCGCGCGGCGCAGTGCCGTGGGTGCGGGCCTGGAGCCCGGCTCAGCAGGTGCCCGCCGGACAGAGCCTGTGGCAGGGCGTCCAAAGCGCGCCAGGGCCTGCGGTGCGCAGCGAGCACGTATGTGCACCCGCAGCGCCCGCCGTCACAGCTGCGGCGCCGCGGGCGGGCGCAGGTGGGCTACGTGCAGGGCATGGGCTTCATCGCGGGCCTGCTGCTCCTGTACATGTGCGAGGAGGACGCGTTCTGGACGATGACGGGCCTGCTGAAGGGCGCGCGGCATGCGCCGCTGGAGGGCCTCTTCCGGCCGGGCCTGCCGCTGCTGCAGCAGTGCCTGTTCCAGTTCTCGGCGCTCGTCGACCACGAGGCGCGCCGGCGGGCCGGGGCAGAGGCAGGGCATGGGCTCAGGCCTTGTGCCTTGCTAGGGATGAGGGTGTTTGCTGGCTATGGCAAGCGCCAGCGTGTGCCCTCACCGTCCCATCCTGCTCAAGGTCTGCGGCTCGGCGCGTCATGCTGTCTGGAAGCGGCCGCGGCGTCGATCTCGTCGGCCAGCCGTGCACGCTCATCTGTTGCGCTGGCGGTGCAGAGCAATGCGGCAACCCATGCGCGGGGCTTCCTGTGTTGTCTTGTTCAGCCGTTGCCTGCTTGGAGCCGGAGCGCGCGAACACAGAGACGGGCCGAGGCAAGGCGCGCGCGCGGCGGCAGCAGGGCTGCGGCAGCGAGCGCTGACGGGCGCCGGTGCGCCGCGCAGCTGCCGCGCCTGGGGGCGCACTTCCGCGCGGAGGGCGTGCACCCCACCATGTTCTGCTCGCACTGGTTCATCACGCTCTTCGCCTACACGCTGCCCTTTGGTGCGCCCCCGGAGCGGGGCGCGCGCTGGACGCCTGATCTCCACTATTTGCGATTAGTATTGGGGATTGTGCTGCCGCCCTTGCCTTCTGCGCCGATGAGTCACGCAACTGTTGGTGAAGCACCTTGACACTTAATTCAGCTTTGTATTCGAGAGCTGCACCGCACCTGCTCGGTTCCACTGTTGCACCGAAGAGTCAATGCAGCGGAACAAAACCTGTGGGGGACGCAGACCACCTGTTGCGCGTGTGGGACATCCTGCTGCTGGAGGGGCCCAAGACGGTGTTCAGGTGCACGGCGCCCACCCGCACGCCACTCCTCTCGTCGCTGCGGGCGGGCTTACCGGTTTAGGGGTAGTCAGAGCGCACCATTGGACATTCTGTGACGCCTGTGCCTGTCTCAGACTGGATCTGGCTGCACGGGTCACTGGTACGACCTGCGCACGCTGGGCTCTGACCTGCACGTCGTAGGTGGCCCGGCGCTGCTGCATCCCTTGAAGAGCGCGCTGCTGCCGCTGCCGCTGCCATGCAAGGCGCTGCCGGCCAGCTTGCGCCCGTGTTGCTGACCACGCGCTCCGCGGGCCCGGGCCAGGGTGGGCCTGGCGCTGCTGCGGCTGTCGGAGGACGCCCTGCTGCCGCTGCCGTTCGAGCGGCTGCTGACCGCGCTCAACTCCAAGCAGTACGCCGCGTTCGCGCGCCCGCCGGGCCTGCTGCTGCGCCAGGCGCTGGCCTTCCACGTCTCGCGCCGCCTGGCCGCCTCGCAGGCGCGCGCCCCTGGCCCGAATGCATGTAGGGTAGGGTTGTCCTGACTCCAACCCTATACGCCAGGCGCTGGCCTTCCACATCTCGCGCCGCCTGGCCGCCTCGCAGGCGCGCGCGCGCGGCCCGAAAGGGGCGACCTGCGTCGAGGCTGGACGGGGGGAGCACCTGGGGGCTCCAGCAGCCTATATTCCTGCTCCTGTTCCACGCTGACCACATAGGCCCGACCCACAGCCGATGGCGTGCTGCAGGGCGTGCCTGCCCGCTGCAGTTTTCGGTGTAACTGCATGCATGCAGCAGCAGCAGCCAGGTGCGCCTGCAGCAGCCAGGTGCGCCTGCAGCAACCAGGTGCGCCTGCAGCAGCCAGATCATGCATGTCGAACGCGCAAACTGGCTCCGAGGTGACTCTGCCCAGCTGGCACGGTGCAGGGCGAGTACCAGCGCAGCCAGGTGCCCTCGCCGGCTGCCGAGCCGCTCTCGACGCGCAGCAGCAGCGAGGTGGCGGGGCGCAACAGCGGCGAGGCCGCCGCACCCGGCGGTGCGGCGGGCGGCGGCGCCGCGCCATGACATCTAGCCGGGGCTGCGCACACGGGAGAGTCGCCTTGTGCGCGCTCTGTGCAGGGTCCCTGCACAGCGCGGCATGCAGAGGCCCTGGCCCGATCAGCGCCGCGCGCAGCGGCCCCGCGGTAAGGCGCAACCAAGAATGAAGTGATGTTGCTGGTGTGGAGCGCGCTGCTCTGCGGGGGCGGCATTGTGACATCGCGTCGCGGAGGAGCGGCAGCTTCCCGGCAGTTCAAGCAACAAGCTTGCCAGACTGGCGCCGCGGGAGAGCGGGCACAGGGGCGGGCTTGCTGCAGAGTGGCCTGAATTTTGATGCGCTGGGCGGTCGCTGCCAGGCTGGACAGCGTGTTATAGACTAGGGGCGCCGCCCTGTGCGGCGCCTGGCTGTGTGCTATGCGTGGCAGGCGGCCTTGGTAATCAGTGTGCACCTCCTGTCTGTGTGACATCCCCGCCTACTGCGCCGGCGGGCAGGTTTGCGTGCTGAGTCTGCAGGCCAGCAGACGCACGCCAGCCCAGCGAGTTTTGCTCCGCGGAGACATGTTTTGATATCGCACTTGGAACCGGTATGTGGCGTCGCAACCAACCGGCAACCTTAGCGGCGTGTGCCTTTGATAAACAGCGATGGTCCTGTGCTCTTTGCTCTGTCGGAGTCTGATCGTTTCTTTAATTGGCATTGCCGCCTCTATGCCGATGTATAAAATAAAGGCTCTCCATGGCGGCTTTAAAATTTTAAATCACATCGGCGCGTGACCCTAACCCTAGCACTCTGTGCTTGAAAGGTTCAATGGCAAAAGCGCAGTCTGCCCCACAGCGTGCCTACCCGCTGGGCGGGCGCCAGCGCCGTGAGGTGTGCACAGCAGCCATGGCGCAGCAATCGCGCGTGCTGCGGGAGGTGCTGCGTGCATACGCGTATGTTGTGCTGTGGATGGCCGTGAGCTCCTCGGTCATCCTGTTCAACAAGTGGCTGCTGGCTTTTAGCGGGTTCCCGTACCCGATTGCGCTCACGTCCTGGCACATGGCCTTCTGCTCCACGGTGGGCGTGCTGTGCGTGCGGGGGCTGCGCGTGGTCAAGTCCCACAACATGAGTGGCCACGACTACCTGCGGCGGGTGATGCCGATAGGTGCGACCCGCCTGTTTCAGCGGGCTCTTGTTGTACACACGTTGGTTGCACTATACAGTGCAGGCAAGGCGAACTCGAACGCAAGTGTTAGGGCAGATACACCTGCGCAGCTGCGCGCTCTTCGGTGAGAGCGCACTGTTGGTTGCTGTGGCGATGCTTGCAGCGTGATGTAAGGTGCTGGACAGCAAGGACACTTTGGGCTGAGTGTGCCTGTCTCAGCGCCACGAGCTGCAACAGAAGCAGTTGTGGCGCCGAAAGCACTGGCTACAACCTTGTCTCAGTGCTTGAGGACCGCCTTGACGCCACGCCCCACGCAAGTGCTCGCTGGTCTGGACTTGGGCACGCAGCGTGTGCACACGTGATGTGGCCCTCGTGGAGTCACAAAGGCGGGCTGAAGAGGATACCACTTGGTGTATCAGCCAGCTGTGGGATGCTTACAGGTTGCAGGGCCTGTAACGCATATTGCGGCGCCAAACGCTTGCACAACATGGCGCGGCAGGCGTGCTGTACGCGGCCAGCCTGTGGCTGTCCAACTCCGCATACCTGTACCTCTCCGTCTCGTTCATCCAGATGTCCAAGAGCCTGATGCCCGGCCTGGTCTACTTCACCGGCGTCGCGCTCGGCACCGAGCGCTTCGCGCGCGGCACGGCGGCCAACATGGCGCTGATCGCGTTCGGCGTCGCCATCTGCGCGTACGGCGAGGTTAACCTGCCGCTCAAGGGCGTCGCGCAGCAGCTCACGGCGCTGCTATTTGAGGCGCGCGCCGCCGCCGCTCCGGCCCTGAAGCAGGCGGCCTGCGCTCTCAGCCGCATCAGCTTGAGCCCTTGCACAACAGCCACAGCTGCGCCCCTGGGATGCTGGCACCCCTCCGCACTTGTGCAGGACCTGTGCCGCGCTTCAAAGCAGGATTGCTCCACAGCCTGCGGGGTCCTGCATGCCACTGCGATGGTGCGCCAGTGCGGCAGGTGGCGCGGGTCACACCGGCGGTCACGGGCGAGCGCACGGCAGCATCCTGCAAGCGCGCGTGACGGGCGGCCTCATGCGCCTGGGCGCAACCAACGGCCGCGCAGGAGGCCGGTCAGGGGCTGAGGCCGGGCACGCTCGGGGGCGCGGCGCAGGCGGCGCGCCTGACGCTGGTGCAGCTGCTCATCAACAGCAAGGGCCTGCATATGAACCCGCTGCAGAGCCTGTACTACATCTCGCCCGCGTGCCTGCTCTGCCTGACCCCGCCGCTCGGTGCGCGCGCCTCCCTGGCCTGGTTTGCTTGCACTTCTTGTTAGCCCGGATGCCATCATTCCGAAAGCTGCCTCGCGTTCATGCTGTTGACACAGAGCTGTACAGCTCACCAGGTCCAGTCCCTGCAAGGCTGGAACCAGTCCGATCGCATGCACGTGAATGCCGGAACACAGTAGACGCTTTCAAGGTGCGTCATTGCATGTCTATAAACGTCAAAGCGCACCCCCGTCTGAAAGGCAGCTTGCATCCACGCTTGCATCCAGCTTTAGCCTGGCGCGGCTTCGCATGGACCTGTCGTCGTGGTGCTGCTGGAGCCGGGCGCACCCCGCGCATGGAGCACAGGTTGCGCCAGCCGGCTGATGCGAGGTGCTGCTGCGCGCAGTGCTGCTGGAGCTGGGCCCGATGATGCGCGACGCGAGCCTGAACCTAAACCCGGCTGTCCTGCTGGCCAACGCCCTGAGCGCGTTTGCTCTCAACCTGGTGCGGCCTGATCGGTGTTCTGCGCTACGCTGAGCACAGGGAGAGGCGAGCCGCGTCTGTCTGCATGTTGCGTGTTGTGGCAAGCAAGGGGTGGCGGGGTGGGCACAGGCGCTGCGGTGCTGGGCCACCGCTCTGCGCTGTGGCAGCGCACTGTCCTAACAGCAGGGCAGGCTGGAGGTTGGTGACGCCCTGTACAAGGTGAAATGCCAACGCTGCTTTATGTGGGCTGTCAGTGCGCATCTTTGACCAGCGCCCTACCCAAGGTTCATGCACTGCGCATGATCAGTGGAGTAGCAGTAAGAGATCAGTTAGCGAGGATGCATCTGGCGACCAGTGGGTGCGGCGCAGGCCGTGTTCCTGCTGATCGGCAAGACGAGCGCGCTGACGATGAACATCGCGGGCGTGATCAAGGACTGGCTGCTCATCTTCTGCTCCTACTACCTCTTCCGCGCGCCCGTCACCGCGCTCAACATGCTCGGCTACGCGTTCTGCTGTACAGGGGTATGGCCGGCGCCGCCGCTGCCCACTCCGGATCGGCCACAGGCACTCCTGTGCGGCTCTGCTTGCGCCAGAGGGACATGATATGCCTGGGATGTGCACGCATGGGTTCGCGCTGCAGCGTCATATGCCTGGGTGACATGCGCGAGGTGCATGCTTGTAGCAGCTCCCGCACCGGGGAAGGAAGGCAGCGAGGCAACAGAGTGAGAGACGCGGCCGCCTGTGCGCGAGAGATCGGCTTCATCCCCTCTAGCGTCTAGAGTAAAAAATGAAGCGCTCGGTGGCGCTGAGTGTAGGGAACAGCCTACAGCCAGCAGAAGAGCAAGCGTGGGCCGCACGTGAGGCGCCACGCTGGTACCGGCGCGCCGCGCGCAGGTGGCGGTGTACAACTGGATGAAGCTGAAGGCGATCCAGGCCAAGGCGGCGTTGAGCACAGGCAAGGACGCGGAGAAGGGCGGCGCGGGCGCGGGCGCGGGCGCGCCGGGCGCGCCGCAGCTGACCGCCGACGCGCGCTCACCCACCGCGCCGCCGCCCGCGCCGCCGCAGGCCGCGCCCGCCGACTACACCAGCTTCCGGTGCGCGCCGCTCCGCAGGTCAGGTTTAGCTAGGCCTGGTCCTCGGTAGGCCTAACCCTATCCCTATGCAGGCTGCGCGCTCCATGAAGGTCACCTCTCCTGCACGTGAAGAAGCGGGGAGCCCCCCTCCTGGTGCTATAAGAGCGGCAAGGTCATGTGACATAACGAGGTTTGAGGCTTGCTGCCCGATCGGCCCTGGTGATACGAGGTGGGCCGGTATGCCCTGTGCTGCAGGCGCGCGTCAGACACGCACGCTCCGGCTCTGCATGCCACTCAGCGCGGCGTCCTGCACCGACCGCACTTTTCTTCTTTCACAGTTGCGTATGCTGCATGGCTCAGGCATGCGCATGAGCATGCGCGGTGCGCCCGGCAGGTCAAAGGAGGACATCATGGAGGAGATCAGGCGACTGCAGGCTGCGCTGCTCTCGCACGACGGCAGCCGTGCGCCAGACACCAAGGACAATTGAGCGCGCGTGCTGTGCCTGCGCGCGTTGCCCTGTGTGACCGCATGGCCGCCCGGGCGCGTGCAGTCCGTGTTGAAGAGGGCCTGCTCACTCACTTTGCCTCCCCAGAGCCTCCCCAGAGCCCAATGATGTCAGGCTGGACCCTACAGGGCTGCTCCAAATACAAAGCTTCGTTTATCTTGGCCTCAAGCCCGGACGAAGGAAAAGTGTCCAGGTGAGTGCGGAGGCGCAAGGCTGAGACGTGCCCTCTTCAGCTAGCTCATAGTCACGGAAGAGCACCATGCGCATATTCTGAAGCCTGCTGACGCACCGCCAGTGCAATGCACCGCCCCTCTGGTGCTGGACGCTGAGGGTCCAGGTCAGCCAGCAGCATGGTGACCTTCACCAGCCTGGAGGACAGCCCAGCGTTCGAGGCCAAGGTCAGCAGCAAACTCGGCAGCACCCCATTCCTGAGGCACCTGCGCACCCTCCTGTTAGCATTTGTACAGGCGCCTGTGCTGCACGAGGTAAACGCTTGCCAGACTCCCTCTGGGTGAAACGTATATATGTCCATGACGGCGCATGCTCAGACCCAGCTCTGACCTGCGGCACTTGTGCAACAGGCGCTGGCGCTGGAAGGTATGGTCGAGCGCCTGGACGCGCGGAGCAGGGCGCTCCTGCAGGGCGCCCGCATGTACTCGCACGGGCTGTCGGGCATGACGGAGGGCCTTGCAGCCATGGCCGCACGCCTGTATGACTTCTGCGACGGCACGGACGAGGAGACGATGAGCCTGGGTGCCCCCCGCCATAGCTGTGCGCAGGCCCAGCACAGGCGTGGCGTGCGGCTCGGTGGTGTGTGCCTTGAGCAGTTCACGCCAGGGGGCCTCTGCACTTACCGAGCAGAGCATAGGGGTCTGCTGTGCAGCATAGCAGCGTGGCCCTCCCCACCCGGCTCAGCTGAGAGGGGCCAGGAGAGCATGTGCTCGATGTGTGCGGCGGTGCCCTGCTGCGGCCTGCAGGGCGGGCCGGCCGTGGCCTCCGCGCGGCGTCCCCTGCGCTCTGCAGGTTGCGCGCGGACCCTGCTCGCCGCCGGCCGCAACACCCTCGTGGGCATGAGCCGCAGCGGGCCCCCTTGGAGCGCCCCCCTGGCAGCGGCGCACCTCGTAGGGGCCGCCGCGTGCGCCCGGGCGCTGACGGCAGGCTGGCGCGCGCGCGCGCCAGGCGGCCCGCAGCTGGCCAAGTTCGTCGGCGTGCTACAGGAGCTGCGCGACGCGGGCGAGATGCTGCACACGCAGACCGAGGCCGCGTTGTGCGAGCGCCTGGAGCCGTGGGCCGCGGTGCGCGTCTCCGGCCGTGGCCCCCGGCGCCGGCGCCGAGGCCTGGCGGCGCCGCACGGCGCGTAAAGCGCCGGCTTAGGATCGTTCCTGTGCATTTGTTTGCAGCCCTGAGGGCGAGCCGCCTGAAGGCGGAGCTGGCTGCTGGATTGCCAGACGGCACGAGCCCGCCCTCCTGTCATGGAGAGGTCATAGGAGCCTGCCATGTGCCTGACAGGGCCGGCCACTCGCGCAGGCAAAGTGGGAGGAGGTGCGCGCGGCGCGGCGGGCGGCTGACCGCGCGGCGGCCGCCGCGCACGAGGCGCGCCTGGCGCATCTTGGCCACCGCAGCGGCGGCGTCGCCGACGGGCTCTCCGCCGCGCTGGGCCGCCGCGCAGACGCCAGCGGGCCGGCGCTGGCGGCCGCGGAGGCGCGCCGCGCGGCTGAAGGCAGCACGCCATCCTTTTGCATGCACATTGCGATGCGCCTCACAGGTGCAGTGTCTCCAAGGCCTGTTGGCGCTGTCACACAGGATGCAGCAGCTCATGGCGACACATGCAGCCTTGCCCGCTGGTCCCTAAGCTGCATCCGCCTGTTTGTTGGGCGTCACGTGCAGGCGGCCGCGGCGGAGGCGCGCAGCGCATTGGCGGCGCTGCTGGTCGCGGCCGACGGCCGGCGGCGGTGCGAGTTCTTGGAGGCCGTCGTGGCGGGCGTGCACGCCGCCGCGCTCTTCTTCGAGCGCGGGCACGAGGCGCGCACCTCGTGCCTGCGCTGCTCTTTGCCGCGACCTCCCTGATCGCGCACAGGGCTCTGTGCCCAACATTCCGTGTGCCTGCAAAGGCCGCCATGAGTGCCTCTTACCTCTCCTGGCCACAGGCCAGTGTGCACAGCACATTTCAGCCATCACAGCGACAGCACTGCTGTGCCATGTGCCCGGGAGGGCCAGGCCTTGCCTGTCACCGCCGTCGCGCAACCGACAACCTCCTGCTGTGATGCAACACCGTGCTCGAATGCGCCAAGCTGCTCCTGCCCTGGCCCCATGCCCGCCGTGGCACAGGTGACCGGGCAGCTGCGGCCGTACATGTTACCCAACCCCTGACCCTATCCCGCCCCAGCCCCACGCGCCGCCCTGGTGCAGGTGACCGGGCAGCTGCGGCCGTACATGTAACCCTAACCCTGACCCTATCCCGCCAAGCCCCGCGCGCCGGCCTTGCGCAGGTGACCGGGCAGCTGCGGCCGTACATCGAGCAGGCGCTGTCGGTCGCGGCCGCGCGGCGCAGCGGGGCGCGCGCGCAGGCCGCCGCGCTGCAGGCGCTGGCAGATCAGGAGCGCGCCCGCCACAGCGGCGCACCGGAGCGCGCCCCGGGTGAGCACGGGCTGTGGCCTGTCGCAGGCTCAGCTGAACATTCGGGGTTTCCCGGGCCTGGGTCGTGTGCATGCATGGCGTGCGGTGCGCGCTTTTGCACGTCGGCAGCCGCTCTGCATGTCACACCGGCGCGTCGGCTCACCTAACCCATTGCCCTTGCGATGCGGTGCACTCGCGTGCCCTCCAGTGTGTGCGACGTGCGCTGCTCTGTCCTTCCTGACGGCCCGGAATGGCCTGTGGCTGCACATGCGCGGGGCCTGCGGCGGGTGCCGCAACCTGGCGACAAGGGAGACAGCACACACAGGATGCTGAAAGACCCGTTTCCCAACATGGACTGCGTGTGCCTGACCATGCTCTGCAACAGAGCTGTGCACAGACTGTGCCTGCGCTCCGACGCACACTACATTCACAGGTCTGGTGTCCGCCCTGCTTGCTGAGCGCCGGGCTGTAGCGCTGCCCCGGAGCGAAGCGGGCTCAGCACAGCATGCTGTGGTTGCCTGCAGGCGGCCGTAATGCACCAGATGGGTCGCCCGGCCGACCGCGGGACGCGCCCGGCGACGGCGCCGGCACCGGTGCGGCCGCGCCCGTGCAGCAGGGCTGGCTGCTCCTGGCGAGCGGCGGGCCGCGCCGCGAGTGGCGCCGCAGCTTCTTCGTGCTGGACGCGGCGGGCGTGCTCACATGCCAGGGCGGCAGGGTGTGCACTTGGGCGCGCTTCCACCCTCGCGGTCCCCGCCCCTGCGCTTCTTGCCTTCCCGTATGGGCCGCCGCCTCCCGTGTGGGCGGAGTCTGCCGGCACTCCAGACGGCGCTTGTCGGCGGACCACCTGAGGCCAAAACCATCACGGTGTCGTTGAGCCACTCCCTCCCGAGCAGGCGCGCCAGGTCGCACGTGGTGATCTAGAAGGCGCGCGCGCCGCCGGTCTCGGGGTACAGCATCGCCAGGCCCTGAGAGGGCGCGGCGGCGACCTGGCCCTCCGCGCCTGGGGCCTGGCGGAGCTGTGCCCTGAGATTGGCGGCGCGCGCGCCTTCAAGATCACCACGCGAACCTGGCGCGCCTGCTGGGAGGTAGCGGGTAGCGACACCGTGATGTGGTTAGGCCTCAGGTTGTGTGCCGACAAGGGCAGCAACCCCGCCATCCTGGCCGCCTGTCTGAGTGTGCGAGGGCGCTCGCAGGCACAGGCAACCCGCTTGCCCGCACGACTCTGCGTCTAACTCAACAAGGCAGCGTGTCCACTGCTCCATGCACTGGCAAGCCTTCGCAAAGCTGTGTGCACGCGCAAAACCACAGCTGTACGGCATCATGCACAGCGTGAGCGTGCTCGCAAGCATGGACAGGCGCGCGCGCGCGAGCAGGCAGGCCCGGACATGGACGCCGCGGCAGAGCCGCGGGAGCCGATCCAGGCGGCGGCGCGGGCGGGCCTGTCGCTGCTGACCTCGGCCGTGAAGCCGGGCGCGGGCGACGGCGGCGCCGGCCTGCGCTTTGCGTTCCGCGTCGTGTCGCCGGCCGGCACGCTCGCGCTGCAGGCCGCGTCGGAGGCGGAGCAGCGCGCCTGGATGGCTGCGCTGCAGGCGCGGCGCCCCGCCCTGCTGCGCCCGCCATCCTTTCCGATTCGGGCGGCCGCCGGTCTGCGTGCGGTGACGCGCGCGCATGGGCGGCCGCCCTGCGACATGCCCAGCGCTCCTGTCAGGGCCGGCATGCTGACCGTACGGCACTGAGCCTGCGAACCCGCCCTAGGCGCCGGCCTGCTCGCGCATCTGACCCTGCACCGACGAGCCTGGGAGTGGCAGCCTGGCTGGCAGGGGCAGCCTGGCTGGCAGCAAAGGGGACGGAGGGTCACCAGCTGGCACCCCACACCCATCCGAACAGCGTGGACGGGCGCGGCTCCGAGCAGCAGCGGCGGGGGTCGCCTGCCCGCCAGCGGGGCTGACTCGTAGATGCGCGCGCTGGCCAGGGCGCGATCGTTGGCCTGCTGAGCGCCGCGCCAGATTCGCCCAGAGCCGCGGACGCCGGCTCGGACCTGCGGCCGTCTGCGCCGCCGCGCGGTCACGCGCGCGCGCGATCGTGGCAGCAGGGCGCTGATGACGCCGCGGCGCCCGCGGGCGGCGGGGGCTGCGTGCCTGCGGTACGAGCGACGCCGGACAGTGACCGCCGCCCAGGCACATGGTGTCATGGACGCGAGACTGCTTCGACCGGGGAGCGTGGCGCGTGGCTGGGCGTGTGAGGGCTGTCAACTGCCATGCTGCGGAGGCCTTGATGTGCGGATTGCACGCTGGGCGAGTGAGCGGATGGGATCATACCTTCGTATGCGGCCAAACATGCCCGCCTCGTCCCCCGACAGGGCGGCGGCGGCGCGGATGCGCCGCGGCGCGCCGGCTCGGCCGGCGCCGGACCCGCGGCGCCCACCGACCTGCCGGCCGAGGTCGGGCCGCCGCTGCGGCGGCCGCCGCCGCTGGAGGCGCTGCGCGGCGTGCCCGGCAACCACGCATACGCGGACTGCGGCGCGCCCGACCCCGACTGGGCCTCGATCAATCTGGGCGTGCTGCTGTGCATCCAGTGCAGCGGCGTGCACCGGCGCCTGGGCGTGCACGTGTCCAAGGCGCGCGCTGCGCGCTCTGCCGCGCTCTGGGTGTCCCCCCCGCGCGCGCGCCGCGGCTGGCGCCAGAGCTCGTGGCGGGGGCGTGCAGCCGCTCGAACCCCCTGCTCATGCCTGGGTGTTCCGCATGACCTCCTTCGCACAAGGGAGCTCCAATCCTGTCTTGGCATGTCTGCATCTTTGCTGCGTGCCTCGTCGCAGGGGCCACCGCTCGCTCAGACCGCCCCAAGGCAATGCATCTCTAGTGTAATGTGATGATGTTGCTGTACGCATAGAGCTGTATGATGAGCGCGTATACGTGCGCATGCAACCCCCTGTGGACAAACCAGCTTTAGGACCATGCTGCACACTCAGGCCTCACAAGCACCACGCTTTTCCCGTGATCACGACCTCACGGCCAGCGTGCGCGCCGGCAGGTGCGCAGCCTGACCCTGGACGTGCGCGTGTGGGACGCGCCCGTCATGGCGCTCATGGCCGCGCTGGGCAACGCGGCCGCCAACGCGGTCTGGGAGGAGGCGCTGCGCCGCGTGTCCGCGCAGGCGGACAGCTGGGTGCGGCGCCTACGCCAGGCCCCCAGCTCTACCCTCCACCCCGGGGGCAGCTCTTGATAGATCCTTTGGGAAGCGCGCTTGCATGGAAGGCTCCCTTTTATTAGAGCCCTGCAAACCCTGCATGCTGCTGATCCCACGCCTGCAACACCTGGTGGACAAATTGCCATGGCTGGCAGGTCTGGGCCGAGGACAGCGACGATGAAGAGCGCCCGGCCAGCCCCGTGGCCCGCTTGGCGAACAGGTACGGCCCCCTTGCCCTGTGCTGCCCTGCCGCGGGGTGGACGTGCGGGTGGCTGTTGCAGCCCGCATGCGGCATGACCACCACGCCCAGGTTGCCTGACTGCGCAGCCTCCCAGACTCGCCTGTGCTGCGGCTGTTCTCTGGAACAGCAGCTCACAGGTGCTGGGCATGCAAGCCCAGCGAGCGGCGCTGGCGGCTGCGCGCGCAGCGTGACACCGCTGATCACATGTCGCCACCCGCTGTCGTGACAGCGCTCCCCATCGCATGCTGGGCGAGCAGCATGGGCCACGGTATACTGGCTTGGCCGGCCAACGGCCTGCATCACCAGCGCCGGCCTGCCGCGCAGGCGGGAAGCCCAGGGCGGCGGCGCCTCGCCGCCCGGCGGCCGGCCCGCGCGCGCGCCGCCGGATGCGGAGGGCCTGGCGCACCTGAAGCCCCGGCCGGGCGACAGCCTGGCGGCCAAGGCGCGCGCCCCGCTCCTGCGCCGCCGCGCCTGACAGCGCGGGGTGCGCCAGGGAGCCGGCGCTGGCAGGCTGCTGGCGCGACTCGCATGCGCGCGCCCGCGGCTGCATGCGGGCGTGGCGCGTCATGCCGATCAGCTGCGGGGGGCGGCTCATCGTAAGTAGGCACCACATGCCCTTGTGGCTGCCGCTCACTCCTGGGCCGCGTATAGTCTCAGTCCGCGTACAGCCGCGTACAGGTCTGCCTATCATGAGGACTGCTTCGCACTTGAGGGGCGGCTTCGAGTCAACTCGCACAAGTCCCTTGCATGTGGCAGCATGGTGACTGGGTTTTCATGAAAGCAATCAAGCCGGTACCCTTGCTGTCATTACCCTCATAATCGGGCGCTGCAGGAGCTGTTCATTAGGGCAAAGTATGTGGAGCGACGCTTTGTGCCGCGCCCGTCCGCCCTGCCTGGCGGCTCGCCCGCGGACGCTCTCTGGAGAGCTGCGCAGGCTGGCGACACGACGTGCGCCCATCCCAATGCGCCGCTCACGCTGATAGGGTTCGCGCATCACACCTGCATGCATTCTGACAGCCTGTCAGTGACAGGCCAAGTTTTGGCATGCTGCGTTTATACCACCAGCAGTCTACTGTCATGCTTAGGCATATGTATGACTTTTCCTGACAATTGGTATGCTGCGATCATACCACCCACAACATACCGGTTCCCGTCCGACCACCGACGTCAAATTGGGTTGGGCCTCACCAGTACTGCGTTGAGGAATCACGTGGGAACCCGAGGTGCTGCAGTGTATTTTTTGAGTTTTTTGCTGCTTTTGTGTTCTTCTACATTTTTTTGCCCACAGGTGAGGCAGGAGGACTTTTTAAGGCACCTTTGGGTTTTACCCGGGTTTTGGCAGGGTTAAATTTTGACATGGTAAGTGTTGCCTTGGAACCCTGTTAACAATGCGTCGCGTTTGCATTCGCTGCGCTCCAAGCGTGCGCCCCCATGCGCAGGGCAGCCATGGCGGCGGTCGCGGCCGGCGCCGAAGTCGCGGCCTCATACTCAACGCCCGCCGCGGCCGCAGTGTATGCGGCAACGGCCGCGCTCGCCGACCCTGGGCGGGGCGGGCCCGCACCCGGCGCTCCGCCGCGCCAGCCCGCCGTGACGGCCCTGCATGCGGCGTGCCAGGCGCGCACGGCCACGCCGGTGGCAGTGACGGCACTGGGGGCGGGGGCCAAACGGGGGCGGTCCGATGCTCGACAGGCACGGCGCTCTGCTCAGGCACCCGCTGCTCCAGGCGCGATAGTCCCCGCTGCTCTTACAGCGCGCGCGTGTGTGGATGGAACGCAGTGGCGCTGACGCTGGCGTGCTGCGCGTGCGCGCCAGGCGGGCGGCGCCGCGCTGCTGGAGTACCTGCTGCAGGCGGGCGCGCCGGTCGGTGCGCGCGACGCGGGCGGGCGCACGCCGCTGCACTACGCCATCCTGCGCAACAACGCCGCGGCCGCCAAGCTGCTGCTCTGCCGCGGCGCCAGCAGGTGCGGACCCGGGCCCCAGACTGCACGCACCCGCTGCATGGGTGCCCCGCACGCCGCACCACTTACGGCTTATCTGGACGACTGGGCAGGTCATGGCGCAGGCTGCGCGTCTGTGTGGTGACCCATGAGGGCGATGCAAAGCACGAAGCACGCTTGTTTATGCTGACGGCACTCGCTGTGGGCAGCCCTGTTGTAGCGCCATAAGAGGGCATTCACACTGCGTGCCTGTTGTACACAGTCCGCATGGACTGTGTGTTTGCCAGTGGCAGAGTTGGTTCCTTCAAGGTCCTGATCAGTGGTGGGCGCCGACGCATGCGGCTGCGCGGCGAGCGCGCCAGGCAGGCGCGCGACGCGCTGGGCCGCACGCCGCTGGAGACGGCGATGGCGCGCGGCGCCATCCCCGACGTGGAGCTCTTCATGCTGCTCTCGGAGGCGGAGTGATGCGCTCGCATGCCGCAGCGCACTCTGCAAAGTCGTGCGTGAATTTGCAAGTTGCAGAACCTGCCCAGACATTTTCTGTGCAAAATGGGTGCTGCTGGAAACGCCTTCCTCGTCTTATTACAGGCTCTGCGCCACCAGGCGCGCGCTCCGCTCCGTCAGCTGACTGCCGAATCTCCCCTTCGGCACACATGGGATTCCAGCTTTTACATGAAGTTCGTGGCAGGCCGGGAGTATTGAGTCCGGCCAGATGCGCGCCGCAGACTCCTCACGCATGCCAGCGCCCCGCCCAGTCCGTGCGCTGAGCCCGGGCAATAAACACGCCCGCACGCGCGCCTGCCGCCGCTCAGTACAGCGCGGCCAGCGCGGGCGAGATGAAGACCTCCACCTCCGCCAGGCGCGCGGCCGCGGCCGCGCCGCCCAGCAGCGAGGCCTGCCCCGCGCCCGCCGGCAGCGCCGCGTAGGCCAGGCCCAGGCGGCTCTTGGCCGTGCGCAGGTCGCCGGCGCCCTGCGTGGGCGAGTCCGGGCCGGCAAAGCCGCCCATGACGGGCGCCGCCGGCGCACCGATGACCTGCCCGCGCATCGCCAGTGTGGCCGTTTTCGCGGGTGTCGCGCCGTTACGGTGGGCGCGTGGCCCGCGCCGGGCAGGGCCAACGGTTGCGCGAGAGGGTGGGGGGGGGCGCGCCAGGTCCCCGGCGCCCCACTGCGGCCCGCCGCGCGCAAAGTCGAACACGGCCGCCTCGGGGCCGCCCACCTGCTGGGCCGTCGTGGCTGGCTCAACAGGGGCAGAGCCCAGGGAAGCTTGTGTGCTGCGAGGGCGGCGAATCGACGGACAGAGCGAGCCGGCCGGCGCGGCCGCGGGCCCCTGCCGGGCTGCGGCGCGCCTTGCGCAGCACGGTGGGCGCCCGCGCGCCGCCCGGGAAGCAGAACAGAAAGGCGGTCCAGCTGGACGCGTAGTCATCCGTGGACATGAAGCCGCACGGGTTGAAGCCGCCAAACACGGCGCCGCCCTCCGTCCGGGCGAGCACCACGCAGGGACCCTTGAAGTCGCACCTGCGCGCCGCCGTGCGTCGGGCGGGCCTGGCGGGAGAGGGGACAGCAGGCTGAGGGCGGGCGGCGCGCGCCGCGCCTGCGGTGGAACTCCAACGCGCTCCAGCCGTCCTGTGAGGCTCTGTAGGCGAGCGCCAGCTCGCCGTCTGTCTGCGCAGCAGCGCCGTCGGGCGCCGCACGGACGCGGGAGCGCGGCTGGGGGCCGGTCTGGGGGGGCGCGCACTGCTGAGGGGCGTGTCGCTCAGCATGTCCACCGGGAAGGGCAGCTCGCCGGGCGGCACCAGCGGCAGGGGCGCCGCCGGCGGCGCCGCGGGCTGCCCGCTGCCGAACAAGCCCTGGAAGAAGCCGCGCGCCGGCGGCGGGCGGCGACAGCGGCTGCCTGCAAGCGCAGCGCAGCGCTTGGCCAGCAGCAATTGGACACGGAACCTGGTCATTTTACTATGGCATTATCGCGTCCAAAAGATACAACCCACTCCCCACTTGAGACACACAGGTCGTGTGTCTGAAAGGATGCAACCCACTCCGCAGTTGAGACACACAGGTGTTGTGTCTCAAGCATGCTGTGCGCACCTCGCGGACCGTGCGTGGCTGTGCCCAGCACGCGCGGCTGCTGGATGGGCGCAGGCAGCGGCCAGCACTGCCGTGCAAGCCGGCAGGGGGGCTGCGGGCGGTGCCCCGCGTCACAGTAGCGGCTGAGGGCCTCCATTGCAGCGGCCTAGGCTGACGACGGGGCGCTGCAGCGTGCAACCGCCTGGAGTGGGATTAGGACTGGAGCGGGTACGGTCAGCATTTCCTGCACGCTGCGCCGGCCTGCCTGCTCCTGCACAAGTGGGCAAGCACAATTGCAAGTGCATACATGCAAGACAAAATCCAGATGGTGTACGACCTCCCGAGCTTCCAATTCAAAGACAGAGCCGGACAGATGATCGCAGTCCATTGCTTTGGATACACTAGCACGCTCTCCTTCATCGCAGCTTCTCACATGCCATGAGCTGCGCCTAGGCTGCTATTCAAGGTCAGCGTCTCTTCTATAATGTGCGGGGCAGGTCTGCGGGCACCGCCTGCAAATGGCCCGGGTGCAGCCTGTCCTGAAATATATGGACCAAAGCGAGGCAGGCGGCGCTTGTGTCATGTGCTGTCAAGTGTCCGCCCATAACATGCATCCTTTCTTGTGCTCTTTTGTACTGTCTACCCTGAACTTACAAGCCGAGATGTTTCAAGACACCTTGGTCTCGACGCGTTACACGGCACGCTGCACAGGCATGCTGCGCGCAGCTGGCAGGCAGCCAACGAGTCGGTGCGAATGCTCCTTACCTCTACTACTGCGCGCCCTTCACGCCCAGCCTATGATACTCCCTAACACGACCCAAAAAAAATACATACATTGGAACAGCGTGCGTCACACGGACTCAATGGTGCACCGACATGCTACACGGATGCGGCGGCTAAAAAGCCCTCATACGGTCCAAAAAGTTACACATGTCGTAACATTGTGCGTGACACGGACTCAATGGTGCACAGGCATGCCGCATGGACTCGGCGCATCGCTCCTCAGCGTCTGCAGCGTCTGTTGCGCTGAGCCCGTCTCCTGCAGCAGCTGCCCCACGCGGCCTGCACAGCGCAGCCGACCGTCTGGTGCCTGATGTGCTCGTTGCAACTGCTCAGAGCAAGGCATGGCACCCGAGACTTGCAAGCAGGTCTGCTGCCACAGCCATCACCACACTCAGAGCGGTCTACCACCTTCGCTTGTGCAGACCACACGATCAAGTTCTGGGAGGCTGGGCGCACTCGTGTCGCACGCAGGTGCCTGCACGACCTGCAGCAGCGCCTCGAGCGCGGCACGCTCATCCCCCAGCTCCGCAATCTGCCCCGGCACCCGCTGGCGTGAGCGCTCGCGCGCTGCTTTCACGTGCGCCAAAGGCGTCGCACTCGCAGGCCATGGGCGCGACGAAGCAGCAGCCGACCACGCTTACGCAGCCGCTGCCTCACACAGTCTGCTCCTCCATGGCGTGGCAACCTTGACGAGACCGCATGTAGGGCAGCGGTTCACAGCTGTCAAGGGGCGGAGGCAGCACCTGGTCCTTCAGGCGCTCCTCGTCGGCCTTGCGCTTGTAGTAGGAGCGCATTGCGGTCGTGCGGTTGCGCTCGCACCTGCACGGGCCGCACCAGTTAGTGTACCTGTTCAAGCCAGGTACTAGTATGATGGCTGCTTGCAGCAACTGCAGACAGCACTGGAGCTTGTTGCCATCAACGTCATACCTTCTGATACGGCAAACAAACGGGTAAGCTCGTTGCCTGAAGCAGCTTGCAGTCGCCAGCAGGCAACTCTGGAAGTACGCCGGGCGGACATGGGTCGTGATCAGGGTTCGGGCCGCACCGGTGCGCAACCACCTCCGCCTGCGTGCCGTACACGTACTTGGGGTTGTTGCCGCGCTTGCGCTTGCTGGGCGCCTCGCCCGCCGGTTGCGCTGCGTCCGGCGCGTCTGCGGCCCACGACGCCGCTGTGCGCAGCGCGCGCAGGAGCCTCAGCGGTGTTGGTTCAGGAACAGCCTCAGCCTCTGCGTCCCCCAGCAACTCTCCTCCTCGACCAGCCCGCACAACACCTGAGACCTTGCCCAAACAACGAGGCCTGAGCCGATGCATGCAGCAGCCGCACATGCAGCAGCCACACAGCCCCGCGAGGGCAGGCGCGCAGTCACAGGTCAAGGGCGCGGCGCGCGCCTTGCAGGAGCAGCCCCACGTCATAGCGCCGCGGCCGCCCGCGTTTCCGCGGCGCACACGCCGCGCCCGTCCCCGGCGGCCCGCCTGCCTCGGCTGGCGCCCCGCCGGGCTCCAGCGCTGCTGCGCCAGCAGCGCACTGCTCTGCCTGGGACGGCCACAGCAGCCCCGGCTGTGCCCCCGCGCTGCTGGCTGGAGCCCTGCCCGGCTCCAAGGCTGCCGCGCCGTCAGCGCCCGGCCCAGCCTGGGGCAGCCACGGGGGCCCTGTTTCAGCCTTGAGGCAGGCTGTAGTGGGCGCGGCGCCAGGCGCTGCGGCACCGCCGCACGCGGCGCCGTCAGATAAGCGCCCGCCCAGCGGCGCGCACATCAACCGGGGCTCAGCGTCGGCCGCCGCTGGGCCGCTCCGAGCGCCGTCGCCGCCGCGGTCGCTTGCGCGGCAGGCCGCGGCCATTAACACGTCCCAGCCCGCCTCGCCCGCACCGCCCAGCAGATCAGGCATGCCTGGCTCTCCGTCTGGCGACATGTCGCCTTGGATGCCAGTGGCGGCTGCATCCCAGCCGGCCTGGCTGCTGCCGGCCGACCCCAGACCGGCGGGCAGGCTGCCCACGTCTGCGCTCGCAGCGCACAGGCCGCCGGCTGCGGCTCCGCCCCAGCCCGCCTCGCAGGCATCGCGTGCGCCCGCTACGGCGCGCACCTCAGCCGCCGCTGTGAAGCTCCCGGGCAGGCGGCTGAGGCGTTCGCGCCGCGCGCCCAGCAGGCTGGCTGCCAGCAGGCTTGACGCGGGACTGCGGCAGGGGCTGTCAGGGCCAGCACTGGGGCTGCCGGCGAGCAGGGCCGCTGAGGGTGAGCTGGCAGCCGTGCGAGACGACGCAGACGAGCCCGACGTGCGCCGCGGCAAGCCGCACGGCCGCACGCCGCTGCATACCAGCCTGCGCCGCTCGGCGGGCTCTCTGTCAACCTACTGGAGCCACCCATCTCGTTGCGCTCCTAGCACGTTGCCAGCACAACAACTTGGGAGTGCTGGCAACGCAGAAACCGTACAGAGCGCAACAGGGTTCACAACTCGGTTAGCACCTGGGAGGCGCTTGGCCGTCTGGCGGTTTGCTGCCGACGGCGTCGAGCCAGCACCAGGGCTGGGGCCCTGGCGAGTCCGGCGCGTCCAGCGCGGCGCACAGCGCATCGCTGCTGCTGTCAGGGCTGCACACGGGGGGTGGCCAGCGGCCCTCGTCAGCTTGACGAGCGCACGGCAGGGGCCCGCCCCGGGCGCGGCAGACAGGCAGGCCAACAGCTGCGCCCTAGCTCGGAAACTGCACACTTTGCGGGGCACACAGGCACGGCAGGTTGTGCATCGTGTCATTGTGGAAAGGCAAGCACAGGGCCAGACCAGCGGAGCGGGAGTGGGCAGGGCCAGCCGCCATCGGCGTGCCAGCGCCAAACCCGCGCAACTCAAGGCACTGGGTGGTGACGCCCTGCAACGCACCCCAGCAGACAAACGCCATCCCGACGCAGGTATTAACCTGATCCGGTACGAAGGGTTGGGCTAAAGTGCCCTCTCAGCGATGGGCGACCACAACGTGTGTGGTCACGCCCAAAGCACCCCTTGGCGTCTTGTCCCGTCAGCAACAGCGTTCCAATAGGTGTGCACAAAGGGAACTGGAACTAGATACCCGACCACTATGCACCCACAGCCAGCCATGCACGCGACGATGCCGGGAATATTGTGGCGCACCTGCCCGGATCCCACAGCATGAGGTCCGCCAGGCTCTCTGTGGGCGTGCTGAGCGCCTGTGCGCAGCCTTCCTGGTTTCTGTCCCCAACACTGCACTCCTCTGGGAGCAGGCACACGTGCCTGACGTGCACGCAGGCGGCTGACCCGCTGTATGGGACAGCCATAGCGCAAGCCATCGTCGGCCTGGACGCGAGACCAGTCTTCTGTGATCCCAAAGTGTGGAGGGGCGCTTTCGCCACCTTTTTGTTGCAAAGTCAGGGCGGAGGGGGATAAGGGTGTATGGTTTGGTGACCTGCATTTTGCCAGTCAATTGAATGCACATGCAGCGATACCGTCATGCGCCTGCACACCGCGCGCGAGCGCGCATGCTGGCAGCAATGCGATGTTTGCCCGCGCACGGGCCCTTCGGAGGGCGCCACCCTCTGCAAATACTTACGCTGGTTTAGCCTGCCT
>JAABUV010002126.1_pt1 | contig 27631 bp, 22 predicted proteins | sample 5559971 | NCBI WGS metagenome assembly JAABUV01 (sample SAMN10711881, study PRJNA513362) | rock metagenome | isolation source: Antarctica rocks | place: Antarctica: Victoria Land, Knobhead nord | collected 2015-12-19
CTCCAAGTCGTTACTATTGGCCCGAAAGGTCGGGCTTCTCGTCGGTTTGATTTACTCTTCTGTCCGGCACCTGAGGCGTTGAACGATGGTGAACATCCAGGATCTATTCGACAACGCCAAATGCTACCAGACCATCCGGGAGATGCGCTGGCCCGACGGCGTGACCTGCCCTCATTGCTCCTCGGATTCGGTCATCAAGAATGGTCGGGACGACACCCAGCCCGATCGCCAACGCTACGAGTGCCGAGACTGCCGCCAGCGGTTCGACGACCTGACCGACACTATTTTCGCCGGCCATCACCAGCCGCTTCGAACCTGGATCGCCTGCTTATACCTCATGGGTTTGAACCTCTCGGGATTGCAGATCGCCCAAGAGCTTGAGATCAACAAGGACGACGCTCGGGCCATGATCGGGCAACTCCGTCAGGGGATCGTCGATCGCCGTCCTCCGGTCGTGCTGGAGGGCGAGGTCGAGTGCGACGAAGTCTATGTGGTGGCAGGACATAAGAGACATCCCGAGGCCGTCAAAAAAAAGGCCGTCCTCCCCGTCGGCGACGCCTGAAGGGGGAGCGTGGCCGGGGGACATTGGCCAAGGAGAAGCCGCCGATCTTCGGGATGTTGCAGCGGGGCGGCGAGGTCGTGATCCGGATGTTGGCGAACCTCAAGCAGGCCACGATCGGGCCGCTGATCGAGCGGACGATCGCCAAGGGGACTTTGGTCTACACCGATGAATATGACATCTACAGCCGGCTGGTCGAGTGGGGCTACGATCACGAGACGGTTTGCCATGCAGCGGGCGAGTATGCCCGTGACGACGACGGGGATGGGTTCTGCGAGGTGCATGTCAACACGCTCGAAGGGTTCTGGTCGCTTTTGCGTTCGTGGCTTCGTCCCCACCGAGGAATCCTCCAGGAGAGTCTGCCGCTGTACCTGGGATTCTTCGAGTTCGTTCACAACGTCCGGGCCCGCGGAAAGAGGCTATTGGGGTCGCTGATTGGCCTCTTACTCGCACCACCCTGCAATCCATCATGAGCCTTTTTTAAAATGTCGCGTTCCATGCGGAGTTGATGGTTCTCGGCGCGGAGGCGACGCAGCTCCTCGTCACCGGCTGGGAGGTTGCCCTTGCCGAGGAATGCCTGTTCGCCCCGGGCGGCCAGGGCCACTTTCCAACTCCTCAAGAGGCTTTCGCCCAGGCCAAGTTCGCGAGCGACCTCGGCGAGGCTCTTGCCCTGGGCAGCGATCCGGCCGACCGCCTCGGCCTTGAACTCGCGGGTGTAGTTGCGTCTCTGCTTGGCCATCTGCGGATCTCCTCACGGTGAGCCTACACTCTTATCGGAGCGCTCACCCTTCGTGGGGAAGTCCATGACCGAGCAATCCAGGTCGTGAACGGCTACAGAGAAAGAAACAACGAGCTTCATCAGGAGTGCGGGACCGTGGACGAAGAACCGTGGTTGGGATCACGAGACGGGCTCCCCGTCTCGGAGAGCCACCATCGGGCCAGCGGCCCGATGGTTAACCCTTGCACGACGATCGAGAATACCACCACGACGTAGGTGATCACCAAGATCACGTCCCGCCCGGGCACCGCGACGCCCGACGGCTTGCCCGGTACGGACAGGGCCAGTGCCACCGAGATCCCTCCTCGCAGGCCGCCCCACGTCAGGATGCGCACCGTGGACGGCTCGAACCGTACCCAGCGACGCAAGACCCGGATCGGCAGGCCGACCGAGAATAGTCGGGCCGCGAGGACGATCGGGATGACGAGCAACCCCGCCAGCAGGGTCCTGGCGGTGAAGGTCAGAGCTAGCACCTCCAGCCCGATCAGCACGAACAGCACTGCGTTGAGGGTCTCGTCTATCAGCTCCCAGAACTGATCGAGGCGTTCGTTCGTGGCCGCGGACATGGCGAAGCTCCGCCCCTGATTTCCGATCATGAGGCCGGCCACCACCATGGCGATGGGTCCGGAGAGGTGCCATGCGTCCGCCAAGGCGTAGCCGCCAGCGACCAAGGCCAGCGAGAGGAGGATCTCCACCTTGTACTCGTCGACCGACCGCAGCATCAAGAAGACCAGCAGCCCGGCGACCAGCCCGAACAGGACCCCGCCGACCGTCTCTCGGACGAACAGGAGGGCGACGTGTCCGACGTCGGGCCCGTGTAGCCCCGAGGCGACCCCCAGGAGGCCCGTGAACACGACGATCCCAACTCCGTCGTTGAACAAGGACTCGCCCGCGATCTGGACCTCCAGCGCTTTCGGGACGCCGACCCGCTTGAGCAGGCCGAGGACGGCGATCGGGTCGGTGGGCGAGATCAAGGCACCGAATAGCAGGCAGTCGAGGAACCGCAGCGGCAGTCCGGTCAGGGCCAGCACCCCCCACATGAGCACGCCGATGACCACGGTCGAGAGCGACACGCCGAGGGTGGCCAGGGTCACGATCGGCCAGCGGTGCCGGGCGAGATCGCCGAGGTCGACGTGGAGCGCGCCAGCGAAGAGCAGGAAGCCGAGCATCCCGTGAAGGAGGGCCTCGTCGAGGTCGAACTGACCGAGCAGCCCGTCGACCCTGGCCCCGACTGCGGGCAGGAAGTGGCCGGCGGCGAACACCGCCACGGAGAACAGCAGCGTCAGGGCCATCAATCCGATCCCGGTGGGGAGTTTCAGCACCTTGAGGTTGATGTAACTGAATAAGGCCGCCAAGACGATCAGGATCGCGATCAGGTCGAAGGTCCGCATGGTGTCCCTCGGGTGCGCGTCTCGTTGCAACCCCGGCACCCCCGACCGAGCGCCCGGTCGGGGGGACTCGGCCGGCGCGATCAAACCCGAACGTCGGCCCGGGGGGCGCGTTCGAGCCGGAGGGGGGGAAGCCCGACGACCTCGAACGTCGCCGACGCGATGCCAATCCCCGCGTCGTCCAGCGCGGCGAGGATCTCGCGGCTCATCGCATCCTTCAGCTCGCGGATGCCGTGGTCACGGGCGATGAACCGGACCGTCAGCTCCAGCCAGTTGTCGGTCAGCCGATAATAGACCTTGGGCGCCATCTCGGACCGCCGGATGAAGTAACGTCGCTCCATCTCCAGCAACGCGGCCTCACCCAGTTCGCCGATCGGGACGGTGTGCCGGACGGCAACCTCCATCAGGATGCGTTCGGCCCGAGAGCGGTCGGCGGTGTAGGTGATCGGCAGGGTCATCTCCTCCCAGATGTAGGGGAACTCGCGCGTGTAGTTGTACACCGGCTCGTCGAAGATCTTGGAGTTGCTAACCGTCACGACCCGGCCGGTGTACTGCCGGCTGTGCACCCACATCGCCGGGTCGGCGTTCTGGACGGGTGGGGGCTGGCCCATCTCCATGATGGTCGTCTGGAGGAATCCCAGGGCGATGACGTCGCCCCGGACCCCTCCCATCGTGATCCGGTCGCCGACGTTAAAGGTCCGGCCGCGGAGGATCACGAAGTAGCCGGCGAGGGACGTGACGACCTTTTGCAAGGCGAAGGCCAGCCCGGCGGTGACCAGGCCGAGGGCCGTCGTCAATCGCGTCGGGTCGTCGAACCAAACCGACACAAGGCCCATCAGCAGGAGGACGGCCGTGACCAGGTGGATCGCCTGGCGGGCCCAGAAGGCGACCCGCACATCCCGACGCCCGCGGAGCAAGAGTCCCGTCAGCCAGCGGAGCCCGGCCGCGATCAAGAGGGTCAGGACGATGAACGCCAGCGAGAACAGGAGCTTCTTGCCGTTCTCGGCCGTGACGCCGACCAGCTTGACTCCGAAGATCTCGACAGCCCCGTTGGGCGGGACGATCCTGAGAAAACGTTCCAAGTCCGAATCCTGTATTTGAGGCTTTCACGGATCGCCCGGAGTCGGTTCCGACCCCAGGCCCCGGATGACGTCGCGGAGCCGCTCATCAGCCTCGCTGCGGTCTTCTCCTTCGGGGAGGGCCTGCTGGCTGCCCCGATGGACCATCTCGGCCTGACGCCTCAACGCCGATCGCCAGGCTTCGCCTCGCGCCTGCGAAGCGACGGCGGCCATCGTCTCCAGCAGGCGGATCGTCACCGCCGCGTCGTTCCGGGCGGCTTGGCGGATCTGGTTGAAGGTGGCGTTGACGATTCCCTTGACAGTCGACGCATCGGCGATGACGCGAAGGTGGCCGTCGTCGTACCGCAAGGGTGGAGGGATTTCCCTCCTTGCCAAAACGACGAGGGCCGCTCCGAGTCGGTCGACGCAGTTGATCGCCGTGAATGGGTCGTTCACCCCGGGCGAGAGGGCACGCACCGCGATCTCGACGAGTTGGTCGATGGCGAACTCGACGTCCTGCGTCAAGGTCCGCCGGGGTCCGAGATAGAAGGCCCCGCGAATCACCTCCTCGATCTCGTCGTCAAGGCGTTCGCCTGGCCAGACCCTCGCCAGGTCGCCCCCGGCGACAAGGAACTTCCCGGGCCGGTGGGGCACGCCTATGATGAGGTCATGGTCGCGGGCCAGCTCCATCAGCCGGTCGAGGTCGATGTTCTGGATGTAATCGCTTCGGTCCGCCGCGACGGGTCGGGATTCGCGGTCGAAGCCGGGAGGTGGCATTTCTTCGCCTTTCCTCCCCCGTGGCCCGACGCCGACGCAATCCGGATAGAGCCGGGCGATGGCTTGATCCAGTTCGCGGCCCACGTTGGCGATGACATTCTCGGCCTGGATCGACGCGGCCGAGTGGTGGATGAAGTAGATCAGCACGCCGATGCTGGTCAGCGCCATGATCAGTCCAACCGTCACCGAGATGTGGGGGACGAATCGCCGGTCCTCCGAGCCGTTGACCGTCCGGAGGATCAGCAGGGAGTACGCGAAGGTGGCGATGAATGTGCCCAGCGAGATCTGATTGCCCCGGTCCCTCATGAAGTTGCGGAGCAGGCGGGGGCCAAACTGCGAGGACGCCAGTTGCAAGGCGACGATGGTGATCGAGAACGTCACGCTGGTGATCGTCACCATCGAGCCGGCGACCGTTGCCAGGACTGCGCGAGACCCCTCGGGCCCCCGCGTGAAGGTCCATCCGAGCGTGGCAAACTGGTTGCTCGTGTCCGCGATCTTGTCCAGGTTGATCGTCACCCATGAGAAGCTGATGGCCGCGACAACCATCACGGTTGGCACGAACCAGAAGTTCTCACGAAGGGATTCCCAGAGATTTCTAAAATATGTTTTCATCTGAATATTTGGAGCATGACGTTATTAGGGCGAGTATCTTGCTTTGACTGGCGGAGCCGCGTGTGAAATTCCAGCGTCGATTTGGACCGATTCAATGGGCTCCGGGCTGCTTCACACAGGCCTTAAAATCCGCGCCCTCCCATCGGCTTGCCTGGAGCCAATAAAAGGTGAAGCGGACCTCGGTGCCGATGGGAAGATCCTCGGTGGGCAGGTCAACATAATGGAGACCGAGCCCGGCGTCCATCGTCTCGTCCTCATTCGCCTCCGGGTCGTCGCCGAGATACCAGCGTACGCGAGCTGCGGCCAGAAGCTCGACTCGAAACTGCTTCCCCGTCGAGAAGGTGACGATGCGCCGGTTGAATCGCCAGACCGCGAGCAGAGATCCGGTCTTCGCGACGAGGTAACGTCGGACCGTCTGGGGTGGGGTATCGAAGGCGACGCCATCGGCGATCGATCGCGCCAGCTTCAGGAACTCGGCGTGCGCCCAGGCCAGGGGCATGGCGGAGCCCGAGGGACGTCCGAAAAATAATTCGTGATCGGGTCGATCGGCGGAATCCCAGACCTGCTCGGGGATCATGCCGCCATCGCTGGCGAACGCCGCCATCGCCGATAGCATGCGAATCGCCTCGTCGCCACAGCCTCCGGCCAGCTTGTAATGTCCCCGCTCGCCCGCGAGCAGGGGCCAGAGGCGGCCGATGCCGGTGCCGTCGAAGGGCCCGCCGTTTTCGTGCTCCCCGTAGCCGTCGCCGTTATATCGGTGCCAGGCCGGACCTCGCGGGGTCTCAACCTTCAACATCGCGTCGATGACCTTCAACGTCGCGACGATCCTGGGGTCGTCGGCGGCCCTGAGGCCGAAGCGCACCAGCGCCAGGGCGTCGGGGCTCACCACGCTCGAATCGGGCACGGGGATCGTCGCCTGCCTGTTGCGAATCGTCACGGAGCCCATCCAGGGCGGGACGTCCGTCGGGCCGTCGAATCTCGCGACCCGGATGTAGTGGCCCTCGACGCCGAGCTTCTCCGCGTACTCCGTCGCCTCGGCGTAGAGCCAGCCCTCGATCGACTCATTCCAATGATCGGCCGTCTCGCGGAGGTAAGCGGAGAGGACGGGCTCTCCGTGGAGGTCGGCGAAATCGGCGGCGACGAGCAATGCGGCGACCTCGGAGGCGATCGTGAACGGCGTGTAGCCCGCATTCTCCTCCCAGCGTCCTTGTTCGGTCGAAGGCCCCCTCCGGACGATGAAGGAGGCCGCGAGGCGGACCATCGGCCAGAACCCCGCGAGGTCGATATGGCTGACGGCCTCCTCGCGGCGCGCGAGGTCGACGAGCAGGATCGGCAGCGCCGTTTCGTCCAGTTGCTCTCCCTCCCAGTACCGAGTGCCGTCGACCCACATGTTCTGGGGCCAATGGCCGTCGGCCTCCTGGGTCGCTCGCAAGTAGTTGAGGATGCGCCGGGCGTCGTCGCGGGCGCCGACGGCCAGCAGGCCGCCTGCCACTTCCACGAGATCGCGAGGCCAGACCAGGTGGTAGCCGCCGAGGTCGTCGTCCTGCATGGTGAGACCCCAGGGGATCGAGAGGCTGGCGATCGATCCCCCGGGATAGCCGACGTCCTCATGGCAGCGGAGGACGGCCGCGCTGAGGCGGCACAGGGCACCCATCTCGGGCCGAGCCGCCGGGGATTCCGGGATCGAGAGGGTCGCCTGCCAGGCCTGCCACCCCCCCAAGTAGGCGGTCCGGGCCGCTTCGAAGCCGTCGAGCAGGCTGGACTTCGCACGATGGGACGCCCCTCGCGAGGTCCTGCCGAATCCCAGCGAGAGGACGAACCAGCCGTCGACGTCGGCGAGGTCGACCTCGCCGATCAGCGCCACGTTGCCGTGCTCGGCACGCCTGTACGCCCGGGTTAACCGGCCTTCGCGCTGCAAGTCGAGCCAGCCGTCGGATTTGCCCACGAAGCCGACCGACCGCATCGCCCAGGGTACCGAGCAGGCCAGCGCCAGGGCCAGGTCGTCGCGCTCGGCGAGGAGCATCGGGTGCCCCTTGTAATCGCCGAGCCGGTCCGAGTTGTCGCTGCCATTCGCACCGAGGTGTGGCGCCAGGAGGGCGTAGACCCGATAATCGCTCGCCTCGCCCTCCAGCGGGACGAACCTGATGCGTTGCAGGAGCGCGTCGCGAGACGGGTCGGAGAGAACCTCCTTCTCGATCCGATAGCGGCCCTGCCGGCACGTATTCGCCAGTCGATACGCGGGGACTCCCTCCGCGAGATACTCCTGGACCGACTCGGTTTCCCGCTTCTCTTCCGAGAAGAACCCACCGGGACCGGTCACGATCAATCCCCGGTCTCGAGTGCAAGGGAGGTCCGGGTGGGGATAATAGACCTCGTTGAGGATGCCGTGGCTGAGGGTGATCCAGATCCGGCTGGAAGTTGTCGTCGCGCTCCCGACCCCGCTCTTGGCGCTCGATGTCCACCGGGGCGGGATTCCGGGATGCCCGGGTGCTTCGTCGATCAGCTCGACCATCGGATGCCCTCGGAGGTGCTGGAAACGATGGTACAAGCTCCCGGAGTGAACTGGGATCTGGAGGACATGAAGCACGTCGAACGGTCGCGGGAGCGGCGGTTCATCCGGGTCGCGCCATGACCGGATCGTGCCACTTCGGATCCGCCAGGAGGATCGAAGTGGCTTCCTCGGGACCCCAAGTCCCGGGCTCATAGGGGTGGACGGGCAGGGCACCATCGAGGGCGGGTCCGACGACTTTCCAGGCGAGTTCCACGGTATCCTCCCGCGCGAAGAGGGACTGCTCCCCCTTCAGGGCCTCCCCGAAGAGTCGTTCGTACGGGCTGACTTCCTGGATATCCTTTTGCTGATTGACCGTGAGTTCGGCCGGTTGGGCGGTCAGGTTCTCATCGGGACCCAGGATCTCGACGCCCAGGCCGATCTCGAAGTCGGGGCTCAGGCGGAATCGGAGATGATTCGAGGTCGGAGTCCGGCCGTAGATCGCCGGGGGACGGCGGAGCGTGGCATAGACCTCGGTGCAGGTCTCGGGCAGGCACTTGCCGGCCCTGATGTAGAACGGGACCCCTTGCCATCGCCAGGTCTGGACTTCGAGCCGCATGGCCGCGAACGTCTCGACCCGGGACCGCGGAGCCACCCCTTTGACGTCGAGGTAGCCTCGGTATTGACCGAGGACCACATGACTGGCGTCGAGGGGCGTGACGGCCCGGAGGACCTTCGCCTTCTCGTCGCGGATCGACTCGACCCCGGTCCCGACCGGTGGTTCCATCGCCAGGTAAGTCAAGACCTGGAGCATGTGGTTCTGGACGACGTCCCGGATCGCGCCGTTGCCATCGTAAAAGGCACCCCGGTCGCTGACCCCGAATTTCTCGGCCATCGTGATCTGGATGCTCTCGACGTGCTGGCGATTCCAGATCGCCTCCAGGAAGCCATTCGCGAACCGGAAGAAGTGGAGGATCTCGACGGGCCGCTTGCCGAGGTAATGGTCGATCCGGAAGATCGATGGCTCGGGGAAAATCCGGAGGAGAACTTTGTTCAATTCCTGGGCGGATTTCAGGTCATGGCCGAACGGCTTCTCGACGATCACCCGGGCCCCCTTCGCGGACCCTGATCGGCCGAGTTCCTCGACGACCTTGACGAAGAGGGACGGCGGGATCGCCAGGTAGTGCGCCGGGTTCTGGGCCGACCCGAGTTGTTGGCGGAGGGAATCGAAGGTGGCGGGGTCTTCGTAGTCGCCGTCGATGTAACGAAGTCGCTCGCAGAGCTTGGCGAAGGCCGGCTCATCGACCCCGCCATGCTGCTCGACGCTCTCCCTCGCCCTTTGCTTGAGGCGCTCGAGGTCCCAGCCGGCCTTGGCCACGCCGATGACGGGCATCTCGAGATGGCCTCGGCCCGCCATCGCCTGCAAGGCGGGGAAGGTCTGCTTGAAGGCGAGGTCGCCCGTCGCTCCGAAGAACACGAAGGCGTCGGATCTGGGTGCGGGCATGGCTAATCCGTCCCTTGTGCGGTCGATGCGAAAAGCCTCTCCCGTGGTCGTTCCGGATCGGGAGGACGGGTCACTTCTCCGCCGACTTCTCGACATGGCCGCCGAACTCGAACCGCAGCGCCGAGAGCAGCTTGTCAGAGAAGCCGGCCTCGCCCCTCGAGGAGAAGCGTTCGTAGAGCGCCGTGGTCAGCACCGGGGCCGGCACGGCCTCGTCGATGGCGGCCTTGATGGTCCATCGCCCCTCGCCGGAATCGGAGACGCGGCCCTCGAACTTCTTGAGGCCGGGGTCCTTGACCAGGGCGGCCGCCGTGAGGTCGAGGAGCCACGAGCCGATCACGCTGCCTCTGCGCCAGACCTCGGCGACGTCGGGGATGGCAAGGTCGTACTGGTAGTGCTTGGGGTCGCGCAGCGGGGTCGTCTCGGCGTCGTCCTGCTGCTGGTGCTTGCCCACGTTCGCGTGGGCGAGGATGGCCAGCCCCTCGGCGTAGGCCGCCATGACACCATACTCGATCCCGTTGTGGACCATCTTGACGAAGTGCCCGGCGCCGCTGGGCCCGCAATGGAGGTAGCCATGCTCGGCGGTGGTCGGGCTCCCCTCGCGACCCGGGGTCCGCCCCGCGGAGTCGACGGCCGGGGCGAGCGTGGCGAAGATCGGGTCCAGATGCTTCACCGGACCATCCTCGCCGCCGATCATCATGCAATAACCCCGGTCGATCCCCCAGACGCCGCCGCTGGTCCCGACGTCGACATAGTGAATGCCCCGGCCCTGGAACATCTCGGACCGGTTCAGGTCGTCGATGTAATACGAGTTGCCCCCGTCGATGATGATGTCGCCCGACTCCAGGAGAGGGCCGAGCTTCGTGAGCGTCTGGTCGACGACGGCCGCGGGGACCATCAGCCAGATGGCCCGTGGTTTCTCCAGCTTCCCGACGAAATCCTCGAGCGAGGTCGACCCCTTGGCGCCCTCCCCGACCAACTTGTTGACGGGCTCGGAGTGCATGTCGAAGACGACGCACTCGTGGTCGCCCTTGATCAGGCGGCGGACCATGTTCGAGCCCATCCGACCCAGACCGATCATGCCGAGTTGCATTGGGAATCCTTTTCATGACCGGAACGCGTGCAGTATCCGAACGAAATTTTAGCCGCCCGACGGATCGGAGGGTTTCTGCTCCGGATCGACCCCGGCCGGGACAGGGACCGCCTCGGGCGCCCGCCCGGCCCCGTAGGTCGGCAGTGAAGCGAGCTGGATGAACTCGTTACCCGTCCAGAGGATGAATCCGCCGGAAAAGGCGTTCGCGTTGTCGCCGATCCTCGCCCCCTTCGGGGCGGCCTTCAATTTCTTGGCGTTGCGTCCGCCGATGACGACGTCGGTCGGCTCCAAGGCGTTCCTCAGGTCCTCGACCACTTTCGTCACCCGATGCCGCCAGCGCTTCTTGCCGAGGTGTTGCAGGCCCCGCTCGTCAACGTAGTGCTCGTACGTCGCTTTCGGTCGTGTCTTAGGCCAGTTGCTTCCGCTTGTCTTCTTGAAGATTTCGTTAACGGGCATAATCGACGCTCGGGCCGGAAGTTGTTGAAAATTCCTGGTTTCGCAGCGCCGAAGCTTCGCTAACGATCGCCAGAATTTCGTTAGCGAACAACCGAAGCAACTGGCCTAAGACACGACCACCATTGACCATAACTTATGACTACGATTCAGAAAGAATACCGGATAGCCACTTACCACTCCGGTCGATCCTGGCTCCGGGCGACCGAAGGGGCGAGGGCCACCATCAGGGAGATGGAAAGCGAGGCGTTGGATCTGGACAGAGGGGGACCTCGGGCGGCGGTCCGGGAATCTGGACGGCCATCAGACTCCGCACGGACACGATGCACGGAGTAGCGGGCACCGAAGAGCAGGGGTACCGATCGACTTTCTCCGCTTTCCGTCATTTCGACGGTGAGGATGGCTGCGGAGCGGCCCCCTCCAACGCATCGATTCGTCGCAAAGCACCTTGGCCGTCGGCGGCGAAGAGGGCATCCCCCGCCAGATTGAGGGCCTTCTGCTCCCGGGATGACGAGGCGAACCGCTTGCGAAGTCGATAGATGCGGAGGGGGAGTTGGAGGTCATCCGTTCGGAAGGGGGACGGCCCCACCATCAATCGGCGCCGGGCGTCCTGGACCTCCTCCAGGTAGCGGTAGCCATACTCACGAGACGGCTCGATGCAGGTGCCCTCGCCGAAGTCGTTCCAGGTGGCGACCTGGATCAAGGGGCCTTTTGAAGCGACGGCTCGTTTCAGCGTATGTCGGAACGTCTCGCCGTTGCGGGAATCGAGGTAGCCGTGGGACGGCTGAACGCCCGCCTCCTTGTAGACGTCGTGGAAGCCGGGGAAGGCGCAGCCGATCTTCAGCCCCTCCAGCTTGTCGAAGCGGTCGAGATAATCGTCGATCCCCTTCGGATCCAGCACGCCGCCCTTCGCCGCCCACATCGGGGGCCAGGCGAAGCTCCCGTCCGCCGGGGGCCTACGCTCGTGCAAACTGAAGAAAGCCGGGGTCGGTCGGATCCCCCTGAGGACGGCCTCCCATTGCGGCGGGTCCAAGAAATCCGGCCCAAAGACCATCAGGAGCGGCTTGCCCTGCCAGGTCAGGTAGGCGGGCTCCTTGAACCATTTCTCCTGGCAGAATCGCAGGTGGGATTTGCCATGCTCGACAGCCTGTGCTGGCGTCCATCTGGCTCGCTCGGCCATCGCCTTGAGCGCACGATCCTCGTAGCAGACGGCGAACTTCAGGCCCCGCCGCTTGAGCGAGTCGAACAGCGAGGCCGTGCGGCGGTGGATCATCGCATAGTCGTTGAAGTCCTCGCTGCCATACCAGTCGGCGATCACGCCATCGATTCCGGCGACCTTCATCAGGAGCGTGTGATACTCCAGCACGTCTGGGTCGGCGGAATCGTAGGGGCCAATCAGCGGGTAGTAATGGGAGGCGATGTCCCGCCTGCCGGTCGAGTCCGTCCTCTCGGGGTCGAAGTGGCCCATCGTCCAGTGCCAGCCCCAGGTGCCGCTGATCGGTTTGGACTCGAACCAGGGCATGTAATGGGCGAGGATCAAGGGCCTGGATTGCCCCTCCCTGACGACCTGGGCCGTGGTGACGGTGCTTGCCAGGCCAAAGATCATTCCCAGGATCGTGGTGACTATCAATCCTCGACCCATGATCGCTCCTCAACGATGGATTGTCGCCGTTCACAGGGCGGGATAGGTGAGATCAAGCGGCTTTCGTCTTCGGCTGGCTTGTCGGCAAGAGAGCGAGAATCCCACGGGAGGGCGTGGTCTTCAAGGGCGGCGCGGAGGACCAGGGGGATATTCAAAACCATCGGATTCCCGCCATTCCAGGTCTGTCCTGTACGGGAGCGAGTGCAAAGGCAACGACCGTCCATCGCCATGTCGCCCCGTAGTCCCATCCTACCCGCACGCCGCAACTCTGGCCTCGATTTCCACGATCCCGGATGGCCCCGGCCTCCCTCGTCGTGTCCAATGGAGGACCCGGACGGCCCGTGCGAGGTCCGGCCCCCGATCGATCGACCCGGCCGCATCACCAGAGAGAGTCCCGCACGTCGGATCGGCAAGTTCTTTCGATCCCCCACCGAGGGAATTCGATGAAGCGACTGATCGCGGCCATCACCTTCGCCCTGATCTCATCTTCGGCCTCCTCGGGTGTCGCCGCTGGAGAATCCCTCGATCCACCGGCCGAGGCCCGATCCGGCCCGATTGTTCGAGGAGGCAGAACTCCCTACCCGGTCCGGGTGAGCGACGATCACCACTACCTGATCGATCAACTCGGCAGCCCCTTCTTCTACCTCGGCGATACGGCCTGGGAACTCTTCCACCGACTCGACCGGGACGAGGCCGACGTCTACCTCAGGGACCGGGTCGCCAAGCGGTTCACCGTCATCCAGGCGGTCGTCCTGGCCGAGTACGGCGGCCTCGACGTCCCCAATCCCTACGGACACTTGCCGCTGGCGGAGAAGGACCCGGCCCGCCCCATCGAGGCGTACTTCGAGCATGTCGATCACGTCGTGAATCGGGCCGAGGAACTCGGGCTTGTCGTCGGGATGCTGCCGACCTGGGGCGATAAGTGGAACAGGAAGTGGGGCCAGGGACCGGAGGTCTTCACCCCCGAGAATGCCGCCGCCTTCGGGGAGTTCCTCGGACGGCGATACAAGGACAAGCCCATCCTCTGGATACTCGGCGGCGACCGCCCCGTGGAGAACGACCGCCAGAAGTCGATCATCCGGGCCATGGCGGCGGGGCTCCGGAAGGGCGACGATGGCCGCCACCTGATGACCTACCATCCGATGGGAGGCAAGACGTCGGCGGATGACTTCCCCGACGAGGGATGGCTGGCGTTCCAGATGCTCCAGTCGGGCCACAATTACGACAACGCCAACTACGACCGGATCGCCGCCGACTACGCCCGGAAGCCGACCAAGCCCTGCCTGGACGGCGAGCCGGGCTACGAGGACCACCCGGCGGGATTCAAGGCGGCCAACGGCTATCTGGACGACTATGACGTCCGCAAGGCCGCCTACTGGGCGACCTTCGCCGGGGCCTGCGGCCACACCTACGGCTGCCACGACATCTGGCAATTCCTCGGGCCGGGCCGCCCGCCGGTCACGGCCGCCCGGACCCCGTGGCGGGAGGCGAAGGACCTGCCCGGTGCGGGCCAGATGCGGCATCTGCGAGCCCTACTCGAATCCCGGCCCGTTCTGATCCGGGTGCCCGACCAGTCGCTCCTGGCGTCCGACCCCGGCCGGGGCACCGACCACGTTCAAGCGACTCGGGCCGGGGACGGGAGCTACGCCCTCATCTACTCGGCGTCGGGGAAGACGTTCAGGGTGGACCTGGATCAGCTCTCGGGCGAACGGCTGAGGGCGTCCTGGTACGACCCCAGGAAGGGGACTCCGGTGGCGATCGGCACCTTACCCCGTGGGGGGAAGAAGGAGTTCCGGCCACCCTCCCAGGGCAAGGGCCACGACTGGGTGTTAATCCTGGACGACGAGGCGAAGAGCTATCCCGAACCGGGCGAGGCGGCCCGTCGGGATTCCGGGCCATAGGACATCGGATCAAGCGGGGCCGCCGGGTCGTCCACGGGGACAAGGAGCTTCACGAGAGGCTCGGCCGCAACGACCCGTGCCCGTGCGGCAGCGGCCTCTTGTTCAAGAAGTCCTGCCGCAATACGGGCTGGTTTGGACGGGGTGGAGCGGGACGACTCCGAGCGATAGGTAGGACGGAGGAGCTGGTCGAGCCATGTACATCCCTGCCGCCTTCGCGGAGACCGACACGGCCAAGCTCCACGAGTTCATGAGGCGGCACAGCTTCGCCATCCTGACCTCGATCGGCGGGAACGGCTTGGTCGCCAGCCATCTGCCGCTGCTGCTGGACGTCCCCGCCGGTCCGCGCGGCCACCTCCTCGGGCACATGGCCAGGGCCAACCCGCAGTGGCGGCGGGTCGAGGGCGAGGTCATGGCCGTCTTCTCCGGGCCGGACGCCTACGTCTCGCCTTCTTGGTACGAGGAGGACGGCACCGTTCCGACCTGGAATTACGTCGCCGTCCACGCCTACGGGGCGTTCCGGTTCGTCGAGGATCGGGACGGGCTCCTGGACATACTGCGGCGGTTGGTCATGACCCATGAGGGTCCGAGATCCGAGCCCTGGGCGTTCGACGAGTCCGCTCCCCACGTCGAGGGGATGCTCAAGGCGATCGTCGGGTTCCGGATCGAGATCACTCGCCTGGAAGGAAAATGGAAGCTCTCGCAGAACCACCCCGAGGAGGGGAGGCGGAAGGTCGTGCGTGCCCTGGCCGAGCGACCGGATCAAGACTCGAAGACGATTGCCGACCTGATGGGGGAGGGACTGAGATGACGACGCTCCGGGAGTCGAGCGGGGATGGCGCCGGAGGGGTCCCCGACCTGGGCCTGGCCTTCATTGGCGTGGCGAGGCGGCAACTGGCCGAGCGTGCCGACCGGATCGGGCACTGCGTCGGGCAACTCGATGAAGGCCAGGTGTGGTGGCGGCCCCAGGAGTCCATGAACAGCATCGCCAACCTCCTGCTCCACCTCCGCGGCAACCTGAGGCAGTGGATCGTCTCGGGCGTCGGGGGGATGCCCGGCGTCCGGGACCGTCCCGGAGAGTTCTCCGAGCGGGGGGCCATCCCCAAGGACGAGTTGCTCGGCCGGTTCCGGGCGGTGGTCGCCGAGGTCGATGGGGTGCTGGCGAACCTCGATGACGGCCGGCTCCTCGAACCCCGCCGCATCCAGGGCTTCGACGAGACGGTGCTCTCGGCGACATGGCACAGCCTGGAGCACCTGGGCGGGCACGCCCAGGAGATCATCCACCTCACTCGCTTGCAGTTGGGAGACCGCTACCGATTCGCCTGGACGCCTTCGACCCCCGAACAGGGGACACCTGCCGAGTGAAGGGCGACTCAGGGTCATCAAGGCGACCATCCTCAAGCTCGATCCTCGACGGACGTCGTAAGCCAGAGGGCGACCGCTTCCTCCAGACGCCAGGCGGCCTGCTGATCCTCGGACATCGACTCGTACGCCATTCCCTGCTTGAGCAACCCGGAGTTCGCCGGGCGATGCCGTGCTCAGGGTCCCCCGGCCCCCGCCGGGATGGCCGCCCCGACCCGCGTGGCCCAGGCCCGCCACATCCTCGCCAGCTCCGCCAGACGCCGGGGCTCGCGGCCGGCCAGGTCGAGCGTCTCGGTGGCATCCTCGGCGACGTGGTACAGCTCCCATGGCCGGCCGGCCCGTGCCACCGACTTCCAGCCGCCCGCCTGGACGGCACGCCCCCCCTCGTGCTCGAAGTAGAGGACCCGGTCCCCCGCGCCTGGCCGGCCGCGGAGGGCCGGCACCAGGCTCTCGCCTTCGAGCGGCTTGAGCTCGTGCCCGGCGTACCGCCCGGGATATGCGACCCCCGCGAGATCCAGGCAGGTCGGCATCAGGTCGATCACGTGACCGGCCCGGTCGGTGGTCGAGCCGCGGGGGGCTCCCTGCCCCCCCGGCCAGTACACGACCAGTGGTGTCCGACAGCCGCCCTCGAACGACTCGGCTTTCCAGTAGCGGTAAGGAGTGTTCACCGCGCTTGCCCATTGCGGCCCGATGTAACCCCAGGTGGTTTCCGGCCCGGGCTCGAAGGGGGCGGCGTACCGGATCGGCCGGCCGTCGCGGGTCTCCGAGGGCCGGTCGAAGCCGGGGTCGGTGTACCGCTCCGGGGAGGCGCCGTTGTCGGCGAGCAAGAAGATGACCGTGTCCTCGTGACGGCCGGTCTCCTGGAGCGATTGGAGGATGGAGCCGACGCCCTGATCGACCCGATCGACCATCGCGGCGTGGACCGCCATCAGCGCCGCCTCGTGGTCTCGCCGCCCTGCGTCCAGCGCACCCCAATCCGGGCCGCGTCCGGTGAGCCCCGGCAGCGGGTGGGTCGCGGGGTCGATCAATCCCATCTCGACCTGCCGGCGATAACGCTCCTCGCGGAGCGCGTGCCAGCCCCGGCGGTACGTCTCGCGGTAGCGGTCGATATCCTCGGGGCGGGCGTGGAGCGGCCAGTGCGGGGCGTTCTGGGCGACGTAGAGGAAGAAGGGCCGGTCCTCACGGGCCATCGCCCGGATGTACTCGACCGACTTCGCGGTGATCGCGTCGGTGAGGTAGTAATCGTCCGGCACGGACTTGACCGGCTCGGCCCCCTCGACCAGCGAGAACGGGTCGAAATAATCGGCCACGCCCCAGATGGTCCCGTAGTGCCGCTCGAACCCGCGGTTGACCGGGTAGGTCCGGATGTCGGCGAAGGGCCTGCCGTTGCCGGCCTGATGGTTGAGCCAGGCGAAGTGCTCGGGGCCGTCGGCCTTCCCTCCGATGGGGACCGTCTCCGAGAGGTGCCACTTGCCCGACATCGCGGTCTGGTAGCCAGCCGAGCGGAGCAACTCGGCGATCGTCGCGGCGTCGCGGGTCAGGTTCCGCCCGTTCTGGGCCAGACCGACCTGGTGGGGGTAGAGCCCGGTCAGCAGCGATGCCCGCGTGGGGCAGCAGCGCGACGCGTTGTAGAACCGGGTGAACCGGAGCCCGCCCGCGGCCAGGCGGTCGATGTTGGGCGTGCGGATCTCGCCGCCGTAGCAACCGAGGTCGCTGTAGCCCAGGTCATCGAGCAAGATCACGACGATATTCGGGCGTCGGTCCGTGGCCGGGGCGGTCGAGGCGCGGGCCGCCCCGACCGCCACCGCGGCGAGCAGGCACGCCCCGAGGAACGGAACAATCCGGCACGGTCTCTGTCCCACGGTTGCACCTCCCAGAAAGCGACCCACCCGGCACGCTCGCGAGCCGGCACGACGCCCGCGACGGCGGCCTCGCCATCAGGGGATGGTCCGGACCCTCGGTGGCCTGTCCGCCGGGGCATTCGTGTCGGCCCCAACGACCGACGCGGGTCCCATGGTCCGGAACGCTCGCGGCCCCGACTTCCCCGACCGGAGTTGGCCCCCGATGACATCCTCGCATCCGATTCCCAACCGTGCCAGTGGTTCCAGAGACTCGTGAACTGCATGCCGTTCTCCGAAAAAGCGGCGCTCACCGCCCCGATCGAGGGGACCTCGGGCTTCGCCGGGAAGTACGCGAGGCGACCGGCGAGGGCGGTGCTTCCCGACCTCGACCTCGATCGGCGCCCGTTCAAACCTCCGTGCAGCCACCTCATCGACTCCGAAGTCTTCGACGGCCTGCCGGGACCGTTGAAGTCGGAGGTCTATCGCCACCTCCGGGAGATCCTGACCAGGCGCGAAGCCGGCCCCGGATCGGTTAGGATGCTCACCGGGTGCGCCGAGGTCCGCGATGACGTGCCCCGTCAGCCGGAGTTCGGTCCATCGGAGAGGCCCGCCCGACCTCGGGGTTGCCGGGAGTCGGTCCGATTCGCCGTGACCCAAGACGGCCGAGAACCATGGGAGCAGGCCATGTCCTTCCGCGGCGTCTTCATCGCCATCTTCCTCGGCACGGCGTTGGTCGTGGCGGCGTTCCTCGTCAACTCGCGACGCCCCAGGGTCGAGTTCGCCCAGCCGACCGCGGCGCTGGTGCGGGCCTCGGGCAAATGCGCCGAGTGCCACCGCCAGGAGACCTCGGCGATCGTGCACGAATTCGAGATGAGCCGGCACAACGAGAAGGGGGTCAACTGCCTGGACTGCCACCAGCCGGCGGCCGGGCAGGACAAGATGGATCACCGCGGTTTCGTCATCAATGCCAAGGTGACCGCGGCCAATTGCAGCGGGTGCCACCAGACCCAGTACGACCAGTTTCTCCGGAGCCGCCACGCGGCACCCGCCTGGGCGTCGGTGACGGGCAAGCGGGACCTCAGCGTCGAGCAGATCGCCTTCTCGGAGAAGTACCAGCCCGGCGGGACGGACCGCCCCCCTCACCCGGTGGCCCTGGTCGAAGGGCCCACGGCGATGCAGAACGGCTGCCTGAAATGCCACGACGTCGGGCGGCCGAACAAGGACGGGTCGATCGGCTCGTGCACGGCGTGCCACGCGCGACACGTCGCCTCGGTCGAGCTGGCCCGGCTGCCGGAGACCTGCGGCCAGTGCCACATGGGGCCGGACCACTCGCAGGTCGAGATCTACCACGAGTCCAAGCACGGCGTGCTCTTCAACGCGCAGAGGCCGCACATGAACCTCCGGGCCGACCCCAAGCACCTGACCACCGGCGACATGCCGGTCCCAACCTGCGCGACCTGCCACATGAGCGGCCTGGAGGGGCAAAAATTCACGCACGACGTGACCGAGCGGCTCTCGTACTACCTCTTCGCCGCCGTCTCGGACAAAAGGCCGAACTACCTGCAATGCAGAATACATCAAGCGAAGGGAATGAACTTTCCGGAAAGCGTAAAACTCCTCGCGTAGCCCGGCGGACCGCGAGCGCGCGATGACGGTACCGATCTCCGCCCTGGCACCCGGATGTGCGGCGAGCAGGAAGTCGGCCAAGCTCTGTGGGGTGGGAGGCGGGACGGGTGACCCGCACCCGCAGCGGATGTCCCCGAAGGAGAGTACCAAGGCGCGGAGGGCGTCATGGATTCCAGAAAGAGTTGCAATCGTCGATCGCGAGTTACGGTGCAGGGCCCGCTGGGACACCGTCACACAGTACGGTAGCCCTGTGATGCCGTCCGCCCTCGGCCGCCGGGCGAAGCCTCGGCGGCCCGCTGCGGTCGTCAGTGCCTCGTGGCGGGCAACGCTCTCGGCGGCGATGGTGCGAAACAACAACGACGACTTGCCCGAACCCGGACACGCCGACGAGGGCCATGATTGCGTGTCGCGGCAGTTCCAACTGGAGATTCTTGGAGACTGTAGCACGGTTGCCGGGCGGTTTTTGCACGGTCCACGCACTCAGGCTTGAGATCGAGCCATTCGCAGGGTCGGGGCCAACTCGGAGTCGTTGATCGGGTCGGGCTTCAATTCACCCTGTTCCTGCCGGGAGACCCTCAAATCGGCCCCGGTATCCTTGCTACAGTCTCGATTCTTTGAGGTTATTCTCCCGCAGCCCCTCTAGACGGATCGCTTGGACGGCCATCATCCCCTCCTTGACCCTTCATCCGGCCGCCCGTCCGGGTCGCAGCAGACCCGGAACCCCGTGTAGTAGTGGCGGTACTCGGGCTCGTAGTAGTCGCGGTCACTTGCCCGCTGGAAGCGGCCCTCGTGGCACCAACCGCCTCCACGCAGCACCCGCAGCCCTGGATCGCGGGCGTTCTCGCCCCGTTCAAGGATGACGCCGTAGAGGGCCCAGCCGTCCGACGTCCACTCCCACACATTGCCATGCATGTCATGGAGCCCGAACGCGTTGGGGGTCTTCTGGCCGACTGGGTGGGGGTGCTTCGCCCCAACGTCCCATGTGTTGCCGGCGAACCAGGCGTGTACGCCCAGTTCTGCGAATTGCGGGTCGTCGCCGTAGAAGAACCGCGTCGTAGAGCCGGACCGGCAGGCGTACTCCCACTCGACCTCCGTGGGCAGGCGGTAGGTCACACGTTCCTCTGACGTCCGGGAGGCGTTGAGCGCCGTGACCCAATGGTCTGCGTCCGCGCAGGAGATGAAGTTGACCGCGTGCGCATCTGCCCACGCGCCAAACTCACACGGCTCATACGCCGCGAGCCGCCGGTATTGCCCCAGGGTTACGGGGGTGCGGGCCATGAAGAACCCACGCTCGACCCCCGCCCGGTGGCGCGGCCGTTCATTCTCGTCCGCTTCCGGGTCGTCGTCGCACGCCCCCATCAGGAACTTGCCCGGCGGCACACAGACGAACTCGATGCCAAGCCGGTTGCGGAACGTGCTGGGGGTCATGGCCGGGCCACCCGAGCTTACACGAGGAAGGCGAGGTTGACTTCCCGGCTCACCGTGCGGCCCTCATCGTGCCGCATGGTGCACTCACTCCGGGAGTGTAGCACGCGCCGGTTGTCGATGATCAGCGCCTCTTGGCGGTCCAGAGCGATCTCGACCCGCTCGCCACGCTCCGCACACAGCCGCTCGAAGTGTATGACCGCGTCGATCAAAGCCGCCCTGTCCGGCCGCTCCGACCGCTCCAGGTGCGGGACGATGAGGGTGCGGTCAAAGCGCACCCGGTCCTCCCCATCCAAGATCGGGTAGGTCGGCGTCGTCGCGTGGTATAGGGCGTGCTCTTCGTTGCGCCGGAACGGGAACTCCCCGGTTCGCAAAACCCGCAGGAGCGACGGGGCGTGGGTGCGGAGGTGCTCGATGACCGGGGCGATGAAGACGACGATGCTCAAGCCTTTCCGCGGGAACTCGGGGTCGGGGTCGATGCAGTGGGTGATCGTGAACCGTGGAGGCACCGGGAAGGTCGCGTAGTCCGTGTGGAGCGACAGTTCCGGGGTCCGGCACGAGGCGTACGGATTGGCGACCAGGTCGTTCCCCTCGATCTTCATCGTGACGATCGGGCTCTCGTCTTGCAGTGGGCGGAACACCTCGCCGAGGGATTCGGTGAATTCCAACGTGTCCCCCACAATGCCGCGCAGGTGGACGTACCCCTGGGCGAGAACCTGTTCGAGGACCTGTTGCATCGCCTCCTCCGCGTAAGAGCGAGCCACGCCATGGTGGCCGGCAGGGGCCGGGCCGATCCTGAGACGACGCAAGGTGCGGCTCCCGAAACGCCAGGTGCACCGCACCTTGCCGCAGTCAGTCGGCGTGCCACTCGTTAAGACCGCTCAGCCGGCAACGATCGCCGCGGTTCGGGGCATCGCGAAGGGCGTGGCCACCCGGCCGCACTTCGGGCAACGCATCCCCGCCTCCCAGAAACCAGGCAGGGTCTCGCCGAAGTGGCGGCGATAGGCGTCGATCGTGTTTTGCCAGGAGGTGTTCAGATTCGCCAGGTCCTCCTCGCCCCGCATCCCGAAGTAGGGGAAGTGGTGGAGGAAGAACCCGAACACCTCTTCACAGTCGGGGCCGTACTTCTGCGTGTCGAGGATATGGTTGTGCCAGAACTTATCCACCGGACCCGAGGGGACGATGGCCAGGTCCGGGTAGGCGCGTGTGAGGGCGAGGAACTTGCGATACTCCTCGCAGACCTGATCGGCGTACTCTCGCGTCCAGCCTTCACCCTCCTCGGGGTCCATCAGCTTCAGCTTGATCATTTCGAGGTCGAGGTTCTCGATACCCGCCATGAGCGACTGCAACCGTGTCATCGACGCTCCCTTCAAGGACCAAGAAAGAACTCTCGGCTCGCGTGCGAGTGTGACGAAACACACCGGGGGCAGCTGCCGCAGGCGCGCTCCAGCAGCGTGCAGGCGACGGCGCTACGAGTCGAGACGGGCAGGGGCATTGTTCGCCGTAGCCAACGTCAAGTGAGATTATCCTAGCCGAGCCTTCTTCCGATTGCAAAGGTCTGAATTTTTCACAGGCCTAATTCGTTAGTACTTTGCGGTGGGAAATCGAAAATTTTGTGGCGCCGAAGCTTGCGCCGCGCCCGTCCGGGGATCGTCCTGTCGGACGGTGACCGCCGTAGGAACCCGAATCGCTCGCTCGCCGCCCCCGCGATTTTCGCCAGGTTTTGGGCCCGGACCCCTCACCCGGCCCACCGACCGAAGACCCGCTTGCCGTGATACCGGCACCGCCTCAACCCGTATTTGCGCTTCAGTGCGTAACCCGTTCCCCCGACCCCCGCGCGGAACTGGTAACCCCTGCGGAACCTTCGGCCCTTCTCCTCCGCCCGCCGCCCCGGCGGCGCCTTACCGACGTGCGGCAGCGTCACGTGGAGAAGCCAGGGGTCAGACTTGGTTTTGGAGAAGCCAGGGGTCAGACTTGGTTTTTGGTTTTCCGCTCGCATTCACTTCCCAGTCGAGGGGGGGTACGCTGGCCTGGGAAGAGGCCGGGCTGCCCGTTGTCCGTGGGAAGAAGGCGATGTCCCTGGAGCGGCAGGTGCGGGTCGCCGCCGGGTCGCTGGTGGTGCTCGGGACCGCCCTGGGGGCGTTGGTCCACCCGGGCTTCCTCGCCCTCTTCGGCTTCGTCGGGGCGGGCCTGGTCTTCGCCGGGATCACGGACACCTGCGGCATGGGGATGATGCTGGCCCGGATGCCCTGGAACCGGTCCGAGCCGGAGGCCCCGGCGTGTGCCCGCTGATCCTCTGGGCCTCGGCGTCCACGAGGCGGTGCGAGAGTACCTCGCCAGGCATTCGTCGGGTCGCTCTCGCTGGGCTGGGGCCTCTTCAACCTGATCGAGGGGCTGATCGACCACGAACTCCTCGGCATCCACCATGTCGTCGAGGCCGGGAACCACCTGCTCTGGGACATGGTGTTCCTCGGCCCCGGCGTCGTGCTGATCCTGATCGGCTGGGCCACGATCCGGGCGAGTCATGACGATCTGGCGAGGGCGGATCGGTGACGACTTGGCCGGGGATCCCCTTGAGGAAACGAGGGATCCCCGGTCCGTCCGAGTGAGGCCCGAGGATCACCGTGGTCGGCCACCGGAGACGGGGCTCGTGCATCCGGGCTCAAACCGGCACCCCAGGTTGGGTGTTGTGGTAGAACTGGCGGTGAGGGCAGGGTTACGGCGTACCGTCCGACGGCGGTGAAGGCCAGGCCCGTCCGAACGCCCCGGAGGGTCGACCGATGCTGCTGACACTCACGACGACGCATCGGCCCGCCACCGACCTCGGCTACCTGCTCCACAAGCACCCCGACCGCTTTCAGAGCTTCGACCTGAGCTTCGGCCAGGCCCACGTCCACTACCCCGAGACGTCCGAGGACCGCTGCACCGCCTGCCTGCTCCTCGACGTGGACCCGGTGGGAATCGTCCGTGGCAAGGGCTCGGCCGAGGGCCTGCTCTCGCAATACGTCAACGACCGACCCTATGTCGCCTCGTCGTTCCTGAGCGTGGCGATCTCGCAGGTCTTCGGCTCGGCCCTCCAGGGACGCTGCAAGGACCGGCCCGACCTGGCGACGACTCCGATCCCGCTCTCGGCGAGGCTGGATGTCCTCCCGGTCCGGGGCGGCGAGAAGTTCTTGCGGTCGGTGTTCGAGCCGCTGGGCTACTCCGTGGAGTCGGAGCGGCACCCGCTCGACGAGCGGTTCCCCGAGTGGGGCGAGGGCCCGTACTTCTCCGTGACCATCGCCAAGACGGCCACGCTGTCGGATCTCCTCACGCACCTGTACGTCCTGGTGCCGGTCTTCGACAACCAGAAGCACTACTTCGTCGGCGACGACGAGATGGAGAAGTTGCTGGAGAAGGGCCAGGGATGGCTCGGTCAGCACCCCGAGAAGGAGGAGATCACCCGCCGCTACCTCAAGTTCCAGCCGAGTCTCTTCCGGGAGGCCCTGGCCCGGCTCGTCGTCGAGGAGCAGCCGCTCGAAGCCGAAGGGGACCAGGGGCGGCCCGCCGAGGGGGCCGAGGACGCCCTGGAGAGGCCGCTGAGCCTGCACGAGCAGCGGCTCGGGGCGGTGATGGCGGCGATCCGGGCCGGCGGCGCCAGGCGGGTGCTCGACCTCGGCTGCGGGGAGGGGAAGCTGCTCCGGGAACTGCTCAAGGACAAGCAGTTCGAGGAGGTCGTCGGGCTCGACGTGTCGATCCGCTCCCTTGAAACGGCCCGTGACCGGCTCAAGCTCGACCGGATGCCCGAGAAGCAGGCCGCCCGCCTCAAGCTGCTCCACGGGTCGCTGATCTATCGGGATCGGCGGCTGGAGGGTTATGACGCCGCCGCCGTGGTCGAGGTCGTCGAGCACCTCGACCCGCCCAGGCTGGCGGCCTTCGAGCGGGCGGTCTTCGAGTTCGCCCGGCCCAAGACGGTCGTGCTGACGACCCCGAACCGGGAGTACAACGTCACCTGGGAGGACGTCGGGGCCGAGAAGCTCCGGCATCCCGACCACCGCTTCGAGTGGACCCGTCGGGAGTTCCGGGACTGGGCGGAGGGAATCGCCGGGCGATTCGGTTATTCGGTCAGGTTGCTCCCGATCGGTCCGGAAGACGGGATGCTCGGCTCGCCGACGCAGATGGGAGTGTTTGAGCAAATCGGCATCGTGGGTTAACATGGGCGATCCACCGAACGAAGAAGATTCGCGCCGATCGCGTTGCCGCCCGGTGCCCCCGATTCGCCACCTTCACCAGATGGCTGAGCCGGAAGATCGACGAAGCATGAGAAATTGATGACGATCAAGGTCCCCAAGCTCAGCCTTGTTGTCCTGATCGGCCCCAGCGGCTCTGGCAAGAGCACGTTCGCCCGGAGGCACTTCAAGACCACCGAGGTTCTCTCGTCGGACTTCTGCCGGGGGATGATCTCGGACGACGAGAACGACCAGGCCGTCAGCAAGGACGCCTTCGAGGTGCTCCGGTTCGTCGCCGGCAAGCGGCTGGCCCTGGGGCGGCTGACGGTCATCGACGCCACCAACGTCCAGCCCGAGGCCCGCAAGCCGCTGGTGGAACTGGCCCGGCAGTACCATTGCCTCCCCGTGGCGATCGTGCTCGACATGCCCGAGCGGGTCTGTCAGGAGCGGAACCGGGACCGGCCCGACCGGGGCTTCGGCCCGCATGTCGTCCGGAACCAGACCTCGCAACTCCGGCGGTCGCTCCGGGGGCTCCGCAAGGAGGGCTTCCGGCACGTCTTCGTGCTGGAGACCCCCGAGGAGTCCGAGGCGGCGGCCGTCGAGCGGGTGCCCCTCTGGAACGACCGGACGGGCGAGCACGGCCCGTTCGACATCATCGGGGATCTCCACGGGTGCGGAGACGAGCTTGAGGAATTGCTCGGGCGGCTCGGGTACGAGGTCATGGCTGATGGTCCCGAGATGCCCTTGCTCGGTGGAGGACCATTCTTCGCCCACCCCGAGGGCCGCAAGGCCGTCTTCCTCGGCGACCTCGTGGACCGTGGCCCTCGGATCCTCGACAGCTTGCGGATCGTCTATCACATGGTCCGGGGTGGCTCGGCCTACTGCGTCCCCGGCAACCACGACATGAAGTTGCTCAAGAAGCTCGGGGGCAAGAACGTCCAGGTCACGCACGGGCTCGCCGACACGCTGGCCGAGATCGACGCCCTTCCCGATGAGATCCGGGAGCCGTTCCGCAAGCAAATCGCCGCCTTCCTCGACGGGCTGGTGAGCCACTACGTCCTCGACGACGGCAGGCTGGTCGTCGCCCACGCCGGGATGAAGCAGGAGATGCAGGGGCGGGGCTCCGGCAAGGTCCGGGACTTCGCCCTTTATGGCGAGACGACCGGCGAGACCGACGAGTTCGGCCTGCCCGTCCGATATGACTGGGCCAGCGAGTACCGGGGCCAGGCCATGGTCGTCTACGGCCACACGCCGGTCCCCGAGCCCGAGTGGCTCAACCGCACGGTCAATATCGACACCGGCTGCGTCTTCGGCGGCAAGCTCTCCGCTCTCCGCTACCCGGAGAAGGAGTTCGTCTCGGTCTCCGCCACCCGGACCTATTGCGAGCCGGCACGTCCATTCCTGGCCGCCGAGCAGCAGGCCCCGGCCCTTTCGGCTCAGCAGGCCCACGATCAGGTTCTCGACACCGAGGATGTCCTGGGAAAGCGGATCGTCCCGACGAGGTTGAGGGGCAACGTCACGATCCGGGAGGAGAACGCCGCGGCGGCCCTGGAGGTCATGAGTCGGTTCGCCGCCGACCCGAGGTGGCTGATCTACCTCCCGCCCACCATGTCCCCGTGCGAGACCAGCGGCGAGCCGGGGCTCCTGGAGCACCCGGCCGAGGCGTTCGCCTACTACCGGAGCCAGGGTGCCCCCCAGGTCGTCTGCGAGGAGAAGCACATGGGCTCTCGGGCCGTCGTCGTCGCCTGCCGGGACGAGAAGGCGGCCAGGGAGCGGTTCGGAGTCTCCACGGGCGAACTCGGGATCGTCACCACCCGGACCGGGCGGCGATTCTTCAACGACCCCGACCTGGAGCGTCGGTTCCTCGATCGGGTCCGTCAGGCGCTCGATGCCGCCGACCTCTGGTCGAAGCTCGACACCAACTGGGCCTGCCTGGATTCCGAACTGATGCCGTGGTCGGCCAAGGCCCAGGATCTCCTCCGGACGCAGTATGCGGCGGTCGGCTCGGCCGGTTTAGCCTCGCTGCCCCGAGCGGTCGCGGCGCTGGAGCGGTCGGCAGGTCGTCTTGACGGGCCGGAGAAGCAGACGCTGACCGCCGTCCTGGACGAGTACCGTGGTCGGGAGGGGAATGTCGGGAGATTCGTCGCCGCCTACCGCCATTATTGCTGGCCGGTGGCCTCGCTGTCCGACCTGAAGCTGGCCCCGTTCCACCTGCTCGCCACCGAGGGGCACGTCCACACCGACAAGGGCCACGCCTGGCACATGGAGACCCTGGCCGAGATCTGCCGGGCCGACCCGGAACTGCTCCGGGCGACCCCGTACCTGGTCGTGGACGTGACCGACCCCGCGAGCCAGGCCGAAGGCATCGCCTGGTGGACCGAACTGACCGGGCGGGGCGGCGAGGGGATGGTGGTCAAGCCCTTGACCTTCATCCACCGGGGCGGCCGGGGCCTCTCCCAGCCCGCCGTGAAGTGCCGGGGGCGGGAATACCTCCGGATCATCTACGGCCCCGACTACACGACGGAGAAGAACCTCTCCCGGCTTCGGAGACGGGGCCTGGGGCGGAAGCGGGCGCTGGCCCTCGGCGAGTTCGCCCTGGGCGTCGAGGGGCTGGAGCGGTTCGTCCGGCGGGAGCCGCTCCGGCGGGTCCACGAGTGCGTCTTCGGCGTCCTGGCCCTGGAGAGCGAGCCGGTGGACCCGAGGCTCTGATCGGAAAGGCGATCCGGAAACATTTCCTTGAACTTGGCAGTGAGTTATGGCCAATGGACGGTGATTGATGGGTGAGAAATCCCCGGAGATTTCCCCGGCATCGGCATCGAATGCCGTCCCGCTTATGGGCCATCATTCCAGGAGTGACGCAGTTGATGGCCTTTGTCCAGTAGGTGCATTTTGCTCGCTGCACAAGATCGTCAGCCTGCAGTC
>JAABUV010002127.1_pt1 | contig 27608 bp, 27 predicted proteins | sample 5559971 | NCBI WGS metagenome assembly JAABUV01 (sample SAMN10711881, study PRJNA513362) | rock metagenome | isolation source: Antarctica rocks | place: Antarctica: Victoria Land, Knobhead nord | collected 2015-12-19
CGCCAACAACGTTTGGCGCCAGGTACGACCGTGAGGGCGCGCCGGAGTTTGCGTCCGCGCGGCTGTGGGACGATGGCGTGATCGACCCGGCCGACACGCGCCGCGTGCTCGGGCTGGCGCTGGCGGCGGCGCTCAACGCGCCGCTGCGACACACGGCGTTTGGTGTTTTCCGCATGTAGCCACTGCGCCCGCATGTATTGTGATATGTACAGGAGGAGCAGGAAGCGCCGCCACAGTCCACAGCCGTTGGCGCGTTCCGCATGTAGTTGCTGCACTGGGATGTACTGTACTGTGGAGTGGAGGAGCAGAAGGTGCCGCCGCAGCCCGCAGCCAGCGGTGCGTTCTGCCTGTAGTCACTGCACTGATTTGCACGGTTCTGTGTAAAGTACGAGCAGGACGCGCCGTCTGCAGCCGTGTGTTGTGCATGTGATCACTGTGATGTGGCACTCTGTGCTGCAGCTGGAGACCACATGTCAGTCGCCAGCGCGGTCTGTCCCATGCACCGATGCGCCGCCGCTTACCACAAATCCATATCCACGCAGTGACAATGACATCTTCACGCGTCAGCAACTCATGTAAACAACATTGGCTGTGCACTCCAGCATCTTACAGTCTAGCGTAAAAGCCAAGTTGACACTTGCAAGATCCATGCAAATGTGACCGTCCATTGCCACGTCCATTGCCACAAGTCACCAGGCACCTTCTACTTTCACTGATGTCATTCTGAACACTAGCTTCACTGCTGCAGACACACAGAAACATTTCCCGGGCACAGACAGGCTTCAACGCACGTCTCAGTAGCAGTGTCTAAACGGTTCTACCGCATGCCCGTCTAACAAGCACAGGTGTTAGTGGCTTTCAACTTCATAAGCCCAACGTGTTCATCCACCAAGGCTACACAGCCAGGACCCTCACCCACCCTGGTCACAGCCAGGGCACCATTCGCCCAACGGCGCAGTTATGTGGGGCGATACGCACAGGCGCAAGCAGCCAGCCCCGCAGGCATGAGCCGCGGCGTGCCAACAGCACAGGCCAGGCGCCGAGGCAGCACACCCACAGCTGCAGGACATGTCCGCTGCAGCCTGCCTCAACGCCCGCCTGGGTCACAGACGCCGCAGCTGTCTAACACGTCCGTGACCTTCATACCCTCGGTGCTGCTGCAGAGCCCCAGCGCCCGGCGCCGACCCTCGAGCCACAAGAGCCTCGGCCACAAGAGCCTCGGCGGCAGCTCCCGTGCCGCCGCAAAGGCCTGTCAGCGCCGCGCGCCGGCCCTCAGGCCAGCCGGGCCTGCAGCAGCGCGGCGGCCGCGAGCGCGAGCGCCAGCCCCGCCGCGAGTCAGGCGAGGTAGTGCCGCAGCGCCTCTGTGGCCAGATGCGTTGCGCTCTTGCCCTGCGCGGCAGCCGTGGCCTGCAGCGCCGCGTACACGTCGTGCGCGACCGCGACCGTCGGCAGCGACCCCGCCTCAGCCTCCGCCACGTACCCCTGCGCACGGCGCCGGGTCCGCGTCAGCGGCGGAGCATTGCAGGGTGTTGCCCTGACCCTTTTACTAGCCATCACCCTAGCTCCCCACCCAACAAAATTGCTGCCCGCCAGCAGCCGCCAGCTTGGCACCTAAGACAAGGCATGCTGCTCACACGCTGCCAGGCGGAGCAGCTGTGTGGCTAGTAGCTCCCCGCACGGCCCACGGCGGGCATCGCCGGCAACCATGCAGCAATCACCAGCATGCGGCCGGGCTGGCCAGTGGCGCGTCACAACCTCACACGGTGCGACATCCACGCCCTGGAAACCCTAGCGCCCTGCACAGCATGCGGCGAGCGCGGCCCCGCACGGCAGCCGCTGTGAGCCACCTTTGTGTAGTCCCGGATCGCGTCGAAGCCGACGCGCGCGCAGAAGTCGCCGAACGGCTCGCCCGCGGACCGCCGCTGCTTGAAGAAGAAGAAGATGGGCTCCAGCGCCTTCTCCAGGTCCTGCCGCACGCGCGCACGCGCGGGTCAGCCTGCAGCAGCTGCAGCAGGTGCGCAGCACCTGCAGCGGCGTGTTCTGGGAGGCATGCCACATCCTCCCGCAGATTGGCAAGCATGCAGCGCCTGCCCGCCCGGAGCGCCACCTCTTAAAAATAGGCGTCCCTATTTTAAGAGGCGGTGTGTCAAGCCCATAAACAGGCTGGCGAGAGAATGCAGCGCTTGCAGCGCTTCCCCGTCCGGAGCGCAGCCGCCGCTCGCTCGCAGGGCCGCTACCGCGTAACCCAGGCGCCCACATCGCAGAGCTCGCCCACGAGGCGGGGGCCTCTGCAGCCAGCTGAGAAAGACACAGGCCCTCCACAGGGGATTGCCCTGCCCGCAGCTTGCATCACGCACCTGCACCTTGACGCGACCTGGAAGGCCTCGGCCAGGCGCGTCTGATAAGGGGCGCGTCTGATTAGGCGCGTCTGATCAGGGGCGCATCTGATTAGGCCGCGCACCTGCACCTTGACGCGGTCCTGGAAGGCCTCGGCCAGGCGCGTCTGATCAGGGGCGCGTCTGATTAGGCCGCGCGTCTGATTAGGGGCGCGTCTGATTAGGCCGCGCACCTGCACCTTGACGCGGTCCTGGAAGGCCTCGGCCAGGCGCGTCTGGTTGGGCGAGCCGCCCAGCCAGAGCTGGTAGCTGTTGGGCCCGTCGCCGACCAGGCCCAGCTCCGCCATGTACGGCCGCGCGCAGCCGTTGGGGCAGCCTGCGGGCGCGGCGAGCGCGCGTCAGCGCCGCTGCGCGGTGCTGCCGATGCTGGAGCAGCCACAGGCGCCCTTGACCGGCCCGGGGGCGCCCTTTGGGCACGCTTTGCAGCTCGGGCTTCGGTCCAGCCCTGGCCGACAGGACCGCAGGCAGCGCCTCCACGGTGGCCGCCATGAATCGGCGCATCGCGCTCGCATGCAGACCACATCAAGTGTGCCCGCCGCTCTGCAGTGTCCTGGGGTGCTGATGCTCAACAGCGCGCGTTGGAAAAGGTGCTGGAGTAGGCGCTGGATCAGGGCCAGATGCCCTAGCCCGGCGCGCTCCTGACCCTAGCCCGGCGCGCACCGGTCATGCGCACGACCAGCGAGTCCAGGTCCTCCAGGCCCATGCCGTTCAGCAGCGCGCGCAGGCGCGGCAGCATGTCCGGCAGGCTGCGCTCGGCCTCGGTCACCGCCAGGCCGCACAGCGGCATCGCGGGGCACGCCATGCTCGTGCGCTCCATGCTGTCCAGGTCCACAACGTCCCTGCGCACGCCGGGCCCGGACGGCATCAGCAGGGACACCGTAACCCCGGGCTACCCTACCCTAACCCAGGCGAGCGCCCGCTTCATGGTGTGGACATTCACGGGACGTCCGCAGCGGCGCCCAACAAGGGGCACGCAGGGCCCTCACGCTGCCCGTGCTCGTGTCTCTGCTCCGGCAGGTCCTGGCTACTCAATGCATCGGGTTAAAGGCCTGCCGCACCGTCCCGCCCTCCGGCAGCCACAGAGTCCATCACACAAACCCTGCTCTCAGACCCCAGCCCACTGGCAGACCCTGGGCTGCCCGGCCGGCGCGCGGGGCCGCGCACCTGACGCCCGCGGCCGTGAGCGTGCCCAGGATGTCGGCCTTCCAGGACGGGTCGATGCAGGTCAGGATGAGGTTCTGGTTGGCCGTCAGCCGCACGGGCAGCTCGTAGCGCTCGATGACCGTGCGCAGGGCCTTCTTCACCTCGCCTGCGGTAGGGTTAGGGTGATTAGAAGGCAGCATGCGGCAGGGTTAGCGTGATTGGAAGACAGCCTGCGGCAGGGTTAGGGTGGTAGAAGACAAAGAGGCGGGCACGCTGGCAGCCGTCCCATCATCCTACTTCTGGAAGCCTGGAGCCGCGCAGGCATGTGGCGCATGGCACATCAGCCTGGGCGCCCAGGCGTCTGAGCGGCGCCTCACTAAGGCGGGTCCCCTGCCCCGAAATTGCCAGTAGCTCGAGACAGCAGACAATCCCTGCATCATTTGGGCCACGACACACAGGTGACCACTGCCTCCCCACCCTGTGCAACCAGTTTGGCCCGAGTACCAGTCCGCCGTCAGCGCCACAAGCGAGGTGCGTGGGAGGCCGGAGCGGGCCAGCCGGCACGGCGCGCACCCTTCAGGCGGCCGTTGGCAATGAAGATGCCGTAGGCCAGCTTGCCATCGCCCTGCTCCATCCAGCCCAGGTAGTCCTTGAACTCCCACGCCGGCAGCGGCCTGCGCAGCAGAGCACGCCGATTTACACCTTGAGCCAGGCCAGTGTGCGCCGTGCCGGATGCACCAGCGCACTTGAGCTGCATCCGCGCAGCACCATGGCGTGGTGCGCTTTCCTGCCATAGTCGTCCGTCCATCAGAAGCCGGCCTTCAAACTCCAGGTAGAGCGGCATCGCGAGGCTTGCACTTATGACTGGCAGACAGCTGCAGCCAACACGCCTAGTGTGCGCGCAGCCGGCGCGCGTGCGTCCGCGCCCTAACCCTAGCCCAACCATGACTCCAGTCAGAGAGGCGTCCGCGCGGGCCGGCGGTGCGCCGCACCAAAAAGGCTCCAGCTTCCTGCCACCCAACCCTAACCCTAGCACGCCGCACCAGAACGACTCCAGCTTGTTACCACCCGATTGTAACCCTAGCGCGCCGCACCGGAACGGCTCCAGCTTCTTGCCGTAGTACTGCTCCACGACCGAGCGGAACTTGGGCAGGCCCCACTCGTCCACCAGGTACTTGAGGCGCGACATCTTGCGGTCGTCGCGGCGGCCGTAGTCGCGCTGCGTCGCCACGATTGCCTTGACGGCGTGCAGGATGTCATCCTTGGCCACGAAGCCCAGCGCGTCCGCCAGGCGCGCGTACGTCGCCGCGTTCCTGCGCGCGCAAAAGCGCGACGATCCGCCGCCGGCCTGCCAACTTCCAGTATCATGCTTATTACAAACATCCAGTTGCTTGCTTACGAGTGCGAGTATAACGTTATTACTATTGTAAGCTCTGCGGCAGCATAGCAGACGCGCCTCCGCCAGGGCACACGCGACAAGAGCTTGGAAGAAGCAAGGACGGTCGCGCGCACGCCTGTTGGTGCGGCCCATGCCGCCGCCGACGAGGAGGTCGTAGCCGAGCACGGCGCCGGCCTCGTCGGCGATGAGCACGATGCCCAGGTCGTTGGTGAGCAGGTCCACGCTGTTGTCGCCGGGCACGGTGACCGCGATCTTGAACTTGCGCGGCAGGAACAGCTGGCCGTAGATCGGCTCCGGCGAGCCCTCGAAGTTGGTGCCAAAGCCGTTGAATGCGCGCGCCTCGGTCACCGCCGGGTCCTGCGCCGCGCGCGCGGCTGCTCAAGCCGACTGTCTCGGTCACCGACCATTGACACCTGCAACAACATGCCCGGAACGCTGCTGTGCCCAGGTGCTCAATTCGATTGATTTGAATCGACACCCTGCACGCCTCCTCTTCATCCCACCTGCTGTCACACCCCAGAACACACGATGCGCAGGCGCTTTCGCGACGTTGTGCTCAACACCCTCCCTGGGCGGCAAGCGCGCCGCACAGCCCGTTGCGCTGCGGTCCCCCGGCGCGCGCGCGCGCCCAACGGCGCCAGCTCACCTCGATCTGGCTCGACACAAACTTCTCGCCGTCCAGCCACACGTCGTAGTACGCGCCCGACTGCGGCGCCAGCAGGTCCGCCAGCTGCTCTGCCAGCCGCTCGCACTCGGTGTACTCCGGCCGGTCGGTGAACGGGGCCTGCGCGCGCGCGCACGCTGATGTCAACTACTTGCATGGGCTCGCCAGTCAATCCCTTCCTTCTCATGCTTTGTCTCAAGACAGCGAGCAATGACGTGGTGAGCGCAGCCACGATGCTGGCCTTAACGTGACGGCTCCAGACTCAGAACGGCCAGCAGCGCCGTGTCCAACCTCCGTGACGCCATGGTCCGATCCCCGGACGACGGGCAGGGCGCCACGGGCGCACCGGCGGCGCCAGGACGTTGCGGTTGACATCGCCGCAGGCGCCCAGCGTGCTGCCCATGTTCTTGATCACGCTGGAGAACACGGACTTCAGGTCCTGCTTCAGCACGCCGTGCAGCTGGTACGTCTGGCGCGTCGTGAGCCGCAGCGTGCCGTTGCCAAACTGCGCGCCCCGCGCACGCGCGCCTCACCGCGCGCTACTGCTGGCGCTGTCCGGCCTTGCTTCAGCGGCGCCGTGCCGTATAAAAGTAGCAGGCTCGTCACTCAGCGGCACACAGCCTCGCACACCCGCCTGTGCCTGTGCTTACTTCGCGATTGTACTCGGGCTAGACAGCAGTTGGCGCGCTGGTGCTAGCAGCTGCAGGCCCGGTGCAGGCCCGAGCTTGGAGCGACAAAGCGCTCCGGGCAGCGCACCTGGTCCGCCAGGTCGTCCATGGTGAGGTACAGCTGGTTGCTGACCAGGCCGGCCGGCTGCTTTGTCCGCATCATGAACATGTACGCCTTGCCCTGGACGCCAGAACAGCTGTCAGCGACCACAATGTGAGCTTAACAGTCAGAAACTCGACAACAGTCGACAACGCTGTAGGACAGAGGTTTGGCGTCTGCGCTTGTGCACATCCTCAGGCCTAAAGCGCGGGTTCTATCACCCCGCACAAGGCTCTTCGCCTATCGCAGCTCACCTTGCCGGCGCCGCGCTGCTCCCTGTCGTCCTGCTGATAGCTGCCGTGGAACTTCATCAGCTGCGCCGCCTCCTCATTGATGTTGGTCGCCTCGCTGACCAGCTCCTCCATGAGCGGGTGGCGCAGGTAGTCCGAGTCCTCCTTCAGCAGCTCCACCTTGCTCCTGCGCGAGCCCAAAGCCAGTTGGCGTCCGAGCGCCTCAGCCGGAGTGTACGGCTCACAGCGTCGCGCCTGCTGAGTGAACAGACGCTGCAAAAGCTTGTCTGGTGTTCTTTTAGTGTACGCAAGTATGCGCGTCCTTAACAGAAAGGTGACTGCTGCTCACTGAGCTGCGGCACAGCAGAACTTGCAAGAAACGCAGTCTTCAAAGGGCGCAAACCGCTTTGCAAAGGTGTCGCAGAGCCACTTGCGTTAGCGCGGGGCCACACGTCACACAGCCTCCCCCTGAGCGCGGCGCACTTGGTCCCTGTTGCGGACACGCGACGTCCTCATTCCTGGCACACACTTTTGGCGACAGCTGCACCCATCACACATGTATTGCCAAGTCCAGTGCGTCTTCACGATTGATTTGATGCATCTGCATGACACCAAGGGTGTGCTCCGGCACTGTTGCACCACCCATTCATGCAAGCCCTACAAGTCTGGCTCACTGCCACCAGCGGCCGAGACGGCCACATACCCGATGACCGATGTCGGTGCATGTGTGCGCATGCTGGCCAGCTGCTGTTTAGAGGCTACGAGCGCGTCAGCGGCAGCCTCCCTGCCTGAGCAGCCTCTGCTGCCCGGCACCGCAGGCCCCCCGGCCCGCCCGCCTTGCTCCGCGTCGCACCCCAGCCGTGCCCGGCTCTCCGAGGCAACAAGCTCTGGCCCGCACTGAGCGTGGTGCGGCCCGATGCTGTCGCCCGCCTGCAGGCCTGCTGCGGGCTCTCCGACGCGCCTGCGTCCGCAGCACTCTGGGGCCGGGGCCGGGGCATCCGCAGAGCTGAGGGAGGGAGGCGCTGCGGCAGAGCCCGGGCCTGGCACTCGCGCGCTGTGCGGCAGCACCGCGCAGCCGCAGCAGCCGCACAGCAGAGATGGCAGGCCGCGCTGGTGCATGCCACAGGCTTCTACCGCACCAGCAGAGCCGCCAGGCCCCCGGGCGGCGGGCGGCGCTGGCGGCGCTTGTGGTGCGAGCGCAGACGCGCTCGCTGCCTCCAGCCCGCCGGGCTGCTTGGGCGCGGCTGGCGCCCCTGCCTGTAGCGGCGCGCATGCGGTGAGACGCGCTGCGACCGCCTGGCGCGTTGGCCGGCCAGCTGCAGGCTGTGTGGCTGCTGCAGGCCGCATGCTCGGAGCAGCGCGCGACAGAGCCGCTCCGCCGGCCACCCCTTGGGAGGCAGCCGCCGCGGGCGGTGCCAGCGGGGCGGTGACGAGCGGAACGGCGTCCATGCTGCTTGCTCGCGGCGTTGCGCGCCCTCTAGCGCGGTGCTGCGCTGGCGCATAGTCAGAGGCGGTGTGAGCTTCCATTTTGCAGGGCCTACCGGGCGTGCGCGTTGGCGTGGCAGCCGTGCCGCGGCAGCCCAGTGTCTTCGAGCAGGCTGCCGCGGCACCTGTGGTCCTGCAGGGCCCAGCGCCTTCTGCAGCGCGCGACTCGACGTCCGAGCGCTGCGGTCCTGAGACCTGGTGAAGCGCGTCGCGCTGCAAGGCCGTCACAGGAGGCCCAGCCCCGTTTGGGGACGCATTTGGGGACGTGTTCTCGCCAGAGTGCGCTCTACGATAGGCCGGCAGCGACAGGGCGGGCGGGGGGGCGGGCGGGCAGCTGGCTGAAGGACCGCGCGCTGCCGGCTGCGGACAGGCGCCCAAGGAGCTGAGCGTGCCCAGCGGCGTACAGCGTGCGCCCACGGATGCCTGCTCACCCTCACCCGCCCTCGGAGCATCCTCTCGTCCTTCTGTGTGCTGGCTGGCTGGCTGCCATGGTGGTGTGCACGCTGGCGAGCGCGCCGGGCGCGCCTGGCTGGTCGGCGCGCTGGAGGGCCCACTGTCAGTGTGTAGGCAGTGAGCGCTTGCAGAGCGGCGCAGGTGCAGCTTCACGCATGCGCTGCCAGGCCCTGCAGCGCCGCCTCCGTTCGTGCGCCCCCGGCGTGCACAACTGCCCCACGCGCCGGCTGTCCCCGGCCGTATGAGGCGCAGCGGCGTGCACACGCGGCGCGCCTCCGCAGCCGCCCGGCTCAGGCTTTTGCGTCTTCCGCTATGTTGCGCCAGCGTCAGGCCAAAGTGCCGCAACACGAGCGCCAGCTCGCTGGCGGGCGGCGGGCCGGGCCCGCTGCTGCCCGCAGGGGAGGAGCCCCCGCTCGCCCCAGGCGAGCCCATACCTGCCCCAAGGTCCTGCCAAGCGACCAGCGTGCCGGGAGGAGACAAAGCTGTGCAGGTGCCTAGCGGCCCTGCATAGGGCCCTGAGGCGCTCGCCGTTGACCCGGCGGGTGCGCCGACTGCGGGCGCCCGCTGCAGGAGAGGGCGCAGCGGCTGGCCCTGTGCAGCGTTACTGGCGTTTTTACAGGCGTGACCAGCGCGTGGCACTCTCACTGTGCTCGTTGCCAGAAGTGTATTCCAAGATGAGACAACCTGTGAGCGCACGTGAGGCTGGTCACGCGGCCATCTCGGTTCCAGGGCGTCCCGTCCGTACGCCCAGTTAGTGTGTATCGAGCTCCAGCGGTGGTCCAGCATCTTATCGAGAGACAGATGATGTATCTGACTGTGCCTCGACCGCTTTCGCTGTCTGTCCAGGTTCGCTGCACAGAACCGTAATGAAGGTGCTCACGAGCGATCTCCTTAGGTCGCCTCGCTAGCCGCGGACTTGGCCAGGCCAGGCCAGAAAAGAATTCAAATTTGGCCCTAAGGGTATTTTCTACAGCCGTGGCTCCTGCACCAAAAGCTGTGAGTAGAGGCTACTTACTAGGCTCGTCTTAAGACGCCACCCCCTGGCCACCTCACTCATCCTCAGGAGTTCAACACGCCCAGCACTGTCACTAACTGCTGAGTTGCATCCCTACTTTGCTTCAGACTACAATGCTCGAAACCGCAAGCAAGGTGAGTGTCTCAGTAACGACTGTGTGGTGTGCGTCTGCTGTATGCGTTGAATTGAGTCTGTATGCATCAGCATCCAGCGAGCTCTCCGTGATTGCCTCTTCAGCGCCAGGCATCACAGCTGCCTCATCTAGGAGTGGTCCGGCAACCACAGCGCGCGCTTCACCAGCCACATACACAGTGCTGGGCGTCTGCAGCGCGCCTGGCAGGTGCGGTGAAGCATGGCGCCGGCCTGTTGTGGTGTGCTGCTGACCGCTTGCTGGCGTTGCCGCAGCTCACATGTCTGCAATGTCTGCTGGCAGGCTTCACATTTGTGTTTGCCCTGTTCTCACGCAGGACACTGAGTGCTTGCTGAGTGGGCCACTGCTTCACTCCCCCGGTGCTTGATCAGGCAGCTAACCAGCCGCGTGTGCCTGCCGCCTGTGGCTGAGCCTGCTCGATAGGGAGGCGGCACTATGTCCCTGGTGAGCAGCGGTGCCAAGCAAGGCAGGCACCACAGCAGGTGTGCAAGGTAGACAGGCCTAGGAGGTCAGGGCGCTTGGCACGCAGGTTGCGCTGCTGGCAGGGGGCGCTGCGGACGGCCGGCTGCAGAGAGGGCAACTAAAAGTGCATTGCAAGCTGGAAGCCTCTGCCACAGTGTGCGGGAGGGCGCCTGGTGACCTTCTTACGTGTCTGGGATGCAGGGGGCCGCTGCAGGAGAGCCCGGCGCGCCGCGCTGGCCGGCGCGCCGCTGCGCGGCGGCTGCAGCAACGGCGCGCGCTGGCGCGCATCACAGTGGCTGGAGAATAGCGCCGAGACCGACGTGGCTGCGCCGGTGGAGCGCTGCTACGCGATGTGGGAGGACCGCGAGCGGATCCCGCAGTGGATGCCCTGGATCCGTACCGTGAAGGTGGGCCGGCGCGGCCAGGCCGTGTCACGTTACCTGGGTGGCAGCAATATCTTTGGTGTGGCAGCAGGCGCGGCTGCCGACCTGTGTCTGCTGCAAGTTGCAAGGTGCGTTTTGGGTCAGGCGGTGGCCTGCGTTTGGGGGCACGCGTCGCTTCTGCACAGTGTATCAGCGCGCGAGTGGGCGGGGCTGCCCGCAGGTGGTGCCGGAGGACCCGCGGCTGTCGCGCTGGACGCTGGCAACGCGGCAGCTCAACCAGGACTTTGAGTTCAACTGGCTGGCGCAGAACCTGGCGCCAACGCGCCATCAGAAGATTCACTGGCGCTCGGTGCAGGCGCGCAGCTACTCTAAATTGAACTTGACCCGCTGCCGCGCGCGTGGCGGCGCGCGTGTGCGACGCGAGCGTGCGCCTGCCAGCCTGGTGCTCGCGCACGACCACTGCCAGGCAGCCGATGCCTGGCGTCCGCAGTGCACCGCGGGTCAACCGCGCCGCGCGGGCGTGCCCCCGGGGCGCGCGCGGCGCCCACGCCGCCGCGCGCGCGCAGGGCTCCACCGGCGGCAGCTTCGGCGGCGGCGTGGACGTGGCCAACCGCGGGCAGATCCGCTTCTACCGCAAGGGCCCCGCTGCGTGCGCGGTCAAGCTGACCATTTCCTACGAGGTGCCCGACGCGCTCGCGCCGCTGGCCGGCACGCTGCGGCCGATCGTGGAGAACATCCTGCGCACCGACCTGGGCCGCTTCGCGGCGCTGGCCGCGGCGCAGCAGGGCGTGCCGGCCGCCGCGGCCAAGTGACGGCCGCGGGGCCGGCCGGTGGACACCCCTGGCCGTGCAGAACATGTGTACCCAGTGTAGGTTGACAGCGCTGCCCGCATGCTATATGGGCTGGCGCCCCTGAAGAGCCCTGTGTTGTAGAACTGCGACCTATGTTCAGCGTGGTTTGTAAGAAATGACAGAAAGCGCAGGGGCAGTGCGTGTCGAAGAAACATGCTGTGTTTATCAAGTTACACACCTGAAAATTTGAGCTGTGTCTAGCACTTTACAAGAGCCAAAGGCCTGTAGCAGGGCTCGTAGGCATGCCGGCAGCCTAGACCTCTGCCAAGCAACCCCACTGCGGCCCCGCATCAGGCCCGAGCTCGTCCTGCACCGGCGCGCGCACTATGCTGCAAACACCAGACCAGCTGGGCACCGCGCCGCGCCCGCCGCATCCCGGGCGCCCCGCAGCAGGTCCAGGCTGTGCAGCACGCAGGAGCGCGCCGGCAGGCCGCCGTTGAGGAAGCGCGCCGCCCAGCGCGCCCACTGCGGCCCGCCCAGCGCGCCGAACGCGGACGCCCACGCGCCCGGGAAGGCGATCGCGGCCGCCCACCCGAACGGCGCGTACGCGCGCTCCGGGCACGCCGCCTGCAGCGCCGCGCAGTGCGGCGACGCCCGGTACTCGCTGCGCGCGCGCCGCCGCGCGGCGTGACACACGATGACCTATCCGGCGGATCGGCAGTCGCACGCGCGCTCGCTGAATGGTAAGCGCATGGTTGCAGCGCCGCGTGCAGCCGGACTGGGGCGCGAGCCCCGCATGCGAAAGGGCACACAAGCAGCAACTAAGGTTTGCGCTCAGCGTGACCGGTCAATGCGGCTCAGAGGGCAAAAGGTCACCGCGAACCCACCAGAGGAGCGCAATAAAGCGCTCGCGCCCTGCGTCGGTGTGGAGCGACTTCACTTCGATGGCCACCGGCCGGCGCACGCCCTCTCGCTGGCAGCACCTGGCGCCCGCCCACGCGCCTGTCATTTGGCTCCAACTCTAGGCGTCTTAACAAATGCCCTATCTTTAGCTAGCAACAGCTGTTCGACCATCGATCTGCTGCCGGCCACATGCGGCAGGCCAGATGCGAGGTGGACAGCGAGCTTGTGAAGACGGGGCGCCAGGCGCGCACTCTAGGACGTCTGCGAGCAGCGGGATGTGCACGCCGCTGCGGCCGCCCACATGCACGCTCCGCAGCTGCCGCGAGCGACAGGTCCTGCGGAGACACGTACGCACCGCATCAGCACAAGGAGGCAAGCCGCCATGGCATGCACGTCCCTGGACGGGCATCTTGATTGTCGCCCGGAAGCGAGGTTATTCTGCCACATGCGCAGCGCATGGGTCACTGGGCATCCAGACCCGCATGCGGGCAGCGCGCAGGTCCGTATGTCAGGCAGTCGCAGGTCCGCATGTCAGGCAGTCGCATGGGCGATGAGCGACATCACAAGCCTGCCCCCCGCCCGGGGTGCTGCCGCCCGTATGGCCAAGCGCGCGTGTCACCAGCCCGCCTGTCAAAGTGGTGCACCTGGACGCGTGCGGTGGCCGCGTTGACCCCGGCGGCGCGCAGGGCAGCCGCCGCCGCGCGGTTCGCGCCCTCGCCCAGCGACGCTGCCAGCAGTGACGGCAGGTCGTGCAGCACGACCAGCGCGCCGTCTGCCGTCTCCTGCGCCCCGTATGGGTCAGGGTAGGGTGCGGACCCTGCGCCCATGATGGTGCGGTCCCCGCTGTCTCCTGCGCCCCGCGGGCAGAGCGCTCGCGGCTGGGGCCGCCCACGGCGCTTTGGGGGGCACAGTCCCCGGCCCGGCGGGCGCATGCGCCAGCGGCATGGGTGCCTGGAGGTGGGTTGGACAGCACGGTGCTGCGTGAGGACGGAGGCAGGCTCATGCATGTGTGACAGCAGTGTGTGCGGCGGGCACGAAGCGCCGTCGGCGCCACCAGGGTCCAGCCTGTGATGCCTGGCCTGCGGCACAGGGAGCGCGGGGCGGTGCACGGGGCCGGGCGCGGCACGTGCACATCGCACTCGATGTACGCGAGGCCGGGCGCGGCGCCCGCGCGGTCGCGCGCCGCCAGGTCCGCCAGCGCCTCCAGCGTGTTCTCGCAGTGCGCGCCTGCCGCGCGCCGGCGCGCCGCTGAGCGACCCCGCGCAGCTGAGCGGGGCCGCCTGCGCGCGTGGCGCCGGCCGAGCCGCAGAACCGTGCCCGGGGGGCAAGCACGCGAGCGCATGACGATGCCCGGCGCAGGCTCGCAGCGCCCGCGTACTCGCCATCGGCCGGATGAGCGGGCGCCGCCGGCGGCACGCTCGCGTGTCGGTGTCTGGGGCGCAGGGAGTACACGCGCAGGGCCCGCTCGTTGGCAGCCGCAGCAGCGGGCCCGGACCAAGCCGTGCAGGCGGAGCGCCGGCAGTCCGGCGGGCGGCCGACCGGAGCGCGGTTGGGTGCGCACCGGCGTACCCGTGCGCGCCCAAGCGGTGGCCCGTGTTGGGCACGGCCAGCGGCTGGCGCAGCAGCTGCCGGCACGTGGCCGCCGCCCAGGCAGCCGCGGCGGCGCCCAGCGCGCGGCCCGCGCCCCAGCGCGCCGCCGCTAGCGCCAGCAGCGCCGCCCACACGCCCGCCGCCCAGGCCGACCTGCCGCGCGCGCGCAAGGGTGTGGGCCGCAGCTCGGGGCAGGGGCGCTGGCGGGGTCAGGGCTCCACTGAGCGCGCCGCACAGGGCTCCTCTTTCCCCAGGCAGCACTGGGCTTACGCATGGCATGGTCCGTGTAGCCTGCAGTGACAGGCTGAGCCGCAGGCTGTCGAGGCGCGCGTCAGCGCTGGAACACAAGCGACACCAGTGCTCCGTCAACGGCACAAGTGAGCACAGGGCGCCAGCTGCTGCTCTAGTGCAGTCGCCGGTTGCGCTCTCCCAGCTCTGGCTTGCCAGGCGGAGCATCTTACATCCTAGCATCAGAGCACCAAAGGCTGGAGAGACAGTGGGTAACGCTGGACACGCCAAGCTGTCAGCCTCTGTCGCCTGTCCGAGCACAGGCGACGCGGCGCACCGCAGGTAGAGGCGCGCGGCGCGGACGGTGAGCGCGGCAGAGATGACCAGGGCGCCGGCCAGGCGCAGGGGCAGGAGCCAGGGCGACGCCGCCGCCTCCGTCAGGTACACGGCCGCTCGCGAGCGCAGCAGGCTGTCTCTGCAGCGGCTGGCAGCGGGGCCCATCGCTCCCCGACGCCGCCCCGCTCCGCCGCGGCGGCCGTCGACACAGAGTGCTGGGGGTGTGGAGCTTGCGTGACAGATCATTGTGCTCTCTTTTGTGTGCTAGATCAGTTGATTTGATGCTAGGGCGTGGCGAGCACAGTTACACAAGCCTCTGCTGCACAAGCTGTGGCAGCCCAGGACATATGTAAAGAAGTTCACCGGGGCTCCCGTGGTCCTTCCAGAGCCCTGCAGGCAAAGCGGGCACGCACAGGGGGTGATTGGCTGCCGCGTGCTCGGTGACAATGCGTCCCCCGGCAAGCGGTTGCAGCGCTGTCCGCTTGCGGCAAGCAAGCGTGCATGGATAGCCAGGTGTAAAGGTGGCGCAGCGCCTCCAAAAGAAGCCTAATCGCACAAAGTACGCATGGCGAGCGGCCATGCGCAGACACCTCCCAAGAAGAGGCAGCGCACCAGCCCGGCCACGCCCACCACGCCCAGCGGCGCGTCCAACAGCACAGACGTGAAGGGCTACCTGAGCGGCGTCACGGTGGGCGCTGCAGAGCACCTGCGCCTGTCGCGCGCTCGCTGCGCTCGCTGTCCCGCGGTGTCAGCGACCCAAACTGGCGCGCGCGCTCTGCAGGTGTTCTTCGTGAAGCGCAGCTTTGATATGTTTTCGCAGCGGCTGAAGGTGTGGCGCCCAAAGCTGGAGGCAGCGGGCGCCGCGGTGGCAGAGGCGCGCGGCCCGCTAGCCTCCGGATGCGACGCCGTTGCTGGGCGCCGTCGCTACCCCCCTTGGCAGCAACACCTGGGCTGCGAGCTCCCGTGGTGGCAGCTGGTGGCAGCGAGACACGCGCTGTGCGGAGGTCCTGCAAGCCTGCGCCCCGCCGCAGGCGCACCGGTCCGCTGCACCGCTTGCCGCAAGCGTGTTCACGTGAGCCCCAATATCCCCTTCTGCACATAGTCGCAACAGGCGCGGCGCAGGGCGGCCGATACACGTGCAGCATGCACCGGCGGTCTGCAGGTGGAGCGCAGGGGCCGCCAAACCCACACCGCCCTGACCCCTGACGCCGAGGCCGCGCCGCGCGCAGGACGCCCAGGACCGCTGCGTGACGCACGTCGTGGTCGGCTCGGCGGGCGTGGGCGCGGCCGCGCCGCCCGCGCGCGGCGGCCAGCACGCCGTGGGCGAGGACTGGCTGCTCGGCTGCCTGGCGCAGGGCCGGCGCTTGCCCGAGGCCGCGCACGCGCCCGCCACGCCCGCCACGCCCGACTCGGTCGGTGCGCCTTGAGGAGGAGACCCCGGGGCAGATGTAGGGCGCGGGAGTGTTGAGAAGGGAGCCGCCGCCGCCTGAGGCCACCGTCGCCGCGCCTGCGCCCCTGCAGGGCCGTCCGCCGGGCTCCCGTGCATCACTGCCAGGCTGCAGCACCAGGCGCTGCATGCACGCACGCACACATGCTTGCGCGGCTGCCCTCTGCTGCACCCTCGCCCGCGGCACGCTCGGCATGCATGACAAACCCCTATTGCTGCCGCGGCAGGCGCGTTGGCAGGCGCACCCGTCAGCCCGCTGCAGCACTACGCGCGCTGGCTGGGCCGCGCGCCCGACCCCGGCATCACCACCGAGGTCGAGCTCGTGCTGCAGGCGCGCTCCCGGACGCGCTCCCACGCCCTAACCCTGGACCCTTTTCTTGGCCGTATGCGCGCCGCGTGCCCCAGCTCCGTGTCAGCCCATCATCGGCCCCGGCTCCAGGCCAAGGCCTGCGGCCAGCTGAGGGCGGAGGCGCCCGGTGGTGGAGTCGGGCTGCCGTCATTTGTGCTGCCGCGCCTGCTGCGCCGCCGGCTGCGTCCCGCGCACCAGCGCCAGCGCAGCGAGCATCGGCGCCCTGCACGTGGCACATTCTGAGCAGGCTTCACTGCTCCAGTGCAGTCACAGTGCGGCTGCGTCCCTCTGCCCCCGACGGCCAAGTGCGCCCGACCCGCCAGTGGGTTAGGGGAGGGCATCGCTGCACCCGCAGGCCAAGTACATTCAGGCGGCGGCCAGCGAGCGCGGCAACGAGGCGATCGTGCGCAAGCTGGTCGCGCTGGAGAAGTACGAGGACGCGCTCAACGGCGACACCGACGACATCCTCGCCGGCGACAGCGGCGAAGAGACCGAGGACGGCGAGCCCAAGCGCCGCGTCAATTTCAGGGTGCGCAGCGGCGCCCCAGACGACCGCCCCTGCTCGGGCATTGTCCTTCACATGGCTAGCCCCCGTCTTTATTTGTGGGCGCAAGATTTGCAGCGCAGCTGCTCTTCTGTGGTCCCCTGTCTCCCGCTCCCCGCCCGCCCGGGCCGCCCGCCGCCGCGCGCGGCTGCCGCGCGGAGCCTGCCATCTCATGCAGCGGCCCTGCACCAGGCCGGCCGTGCGCTGGGCGGCGGGACTGTGCCCCGCGCGCGCCGCGGAGCCTACGTTTGCATGCAGCGGCCCTGCATCGCGCCGGCCGCGCGCCGGGCGCCGGACCCACCCCCCGCGCGCGCCGCAGAGCCTGAAGTACGCGCGCGCGGCGTCGGTGGTGCGCGCGGCCGCGTTCCACATCACGCCGGCCGTGCGCCCGGGCGACCTGCCCTTCTGCGGGCCCGTGCTGGCGAGCCAGATCGCCGACATCGCCGCGGGCGGCACCACGCGCCAGCTGGAGGAGCACGAGTGCGCGGCCCGGGCGCCCCGGGACGGGGTTTCCCCTGGGCTGGGATTTTGCCCTGGCGCCCGCCGGGGCTGTGCAGGGGGCGGGCGCGGCCGCCGCTGCGCCGCCGCGCCGCCGGCATGACAGTCCGGTGGGAGGTGCACGGCTACGGCTACGGGCATGTCGCTGCGCCTGCTCCGCCATTCTCTTACAGTGCAGCGGCGCAGCACCTGCTGAGCGCCTGCCGCGGGCGGGGTTTCAGAAACCCTGCTTGCGCACGCCCGCCCTTCCCGCGTCCGCACTCGCCTCGCGTCCGGCCAGGGCGCCGGGCGAGCGCGCGCCTCTGCCTCACGCCTGCATGCGCGGGCCGGACGCGCCGCTGCGGCGCTCACCGCCGCCCGCCGCGCGCAGGGCAAACGAGCAGATCCGCACCTCGCGCGGGGACGCGCGCGCGGGCGCCGTCGGCAGCCGCTCGCGGCGCGAGTTCAAGCGGCTGCCCTGCGTCGGCGCGCGCACCGCGCGCGCCTGGTGGGACATGGGCTTCAGGCGCGCGCCGCGCGGCTCGCCCCGCAGCGCCGGCGGTGTCGGGCCGCCTGCGGCAGGCGCGCGGTGCCGGCCTGGCGCGCCGTGCAGGGCGCCGAGCGCCAGCGACGCAACGGCGCCCCCGCGTCGCAGCGCAGCTGCATGTGCAGCGCGGGTGGCGGCCGTGCGCAAGCAGGGTTTCTGAAACCCTGCACGCGGCAGGGGCCTGGAAGACGTTGAGGCGGCTGCGCGGCCGGGCGGCGCGCTGGGCCCGGGCGGCGCGGCGCCGCTGACGCCGCGCGTGCGCTTCTCGCTGCAGCACCGGCGCGACCTGCTGGCCGACTGCCCGGCCGCGGACGTCGCCGAGATGGAGGCCGCCGTGCTCGCCTCGCTCAACCGCGTCGCCGGTGCGCGCGCAGCCGCCGCCCGGGCGGCCGCCTGTGCTGGGCGGCCGCGCGGGGTGGGTGCTCGGGCTCGCAGGCTGCTTGTGCTGGTCGCTGGGATGTGGGGCGGCGAATCGCACAGCTGCGGTGCTCGTGAGCGAGCGCTGCTTATTACGATGTCACAGCCTGCGCATGCTGCGTCCGCGATGCGGGTCGTATGGGATCGCGCGCTCGTCGTGATCAGCCGCGTGCGGCCACAGAGGAGGGCTGGCAGATCATCCGCGTGGGCGGCGCCATGCGCGGCGAGGCTTCGCACGACGCCGACTTTGTCGTCTGGCACCCCACGCGGTGCGCCTCCAGGCATAGGGTAGGGTCAGGCCTCACGCGGCGCGCGCGGACACGACACCGGCCAGTGCCCATCCCAAGTGCAGGGTGCTTGCTGTGCTTGCGTCCAACGTGTGGCGGAGCAGGCTGTGCCAGGCTACGCAAGCGGCCTGGATCGCCGCTGCGACGCTGGTCGCCACTGCTACGAGGAGCTGCCTTGTAGCAGTGCATGCTGCATGCGCTGCTGCTTGAACCACGCGTGCCAGAGGCTGCCGAGTGCGGCGGCGCCCCGGCGGTCACGGCGGGCGCCGGGCGCCCCTGCCCGCGCGCCTGGCAGGGCGCGGGCCGCAGCGGTGCCGCGAGCGCGCGTGCGCCGCGCCGCGCAGGCCGTCCATCGAGGGCGCCGTGGACGCCATGTGTCAGGACCTCATCCGCGCGGGGCGGCTGTTCCCGCCGTCCGAGGCCATGTGTCAGATCCAGGTGCGGCGGTCGCTCTGGACGCAGGCGTGCGTTTGCGCCCCTGCCGCATGTGGGCTGCAGGCGTGCTCTGCACAGAAGCGGTTCTGTGTGTGCCTGGCGGCGCCCTGCCCTGCCGTGTCGCCGCGCGGGCGGCCGCTGGACGGATTGCGCCGTGCCGGAAATTGCTGGGCGGTGTGGGCGCCGCATCGGGCTGATGGGCCAGATTGAATGCGGCAAATCGATGTGGCGCATGTTCAGGCACTGGCGGACTGGCGCCGAGCTTGTGGCATGCTTGCGAGCGAGCTGGGGCAGTCTGGCATGCGGGTGCACGTGCCAGGCGGCCGGGCCGGGCCCTCTGACGTGGCGGCGCCCGGGGCTCGGTTGGTGTTGGTTTGGAGAGCGGCGCGTCTGTGCATGACCAGCGGAGCCCCACGCGCGGCGGCGGGGTATAGGCGGGCAAGATGCCGACGCACGCGCAGCGCATACGCATTGAAACCGTGCGCAAGTGGCACGGCGAGGCCGCGCAGCCCAACCACAACCTGCGCGCGGACCGGTGCGCCGCCTGCGGGGCTCCCCAGGGTTTTGGGTGTCAGGCAGGGCAGTGGCCGGGGAGCCCGGGGGACGGGGGTGTTGATTCAGATGGCACCCCCGCGGGGCCGGGGGCGCGCGCCCGGCGGCGCACCCAGCAGGGGCAGGCCGGGGGGTGGCAGGCGGGCCGCATGCGCACGCACCCCGCCAAGGCGCGGCGCGAGGCCGTGCACCACATGACCGACCGCCAGCGCACGCTCCCCAACCTCGCCTCTGACCGGTGCCGCCCGCGCGCCCCCGGCCCCATGCCATGGGGCAGCATAGGGTTGGGGTTGGAGTTAGGAAGGCATGTTAAGGTGCCTCAGCTCACATTCCCTGCGCCGCACTGCCCTGCCGCCCGGCCTGCAAATCGCGAGAGCAGCCAGGTGCGCCCAAGCACACGGGCAGAGGCGCCCCGCTTGTCTGCTGGCTTGCCATCCTTCACCTGCGGCGCCTGGCGGCCGGCGGTGCGAGCGCACGGCGCAGCGCTATAGCTCATGCGAGCGGTGGGTTCACGAAGAAAAATCCGTGCTGACTCAGTCTCGATGGGCCGTTGCACCGTGGGCTGGTGGCGTCCGACCACAGGCAGAGGAGGCGGGTTTGGCAGTGACATCCGTGCTCGACATGTGCGGCTCTGTGTGCTCTTGTGTGGCAACCTTGTCGGTCTGGTGACCAGTGCCCCAGCGGGCGTCTTCGAGTCACTGGCCGACTAGCCTGCGCCGGGCTGCGTCCGCTCTGCGCCTCTGCTCATGCGCAGGGGTGCATGGAAGCATCCTGCAGCCCTGCATGCGCCATGCTGTTTCCAGGTGACGCTGCGCCTGCCCCGCTCGCAGCGCCCGCGCCCCGCGCGGGCCTGACCCCGCCGTCGCACGTCCTGCCCGCGGGGCCCACGCCAGCCTGCTCAGCCCGGCCGCGCGCCGTGCAGGTTCGACCACGTCTTTGGCATGTTCCGCACGGCGGCCGGCGCGGTGCGGCGGCTGGACGTGATCCTCGCAACGTACGACGAGCGCGCGTTCTGCATCCTAGGGCACGCCCTGCCCTGCTGCCCATTGGGTAGGATTTAGGGTCGGGCTGCTGCTGACGGCGTCGCAGCGCGCGAAGCGTGCAGCTGCAACTCGGCGCCGCGCACGATGGCTTGACAGCCTGCGGGGTTTTTTGGGGCAGAGTGTGGTGCTGGCGTTGCGCGCACCCGGGCTCGCTGCACCGCATGCGAGGTGCATGCGGGGGTGTCGACGGGCGTCGGGGTCCTTTACCCTGAGCTTTGCGCGCAGGTGGACGGGCACGCGGCAGTTCCTGCGCTTCATGCGCGCGTACTCCGCGGACGTGCTGGGCATGCACCTCAACGCGCACGGGCGCGTGCCCTTGCCCCAGGGCATGGGGTCCTGACTCTGACGCAACCCTGTCTTGGTTCGCAGACGTGCCCAGCATGCGCTTCAGCGCGCACCCTACCCGTCCTCTGCGGCCCGCGCTCCGGTCCACGCTAGGCTGGCGCATGGCCCGCCAGGCACCCGGCGGGTGCAAGCGCTTGAGCGCGCCAGTGTGCATAGGGGCTGCGCTCGATGCGCGCGCGCGCCGGCGCGCAGGCTGATACGCGTGGAGGGCCGCAACGCGTACTTTGTGCCGTACGAGAAGCCGCCGCTGGACCGTTACGGCCGCGAGTGGTGGCCGCCGGGCTGGCACGCCGGGCGGCGCGTGGAGACCGAGCGCGACATCTTTGAGCTGGTCAACCTGCCGTACCGCCCGCCGCACGAGCGCCAGGCGCCCTAGACCTAGCTGGCATTCGCCGCACGAGCGCCGGGCGCCCTAGACCTAGTTGGCGACCCGGGCGAATTGGTCGCCTTAGACCTACTTGGCGCTTGCCGCACGAGCGCCGGGCGCCCTGACCCCTGCCTGGGCGCCAGGCGCGGCGCATGGCCGGGCGGGCGGGGTGAGCGAGCGCGGCGGCTGCGCGCTGCGGAGGCCAGTGGATCCGCGTGCCCCATGGCGCCCTAGACGTAATTAGGACTGACTCAGATGGGCTTGGAGATGCAGGACCTGGGAAGCCGGCCCAGCAAATGTGCGGATTTTCCGCCAGCTGGCCTCCACTTCCCTTCAACGGTCCTTGTTAAACTTTGCATGCTCTTGCCCCGCGGCGGCAGCGTCATTTCGGTGTGTTCCTGCGTGTAGCCGTGTGTTGAGTCCTGCTGGACGCCTCCCAAGGACCAGTCTCCAGTTGCAAATTTCCCATTGTGTACCTTCTGGTGCCTTGTTGGTGCGCGCTGCTTTAGCAGCTGTGCCATATTTTTCCATAATTGCATCAATTCCCTCTCGCCCTCTCTCCTTCTCGGCCTTTGTGTCTGGCTTGGGCGTCGCCACCATTACCCATCTCAACAATCTTGGGCCGCGCTTTGCTGGCAATGCATGTTGGCCTGGCTGCTAGTCATCTTGACTCAGAACGGTCATTCTCCAGCTCCTCCTACGAGCCTGTAGGTTTGAGCTTCATATGTCTTCGAGCGGACCCCATCATGCAACATGGCATGCTGAATTTGTTGAAGTAAGAGATATAAGACATGTACATGTAAAACATGTAGACGCACGAGAATTGTTTTCGGCCAGCGGCTTACATGTACAGCTGGAGCACTGATGTCAGTGCTCTGTAAACAGACCCTGAACGCCTCCGATCCGCATACTTCTCACGTCACATGTGCAACCAAATACCGACTGTGTGCGACAGCGCACCAGCAAAACGACTTTGCGCCTTCTCAATAGGCACTGTATCTATACCGTTGTTATTCTCCTGTCTTCCTTCTGCCATGCCGCGAACAGCGACTTCAATTTACACACCATCCTCAGCTAAATCACAGACATGCCCATCCCAAGACTGCGCGCGCGCGCTCCAAGCCCAGCCTCCACGCGTGCGCAGGACCTTCACATGCAGCCCGCTGCGCATCAAACAATGCCAGGGCTGTCAACACAAGGCCGGCAGTGCAGCCAGCACATTCCGCAGCAGCTGCTGTCCTCCTGCTCCATCTCGACGCGGGCGGCTCTAGGAGGGCGCCGCCGCGTGCGGCCGCCGCCGCGCGCAGCGCTCCCGGGCCCGCCCAACAAGGACTTCGGGGTTCCAGGGCCGTCACTTGTAGGAAAAGTTGCCGCGCGAGGGCGAGGATACAGTTTAGGGTAGGGTAGGGTTGAGGGTTTCAGAATCATCACTCGTAGAAGAAGTTGCCGCGCGAGGAGCACCAGGCGCGCTTGATGACGCCCACGCGCCCGCTGTCCAGGTCGTACTTGGCCGCCACCACCTCCACCTCGCGCACCGCGCTCTGCTCCAGGCACTTGCTCAGGCCTGCCGCGCGCGCGCCGCGCGCTTTCAGGGTTGATTAGGGTAGGGACCGGGGCAATCTAATCCTAGCCTGCTCTCCTACCGCCCGTGGCCGCATCGCAAGGGGTGGCGACCGTGACAGGCGCGCATGGCGAGCGGGCGTCCCGGCCGCAGTCCCCGTCGTCCGGCGCGGCGCAGGGCTCTGGCGGCCTGGGAGCCCGGCGGGTGCAAGCGCCTGGCGGGTGCGGGGCTATGCGCTCGGGACCCGACGGAGCGGCGGCCGCCCGAGCGCGCGCAGGCGCGGGCCCCGCGCGCGCGGCGCGGCGCGGGGCCGCGGCGCCCCGAGCGGACGCGGCGCGTGCGGGGCCGCGCACCCTTGAGCACCGCCTTGGCGCTGACCACGATGTTCTCGGTGATGACCTCCTCCACGCCCTGCGCGCAGGCGGCCAGCTCACAACTCGGCAGCCCCTGAAAACCTGTCCTCCGGACACGCCCCCTCGCAGCCGCCACACACGGCCGCAGGCGCAGGCGCGGACGCGGCGCCGCTCCGCTCCCGCACTGCCGCGACGCAGGCCCCCCGCCTCGTCCGCCCGCCTGGTCGCCTCGCGCTCTCCCCTGCACACAGAGCGCTGCAGGCCCTGCGGGCCGCGCTGCTGACCCGCCTGTGGCGCGGCCGCCCGCGCGCCGCAGCCTTGCAGGCCTCGAATCGGGATGGGCCATTTGCACAAGCGCCCCCGTCCATGACCCTGCTGGGCGCGACGCCCGTGCGCCCACGTCAGCGCGGGCGCGCGCCTGCATGGAGTTGATCTGGTTCAGCAGCGTCGCGCGCGCGTTCTCGCGCTGCCGCGCCAGCCGCGCGCGCGTGATCGCCAGCGAGTCCTGGCTCTGCAGCCGCCCGCCGCCGCCCAGATCCTCCGGCTCGCTCGCCTTGCCCAGCCTGCGCGCGCGGCGCGGCAGCTTGCCCGGTGGGTAGGATAGGGTAGGATAGGGTATGCAGCTCGCTGCCGCGCTTGCGACCCTCGCGAGCCATCCCAGCCACGCGTTCCCTCACTGCAGCTCCCAGCCCCTATTCCGCAAGTCAGCGCAGAGCGCATCAGGCAAACACGCATCCGCGCGCGGCCGCGTGCGGCGCCAGCGCGCGCCGCCGGGCGGGCCGCTCGCGCTGCACGACGACAAGCTTCAGGCCACGGGTTTAGTGCAGGGTCGGGTCGGCCGGGCAGGCCGCGCACTGCGCGACGACGTGCTTGAGGCCGTCGCCGCTATGCGCGACATGCTCCACAGCGGTGTGGATGGCGCCCGCGATCGCGGCAAAAGGGTTGACGCTCAGCCGCTCCATCCCGCGCGGAGCGCTGCCGGCGCGGCTCTGTGCGCGCAGGTAAGGGTTGTTGTCAGATGGCACCCTGACCCGGCCGCAGGCGCAGGCGGGCCACGCAAGCGCTTGTGGGCAGGTGGCTGGATCAGGCGCGGCGGCCTGCGGGAGCGCCTGGCGCTCATGGGCCGCACCAAGGCGGGCGCCGCCATGCACCACGGCTTTGCACAACCCTGGCGCAGGGCTACGCACACTTCATGTTGCCTTGAATATGCTCCCGCTGGGGCTGGATGCGCGCGCGCGGGGCCGCACCGCGCCTGGCGTCGAGCCGGCCGGCGACGCCGAGGCCGTCGCCGGCGGCTCGGGCGCGGCGCGCGGCGCCTCGTCGCAGGCGCCCGCGCCCGCGCCGCCGGCCGCCGGCTGCGCGCAGCCGCACAGGCGGCCCAGCAGGCCGCCCGCGGGCCGCGGCGCGACGGGCGGCGCGCTGTGGCCGGGCGTCGCGGCCGGCGCGGCCGCCATCGCCGAGAACGGGCTGGGCGGCGTCTGCGCGCCCGTCTGCGCACCGGCGCCAGGATGTCACGGCACGAGGCGGGGCGCTCTCAGGGCCCGCTGAGGTGCCCGGCTCGCGGAGCGGGTCCTGTGCGTGGCACCTGTCGCGGCAGGCTCGCGGCCGGGGCATGCCATGCAGCGCGCCTGGGCCCCGCTCGGCGTGCGGGCGAGGGGCGCCGCGCAGGCGGCGCAGCCCGCACAGCGTACCCCAGGGGCGCGCGCCGCGGCGGCTGGCACAGGCGCGCCCGCGCAGCGGCGGCAGGTGTCATGCCTGGCACAGGCGCCGCACAGCAGGTCATGCAGGATGGGGGCCGAGCGAGGGCGCGCGCCCTGGGCGCGGGCGCGCCGGCGTCCGAGCTGGGCCGGCGCTGCTCGTGCGCGGGCGCCGGCGCGGGCTTCAGGCCCGGGTGCGAGGCAATGGCCGCGGGCGGCGCGCGCCGGTCGGGGTGCTGCGCCCAGGACTGCACCGCGCCCGCGACGGTCATGCAGCGCGAGTGGCCCAGCACGACCACCAGGCGCGCGCCCAGCAGCTGCGCGCGCGGCCCGACGCGCCCGGGTCAGCGCGAGGCGCGGGTCGGGGGGCCTGGGGGGACGACCGCCGCGCTGGCCTTGCTCCAACAGTGCAGGCAGCAACTGTCGGTCGAACGGCGCCGGCGGCGCTCCTTCCCGCAGACAGCAAAACCGACGGCGGCCAACAGCAGGACGCCTGCCACGGGTGCTTCTCTGCATTTGCGCATTTGCACGAGCGAAGGTGCGCACCTGTATGCAGTTGGCGACGCTGCCCAGGACAAAGTCGTTCACCACGTTGCCGGCCACCCTGCGCAGCGGCCCCCGTTCGGCCCTCCTGGACGCAGGCCCGCGCGGCGGCGCGCTCAAGCGAGACAGGAGTCAAGCGAGACAGGAGCCGCTGCGGACACGCCTCCAGGGCTGACACAGGGGCACCGGCCATGCGCGGACCGCTGGCGGCCGCGCGAGCGCACGCAGCTACAGCGCTGGGGCGCTAGGGTAGGGTAGGTTTGGAGCAGCCGGGCGCGCCTGACGACGTAGATGTCACCCAGGCCCTGGTCAAACACCATTTCGGGCGGCACGCGGCTGTCGCTGCAGGCCAGCACCACCGCGCACGGCTCCTCCTCCTCGCGCAGCTGCGCGCGCGCCCAGCCTCAGTGGCACAAAAAAGCGCCTTCCGCTCCTCACTGTAGCGGAACGCACTCCACTCGTGTGTCATCTTCACAAGAGACGGCGGGCTCTGGAGCGGAGGTGTGCACGTGTGGTGGCGAGGAAGCGATGCACTGGCCGATTGACCCGCCGACGAGCTGCCCTCACGCCAACACACGGCCCTCACTCCACCACGTGGCAGAAGGCAGGCCCAAGGGGGCTTGCGGCGCAAGGATGGGGCGCACCTCATGCAGCAGCTCCATGTCGGGTCTGCAGCGGTCAAAGCGCCCCTGCGACGCAGCACAGCGACGCGTAACAGATGCAGCAGCGTAGCCCATGCGCGGTGCACCGAGGCGCCGCACACCGCCACCAACAAAACGCCAGCTCAAACCGCCTGATCGCCGGCGGGGCGTCTCGCTGGCGCCAATAGACCGCTGGGCGGCGCAGCAGGCGGGACGGCCCAGCTGCAAGTGCGTGCGCGCGCGCCGGCGTGGGGCCAAGCGGCAGGGGGCGCCGCGCCCGCGCCTGGCAGAACCGTCGGTTGCCCTCGAGCAGGCACTGCAGCGCCTGCCGCGCCTTGCCGCGCGCGCCGGGGCTGCGCCCGGCGGCGCCCGCCTCGTCGTCCAGGCTGTCCAGGTGCTGCTCCAGCTCGACCAGCGGCTGCGGGCTGGCCGCGCGCGGCAGCGCGCCGCTCTCGCCCGGCGCGCTCGCAAAGCGCACGGTCTGCCCCGTCATACGCTTCGCGCCGGCCCCGGGAGCCGCCTGCGCGCGCGGCCCGCCCCGCCCCGTCACGCGCTTCCTCTGGCGCGAAAGCCGCCTGTGCGCACCAGAGGCAACCGCCTCCGACGGCCCAGGCGGCCGGGCCGAGCAGCTCCTGGCGCCCCGGCGCGCATGCCTGGGCCAGCTCCCGCCGGCGAGCGGGGCAAAGCGCCTCCTTCCGGCGCTCTTCCACCAAGAGCACGGGGCCAGCATCAGGCACTGCCACGGCGAGGACGCATCGGTGCTTAAAAAGTGACTACCACGCGCGCCCAGCGGAGCACTGCACAGCTTCAGGGGCGCCGAGCTACAGCGGGGCAACGCGAGGGCTCTGCCACCGCCCGTTCTGCAGGCTAACGATGCTGGGAGAGGCCTGCTCGGCTGAGCGCGCACAAGGGTTTGGCGGCAACTGAGTCACAGCAAGGTGTCACTACCCGCTGCACGGCGAGCGGCTGTAAGACTGCGCAGGCTACGCACCGGCTGCGAGGTGCCATTCACCGCAGCATGTGCGGCGCTGTTGTTCTCCACCATCCCTAGTGGCAACCGACGGCGACCTTTAGCGCTCCCTGGCAGACCCCGCGGTTCCCTCCTTTTCGCCCAGGCCAGAGGTCGGCAACATACTGCCGTTGGCCTGCAGCCAACGTCCACTTGGGTGCTGTTACCCTCAAATGAACCTAGCCCATGCCATGGTTGCCACAACTTGCCAGCGCATGATCTGCGTGAGTGGGTGTGCGGTTGTGGCTGCCCAGCCCTCTCTTCACATGCGCATGGAGTGTGCCCGCCGCTCTTTGCAGCATGCCATGACCTTGTGCAAGGTGTGCGTTACAGCGGCAGGTGCCGGCAGGCGCGGGCCGGGCGGGCCGCAACAGGCCGCCCAGAAATGACACAGCTGCATCCGAGCGCGACAGCCTGACCACCCTCACCAGAAAACTTGCATGCCGATCGCTGGCAACAGTCGCCCCCGGCCCCCTGCCGCCAGTGTCACTTCGCCGGCGCGGTCCCTGAGAAGGCCAGGCACACATACACGTGCAAATTCTCGGCTGGGGCAAAATGGGCTCTGGCAATGCTGCAGCACGTCTGCGGCGTAGACTC
>JAABUV010002129.1_pt1 | contig 27599 bp, 33 predicted proteins | sample 5559971 | NCBI WGS metagenome assembly JAABUV01 (sample SAMN10711881, study PRJNA513362) | rock metagenome | isolation source: Antarctica rocks | place: Antarctica: Victoria Land, Knobhead nord | collected 2015-12-19
AGCGCGACCGGCGTGTGCCCGCAGCGCCGGAACCAGGTCAGCACGACCAGGCCCAGCAGGTGGCCCAGGTGCAGGCTGTCCGCGGTCGGGTCGAAGCCGCAGTACACCTGCGCGGCCGCCGCGGCGCCAACGCTGTAAGCAGCCCCCTTCGCCCGCTCGTCACAGCGGCCAAGCGAGTCACTGGGCTGCTAGAGGCGTTGCACCGCACAGGCGCTGCAAGACCGCCCGGACTCGAGTGGCCCCTCGAGCGCGCCCGCCGCCGCGGCCGGGCCAGCCAGGCCTGCCCGCATCAGACAGGCCAGTGGGCTGCACAGGTGTGATACGCGGGCGGTGGCCTGGCGGGCGCGGGCGGCACCGCGAGCGGGCCCGCCGCCGCCGCCGCCGCCAGCTCCCCCTCGCCGCCGGCCACGTCCTGCAGCAGGCCCCGCTCGCGCAGCAGCGCGATGACGTCCCCGCGCCCTCCGTCGCGGCCGCCGAGCGAAGCCGGGGCAGCATGGGTCGCCGTCAGCGCGGGCGCTTCCACGGAAGCCGTGCACCGCTGCCGTTGGCCCCGCTGCGCTGCACCGTGCCTGGCTTGGTGTCCCTCCCCAGACGGCCTGCCCCGCTGAGTCGAGCATGAAGCTGCAGTGCACCAGCGGCCTGCCGCCACCGGCAGCGTCCAGGCATCTGCACAGCGGCTGCTGGTGAGTGGGCAGGGCCCGGCGTCCAGTGCAAAAGCGCGGACCATGCTTGCCAGGCGGCGCTGGCAGCGGCAGTGCGCTAGCGGCAATGCCGGCCAGTGCAGCGAGTGCCAGGCCATGAAGCGCTGCATTGCCCCGTCAAGACAGCACCTATCAGCCTGTGGTGAGCCAGTCAATTGGGAACGCGGCAGGCAGTGCTACTAGCGACTCGCTAGTAGGAGAGCAGGCTTAACCTACCTGCAGCCCTCAGTCTGAGGCACTGGCAAAAGTGCGCTCCTCTCAGGGCAGGTCTGAGCAGCCACTGCAGTCAGAGGCAGGACTGGGATGCCCGCTCAAAGCCCCGTAAGCGTGAACATCAAGCAGAGCGAGCCTGAGGTTGCCGAGGCTGTTGCGGCCATCTGCTGCGAGCTGGTGCCTGGGTGGAAGGCTCTGCCGCACGCGTCCATAAAGGTCTGCACCAGGCTGTGCCCCTCACGCAGCGGCTTTGTCGCATTATGTCGTTAACCTGGAGTTGCCAGGGAGGCGCTGCGCCCAATGCTGGCCGCCAGCAGAAGCGGTTTACACCCCGGACTTGCTGTAGCACCAATACAGCCCCTATTGCTTCAAACTAAGAGCTGACACGCGGCATGCGGCGGCGCAGCATGCGGTCATTGACGGCGGCATCACCAACCTGCTGTGGAAGGTGCTGCCCCCGGAGGAGGCGGGCCTGGGCGCGGTCGTGGTGCGCGTGTTTGGCGAGGAGACGGACCGCATGATCGACCGCGCGCGCGAGCTGCGCATCCTGCTGCAGCTCAACGAGGCGGGCTTTGGCGCGCGGGTGCGCGGTTTACAGTGAACAGTGCTACTGCACAGAGGGAGCGGCCGTGTACGGGAACCTCAGCCGCTCGGCCAAATCTTGACCTATAGTCGTGCTGTCAGGCCTGCCCTTGGTGCCCTCGCTTTGCCTGTCAGGGAGCGCTGCAACTCGGACAGACACCAACACGCATGTCTGCAGCTCTCGCGCGGCATGCCTGCAGGTGCTGGGCACGTTCGAGAACGGGCGCATCGAGGCGTGGCTGGAGATGCGGCCGCTGAAGCCGGAGGAGATGACCGCGCCGCTGATGGCGCAGCGCGTGGCGCGCCGCCTGCGCGCGTTCCACCGCGCGCCCGTCGCGCCGGAGCCCGGCACCGGCAAGGACCCCACGCTCTTCGCCACAATCTCGTCCTGGTGAGTCGGCAGCCCTGCGCCGCAGGCGCCCCAACACACACACACAACCCCCCCACCCCGCGCGCAGACGCCAAGCAGCACAGGGCCTGCGTCCGAAGCACGGGCGCCGAGTCTGCGCAGGCAGGACCAGACCGACGACATTGGTTGGCTGATCATGCAGGGCATGGGCCGGCTGCGAGGCGTGGGCGAACCGACTGCCGCCTGCGAGTTGTGGGAGACGCTGGAGCCCTGACGGGGCGCGGCGGCGCAGGCTGGACATGGCGCGCGGGCTGGAGTACGCGGACGCCGCGCGCCAGGCGGCGCACGACGCGCTGGACTGGCGCGGGATGGCCGCCGAGGTGGCCGCGGTGGAGGCGGCGGTGCGGCGCCTGGCGCCGCCGCAGGCCTTCTCGCACAACGACCTGCTCTCTGGCAACATCCTGGTCTCCACGCTGGTGCGCCTATGCAACGATAGGCGCCGTTCCCAAAGATACAACGGCGCCCGCACTGCCAGGCTGGGGCGGCGCATGAAATTTACGCGTCGGCAAGCCAGGTGGTGGTCCAGTGCTGTCAGCCATGCGCGGGTCGACACTCGCGGTCAGTCGTGCACTTATACACTTGATGTTTACGCTGTCACAAGTAGGATTCAGCCTCTGCAGTGCACAGGTTGCGTTCCACGACACAGCCAGTCAAGGCAGGGTGCGTGGAGCAGGAAGCGAGGCGCGTGCAGGGCTCTGCCTGCGCATGTTGAGCGGGCGCGCTAACGGCGCCGCCGTGGGCTGTTGCGCGCGCAGGAGGCCGACGAGCGCGCGGAGACGGGCGCCGCGCCGACCGTGCAGTTCATCGACTTTGAGTACGGCGCGTTCGGCTACCGCGGCTTCGACTGGGGCAACCACTTCAATGAGTGGGCCGGCTTCGAGTGCGAGTACTCGCGCTACCCCAGCCCGCAGGCCGCCGCGGCCTTCCTGCACGCCTACCTCGCCGAGAGCGCGCCCGCCGCCCCGGTGCGCCGCTGACTGGCATGCGCTCCTGCATGCGGACTCATACTACTTGCCAGGCATCATCTCGGTGGGCCGCCTGTTTTTCCATGTGGGATGTTCAATAGCTACTTCGAGCTACTCACATGCAGGCTTGCCGAGGACCTGTGGGCAGCCGCGTTGCCGAGCGCGCCTGCTCGCTGCCGGCTGCAACAGCCTCGCGCGCGCAGACGGAGGAGGAGGTGGCGGACGCAGTTGTGGAGGCCGACCTGTTTGCGCTCGCGTCCCACCAGTACTGGGGCGTCTGGGCGCTTGTGCAGGTTGGCGCGGCTGTTTGTCACCCCTTGTCTGTTTTGCACGTCAAGGCAGCCCTGACGTCAATTGAGCACAACACACAGCACCCCTTGGGAGCATATTAGGAATGTGCGGCGTGAGACGGTGCTTGGACCACGCTGCGGCCTGGGCGACCCGCCTGAGATGCTGAGTGCGGGCGCAGGCCCGGTACTCGCCCATAAAGTTCGACTACTTTGCCTACAGCCGGCTGCGCTGGGATGAGTACCGCAGGCGCAAGGAGAGCGTGCTGGCGGCTCTGGAAAAGGCCCTCGCAGTGCCAGCGCACTGACCAAGGGGTCCTCGCCTCTGTTAACTTGTCGGCTGTACTGTTCCGTTTGGGGCGCTCACCTGCTGAGACATGCTGTGCTCACAAGGCTGCCACATGTCACCCAGCCGAATGGTTTGTTCGGTGTATCATAAATTGTCCAAGCGGTGTGCTAATACCTGTCGGAACTCTGAGTGCACAAGGCTGTTGCCGTGGCTCATGCGAAGAAGACAGTACCTTTCATAATGCCTTACAAAGCTGTAATGTAAAGGGCTATGTAGCAATGCACGCTTTGCATCATGATGTCAACATGCATGGGAAACCCTGCTCGACCTAAATTCAACTTCTCACGAGACAGACCGGTGCCGACTGGTGCCTGCAAGGTACGCAGGACAGAGTTTTCTGCAAAAGTTATCGCACTGTGAGTTGACGTACACACGATGGACGCAGGAGCATCCACAGGCGCCCTGCTGCACCGGCTGGCGGAGGCCGGCCAGGCGCACACTGATGCGCAGGCCCCTGAAGCAGGCGGCAGCAGTGGCCATACGCGGGTGCCCTTGCCAGAAGTGCTTGAGACGGACATCAGCTCTGCGCATGCTGCGCTGCTTGGCGCCGACTGCGGCGCCAGCCTGTGGACCGATGCGGCGGGCCAGCGCGCCAGCGTGCCGGGGGTGGCCCGGGCACTGCTGGCGGCAATGCAGGGCGACGCGCATGCGCCTGCGCTGCGCGCAGCGCATCTCCTGATGCTCCTGCTGCAGACGGCCGGCTGCCCTGTGCGCTGCGAGCATTGCTCCTGCCACGGCCCCGTGCACTGCCTACTTGATAGGGCGGAAAGATGTGTGCTTGCCACTGAGCTGTCTGCATGCTATAGCAAGGCGCGGACACATGACCTGTGGGTCCGCTCAACTGGGGAAGGCGTGTTGCGCACCTGTGGCAACCTGCATGCCGAGTAAGCGCTCACTGCGCACCCGTGCCACGCCCTGGGGACACGCGATACAAGCTTGCTTCTGGCGTCTTGTTGGTGAACAGCAAACAAGCCTGCGGCACGTGGTCTTGTGACGCGCGGTGCTGCACCGCGTGCAGGTGCTGGGTCTGTGGGATTCACTGTCGTGCGCGGCGGTGCTGCGGCTTGTGCGCGCGGTCACCGCAGCAGCCCCGTTCGGGGCGCGCGCCCCCGCAGCCGCTGCGGACGCGGCAGACGTGGACGGCCAGGATGACGCTGGCGCAGCGGCGGATGCCGAGCCTGAGCCGGCCGCTGCGGACGCGGGCGGCGCGTGCGAGGCGCAGGCGCGCCTGGCGGCGGTGCTCCGCGGCCTGGCGCGGCTGCTGCGCGTCTGGCCGCTCAGCGCGCAGCCCGATGCGCTGCGCAGCATCGCGGAGACACTCGCAGAGGCGGCCGTCCTGCCGCAGGCCACGGGTGCGCGCCGCGCCGTGCGCCTGCAGGACGCTCCACAGTTGAGGACTAGCGCGGCCGGTTGTTCAAGGGGTCAGCTCGCCGCGCTTTCAAGAGCTGATCGCGACACGCCTGTCAGGCAGCCTGTCGACCTTGCTTGAAGTACACACACAAAGAACAACGTTGCTCTTCTGCTGACCGGCCTCAGGGGCGCTGGCAGACGGCTGCTCTGGCCGCCGCCGGAGCCGCATGCGCAGCCCTGTGCACTTTCCGCAGCTCCTGCGCCTCGCCCGGGGCCGCTGGCCCGCCGGGATGGCGCGCACCTGCAGAGGGAGCCGACAGGCCGACCTGCCCGCGCCGTGGCCCTGCGCAGCCGAGGTGGCGGATGCCTGCTTCGGCGCGCTGCTGGAGCTGCTGGCGCCCGCGCACGGCCCCGCGCGCGAGGCAGCAGCGCTCGCGCTGCGCCCGCTCGCGCCGGGCTTGCTGGGCCTGCCCGCTGCGGGCGGCGGCAGGGCGGGCGCGCGGCGCGAGCGCGGCGGCGGCGGCCTGCGCGCCGGCCCGGCCATTCGCGCGCGCGTCCTGGCCTTCGCCGGCGACGCCCTGCGGCGCGCGCCCTGCGGCGCGCAGGCGGGATGGGCGCCCACGTAGCTTGGTAGCATGACACGTGTCATTCAACTTGGCCTGCAATCCGCTGTGTGAGAGGAGCAGTGGTGCAAGCGCTGGCGTCCCCGTTGTCCTTGCATGCAACCCTGTCACAGATAGGGCTCACGATGTGCGCGGCGCAGGCGCAACGCGGACAGCGCAGACGCGGTCGCGGCGCTGGCGCGGCACGTCGCGCGCAAGGCGCCGGACCGCGCGGACGCGCGCGCGCTCGCGGTCGCGGCGGCCGTCGCGCTGGCCGCGCTGCTGCAGGCGCCCGCGCGCGGCCGCTTCGTCGCGTTTGCGGCGCGGCTGTCGCGCACGCCCAAGGCGCGCACCGCCCCTGCGCGCCAGCGCCGCGACGTCTGCGCAGCGCCCGCTCACTGGCAGCCACGCGGAGCCCTTAATGCCCTCCTGCGGCAAGCATAAGGACAGCACTGTCTCTCGGGCTGCAGGTGGCGCAGCGGCTGCTGGCGGTGGAGCTGGCGCCCGCGCTGGTGCAGGCGCTGCCGAGCGCGTACGCCGCCGCGTCGGCCATCTCGCCCGCGGCCACGCCCGGCGCGCCGTGCCGGGTGCGGGCGCCCGGGGGTTGACGCGCGAGCGCTGCCAGCCCGCCCCGCACATTGGGAGCGCCACTCGGCGTCGTTTGCACTGCACGCACATGCACCTACTCGTACTTCAGTTACCAGCCAGCATGTCCTTGATAATGGACGCACTTCGCGCGCCCCCATGAGGAACCTCAGGTTGGCCGCCCGTGCTCACACTGCTCTCAACGCAGGCCCCTTCCGCGATGCCGTCCGCCACCGCGATGCGCGGCGCGCCGCCCGCCGACCCCGCCACGCACCCGGGCGGGGGCGCCGCGGGGCTGGCATCGGCGGGGCCCCACCCTGCAGGGTTGGGGCCGGGCGCCCCGCGCGGCGCGCCCTGGGGCACCGTCTGCCTGGCCGTGCTGGTGCAGCGCAGCTCGGACAAGGCGGCGAGCGTCCGAGCCAAGGTGCGCCCGGCCAACATGTACCGCGCCGCCCGCATGAGGCCCGCTACCGTTCGCTGCGGCGGTCTGCATGCTGGCGTGCGATCAGACCTGCGCGTGCAGGCGCTGGCGTGCCTGGCGGGCGTCGCCGGGGCGTGGGCCGAGCGCACGGCCGACGACCCGGACCTCGCCCTCTTCCGGCAGGCGCGCCTGGGGCGCGGCAGGCGCTGCAGGCCCCGTCTGGGGGGACGTGCAGGTTGCTGCAGGCGCTGCTGCTCAGCCGCGGCGCAGGACGCAAGTCGCCCCTGCTGCGCAGTGCCCTCTGGGTCGGCTTCCAGTGCCCGCAGCTCCGGCGCAGCTGCTGTCGTCCAGCCTAGCACTCACGGGTGGATGGAAGCACCGGCCGCTGTTTCGGTCAGGGGGTGCGACGCGGTCGCCGCGCACGGAGGCACAGGTGGTGCCACACATGCTGCGCGCGCTCATGCGGGCCATGCTCTCTCGAGCCCTGGCAGCCGGGCGGGGCGCCCTCAGCACGCGGCCGGGGCGCGGCGGCAGGCGCTCGCGCAGGCGCACCATGTACGCATGGCGGACGCCGCCACCGGCACGCCCGCCATCATGTGCCCGCCGACGCTGTCGCCGGCGCCGCCCGGCGACCCGGGCGCGACGCCGCTGGCAGACGCGCCGGGCGCTGCGCCGGCCCGCGGCGCCTCAGAGGCCTGCTCGCCCGCGCCCGCCAGCGGCGGCAGCGGCGCCGGCGGCGCGCCCTTCGTCGCACGGAAGCGCGCCGGCGGCCTGCACCGAGCGGCGCTGGAGAAGGCAGGCGCTGCGGCCGCGGGCGGCCCGCCGCCGGACCTGGTGCGAGGCGGGGGTAGAGTGGGATCGGGCCCCCGGTGTGCGCTGCCGATGCGCGTTCGTCTGGGCAGCCCAGTCGCGTCGTCGGCCTTGGTTGCCGTCTTTGCGCAAGCGTGCGTCGGCCCACACCTTTGCAGCAGTCAGCAGTGGATGCCCTGCGCGCGCCTGCCCCACTCGCGGTGCACTTCCCTCGCTTAGAGGCAGATGCGAGGCGTGTCCAGGGCGCTGTCAGAGTGCACGCTATGGTATGGTGCACGCGATGTTGTCCAACTCCTTGACAAAGGGGCGATGGTGGACGGATCAGCTGCACTCGTGACGCGCTACAGAGCCGTGCGTGTGGGCCTTCAGCTTGCCAGTGACATGGCCTTATGCGTGTAGGACCTGCAGCCGCTCAGGGCGCTGGCGCGCCGGCGCTGCGCGGACGGCAAGGCCGGCGCGCGGCGCGCGGGCGTCGCGCTGCTGGAGGCCGCGCTGCTGCTGCGCGCGGCCGGCGCCGGCGGCGCGCCCCCGCAGCCGCCCGCGCCGGCCGACCTGGCGGCGGTCGAGGCCGCCGCTGGCGACCCCATGGTGCGCCCCGGTCGGCCGAGCTGCGGGGTACGGGGTAGGGCAGGTGCGCTCAAGCCGGCCGAGCCGGCAGCCGTCGAGGCCCCCGCTGGCTCCTCCTTGGTGTGCCCTGCCGGCTGAGCTGCAGCGTGTAACCACGGCAGCATGCTCTGGCTTTCGCGGCGCGCAGGCCGCAAGGGGCACAGCCCAGACTGTGGTGCGCTTGTTTGTCTGCGCGCTCTGGCTCCGGGGAGTCTGCAACACCAACCCTGATCCGCAGTCCTTCTGGGCTTGTGAGGCCGTGGAGGGGCGCGCAGGTGAGCGTGCGCAAGGCGGGCGTGGCGGCGGCAGCGCGGCTGCTGCGTGCGCTGCCAGGCGAGCCGGGGCTGGCGGCGCTGTGGGTGCGCGCGGCGCTGCCGGCCGTGCGCGACGCAGAGGCGTCCCTGCAGGAGCTGGTCCTGGACCAGGCAGGCGCCCTGCTCAATGTATCTGACATGCGTGTGCCCAGATGTAAGAATGGCGTGCTGCAGTCCGGTACAGAATCGTCCATATAACGACACTCTGGATGCAGTTACGCCTACAATGCAGATCATGCGTCTCGGGCAGCTCTGCTCATGCGCCGCTGCACGGCTTATGCGCGCGCTGCCCCACGGCATGTGTCAGACTCTGTCTCCGGGCGCCTGATGCTCGGCCGCGCCTGCCCGGCAGTTCCATGAGCTGGTCGTATGCCGCGCGGCGGCCGCTGGCGCCGCGCCCCGGCGCGGCGGCCGCTGGCGCCGCGCCCCGGCGCGGCGGCGCGCCGCAGCCGCCCGACGCCGCCGCTGCCGCCGCCGCGCTCCTGGCGCCGCTGCTGGCCGCGCTGGAGGCGGCCGGCGCGGCCGGCGCCGCCTGCGCGGGCCGCGCGTGCGCGGCGCTGCACGCGCGCCGCCGCCTGCGGGCGCCGGACGTGGCCGCGGGTCTGCAGCGGGTCATCGCTGGCCTGGGCGCGCCCCCCCACTGGCGCACGGGGTCATGCACAGCGCGGCGGGGCCTGGTCGCAGCCTCAAGGTCAGTCTGGGAGCACCGGCCAGGCCAGCACAGCACAGACGCCGAGCAGAAGAGGCGAAGCAGATGTAGTCCATCTTTGCAGCACGCTGAGGCTCAAAGCAGAGCGAGCGTGCTAACATTTGCTAAGAGTACGTGCAAGGCCAGGGGCATGCGTGGTCCGTGTGGTTGGGCGCATGACAGCTTGCATCACATGTTGTCTCTCACAGGGATCTGCTAGAGACGCTGAAGGCATGCATGCCGACGCACTGCCATGGCGACACAAAGGAAGCGTGGGCGGATGGGCGGCAGGCAGCGGCGAGGCTCGCGCGCACGCGCCCGCAGTGGAGGCGGGCGCCTGGCGGCTGTTGGCGGAGGTGGCTGCCCAGGCGCACGGCGCGCCCGACTGGGCGTTCCTGCAGGTGCGGCGCGCATGCCCGCTGATGGGCCGGTCGGAGTGTGATTCTTTGCAAGGTGTACCCTGCCGAAGGCGCGACAGAAGATCGCGAGCAGCCGGCGTGCAAAGCCGGGTGTCTGGCGGTTGTGGAGACGCAGTGACTGAAGTCTAGGATGTCCATCAGGCAGTCTGCATGCGACCGGCTTTCTGTCGAGCCCGTGGCCGCGCGCAGCTCCGCCCTCAGCTTGGCGGCATGCGCCGGAGCGCTGAATGCGCGCGCGTGCAGGAGCGCTGGGCGGCGCTCAAGGCGCGCGGCGCCGGCGCGGAGGACGGCTGCGGCACGCTGCTGCTGCGCGTGGTCGCGGCGGCCGCCGCGCGCTTCCCCGCCGCGGAGGCCGCTGCGCTGGCCGGCGACCTGCTCCGGGCGCGCCCGGCCCCCGCGACAGGGTGACACGGACGGCTTCAGGTCGCGCGCCCAGCCGCCCTGCGCGGCGGCGCCGCTCAGCCCCGGTCCCGGACGCCGGGCCGTTGCTCATGGTGTGGTGCGTGGTAGCCTTGCGGCGATGCCAGGCGCAGACGCGCGGCAGAGCAGCCTTGCGCTGCAGGCCGCAGCGGCCTGTGACACCCCTCCTGCGACGCGCGCCAGGTCGTCGAGACGTTCGACCTGCAAGCAGGCGCGGCCGCCGCGCACATTGCGGCGCTCGCGCAGCTCGCCGCGCGCGCCCAGGCTGGGGACGGGGGCCAGCGCCAGGGTCTGGAAGGGTCTGCCTGGGCCCAGGCCGTCCTGGACGCCGCCGAGGAGCGCCTGGGGCGCTACATCGAAGCGCGCGGCCGCGGCGGCGCCCGAGCGGGCGCCGGCCCCAGGGCGGAGATGCAGGCCGAGGACTGGCGCGCCGCGACCGCGCTGTTCACCGTCGGCGAGGCGCGCGGACGTGCCCGCTCCGGGCAGTGCGAGGGGTGCATGGAGTAGAGAATGATGTGCCCTGTCTGCAGGCCCAGCAGTCTCCAGGACAGGTACACTCAAAGCACAGCACCCACTTGCCATGAGTTGGACAGAGGATCTTGATCGCGACATGAATCGACGCTGCTTCCCCTGTTATCAACACAAAGTGCAGCCCGCTGCTAAAACACAGAGAGCTCCCGCGGAGGCAGGCCTGCAGCGACGCTTGACTGGTGGCGCCTGCAGGTCGTGCTGCTGCGCGCGCGCAAGGCGTCCGGGCGCCTGCTGGTGCTGGTGCAGGCGCTGACCGCGGCGCGGCTCACTGCCGCGGACCCCGCGGCCGCCGCCGAGCTGCCCGCGCCGCTGCAGGTGAGCACATGACCCACCGATCCGCTGCTGTGTCGCATGCAGGCGGGGGTAGATTGCGAGGCGCTGACCACGTGCTGCCCCGTACCCGCACGCGCTCCCGTCTTCTCGAGCGGGGGCGCCACCTCCGCACGGTTTATGACTTGTGCAGTTGCCAGCCGACAAGTGCCATGACGTGATGCCCCCGCGGCGCGCAGGCGCATGCATGGGTGGCGCTTGGCAAGGCGTGCCTGGGGGATGAGGCCCTGGCCAAGCGCTGCGTGCCGCTGTTCGCGCAAGAGCTCGGCCGCGCCGCGGCGCCCGCGGTGCGCCGCAGCCTGGGACGTCGCCGGGGGGGGTTAGGGCTGGACAAACGCTTGACATCATGTCAGCGTACCGCTCGATGCAAATTAGCTGACGGTGGGAGGAAAGTGTGCCGCGCACAATCAGTAGCACGCCCCATGCACACGCCGCTCACCCGGCCAGGTCCAAAGAGGAGAGTAATGCACAGGTTGCCAGTGCTGCCTTTCAGCGGTGTTGGCGGTCCAGAGCACCACCAGGAGGCGCTCGCGGCCGGCGCTCACCCCGGCAGTCATGCGCATGCAGGCGCGTGCAGTGAGGTGCAGCGCCTCGCCGGCGCGCGCCTGGCCGGGGCGCGTCCGCGCGGGAACCGCGTCAGACCCGCGCGCGCGCGCGCGCGCAGGTGCGCAACAACATCATGGTGGCGCTGGCGGACCTGATGGTCGCGTTCACCGCGCTCGTGGACGCGCACGCGCCGCGCCTGGCCGCGTGCCTGGGCGACCCGCACGAGCTCGTGCGCCGGCAGGCGCTGGCGCTCATGGCGTCACTGCTGTCGCGGGCGCGCGCACACCCGGCCCCCGGCGCCTGCGATCGGCGCGCGGCCAGGCGGCGCTGCAGCCCGCGCGCGGAACGCGCGGGCGGGCACCTTCGCAGCCATCGCTCTGCATCATCACGCAAGTGTCAGAAGTGCTGTTACACATGGCTTGTGGCTCGTGTTCCCATATGCGCAGCATGCACAGTGTCTAGCATTTGCATGACAGACTGTTAAGGCTGCGCCACCAACACTCCCCGCTCAGCAGCGGCAGCACTGGGCGGCTGCAGGACTATGTCAAGTGGCGCGGCCCGCTGTTCCACCGTTTCACGCGCGCGCTGGTGGACGACAGCGCCGCCGTGCGCGCGCTGGCGGAGTTCCTGCTCGCCGACACGCTCGCGACCAAGGCACGCCTGGCGTTCTTCCACGGCGCCACCCGCCTGCACGGCGAGCTGGCAGGGGGCGCGTGATTGGGTGGCCTACATGGGTGATGCTGTGCACAGCATGTGCTTCTCCTTCCTTCCTGCAATGCATGAGTGTCCCCGTGGCAATCCTTCGCCAGGCAATGCCATGAGCGCGCTGGCGCGGCCTGCCCGGCGGCGCGCCAGCAGGCGACATGCGCCCTGCGCCCTGCGCTCAAGCCACAGCTGCAATCCCATTGACGCCACTGCATGCTGTCTGACTTGCACGAAAACAGAGAGATAAACAATGACAGTAAGTGGTCAGACCGCGCAGGCCCCCCTGCTTGCATACAACCACTTTGTCGAGGCGGTCTTCGTGCTCAACGACAGCCGACCAGGGCTCCAGGCCGCCGCCACCGCCTACGGAGACAGCCAGGTCAGTGTGCCCGGCAGAAGGCAGCTGGAGGCAGTATTCGAGAGTGTGAATGTGCTGGAGGCAGTCACCAGAGAGCTACTGCATGCGCCTGTCCACTCATGTCGCATGAGTCCGGGGCGCACAGGCCTGACCTCGGCGCGAGCTTGTTCCAGGCCCCTCGCGGTGCTGCGCGCCGCTCCCTGTCGGTCCATGATGGCGTGCTCCGCCTTCCAGCGGCACAAGCTTGTCTAATGCATCCGCATGCCACGCAATGGCTTTCAGTGCACCGCCCATCGCCATTCCCAAGACTCACAGCACACTGAGCTCGGGTGCATCCTGGGGTGGCGCAGGCAGATGCGGGACAGGAGACGCTGTCGCAGGTGGTGGGCGCGCCCGGCGGCCCCGGCAGCCTGGGCGGGCCCGCGCCGCAGGCCCGCGCGAAGCGCGACGCCATCTACCAGTGCGCGCCCGTGTCGGCGTTGGGCGCATGCGGCGCTTGCTGCCCACTGCTGCACTCGTGACAGGCATGCTTATGTGAGAGGGCTTGCTCCTAGAGCGCACTGCCATCACAGTCATGCAGAGATGACATCTCAAGCATTGGTAGCCCAATGCGTTGAAAGGACGCGTATGGCACATGCTTAAAAAGAGTGTCCGGTGCTTCCCTGTGCTTGATGCAAGCGGAGCACCAACGCCACATTTGCTCGGATGATCTACTCCAAATGATCAATCTACTCATGATCAATCTACTTATGCCACCCCGTAGCGTAGACCGTCTTGCTCATCCAAAAACTATACTGCGCAGGGCGCTGCTGCGGCGCATGGCGCCGGAGCACAAGTTTGCGACGGCGGCGCGGCTGTGCAGCGAGGTGCTGGCGCCGTTCGCGGAGGGCGCGGTGCCGCTGGGCGGCGCCGCGGAGGTGCTGCGCGACGGCCTGCGCATCCTGGCCAGCCGCGACATGCGGGCGCGCCGCCACAGGGACACAGATATTACAACTTGCTCCTCGCTGGTTGCGGCTCCCGAGGCGCTGTGCACCGCTCCTCGTCCGGCTGCTGGAGGCTGATGTGGAGTGTAGGTCATGAGCCTGTAAATTGTGCAGAGACCCTTTGCATCTGTGGTACTGATCAGAGGCGCTGCTCTGGGGCGGGCCACCGCACTGCGACACAATGCTCACTTCTTCGCATGCAACAGCACAGTGTGTGGTGGGCAGCCAAGAGGCCGCGCGTGCAGGTGGGCGGCGCGCGCGGGGGCGGCGCGGGCGCGGGCGAGGACGACGAGGAGGGCGGCGCGACGGCGGCGGGCGTCGCACGCGCGCGCCTCGTCAGCGCCATGGCCAAGAAGCACCTCGTGCATGCCCGCCGGGCCCGGCTTATTTCTGACAAACAACCTAGGCATGCTGGCTTGCAGACTCTGCAACATACACAACAGGGCGCACATCCAGTGGGGCGGCAAGGAGCCCGTTGCGGACTTGTGTTCAGGCAGCACAGTGCAGGGCGGACCGAACTTGGCTTCTGCTGCACCAGCCACAAAGTGCGCTCCTGGCAGAGCCGAAAGGGGCTGCAGTCGCCTGCCTGGCGCATGCCCTCACCAGGAGCATCGGCGCTGACGGAGCCAGGCGTGCGGCCTGCGGAGGCTGCCCGCGCGCATGGCGCCTGCCCTAAGGCGCCCCGCGTGCGCGCGCAGGTGGGGTCGCTGGTGCTCCGACCCCGGCAGGGTGCTGCTCAGGGTATCGTTCATGGTGGCATTCACGGCGCCGCGCGCGCAGGTGGAGTCGCTGGTGCCTGTGCTGGTCGAGCTGAAGCGCGTGCTGGAGGCCGCGCGCAGCGCGCTGCTGGGCGAGCTGCTGGCCACGCTGCGCGCGCTGCTGCGCGACCACAAGGCCGAGGTGGGCCGGCTGGGCTCGGTATATATGTGCTGCACATGCGCTCAGTGGCGCACAGCCCAGATGGCAACAGGCCAGACACGCAAGGACATACGCTTGAGCGCATGTGCAGCCTCTCCTGTTCACACTGTGAAGCCCATCATATTGTCTTTTGAAGGCTTACAGAGGTGCAGAGCACCTGTTTCCCTGTGTCGCATCGCATGCATTCACATGCAGGTTGGCGCCATCCCGTTCAAACACACCCTGCGCACATGCTCACGCACTGTGCTCCCCGCAGTGCACACGCAGCGCGACCCCTGGCACTGCAGGGCCTGCTTGCGGGCGCGCAGCTCCGCGACATCCTGGCGGGCGACAAGCAGCTCGTGGACGAGCTGCTGTACGACCTGAAGCAGGATGAGCGCGCGCGCGCGGCTGCCGCTGCCGCCGCCACGCCCACTGCTGTACCAGATGCAGTGCGGCCGGACGAGCCCCATAGTCAGGCGGCTGCGCCGCCGCCCGCGGATGGCCCCCCGAGGAGCTCGGCCAACCCAGCATGCGGCACGCCAGGTCAGACCTTGGGTGCTGCCTCCTAAGCAATCTGGAGAAGTGCCTGCTAAGAGGAGCTTTTGAGGCCCATTGTCGCTGTGTGGGTCGCCTGTGAGGGTGCAATAATGCCGGCAGAGCGGCGTGTGTTTCTGCGAACACATGCAGCAACCATATGTGCACCACTGCGCAGGTGCACCCGCGCCAGCGCTCCCGGGCGTCTCAGCGGGCACGCCGGCGGCAGCTGAAGTGCTGTCAGCCGCTGCTGCGGCTGCCCAGCGTGCCGCAGCGCCGGGGGCCAGCCCCGCTTCCATGCCGCCGCGGTGCTTGGGTGCCGCCCCTTGGCCCGATGGACACCCCTTACTCCTGATGCTGTCGCATGTCTGTGCCTGGTGCACCATACAGCAAGCATGCTCTTTGGCTGTCAAAGCAACCAGCAAGTGCAGGATTGCCAGCGCTGTATGATGCAGGCTAGGCTTGATAAGGGTGACGTATGGCGCACATACACAGGCTAGCGAAGGGTGCAGGGCTAAAAAGCCCTGCACAACTCAGGCACCCCCGGCTCCATGCTCGTGCGACGTGCGGCGCTGGCGCGCTCGGCGCTCAAGACGCCTGCGGCGGGCGCGGACGCGCCCCGGGCTCTAAGCCCCGCTCAGGGCAGCGGGGGCAGCCCTGCTTGTGCCGGGCGCCGCTCGGCCTTAAGGACGCCCGCGCCGCCGGCCTCGGCGCGGCCTATGGAGGTGCGTTGGCGCTCTCCAGGGCAACAACATGGGTTGCTGCAGCATAATTGCGACTCTAGCGGCCTATGTAGCATAGAGCATGCGCCTTTGCAGCCGTCCCGCGCCTCGACGTGTTGCTCGGCAGCGCGCTGTAGGCGCTTGATATTGGCGCATGCGCGGACAGGGCATAACACTACCACATGCGCATGCACACGCTGCAGCCCTGCAGCTCACACGCGGGGCCATGCAATTGCAGGCGAGTGGGCGGAGCGGCGGCGCTGGCGAGCCGGCCGAGGCTTCCCGGCCGGGCACGCCGCTGTCGGTGCTGCGGCTGCGGCCTGCCGCCGCGGCTGTGCCTCACGGGACGGGCAGCGCGGGCGGTGCAAGGGATGGCCGGTGCCACGCCGGGGGCGCCGCCGTCGCGGGGACCTCCGCGCGCGTCGCGGCGCTGCTGCTGGACGGGCGCGCGGACCGCAGCGGCAGGGCCGCAGGCCGGCCGGCGGAGCCTGGGGCGCCGGCGTACGGCGACGAGAACGCTGATGCGAATCGCCGCGCGGACGTTGACCTGCCCAGCCCCGACCGGCCGCCGGCGGCCAAGGCGGTGTGGAACGTCGCGCCGCCCGGCGCCAGCGCCCTCGCCTCCGGGGGCGGTGGGCCGCGGGAGGACGCAGCAGCGCCGCGGGCGGCGGGCGCCAGCCCGGGTCCGGGCCCCAGCCGCGCGCCTGGGCGACGCGGCGTGGCCGCGGGCGGCAGCCGCCTCGGGCGCAAGCGCAAGGTGGAGGCGGAGGGGCATGCACCGGGGGGCTCTGCGCCTGTGCAGGGCGCGTGAGGTGCAGCTGACCTGCGCGGGCTGCGGACTGGTATGATTTCGGCCCAGTGGGGCATTATTGACTTATACGAGCCTGTCTACTGCACTGTGTGCCAGCAGCGGAACATGTTTTGTAGAGCACCACAATTGGGGAAAGGGGACTCGCCCAGGACACGCCATGCGCACATTTTCAACGTTGTTGGCTATCCAGTGGTACGGGCTCGCATTCCTACACATACCCGCAACCTTGCACAACCGTCCTGCTCACCTGCTGCGCGCCTGCGGAGAGACCTTGCTATACACAGCGCTGCACTTATCTGAGCCCGCCTGCACGTGGCACCAGTCCCGCAGAGCAGGCCTGAACAGGCCACATGCACTTCCATAATGCGACAGAATACAGGGAGGGGCAAACAGGGGCATACACGTGCACACTACACCGTCGCATCGCAGACCCGACCCGCCGCCAGCAGACCAGCGCGCCCGCTCAGCGGCAGCAGGGCGCGTCCCCGGACGCGCCTCCCGCGGCCAGCGCGGCCGCCGGGTGGCGCGCCGCATGCCACGCCTTGGAGCGCGACCGCGCGGCGTCCGCGTCTGCTGCCGCGTCTGGGCGCTGCCCGCCCGGCTCGCACGCCGCAGCCTGGCACTCGGCCTGGCTGCCGCACCGGCGGTCCCCCGGGGCCTCCCCCGCGCAGCCGCCGCCGCCGCCGGCCGGACGCTGCTCCGCCACCGCGGCGCGCAGCCGGCCCGGCACGCGCACCTGCGGCGTTCGCGGCGCGCCCGCCGCGCCGCCCGGGCTGCCGCCATGGCGGGCTGCGGCGGGCGCGGCGGGCGCAGCAGCCGCGCCGCGCACCGCGGAGTCGACCTGGAACCAGAACAGCGTGCCGCGCAGCAGCGGGATCGCGCGCACGCCGGTCAGCACGCCGCTGCCGCTCGCGCGCACGGCCTGGGAGCCGGCGCTGCCCTGCGGCGCGTGCAGCAGCGTCAGGGGTGGCAGCAGGACGTCGCAGCAGAAGAAGAAGCATGCACGCGCGCGCAGGTTTTATTCATTTGGCCTGGCAATGCATAGTGCGCGTAAGCTGGCGCTTGGCAAAAACAAGCCTGACATGCGACCTGACTATGCGGCAGCACAACCAACGACAGTGTCGGCGCGGCCGGCCAATAGAGGCATTGGCTGTCTTCCTGCAGAATGCTGGCAGCAGCAGACACGAACGGCGCACCAAGATGCGCGTCTCAATCACAGTCAGCACGCCGCCACAGCAGCCGTCGCCGACGCCGCCGCCGCCATGGTAGCTCTGCGCCTCACTGCACTGGGTTCCCCACGTGGAGGCTGCGCCCAAGCCGTTCGCAGGCGCCCCGCCGCGGCTGGCAGGCGGCTGCGCGGCCTCCCGCTTGCCGCGCGCCGCGCATGCGGGCGCGCGCGAGGGCGCCAGCGACCCTCCGTCAGGCCCTGTCAGGGTCTGCATGGGTTCCGCGCAGGCCGCGCGCGGCGCGCGGGCCAGCGTGACCAGCGGCGCGTATAGGTGGCCAAGGCCGGGCGCAGCGTGGCTGGCCAGCACGCAGCCCTGCGCAGCAGCGCTCCCCGCATGTCAGACTAGGCCTCTGGGCGCCTCCGCCGCCGGGGCGCGCACGACGCCGCCGCTCGGGCGCGCGCAGCGCCGCCGGTCGGGCGCGCGGGCTACGGTTTGCTTTGCGGCTCAGCCCATCATTAGCCGCGGCTTCTGCTACCTTCTGCTACCCGCCACACAGCCGCTAATGAGCTGATGCTGAACGCCATGGCGCCTGCTGGCCTGAGCAGGCAATCACGATATTTGTGCTGGGACAGCCGCGCTACCGCCGCTCGCGGAGCAGCTCAGCGGGGGCACGCGCCTGCACGGTGACGCGGCCGCGGTGGTGCACCAGGCACGCCACCGCGCCGCTGCGCACGCTCAGGTTGCCCAGCAGCGCGGACGCGCTGCGCACCGCAGCGCGGGCGCGTCAGCTTTGGCAGCCGCTGGGAAGCTGGCTTGGGCTAGCAGGAGGCATGCGCTGGTGGTGATGCAGCAGCCTTGGTTGCCCTGAACACCTCCTCAAACAGGACACAGCGGTGTTGTACCTGTGCTCGCCAAGGGTGATAGGGAGAGACTGATCGTGCGTCACAGGCCTGCAACATCCCAGCCACGACGCGCCTGAACACGAGCGCAGCATCGGCGCCGCGCGGGCACAGCAGCAGCGTGTCCTCGGGCGCCGCGCCGCCGCCGCGCAGCCGGATCGGCCAAGCGACCTGCACGTCGGCTGCCTCGTGCGCCTGCGCGGCCTCCAGCTCGATCGTGTCGCCGGGCCTGCGCACCGCGCCGCGCGTCAACCTCCGCACATATGAACTGTGTGCCTTCTTGCAGAGGACAATACCGGAGTCTACGCGAACAGGACGCAAGGAGGAAAGCGCGGGAGGTTTGCAGGCTGGCCTATGCACGCACGCGCCTGTCGCTGTCCCGCTGAAAACCTGCGGCTCAGCAAACCGCGGCGCGCTACCCTGCACACGCCTGTCGGGTGAAGTACACCTCACCGCCGCTTGCCACACACCAGCGGCCTGCCCCAGCTTCCTGCCCCGGCGCTGCTTCACAGACGGTCCTGCCAGGGCGCGACACCGCAACGCCAGGCAGGCACAAGCGCCCTCCTGGCAGTGTGACGGCGGCAGGCAGCACCCGAGCGGGCGGGCCGCACCGGCTCGCCGCCACCGCTGCGTGCAGGGTAGCGTACGCGCGGCGCCCGTGGCGCCCCGCCAGGCGCCGGCCGCCGGCCGCGTCGGCGGGCGTCGCCGCGCCCGTGACCAGCCTCCACAGCCGCGTGTCCGCCGCGAGGCGCCGAAAGCGCTGCGCGAGCACGCAGCCCCTGAGCAAGCTGCCCGCGTGAGCTTCTCGGCTGGCGGGTGGCGTGGACAGAGGAACTCCTTTGGCTCTGGTCGCCAGCTGGGTGAACGCGGCGAAAACGCATGCGCTTGAAGTCAGTAAAAACTACTCAAGCAGGGCGCACCCGGCACACGCGCGCGGCGAGGAAGAGGTCTGGCAGAGGCGTGAGGTGCTTGAGCACCTGCACGCGCCAGGGCGCTCGGCACGTTATGCGCCCCGCGCTGCAGCGCGGAGCCGCACACGCAAGCATCGCGTGCGGGCGCACCTCGAGCAAGCACCCGTCGTCCAAGTCCTCCAGCCGCGCCCGGCGCCTGTCGCGCCCCATGGAGCTGGTGACGGACTGTGAGCTGATTGTCAGGTTCGACCTCGCCTACAAGCCAGTAAGTTTGAGCAGAGTCTTGAGCCGCTTGGCTCAGCAGAGCTCCACAGCTGGGCAGCCCTAGCACAAGGGTTCTGCTTGTACTCCGGTCCCGAGAAACGGAGCCATCGTCGAGTGATCGCGCTCACCACTCTGGGCACTGCAGTCGACAGTGACGGTGCCGTGCTTGCAGGAGGTATATCTGGGCCTGTCAGGGCTGCGGGCTGAGCTCCACATACAGCCATCGCTGACCGCGCCTGGGCACTTTCGCGCAGCCCATGAGCGAGGGCCACAAGCGGCCAAGTGTCATGGCGCCATCAGGCGGCTCGCCCTCGCTGCTGGCGCGAGCGCGGGGAGTTTGGCGGCGCCTGAACTCGCCAGAGGACACGCAGGCCGCGCTGGCCGTTGCAGCGGCGCTGCTCTGCGCGGAGGCCGCACTGTGCCTCCTCATCATCTCGCGGGTGCCTTGTAAGTGACCCACCTTGCCCGCTTTGGCGTTGGTGCTTACGCTTGTCCCCGTGGCCGGCGCATGCTGCCAAGGCTGCCTAAGTGCCAGTGCGTGGAACCACAAATGGTCAGCCTGAAAGTCAGCGTGGCTTATGCTGGCGCCAGACACGCCGATCGACTGGGAGGCATACATGCAGCAGGTGGAGGGATTCCTGCAGGTGACCAGCCCTTCTTCGCCCACTGAGCCTGCCCTGCATGTGCCCGCGGTGCCAGGCTCTCTGCACGCAGGTGAGGCTGCCAGACCAGGCACAGGGCCGGGGCTGCTCCAAGCGCTTCACGTGTTGGATGCGCATGCACAGTGCACAGGCAGGCCTGGGCCCCGAAGCGCGAGGCGGCGGGTGCGCGGGGGCGGCGCAGGGCGAGCGCGACTACCGGGCGCTGAAGGGCGACACCGGGCCGCTGGTGTACCCCGCGGGCTTCCTGTACGTGTTTTCAGCGCTGCACTGGCTCACCGGCGGTGGGCGCGTGCGGCCGGGGCAGTATCTGTTCGCCGGCATCTACCTGGCCACGCTCGCGGTCGTGCTGTGGCTCTACATCAGGGCCAAGGCGCGCGCCCGGTCGCGCGCCCGCGCTCGCCCCCCGGCGCCGGCGCTGCTCGGCGCTCGACCCCTGGCAGAGCGGGCGCGCGCAATCGACCGATAAGGCCGCAGCCGCGGCGCCCCAGCGCAAGCAGCCCAGCAGGCCTGCCTGCAAGCAGGCAGGCCTCTCTGGCGGGGTGCACGGCGTGCCAGTGGGCAGTCGCTCAGCGCGAGCGCCGGCCCGGGGCGGCAGGCCGTGCCGCCGTGGGCGCTGGGCCTGCTGTGCCTGTCCAAGCGCCTGCACTCCATCTACATGCTGCGCCTGTTCAACGACGGCGTGGCGATGCTGCTCGCGCACGCGGCGACCGCGCTCCTGCTGGAGCGGCGCTGGCGCGGCGCGGCGCTCGCGTACAGCGCGGCCGTGTCGGTCAAGATGAGCGTGCTGCTCATGGCGCCGCCCGTGCTCGTGGTTATGCTCAAGGCGCGCCGCCCGCCGCGCCTGGGTCGGGAGTAGGCCGGATCGCGTCGCGCGCCCTTGCCTGCGGGCGCGGCGCAAGAAATCGCCATACGCACTGCGCGCGCCAAGCTGTGGCGTCCGAGACCTGTCAGCCTCTGAAGAGCAAGTCTGTACCGGCAGGGCAGCTGCGCACCTGCTCCACACGGATTGTCGCTTTTCTGAATCATTACCCTGGCGATCATGCTTGTTTGCTGCCTACAGCAAGTAAGCAGGCGCCCTTGTGTTTCACACCAATGAGCGCAGGCTCTCGGAGACAGGGTGGTGCTGCCCGGGGCCAGGCCGCGACGCTTCCGGAGGTGGCGCGCGCGGCGGCGCTCGGCGTGGCGCTGCAGGCGGCGCTGGGCGCGCCGTTCCTGGCGGCCGCGCCGGGCGCGTACGTCGGGCGCGCGTTTGAGCTGTCGCGCGCGTTCCTGCACACCTGGTCGGTCAACCTGAAGTTCCTGCCGGAGCGCGTGTTCCTGAGCCCGGCGCTGGCGGCCGGCCTGCTGGCCGCGCACCTGGCGCTGCTGTGGCTGTTTGCCGAGCACAGGCGCGCGCGCGCCTGTGCTCAGCAACCCCTCCCTGCACCCTCAGCACAGCGCGGCCGTGCAGGCCGCGGACACGGGGGACGCTCTCTGGGCGGATGTCTGCCGCCAGCGCACCACTGCCCCCGCAACGGCCCCGCCGTTATGTTGCGGGGACCGCCGCCTCGTGTGGCTTGGCATCATGCAGCCCATGGCCTGGCCGCTGTATGGGCGCAGAGCCAGGCGCGGCCCCGGACCGTCCGGCAGCTGGGGAGCGCTCGCAGCGCGCCAGCGGCGCCCCGCCGGTGCAGCGTTGTCGGCCCGCGCGCTCACGCGGGCAGGCGCTGCGCGCGCGCCAGGTGGTGCCGGGCTGAGGGCGGCCTGGTGGGCGCGGCACGCGGCGCGCTCGCGCGCTCCCGGGACGCAGCAGGCGTGGCCGCGCCCCGGCTGCGGAGCACCACGGCGCCCGTGGCGCGCGCCGTGAACGGCGCGCCCACGCGCGCGCCAGGCGGGTCCCCTGTGAAGGCCCCACACCAGGGCGCCACGCCGGGGACCTCGCCTGGCGGCGCGCGGAGCGGCCGTGCCAAGGCGGGCAGCGGCGGCGGCGGCCTCGGCGGTGGCGCGCCCGGCGCGCTCAGCGCCGAGCAGGCGCTGCTGATCGTTTTTGCGGGCAACCTCATCGGCGTGGCGTGCGCGCGCTCGCTGCACTTCCAGTTTTATGCCTGGTGCGCCCGGGCTTAGCGCGAGCTGGGCATGACGCAGGCGACCCCCCTCCCTCTCCCCCCTGTCCCTGTGTGCCGACCAGCTGTGCGGCGAGGCAGCACCCCGCCTTGCCAGGCCGTGATGTGAGGGTGTGCCGACGCGTGGCTGCAGTGGCGGCCGGCCGGCGCCGCAGCGCGTGGGCCGGTGCGAGGGCGGGCGGCTGCGCGCGTGCGCGCGGCGCCGCACGCTCACACGGCCAAATGAAGCGGCGCGCTTTCGCGTCAGCCGGTGGCCGTGGTGGCAGATCGGCGAGTCTGCGTGCATGGCGCTGTGCTGTCGCCTGTGGCGCTCGTGCTGGAGCCACCTGCTCTGTGGGGTGCGAGCCGCTGCACGTGGTGTCAGGCACCATACTGGCCGCGCCTGGCGCAGCAACGCCGCGGCCCCCGGGCGCCGCAGGTACGCGCACAGCCTGCCGGCGCTGCTGTGGGCGACACGCCTGGACGTGGTAGTCAAGCTGGGCCTGTGGCTGGCGATCGAGCTGATGTGGAACACGTTCCCCTCGACGCCCGCATCCTCGCTCTCGCTCGCCGGCTGCCACGCAGGCCTGCTGGCCGCGCTGTGGCTGCTCCCGCGGCCGCCGCGCGGCGCCGGCAAGGCGCTGCAGGGGTAGCCGCAGCCGCCCCAGCTTAGCTAGGGCAGGGTTTAGCTAGGGCAGGATCGCGCGGCGCCAGCGCGCAGCAGGGCGGCGCGCCTGCGCCCGGCCGGCTTGCCCCGCCGCCTGCCTGATCGCGCCCGCGGCCGCCGCGTGCGGCCGGCCAGGCGCCGCAGGTGCGGGGGCGGCGGCTGCGGGGCGCGCTGTAATTAGGGGTGTGCGCAGTGGCCTCCCACTGCGAGCTGGCCTGCAGCAGCCGCCTGCGGAGGCGCCTGCGCCGGGAACGGTGGCCGCATGGGGTTCCTGCGCTGTGCGTTAGGTAGCGCTGTCCGTCGGCGGCGGTGCGGCGAGGAGCAATGCGTCAGACCCGCTCAGCATTCACCTGGGTCCTGTCTGGGGTTCAGGCGCAGACTCTTCAGGACTATTGGGCACCGTCGGCATGCTAGTCTTGTCATGATTAGTGTAGCTCAGCACTGAGCGAGGCCTGAGGCTGCAAATTTGGGTCAGCTGCAGCTGTCACTTTGCGGTGACCTGAGGGGGTGCTGCGCGCGGCTTGTGTCCCGCAATGCCCTGGGTGCTTGCACTACGCCCTGAGGTGACAGCAGGGGGACTGCCCACTGGCCTCGTCAGCTTTGTCAGCAAACTGTCCAGGGATGCAGGCGCTGTCCGGAGCCCGCATGTAAGGCCAGGGCGCCCAGCAGAGGCAGACCGCCCATGCCACACGACGACCATTACAAGCTTACTAGCGGCGGCGGAGCCACAGCCTCCTGCCCAAGAGACGCCAAGAGTACACCAGCAAACGCACGAGCGCCCGCGCTGCATGAACTGCCGCCGCGCAAGACAGGCAGAGCCGGCAGCCCAGGAAACCGCACCAAGGACAGCAAATCCAGGTCCAGCAGGCGGCGCAGCCCCGCCACGCTGGCGCGCAACCTCCGCAAGCCTGGCCAGAGGCTCACATAGCATACGCGCGCAGCCATGCGTGCGCCAGGGCAGCCCAAGCTGTGAAAGCGCAGACGGACCGTGCTTTTGAGCAACTACGGGCCCTGACAACCGTGCCAGATTACCGCCGACCCAGGCACACGGGCGCATCAGCGCTCTGCAACAGCAACGGCTGTGTTTCATGAATGTGCTTCTGCCAGCCAGTCAAGGGAGCGCTGTGCCAACGGCGCAGCAGGCATAAAGGCAGAGCCCAGCTCGGGGCAGGGCCGCTGCAACCGCCCGCCCCGCGTGCCTGCAGAGATGCCCCATGCGCTCGTCCGCAACAGGCGCTCGGCAACAAAGCCCGGCGCAGCGCCAGACAGCGCCTGCTGAAGAGGGCCGGCATGCAGGCCAAACATGTCAGGACACGGCCATTGATGAAACCCTGCGCCCGTGTCATGCCCGGGTGGGGTTTGTGGGGACAGGAGTGGACAAGTGCTGCAACGGGCACACACGGAAGCGGCAGGCGCAAGAGGGTAGGTGGCAGGGTTTGGCCCCAGGGTATTCAGGGCCGGACAGTGCATGGCGTGCATGGGCGCGCAGGGGAGCGGCCTGCGCTGTTGCGGCCCTGGGCGGCGCAAGGCAGCAGGGGAAGACCCTGGCCAGTGTGATGCAGGCAGAGGTACATACGGGTGGCGGATGCGGCGGCCCGGTAAGAGGCCGCCCTACAGGCGAAAAACCCAGGGGTTTTGCGGTGAACCTGAAACTACCTATGCATTGACCTACAAAGCCGGAGCCCAGCTCGCCCCCACACCCCAGGGGGCCCCACTGCAAAAGGGTACATGCGGCGGGCGGCCACGTTCTGCCCGCCGGTGAGAGCGCATGGTGCGGTTCTTGCGTGGCGGGGATTTCGGTCTGCGCAAACGCGCGTGCTTGCGCGCGTATGGCCATGCGCTGCAGCGCACTGCCCGGATGTTGTAATGTACAAGTGCAGCCCGCCGTGGACGGGGCCCGAGACCAGACGCGGAGGCAGCGCAAGCCGCATGAAGCAGGGCAGGGCGCAGTGCTGGGCTCCATGGGAGCTGCCACAGGGCGCCCCAAAAACCTGTGCGGCTGCCTCGCGCCCTCGTCGCTTGCGCGAATGAAATGTCCAATGAAATGCTACAGGCCGCAAGCATGGCCATCGGGCGTGCTGGAAAATGGCGAGCGCGCCAGGCCGATGCTGCGCACCCCGGGCACCCGCCCGTGCCTTCCCAACGGGGTGGCGAGGAGCGCGGGCAAAACCTCCCAGCCTGGCTTATTACGAAATACCCTGTCGGCACCCTGCTGTGGCCGCGCCGCCTGGCGCCACCATTGCCCTGAGACTGCCAGCCGATACGGCAAACCCCTCTACGGGCCCGCACATGCCCATTGATGGGCCGTGCCGGGCCATCCCCAGGTAAGCACCCGTGCTCACCGCGGCATAATGCGCCGCTGCAGCACGGCTTGCATGCGCTAGTGGATTAGCCCAGCCCCATCAGCAGAGATGGCCTGTAGCACAGGCACATGCTCTCGCGGAGGGATGGTGCTCACGCCGTTGACACACAGTCCGGCAGCACGAGCTCGCGTTGCACGATCGGCGACCTCAGCGTATGCGAACTGCAGGCAGCATGCGCAATAGGGCAGCTAGGCTGCCAAACCTTGTGACTAGTATAACCCTTGCGAGTGCACAAACGTGTCGCTCATGTACAAATCCCTGGCGCGCCCAACCTGCGTGCTCGAGCGCCGTCACGCGCCCACCGCCGCGCGCGCGCCTGCCGCCGCGGCCGCGACCGCCGCGGCCGCGGGCGGCCGCTCGGGCCCGCCGCTTGGAAGCTTGCACGGCGCGCGCGCATCCACGGCTGGCTCGGTCCCCATGGGGGGGACGGGCGGGGGCGCCCCGCCCTCGCCCGCCGCGCTCGCGTCCCCGGCAGGCCGGGCCTCTGTCGTATCGGCCTCCCCGGCGTCACGTGCGGCGGCTGGCGCCGCGGCAGGAAGCGCTAGGGGCGCTGGCGCAACCGGCGCGTCCAGGGGGGCGCCGCCGATGCCGCCATGCTCCATCTGCGCAGCCGCACAGACCCACCAGTCGCGCGCGTGTTGTGTGCCACCCTAACCATAGTTCGTTCAGGGCCTGCACGCAGGAGGAGTCTACGGTGCAGCTCTCAGCGCGCGGCCCATTGCTGATAGCGTGCGCCACAGTGTCAGCAGAGCGCACCGGCACCTGACGAGGAACACACTGTGTTCCTGACACCCAGGACGAAGCCTGTTCATGGAGGCTGGGCGGGTCGCGAACAACAGAGCCGCGCACAGGCGGGCCCGCAGGGCGCCACAGGGGTGCGAATTACGGCGGGCGCGCGCAAGCAGAGGGGCGCTCTTGCAGGCACGCAGAGTGCCACTGGGGCGGGGCATCAACCAGCGGACGCGCGCAAGCGGCGGGCCGCACCAGCAGGCCCACAAAGTGGAGCGCGTTGCGCGCGTTGGCGTGCGGGATGATGGCCATGTCGCACGCGGCGCCCAGCTGCGCCACGCCCGCCAGCTTGGCGGCCTCCAGGCGCGCCGCCAGCGCGCGCTGCGGCGGCGCCACCGCGCCCAGGTGCAGCAGCAGCGGGCGGCCCACCACGGCGCCCATCGGGATCTCGCTCCGCGGCCGGAAGCCTGGATGGACCGCACGAGCCACCTCAGCCAAAAAGGTTTGCTGCACTGCGCTGCAGTTCTGTAGCATGTACCCAAGGTGGGCCTTGACACACACGCCGCAGCAGCCGCCCGCCACAGGCGCACTGCGGCAGTGCTGCGCGGCGCGTGACCCCGCCCGAGCGCCGAGGCTCTGCCAGCACAGCGCGCTTCCGCGACACATGCACTCGACAAGGCGCGTTCAATGTCCAATTGCACGGCGCTGCCTCCTGGAGACCGCTGCGCGAGGCGCCGGGGGAGGGCGCAGGCGTGGGCGCGGGCGCGGGCCGCGCGCCTGAGACCAGGATCGCCGACGGCAGCGCCGCCGCCAGGCGCTGCGGCAGCGCGCCCACCAGCTGGAACAGCTCGCCGCCGCCTGCCTCCGCGCTGTGCACCGTCGCCTGTCCGACATCGCACACAACCGGTATGCTTTCAGACTTCACCATGCGCACCCGTTGTGCTTTCCGGACATCACCATGCGCAACCAGCATCCTTCCCGTCCTTCACCACGCGCAACCAGTATGCCTCCGGACTCGACACGAAGTCCTCAGCTGGCAGCCGTCCTCTAAGCAGAGCAGGGGCGCCGCAGGCCCAGAACAGCGCCGCAGGCCCAGGGCAGCGTCGCGGCGGAGAGCATGCGGGGAGCGCGCCTGCCAGGACACGAGCGACGTGGACGCGGGCAGGCGGTGCAGACCGCCGTCGGTGTGCCCGTCGCGCCACCAGCCCGCCAGGCCCTCGCGCAGCACGCTCGGGTCGCTGATCGCGCGGCCGAGCGGCCGCTCGGGCGCCCAGCCGCCGCCGGCGCGCGCCAGCGCACCCGGCAGCCCCGCGCCCCCGTCCTGGGCGCCCTGCCGGCCGGCCACTGCCGCCGCCTCGCAGGAGGCCGCCGCGTCGCCGCCCGCCCCCAGGCGCTGCCCCGGGGCGGGCGCCTGCGACCCCTGCGCGGCGGCGGCCGCCTGGCCGCTGGCCGCCTCGACAGCAACGGCGGCCTGCGTGCAGAGCGCCTGCAGGCTGCCGAGAACAGCGGCGTCAGCCCCAACGGCGCCGCCCGCTGGCCCCAGCTTCAGCGCGGGCGCCGGCGCAGCGGACGCAGCGAGCGCGGCGCCAGCCTGCGGCACGTCTGGCACGAGGGGGCAGCCATGCGCGATGTCAGCAAGCGCAGCCAGGTGCTGCGCCGGCGCCGAGCGCGTCTTGAACAGGCCGCGCGGCAGGCGCGGCGCGGCGGGCGGGG
>JAABUV010002130.1_pt1 | contig 27592 bp, 31 predicted proteins | sample 5559971 | NCBI WGS metagenome assembly JAABUV01 (sample SAMN10711881, study PRJNA513362) | rock metagenome | isolation source: Antarctica rocks | place: Antarctica: Victoria Land, Knobhead nord | collected 2015-12-19
GGTCGGGGGCGCGGCGGTCCAGGCCGTCCAGCAGCGCGTCCAGGCGCTCGTCGTCTGGCGCGCGCGGGCAGCTGAGGCGGCGGGCCATGGGCCGGGGTGCCGGCAGCGCTCGGTGCGCAAACGTGCACCGTGTGTGCACACCAGCCGGTGGGTCGGCACGGCACGCGTCGACGCGGGAGCCAACGCAAGACGAGCCATAGCATGGGAGGCGAGCAGGGTGTCCCCAGGTTCTGCCGCACCGTGCAGGCGGGCGGCCAGGCGCGTCTGGAGCAGGCGGCGCTCCACGGCAGCCAGCTGCTTGCGCAGCAGCGACACGTCGCTGTCCCAGCCGTCCGCATCCAGTGCCCGCCTGGTGCCCCGCACGGCCCGCTCGGCATCCGGCGCGGTCGGCCCTCTAGTGTCCACCGACCGGGGTCACATGCCGTACGTGGGCCATGTGGCGGGGCGCTGCGGGGCACGCCGGCAGGTAGAGCATAGCACATGCGTAGTGCATAATTCTGTTACGCGCCTCGCGTCGCAGCATCCCGATTGCAGTTCGGCTTGCACCCCGCCGGGGCTGTGTGTTCAGCGTGCGGGTTGTGCGCACCGCTGCTCCAGTGCACGCATGCGCTGCCGCTCGCACGTCAGGGCCGCCTCCAGCTCGCTGCAGCGCTGCGCGTGCTCGCCCTTGGCCTGGGCGTGCTCCGTCTCCAGGTCGGCATGTGCGGCCTCCAGCCGCGCCAGCTGCCCCCCGCAGCAGACAGAGTGAAAAGCTGCCGCCCACCTCTGATATTGCGCGCAGTGCACAGTCTTCCGCCCATGTTCCTTTTTGAAGTGTTATCGCAGCACAAGTCATGAGCTATGGAGCCATGTTCAGACGCCATGTGCCAGTCATTACCTCTTCGCATGGACAACCTGCACGCACCAGCCCAATCCCAGCTCTTCCAGCTTGCAGGCCTGAGTCACGCCATCCCTCCAATACCTGCAGAGGCGCACCGCGGCGCCTGCGCCGCCCGAGCGCGCGCCGCCCTCCTCCCACCAGACTCGGCTGCAGGCTGCATGCTCCTCATGCCGAAGGCCGGCACCTGACAGCAAGCAGGGCTCCGGTGCTCCCTGCTGCGCGCAGGACACTCACCTGCCCCAATGCTGCCTCGAGCTGCTCTTCCAGCCCGGACCGCGCGGCGGCCGTGGCCTCCGCCAGCGCGCGCGCGGCCCCAGCTTGCGCCGCCGCGAGCTCCTCCCGTGCGCTCGCTCGCACGCGCGCCAGCTCCTCCGCCGATGCGCGCGCGCGCGCCTCTGCGTCCGTCGCCTGCCGGCGCGCTGCCAGGCACAGGCGCGTCAGCTCCTTGTTATATGCAGGGTGCCCTGTTCACGGTGTCGTCACCGCACACAGGAAGGCAGGCTGGGTGGCGCCGCGTCTGCCGTCGCGGAGTCGCACAGAGGTCAGAGCAGCTGCGCACCGCCCGCAGCCCGCATGCAGAATGTGGCTTTCTCAGTCTCCCTGACCCTACCATATCTGCAACATGCCCTCTGCTGCAACCACATTGCCTGCAAGTCTATTCATACGGGGAACCTGTGGCAGCTGATGCAGCTCCTTAACACGCTGCTGTGCCGTCACGCGCTGCACTCCCAGCCGCTGGCATGCACGTGGCCCTGCGGGCAGCTGGCAGCTCAGGCGCAGCAGGAGCGCACTGATGATGACCTCCTTGGTGGCGCTTGCCAGAGCGGCCTCAGTCCGCTCCAGATGCGCCGCGGCGCGCTCAAAGCGCTGCTCCATAAGCTGTGCGCTCGCTGCCTCACTCTCGCGCCGCTGCCGGGCGTCTTCCGCCATCGCAGCAGCGCGCGCTTGGGCTGCCTTGTGCAGATCGCACTGCGCCGCTGCGGCAGTCAGCGCTACACGCACTCTCAGCACTTTGTCACTTGCCGCAGGTCAACATCCCGAGCGGCGGTGCATGATCATATGTGTCACTTGCCGCAGGTCAACATCCCGAGCGGCGGTGCATGATCATATGCGTGAAACGTTGAAAGCTGCCCAGCCTTGCAGCACAGGACACACAACAGCGGAAGTTGATACGTCGTGCTCGACCCGTCTGCAGATATGTTATGTCGGAGCACCTTTCCTGCACTGCTTATGAAAAGGCCCACCTCCAAGCAGTCACAGCACCTGCGGAGGGAAAGGCGCCTGCGAAGGTGCGCGCCTGCTGCGCAAGCTGCGCTTCAAGCAGGTGAACGCGCGCCTGCGCTGCCTGCAGCGCCTCTGTATCGCCGTGTGCCGCCGACGGCGGCAGGGCCTGGGCTCCCCCCTCGCTCCGCCTGGCCTGGAGCCCTGCAGCGCACAAGCACACAGCGCTGCGAGGGTGCTGCGGCTTCGCATACCACTCATGCAGGCTGCGAGCGCGAGCTGTGACCTGGCTGCCACCTGCAGTGCGTTCAGGGCGTGCCTGCGCCGCGCTCGGCCCCCACGTGCGTTGCCGGTCCGCTCGGCTGCGAGGCGCGCCGGCCGCGCTCCGTGAGCGCCAGCAGGTGCTCGATGCGGCGCCGATCCTGCAGCTCCTGCCGGTGCAGGCTCTCGTTCTCCGCCTTAAGCGCGAGCAGGCGGTCACGCTCTTCGAAGATGTAGGCCTGCGCCTCGCTCAGCGCCTGCCGCCCCCGGCCTACCGCGTCAGGCGGCAGGCGTGCGCGGACCCGGCAAGCTGGCAGATGCGGCCCGCGGTGCTGGATGAGGGACGCGGCAGGGGCGGCCACCTGCTGCAGCTCGCGGACCTCCGCGAGCAGCCGCCAGTTCTCGCGGTCCAGCGCGTGCACGTCCTTGCGCTGCACCTCGCAGGCGTCCACGCGGGCCAGGAGCGCGCCGCGCTCCTGCTCAAACAGCTCTGCGCGGCAGCATCTTGTTTCATAGACGGCGGCGGAAGCAGGACTCACGCCACTCCTCCGTGCCGGAGCGCACCGCAGCGGTGCCTGTAGTACGTCAGGAGCTCTGCGGGCTCCATGTCCTCCATGGCAGGCTGAAGAGTGTGGGCGGATGACTTACTGCACCGAGCAGTGGCCGGCAGCCTTACAGATGATAGTGTCAGGTCTTCTGCAAGGCCAGCTCACTTAACTGCTGTACTCACTGTGTTCACTGTGTTCACCGTGCTCCGGGCCGTTTCAAGGATTGGGCCTTCATCAGGTGGGGTCCCCCATAGCCATGCAAAATGACCTGGGATATGGGGGCCATGTGGCTTTTAATGGCTTGGGAGAGGCTGCACAGCGAGCTACAGCACATGCATGGTGCAAATCTACATATGGTGCAATTTTACATCCATACCAGTAGGAGTGCTTTGGCTGTGGCTCTGGCTGTGGCTCTGGCTTTGGCTTCAGCTCTGGTCCTCTGGTAACATCAGTGACATCGCTGGGGGACACCGCGGGAACGTTGCGATGCCTGCGCAGGTCGTCGCACAGGTGAATGTGCAGGTCTCGGAAGGGCCTGGGTCTTGGTGTGAAGCGCATGCTTGTCGCGCGCACAGACAAAGTTCTGCACCATGGGGATGGTATCGTGGTCTGCACTACAGCTGCTGACATGGGCTACGTGGATCAGCCAGGCTGTGCAGCCGACCTGCTCAAGCGTGGCGTCCACCTCCGCAAGCTGGGATCTTAGCTGTGGAGCGCGCAGAGACCTCGCTCGAATATTGTGCGCGCGGCTCTTGTGGAGGGCGGCCTCCTCGGCGTCGCCGGCAGCGTGCTGCCAGTTTACAATGTCCGGACTGCCCGGACTGCCGGCGCTGCGCAGTCTTGAGATCAGCAGTCGGGGCGGCATGCTGCGTAAGCGTGCATGGTGTAACCTGTTTATTTTGCGATTGCATGAGATTACACAATTGGATTACAGAGGTCTGCCCAGCTTGGGGCTGCGCAGTGTAACTATATACATAGCATAAGGGGGCACCCCTCCTGCTTTGCCTGTCTCCCACTGGAAGCGCAGCAGCGCAGTCTTGCAGGCATGAGTCACCCGAATGGCGTACAGCCGTCTGGCAACCATCTGCTCCACGGAGGGCCCAGCATCCGTCAGACAGGTGCCGACGATCCTTGCACTTGGAGCTTGGGCAGCGTGCCCTGCGGCCGCGCCAAGTGTGCGAGTCTGCACCCGCTCTTGGTGGTGTCACAGCTGCAGCATCGCCGGCTGCAGGGCTGGGCGACCTGGCTGCGCTGAGCGACGAGCTGCTGCTGGGCGTGCTGGCGTGCGTGGACGCGCGCGGCCTGGTGCTCTGCGGCCGCGCGAGCAGGGCGCTCTACTGCTTCTGCAGTCACGAGGAGCTCTGGCGCGCTCTGACTCTGCAGGCATGCGCTCTCCCCTCTGCGGCCCTGGCAGCGTGGCGCCGCTGAGCACTGGGCCAGCCGCAGGCGGCCAGGCGCAGGCAGTGACGGCACGCCTCCGCCCCTGCAGGAGTTTGAGGGCTGCTTCCGCTTCCACGGCACGTGGCAGCGCACGTACCTGGCGGCGGCCGCGGCGCGTGGCTCGGGGAGTCCGCACACGCCGCCACCGGCACGGCCGCCGCTGCGCGTGTCCGGCCTGTACTCGGACCTGCTGTACCACCCCGCGTGGCTGGCCCGGCGCGGCTTGGACCCGGCCTGGCTCGCGCGCGACACGCTGCAGCGCTGCGCCGGGCTGGGCGCCGCGGAGTTCCGCGCGCGCTTCGAGGAGCCGAACGTGCCGGTCGTCATCACTGACGTGGTGCGCCTCTCGCGGCGGCCTGCACGCCTGCGCTGACCTCTGCTGCCCGGCCCACCTGTACAGGCAGGTTTCGCACTGATGCGTCGCCGAGCGTGATGGCTCTGCCGAGCGTGCAGTGACTCAGTGACTGTGGCGCAGGTGGGCGCCTGGCCGGCGTGCAAGCGGTGGACATCCAGATACCTCTGCGAGGCGTTCCGTGGCCGCCCCGCGCTGGTCGCCAACTACGACATGGACTTTGCGGACTACCTGGCGTACTGCCGCGGCAGCGCGGACGACATGCCGCTCTACCTGTTCGACGCGGCGTTCGCCGACAAGGCGCCGCGCCTGGCCGCCGACTATGCGGTGCGCCGGCGCTGCCGGGCTGAGCCTGCCCGTCGGCGCTGGGCGGGCGCTCGCGCCTCGTTCCCGCAAGCGAATGCCGCATGGCAGCATCGCTGGCGCAGCAGGGGAGCATGTTCGTACTGCATAAGAGGGGAGCGCTTGGGGGCATGAGCTGCCTGGCAGCTGCTTGGCAGGCGTGGCGCGCGGGGCGCGTCCGCGGCCGCATCGCTCAGGGCAGATGGAGGGCAGGGCGTCGCGAGCGCAGGGCGGCGGGCGCAGGTGCCGGAGCTGTTCCAGGACGACCTGTTCCAAGTGCTGGGCGATGCGCGGCCCTCCCACCGCTGGCTGATCATGGGCCCGCCGCGCTCGGGGTCCACCTTCCACAAGGTGCGGGCCCGCAGGCCACCCTGAGCGCGGTGCGATCGCCCAGGCGCCAGGCCGCTGGCGCCGTCGTGAGGCTGAAGCTGCGTGGCAGAGAGCTCACCGCCCCACTGGCGTCCATAAGCACCCCCCCACAACGCGCGTATGCAGGCTCATCGGGAATCCGTCATGAACCAGGCTGACACATACGCCATGGGTGTCTTGCGTCCAGTGTAGCGAGCCGGTGTTCCCCGTTCAGCTTGTGGGTGCCTGCGGTGACAGGACCCCAATGCGACGTGCGCCTGGAATGCGGTCATCCGGGGCGCCAAGAAGTGGGTGCTCTTCCCGCCGCACGTCATCCCGCCAGGTTGGCCTGCGCGCCGAGGTCCCTGCGCATGCCCTTAGCGACAGCCGGGACGTCCCAGCCAGCGTGTGGATGCCCTGATGCTATGAAGAGGTTGCATAGAAAAGCATTTTGCTTCGGCGTGTGGTCCTCTGCGTGGTGGAGCACGACGCTGTGTGGTGGAGCACGACGCCGCCCTGCAGCAGCTCCCAGTATGTCCGTGTCAGTCAGCCTGATTGATTTAGGCGCTGTCTGCTGATTCTGCGAGGCGTCTTGGCTGCACCTGAGAGGCCGTCGGCCTGCAATGCGTGGCGCGCAGGCGTGCACCCGAGCGCCGACGGCGCGGAGGTGGCGACGCCGCTGTCGCTGGTCGAGTGGTTCCAGGACTTTTACGCCGAGGCCCAAGCCGGCGAAGTGCGGCCAGTGGAGGGCGTCGTGCGCGCGGGCGAGCTGCTGTTTGTGCCGCGCGGCTGGTGGCACCTCGCCATGAACCTGGAGGTGCGCTCGCGCGGCCGAGCGGGCAGGCTGTGCGCTCGGGCGGCGCGCTTGCGTGTGGCAGCCTGGCGTCGCGCGTGGCCCTGTGGCGCGCTTTGTGAACAGGGGCGAGCATGACGTCAACAGGAACGTGCCCACACCGAAGGCAAGTCCGTGAAGTTTCGCTCGTTCCGATTCGCTTTGTACAAGGCACTTTGCAGTCAGCAGCAGCCAGCACCTGTTGGTAGCTTGCGGCAAGAGCGGTTGCTCGATTGTGGCTGTCTCGACAATTCAGACGTCGAGGGCCCCGCTCATGCACTCTGAGGCGGACAAGCTGTGACTGAAGGGGCATTTGTTGGGCCTCGCAGGAGAGCGTGGCAGTCACGCATAACTTCGTCGGCCTTGCCGGGCTGCCTGCGGTGCTGGCGTTTGCGAGCGCGCCGGCGGCGGAGCGGCTGGTGTCGGGCTGCCCCGAGGCGGACCGTGCGGCTATGGCCGATCGCCTGGTTGCAGCGCTGCGGGAGCACCGGCCCGAGGTACCAACCCACCCTGCTCACTCATGATTCACGGATAACCTTTGACTTCATGTCGCCCGCCTGACGTCGCCTGTGCTCTGCTGGCGGCACGATGCATTGGCTCAGTGGTGCTGCACATGTGCAACTTGTATGCACACTCGTGTCGCCTGCAAGGCCTTGACCTGTTGCCCCGCTTGACACCATGATGTCAGCATGTTATGGCATGTGAGTGGAGTGGCAGTAAGCATGGAAGCGCTGGCCGGCAGGTGCTGTCAGCGCTCGAGGAGCAGAGAAAGAAGAAGCGCAAGGCGGCGTCGCTGGCGAGTCTGTTTTGTGAGCGCGGAGCGGCAGGCGCCAAGCAGCGGCCGCGTAGCATAGGCGCAGAGGCGCCCTGTCTATTGCACTCTGTAGGTGCCAGCGCTGATGGTGCAGGCAGCTTGTTTGCCTTCAACTTTACAACATTGAGTAACTAGAGAAATCGCGCCCTGCACAGGTCCTCGTTCCTTCCACCGCAAAAACCATGCTAGGAAACGCCCACGCGAACAGCGCCGGTGGGACTATCATGCCCAGGGCCGATGCTTCACGTGGGCATGCGGCATACTTCGCGAAGCTCAATACTTTGTACCAGCACAACAGCATCTGTATAGGAACTTGTGCTGGAGCGCGCTGCGCGTGATGCATGGTCTGCGTACGCAGCACCCCCAGGCTTGGGCTCCTTCCAGTGCTGTTGGCGGGGCCAGCACCGCGCAGGGAGGCCGCTGGTGGGCCCTGCCAAAGCCATGGAAAATTGGCACACTGAAGCACCCGCCCTTCATGCACATGGGCAGCACTGCGCGCACGCTCAAACAGCTAGCTACCCGCGCGTGCCAGCCACCGGGCCCTGCCCCGCCTGACAATACCTATAGCTACCAGAAAAAATGCAAGATAGGCAGTGCCCCCGGCATGCAAGCCTGCGCACTCCTGGATTGGCACACTGCGGCTTGCACAGTACTCAAATCCTGCTTGAATGAAATGTAGGAAACCAACTACCCGGCTGCGCTGCCGCGGGGCATCACTGGTACATAGGGCTTGGATAGCCGCTGGGCGCCCGTGACCGCAAGCCCGGTCTGAGCGCGACCGCTTCCTGGCACGCCTACCCCTGCACTGCCGGAGACGTGTCAAACGTTGGCCGGCTGCCGCTGCCGGCGCTGCCGCTGGACGCCGCCGGCGTGGTGCCGCTTGCGGGCGCCTTGGCGCTGCCAGCTGGCGCGGGACCGGACGGGCCGCAGGTCGTGCAGAACACGCCCTGGCCCCCGTTCTGGTTGCTAGAGCTGCCCGACGACCCGCCGCTGCTGCTGCCCCCGCCGCCGCCACGGCCGGCGTTGTTGACCACAGCGGCGGCGCCAGGCACGGAGTTGATGACTGCTGAGGCGGCCGAGTACAGCGCCGGGCGTGCGTCCGGAGGCACATAGGCGTTGACCAGGGTCTCAAGCTGCGTGGCGGAGCAGATGCGCCCGTCAGGCCCCAATAGCTTGTCAGGCCCCATGCACCAGCACTTGCCGCCGCCCGGTCTCCTGACCTCGAGGACAGAACAGGAACCAGCAGCCAGCTACGCCACGCAGCAGAGCAAAGACACTGTCAAAGACCCAACCTGGCCGCCATCCAGGCAGCTGCGGGCGACTGCAGGTCAAGTGCCCAACTGGCGGCATCCTTGACAGGGCCGCGCACGTCGCTCAAGCTCTGCTTGAGCAGCCGCGGCTGCGCCAGGCAAAGGCTGGCAAGCAGCAGCGCTCCCAGCAGCGCCTTGCCGCCCATTGTAGCTAAGGGGTGGTCAAAGAGCTGTAGGCCACGCCCAGTCTGACAGATCGACCTGAGCGGCTCGCCTCCCTCCTTCGCTCTCGCCCGCTTTTCTACACCTGGAACGCACAAGTTCGTCAGGTAGCACCATCGGCTTCGGCCGCAGCCGGTCGCAGGTTCACCTCGGAACGCACGAGACTAAGGCGCTTGTGCAAAATGCGTGCGCTGCGCCCAGGAAACTCCCAGCGACGCAAGGACGCGCTCTAGCCAGATGAGCACGTAGCAAGCACCACTGTGCAACCGCCGTGACGTGATGCACCCATACGGACAGCTGGAGCCAGCAGACGCACTTTCAGTGATCACCGCTGGGCGGCAGTAGCAGCAGTAGCGACAACCAACGCACGCCTCCTCTCCTTCCAGCAGAAGAGCTTGTAGGCGAGCACTACAGCTTGAGATCAAGAGGCTCGGACCCGTTGGGTCCTGCCCTGAAAGGTTAACGCGAGATGTTTTATGCTCGCCAGGCCCCAGGCCGTGCGCCTGGGCGGGATGACGAACAGGATGCCAGCTGGCCGCGGCGCGCAGTGGCATGGCAGCGCTGCGCACCTACGCGGCGGTCTCCCCGCAGCGCCGCTGCTGCGGCGGGCCAGCCGTGCGGCGACGTGGCGTCGCGCCCCCTCTGCTGCTCCAGGTGACGGTGGGAGCAAGCCAGTGCAGGCGGTCCGTGCACGAGCGCCTCGTACGCTGACAGGGGCGCAGGCGAGCAGGCAGCGCGAGGCGTGGACGCTGTGCGGCGGGGAGCGCCGGCGCGGGCGCCGCGCCGCTGGAGGCAGAGGTGAGCACGATGGCCTTCCAGGAGCTCATCCTCTTTGTCTACCAGGGCGAGTGCGACCGCGAGCTGCAGCGCGCCCTGAACATGGAGCGCCTGGACGCCGTGTCGGACATCCGCGGCCGCCGCAGCGACGTGGACGAGGCGCTGTCGCAGATCGTGGTGCGCACCGCTCGCCAGACTCTGTTCAAAAGACTGCTCATCTTGCCGCCCAGTGGTCATGCATGAGCGGCACCGCGCCGTGCATGGGCAGGCGCGTAAACAGGAGCGCTGCACTGTGGATACGACCGCCAGCTTCGATGAGGCGGACGTCGCCGCGGAGGGCGTGCGCCTGCGCGTGGAGATGCAGCGGGCGGTCGAAGAGGAGCGGTGCGCGCCTGGCCTCGTCTGCGTCAGCGCAGCGACTTGTGGCGAGCAGGCGCCTCGGCTGGCGCGAGGGGCGTCGGATAAGAGCGCTGACTCACTGCTGGAGCCTTGGCGTCCGGCATGATACGTGCAGACTGGACTGGCAGCAGGCCGCTCTTTGCGAGCGGGTAGCGCGGCTTGTCCAGGTACAGCGAGGCGGCGGAGCTGCGCGAGCGGCTGCGCGCGGCCAAGGAGGCCGCCGAGGAGGCCGCCGGCCGGCGCGCGCAGCAGCAGGCGTCCGTGGAACCGCGGCGCTTCCGGCTGGGGCAGCGCGTCGCGCACACGGTGCACGGCTACCACGGCGCCATCTGCGGGTGCGCCCGCTGCCGCAGCCCTGGGTCAGCCTGCGCCTTGTCACCCGTCGGCGCCGCGGCTGGCAGGCTGCAGACAAGTAGCGGGGTGCTCACGGCCTTCTGAAGGCTCAAGCGCACCAATCCCTGAGTCATGAGGGTGTTGGGCTGAAGACCTGCGTGTAGCTGGCTGAGCTGGGCACGCCAAGGGCCTGCACAACCGCGCGCGCGCAGGTGGGACGAGGTGTGCTGCGAGGCGGAGGAGTGGCGGAAGGCGGCGGGCGTGGTGGGCGCGGAGACGCAGCCGTTCTACCACGTGCGCCCTGGTCCCGCTGTGCGTGCGCTCGCTGTACGCGTGCCCCGCAACAGCTCAGCCGCACCGCTTCGCCCTCGCCTGCAGCCGAGCTTGTTCGGTTCGCATGGCTTCCGATGCTGCTGGCGGCACGTGTGCGGCTGCGCTGCGGGCGGGCGCATGCGAGGCTCCTTGCGCTGTGCCGGCGGGAGGACCGGCGCGTCCCGGCACGCCTGAGGCAGGGGCGCGTGGCAGGTGCTGGTGGACGCTGCGGACTGGGCGCGCGTGGAGAACCTGCCGCCGATCACGTACGTTCCCCAGAGCCGCCTGAGCGCGCCCGAGGCGCGCCCCTCACCTGTCCGCCCGTGTGCGCGCCGGGCGGTGCTGGGCCAGGCCACCCTGTGTGTAGACTGTGCCTGCTCTGGCAGTACCGGCGGTGCTGTTGACTGCACGCCGCCCAGGCGGCCGCCTGCGCGCATGGAGTGCAAACCTGGCCGAGCCCCCCCAACAGCCACGGGCCGCCGGCAAGGATGCGCACTGTGCAGGAGCCGCGCACCTGGCTGGCGGAGCACGGGCCGGCGGAGCTGCAGCACCCCATGCGCGACGCGCTCTTCCTGGGCATGGACGAGCGCGGCGACCTCATCCCGACGCGCGCGCTGCGCGACAAGTTCCGGCAGCCGCGGCAGGACATCTACCCGCCGGATGCCGGCCCTGCGGATGATGCGCCGTCCGGCCCGGACTGAGCGCTGCTTCGACTGCACCGTGTAGGGTCACAGCTGTACATGGCTTTGTTGCATCGCGGCCATGGGGCTGCTTGGCAGGCTGTGTGCATGTGCACACTGGCCATGTTCACCAGGCAAATGCATGCGAGTGTGTCAACAGGGGCTGCGAGCATTGATGAGGGCTGCCAAGCTTAGCTAGGCACGTGGCAGAGTGCTTCTGAGGACAGATGCGCGAGGCAGGACTCCATGTCCAAAGTGACCATGGTCTGGTCCCCACACAGACTAGACTTTCAAAACAGTGCCGTCCGCTGTTAGACAAAAATGCAGGCCAGTCAGAACTTGCAGCAGCCCAAGGTCCGCGCGGCAGCTGCTGCACTGCAGCACGCGCATCAGCGCCCGCGCCCCAGGTACTTCTCAGCGTCCTCCAGTTCCTGACGAGGCCGCGCACACGCGCCGTCACGCCGCCGGGCGGCCAGCCACCGACAAGGCCGCGCTGGACGCCCGCACACCAGGGGTGCCGCATGCAGGATGCGCAGGGGGCCCCGCACCTTCCGCAGGCGCTCCAGCCGCTTCTTCGGCAGCGGGGCGGTGGTGCCAAAGCTGTTGTAGTGGCCCGCCAGGGCATTCAGCGCCGCGTACGTCTGCCTGTTGAGAGCGCGACGAGGGCGTTGGCAGGGCGCGCTCTCGGCGGCGCTGGGACGCGTGTCCGGACACGGACTGCTGTGCGTGGTGCAGCTCGGCGGCGTCGCGACCAGCGCATGAACCTGCTGCAAATGTTTGAAACGGCACTACAAGGCACACCATTGTGGGTTGCTCGGGCCTGGGCCATGCGCATGAGCACGCGGGTGAGCGCTAGCTTGACGGCCGGGTACACAGGCTGCTCTGTGGAGCCAAATCTATGACAACGCCTCCTTGCACAACGACCTTTTAAGCAAATTCCCCGGATTACAGACCCGCTCTGCTGCAGGGGCCGTCCATGCGTCTGCAGGGCTCTGCACAGCGCTTGAGCCGCGCAGGGGCTGCGGTGCGCACCCGTACGACGGGCGCCCGGCAAACGTGCTGTCGCGGCGGTACTTGGCCACCCACGCGTTCGTCTGCTTCCGCACCGTGTTCACCGACTCCTCCTTGCCAGGGTCGTCCTTGCCCAGCGAGATGGCCGAGCCCACCGCCTTGAGCACCGTGCTCTGCGCGCCCGCGCTCACCGCCCATCAGCGCCCGACCAGACAGCTGCCGCGCCAGGTGCCAGGCGCGCGTGCGCCGACATGCGCACCGTCTCCTCCTTGTACACGTCCTCCTTTGATGCCTCGCCAAAGCCCAGGAAGGCGCTGGCCGGGCGCGCGTCGAGCAGCGCCAGGCCCGCGACAAGGACCGATGCCGCGCCGCGCCGGCTCAGCGGAGCGTCCACCTGGCACACCAGGAGAGCGTTCAACCTCACTCTGCGCACAGCGTCACACCCGCAGCAAGGCACCCCCCTTCTTATCCGCACATGCTGCGCCAATGCGCGGCCGGGGGTGGCGATGTGCTGCCTGCGTGCACACGGCGCTGCTCAGCACCGAGCGGACGTGGCGCAGGGGGGTTCAATGTGTCCAAGCAACCTGCAAGCGCGGGCACCTGGTCCTGGGGAGCGACTTGAACGCGTTCCGGTGGCCAGTCGCGCCAATGCTCGACGAGAGTAGCAGTGCAGCCATGCTGAGTGCTGTGAGCAGGCCAAATGTACTCTGGACGCTTCGGGCGCTCGTGCAGATCTGGACAGGGCCCTCTGAAAAGCCTGCTTGATTGAACTGAGCTGGCGCTGATCGCCTCTTCCTGTGGCGGAGCCCGAGGTGTTTGCGGTTGACAGCACAGGAGCAGGCCGCACCTGAGAGCTTCAAAGGCTTGCACAGTTCAGTGACTCAGGGCGCAGGCGCGGGACGCAGCAATGGCGCGGCAGCTCAAAGAGCTGCGCGGCCTGATGCCCTGGACTTGGGACTCGCGGCTTGACACGCACCCGCCGGGCGAGGCCGCGATGCGAGACTTTGAGGACTGCCGCTGGGGCGTGGGCAACTGGACGCGCGGGCCGCGGCGCGCTTCGCACGTGCCGGCCGCGCAGGCAGCGCCGCAGCGCAAGCGCAGCGCCAAGGTGATTTGCTGTGGGCCATCCAGAACAAGACGTACGCGCATGCACCAGCCCTGACCAGGCGTGTTGCGGGGGGCTGCAGGACCTGCAGAGCAGTGGCAGACAGCCACAGTATGAGGCACAGGTGCGCGCTTCAGTGCATGTGCCTGCCCCCGGCTGCTGCTTTGTGCGCATGATGTCGAGTAAACGCAAGCACCCTGTCGGGGCACCGGCGGGGCGATAGCGACTCTTGCGCAGGACGCCGGCGCGGCACCGGACGGTGCTCAGGCGGCAGCGCGCTCTGCGCACGCTGCTGCTCCCGCGCCGCAGGAATCCCCAGCACAGGAGCTGGGTCACAGCAGGTGAGCCGAAATAAAAGTATATCGCTCCTCGCAAGTGCTCTGCAACCCACACCGGCGTGTGTCGTGCGCAACAAGTGTTGCGCGCGTCTGCCAGGCAGCCTTATGCTCCTGAAGCGCTTTGCACTTCGCACTTCAGCTTTGCACTTCGCACTTCAGCTGTGCACAACCTGCACCCGGACCGGCCAACTGCGTCAGCGTGCACAGGTGCGCCAGGGAGGCGAGAAGAGAGAGGAAGCGGGCACGGAGCGCCAGCGGTGTCGGCGTGCCCCATGGCGCGCCCCTGTGTGTGCCTGACGCTTTGCTGAGACTGGGGGTTGTACCTTAGGAGTGCCGCGGCACTGCTGCACTTCTAGGTGAGGTCGTTTCAGTTGCGGCCCACCTGCCAGTCTGTCGACCGCCCGGCCCATGGGCGATGGTTCACTGCCTGGCGCGGGGTTGCAGGCAAGGGCCCGGAGGCGGATCATGCGCCCCAGCAGCAGCGCACCCCCACGGCCGCGGCATGCGAGGCGCGGAAGCGGGCGACACCGGCCAGCGCGCCCGCCGGCGGCGCCGGCGGCGCCCCTTGCGGCTCCGCTGCTCGGGGCGAGGCAGCGGCCACGCCGCTGCCGCAAGTTGCACGGCCGGAACGCTGCAGCATGGACACGACGCCCGCGGGTGGGCCTCCTTGCCAGGCGGCAGCAGGGACGGCGCCCAGCGGGGCACATGCGGCCGCCGCGCAAGCCGCTGGCGGGCCAGGGCTGGCGGGGCTGCGCACGCCGCCTGAAGTGGCAAAAGCCGAGGAGCGCAGCCCGGAGGAGGGCACGCCTGCTGAAGAGGCCGACCCGCCGGCGCACGCGGCTGACGTGAGACACCCGAGCTCTCGCTGCCTGCTCCGGTGACAAGTGCCAGGCGGCGTTGCGCGGTCTCTGCGCTCCCAGCGACTCAGTTCGTAAGCATCATAGAAAGGACTGGCACGGGTGCGTGCCAGGCACGCCCGGCGTCACGCGGCGCCACGGCGTCCGCACGTGCAGAGCATGGATAGCTGCTGCAATGACGGACGCTGCTGTGTTCGCAGGCGCCGCCCGCGCGAGCCTGTCACCCCCCGCTGCAGCCGCCCGCGGCCTTGGAGTCTCCGCTCGGACCTGCGGCGTCCTTGCTTCCAGCCCCTGCCGGTCCGGCGCCGGCAGCGGCTCCGCCGTCCCCAGAGCCCATCGCGGGGCTAGCGACGGACAGCGGCGCGTGCGCGCCTGGAGCGGCGCGCAGCTCTGACTCGCCCGTGGCAGCCGCGCCACCTGCCAATGGTTCCCTGCCCGGGCTGCCGGAGCTGGCCTCGTCTGCGCCGGCATGCAGCACGGGCGCTGAAGCCCCCACCGGAACACCCGGCGCAGCGGGCGAGGGGCCGCACGGCTGCGCTGCAGCGCCGCTCACCAGCGCAGCAGCGGAGCAGCCAGCTGGCAGGCAAGGCAAGGAGGCACCCATTGGGGGGGCAGGCTCGCCTGTGCAGGCGCTGTGCTGCACCACGGCGTCGCCAGCGCCCTGCCACCTGCGAGCACCGCTCGCATGCAGGACCAATGCGGCGCCAGGCGCCAGCTACGCTCCGGCCGCCAGCAAGTCGGCCGGCCTGGTGCAGTCTGCTCCCGAGCTGCACCCGACAGGCCTGGACGCCCTGTGCGCGCCTGAGCGCCCGCGGTCCGGAGGTAGCATGTCAGCGGCCGCTCAGCCGGATGCCGCGCAGCTGCATGCAGCGCCAGAGCGCAGCTGCATGCAGGACGAGCAGCCATGCCCGGCCGCCGCCCGGCGCGCCTGCCAGAGCCCTGCTGCCGCGGTGGGCGCCATGCCCCTCACGCCGCCGCCGGTGCCTGCGGCGCATGCGGTGCCGGCAACACCCCCGGCCAAGCCCCAGGCGGCTGCGCCGCTGCAGGCAGTGGCGCGGCTGGCGGGGCCGGGCAGGCGTGCGCCGTCCGAGCGGCCGGCTGGCAGGCCCGGCAAGCACACGCTGATGCAGCCGCCGCCGCCGCGCCCGCCGCAGCCGCGCGCGGGCGCACAGGCGTGCCCGCCGCTTTTCTGCACGCCGGGCGGCGCCGCCAGTCCGGGCCCCGGGGAGGCCTCAGGGAGCGCTGCCTCCGGCCTGACCCCTGGCGGGCCGAGCCACGGCGTCCATTGGGCGCCAACGCGCCCCGCGCTGGCCGAGCTGCGGCTGCCGGACAATTGCGCGGGCCTGCCGACACAGGCGCGGGCGGCCGATATTGGCGCACACAAGGGCCCGTGCGTCAAGACCGCACAGGCCGCCGTGGGCCTGGGCCCGCCGCGCGCTGACACGGATGCATTCGGCGGCGCCGCGCCGGTCGGGCACGGGGCGCTGCCGGCGGTGGGGCGCGATGGCCCGGGCCCGGCGACCGAGCTGCTGCCGATCCTGGGCGTGGGCGCGGGCGCGGCGCCGCCGACGATCAGCGCGCTGCCGGCGGCCGCGGCGCTCGCCCGCGCGTGCACGCAGCACGGCTGCCTGCCGCCGCCGCCGCCGCCGCGGACGCCCTGGGCCCCGGGCCCGTCTGCGGGCGCGTCGCCCTCCGCCCGGGCTGCTCGCCCTGCCTCCGCCCTGCGCAGCAGGCGCGGAGACCTGGACATGCCGCCGGCCATGTTCACCATACGCGCAGGCAGCAAGCGGTTTCAATGCCTGTGATGCATGGGCCCCGCATGAGCCGAGGCGTATGGGCGCGGCAGGTAAGGCGGCAGGGCACGTGTTTGCGCTGGCGTGGCGCGCGGTCGGCTGCCAGCCGCCGCCGCCGGGCCGCCCGCGCTCTGCTGCGGCTGCAGACGCGCAGCCCGGAGGCTCGCACTCGGCGCGCGTCCGCAGCGCACGCAGCGCGCGCAACAGCCGCGCGGAGGAGCGCGGGGAGCGCGCGGGGGCGCAGGGCCTTGGGCCCGCCATGGCGGCCGGCCTGCGCAGCCTGCAGGCCATCGATGCAGCCGAGGCGGGCGCATGAGCCCGCAATTTTTCGCAGCGGCCCGCAGCCTGGGCTGTCGCGCTGTGCCTTGATCCCCAGGCAGATGTGATATACCCCCAGTGCGTGCTGTTGAAGTGCAGACCATTGTCATTGCCCGCCTGTGGACTCTGCATGTCGTCACGCATGCAGCTGTGCTCAGCGCTACGCAACCATGCGGCGGACGCGGCTGCTCTGCACTGCCAGGACCCTGATCCTCATGGTACCCCAGGCAGGCCATGTGTGTTGTGCGTCTGTTCATAGATTGACGCATTTTTATTTAGACGCAATGAGGACTGACACCCTCACGGCTGCACCTATTGGGAGTCAAGGGCTCATGACCGCCATGCTGAACGCCGATTCGCTATTCCAAAGACAGGGGTGCTGTAAATCAGGCTCTCTCATCAGCACGGCAACAATCTCTGCGCTCGCGGTGAGCGCAGTGTCTCGAATGATCTCTGCCAAAGCTTTTGCTGACAGTTGTGAAGTTGTGCACTCGCCCAAGGCGTTTAGCGTGTTGCATAGTTTACACATACACCACCCAAGCAGCAGGACACCACACGCTGGCCACCCACGCTTCTCAGTGCACGCAGGCGAGTCAGATGGGGTCTGCGACGTAGCAAGGGTGCTCCTCCTGCTTGGGGTAGTACTCAAAGTGCAGCTGGCCGACGTCGTTGCCGCGCACCTTGGTCCAGCCCTTCTCCGTTACATGGTACACTGCGAGCGCCGCGCGCGTCGTGAGCCTGCCAGCAGCCTGGCACTGCATGCTACCCCAGGGCGCGCGCGCATGCAGAGCAGCTGCTCTCAGGCGGTCAGGCTTCGGCACGCTGCACCAGAGGGAGTTATGTCGTCTCGCAAGCACAGCAAACATGCATTAATAATTACAGAGGAGCATAATTGTGGAGATTTGCACAGGCACCAAGCTGGTGCCCACTGCCTTCAGCGGGAGACGTGCGGCGCACCGCTCACAGTTCCGCCGCTGACGGCGTCGCGGAACGTGGCGTGGTAGATGGAGCGCCGCCCCAGCTCTATGGCGTCCTCCACATCCATGTCCCTGCGGCATGGACCAAGTCGTTGGGCAGCATTTTGATAGGCAGTCGAGCCTGCCCGACAGTCCATGGTGCGCAGGAAACATGACGCCTCTTGCGGCCCGAGGTTGCAGCCCGCTCGTGCACCCAGTCCTCGCGCCCGCCACGCAGGGCGCATGCACCGACCCAGGTGCAGGCGGCCCAGGGGACGAGCGGGCGCACCACTTGTAGCCGCTGTCCAGCACGCCGTACGCGTACAGGCTGCCCGAGCCCACGCTGAACACCTGGCCCTTGGTGCGCTGCCCATCGCTGTCCACGTAGTACAGCCCGGGGCCCTCCGGGTCCCAGCCGGCGATCATGGTGCCCTGCCGCCCGGACAAGCACGAGTGAGGCGCACGCCTCCGCCTCGCGCTGTCAGGGCGGCCTACTGCGATCAAGTGGCACCGCGCGCGCAAGTGCTCGGAGTGCGCTGACGGCCTGCGCCCGCGTCGTCCCTGCCGCGACAAGCTTGCGCGGGAACGAGGGCGCGAGCGAGCGGGGCGCGCCATCGACAACCCGTAGCCCTTGTAGCTGAACATCGTGTTGGCGAGCAGCTTGGACGCCGCGCAAACAGAGATCCTCCTCCCGTTGTTCAGCTCGTACAGGCGGCACTGCAGGCACGCGGCACGCGCGTCACCAGCCGCTCGGGCGGCCCCAGGCGGCAGCACATCACAAGCAAGGAGAAGGCGCGCCTGCTGCCCCAGGTTCCGCTGCCAGAACTGGCAGTCGGCCGCGCCGCCCGCCATCGTCCCCAGCAGGAACGGGTTGATCTCTATCACCTTTTTCACTGTCTGCGACGCTGCGCCCAGCACGCGCCGCGTCACGAACGCGCGCCAGGGACGCTGGTGCACTCGCGCGTCTGGCAGCGGGGCACGTACACACATAGGAGCCCTGGCTGGCGCGCGAGTCCACGGCTATGATCACGCCGTGCTTGAAGATGAAGCCGAGCGTGGTCGTGCCGTGGTTCGGCTTAACATACGCCACGGCGTCGCGCTCGAACGAGTCGACCTGCGCCACCAGGCGTCAGCGAGCTGCACAGCCTCCAGCGACAAGCGCGAGACTTGAGCATGAAGCGCGCGCACGTCCTGCACTTGCGGCAGCATGAAGCGCTGCGTGCAGGCGTCGCCGCCGCATAGCCGCTCCACCTCCGGATGCCTGTCTGCGACGGACGTGCTGGGCTCCAGGAATGACAAGTCAATCCTGTCCATGCTGTGCGCGCGCCCAGCGACTCCGGTGCCTCGCAATCGGCTTCTGCAACCAGGCAAGACTAAGTTTGTGCTGCTCCTTCGCAGCAGCCCGTGCTTGCAGTGGAAAAAGTGCGACTGCAGACTTCCTTGCTGAGAAACCAGTGAGGGGTAACGAGGGTTCAGGTGCAGAGGTTGCTTGAACAAGCAAAGCCACGGTTGTAATTCACTCATTCATTCATTCATGCATGCAGCGTGCTCTGCTCAGGTGCACACTCCTTCCTGTTCCGGTTCACACATGCGTGACATGCTTGGGCATGCAGTCCAGGGTGCTGACGAACACCGGGACCCTTTGCGGGTCCGCGACAGCACCACCTCAGACCGTCCCGCACCACAGCAAAACACGCTCTCTGCACTCCCGCTCACGACTAGCTAATGTCAAAGCCCTGCAGACGACCTCTTCCACAGATCAACACACACGCTGTGGGGCCCAGGTGCCTGGCAGAAATGGCAGCGGTAAATGCGGCGCCGCTGCCAGCTCAGGCGGCCACGGCCGCGCAGGGGCACAGCCGCCGCACATGCGCGTTGGCCGCCTCGCAGCTGGCCTGCGCGAGCGTGGCCGGCTCAAGCAGCAGGCACATCGTGGGGCGCTGCGCTTTGGGCGCGCCCGCATCCACATACGCCGGGTACTCTGGCGCCGGCGCGTCGGCCTCGCAGCCGGCCTCGCACGCATAGTGCTCGCGCAGGCGGTTGCAGTCGTTCAGCGCGGCAAAGTGCTCGGGCGCGCAGCGGCGGCCCGCGGCCTCGCACGCGGCCGCGCAGGACGCGCCCTTCTCGGCGGCCACCGGCACGACTTCTGCTGGGAGTGGCGGCCCGGGCGGCGAGGGTGTCGTCGGCTTGCCTGCGTCAGAGGTGGGCGGTCGAACCATGGTGACACCGGGTAGTGCAGCCGTGCACGCAATGTCAGCCACTGTGGAAAGGAGGCACGGCTTTGACGGAAAATGGGTCAGCATGGGTGCAGAGGCGGGCGTCCCCAGCCCACGCGACATGTACGTCAAGCCTGGTATGTGAGCAGTAGTCAGGTAGTAGCGCATGGGCCCATGGAGCATGCAACGTGCGCTGGCATGGCGATGGCTCTACAAGCTCGTGCGCGCTGGGTCATGCCAACAGGAAGCGCGGGGACACAGCGCATGCGTGCATGGCGCTGCATGCACGGAGCGGGCAGGCGGCCGCGCGCCTGAGGCTGAGAAGCAGTGGTGCAGCGGCGACAGGTACGCGTTCTCGTGCACGGTGGACTTGCTGGACGTGCGGCACTTGCCGCGGCAGTACTCGAACACGCTGCCCCAGTGCCCGGTCTCCGGCCTGCCGCCGGACGCGCCGGCGCACACTCCACGGCTGCGACCGCTGCAGCGCGAACGCACCCATGCCTGACTCCTGCATGTGGAGCCCGCTCCTCACGGCAAGAACAGGCCCGCTGAGCAGTGCGCGCCGCGCCTGTCTGGCCCGCGAAACACGGCCTGCAGGACGCTGGCGTTGCTGTGCTGCGGCGCCTGGCAGCACGACACGCAGTGCTCGTACTCCTCGCAGCACTGGTTCTCCAGGTTGCACCTGCGCTCACGCACTTCAGCAGAGCACTGATTAGAAGACAAGGAGCATCTGCACACATGTAGAGCCGAGGTGAAGCAAGCGCTTGGCGCGAGCTGGCCAGGGCCGGTGTGCGCACGTTTTGCAGGTGAACTGCTCGCCACTGGAGCAGCACCCGCTCTGCACATCCACGTCGCTCCGCGCGCAGACAAAGCCTTGGCTGTCGGTCAGCAGCCACCTGCATCGGCAGGCGCGAGTCCGTCTGGCCATCGCTCCTGTGCTTGCTGAGCAGCTGCAGGGCCGGCAGGCACGGGTGCGCTGGCGCTCACCGTCCCTGCACCGTGTTGTTGCACGTGCCCAGGCCTTGGGCGGCCTGCGGCAAGCTATGCCGCGGCATATCCCTGCACGCGCAGGAGCAGGTCAGAGACGCGCGCCAGCGGGCGTCGGGGTGGAGGCATCCACTCGCGCGCCCGCACCGTCTGTGCAGCTTCCTGGTGTGGCCGCCGCTGGACGCGAGCGGGGGCGAGGCCGCTGCGGTGCACAAGCTCAGCGCAAGCAGCAGCGCCGTGGCTCGGGCGCGGCGCTGCCCAACCGCCGCGCCCAGGGCCTCGTGCATCAGCGCGCCGCGTATCGGGCCTGGGCACGCGCCGCGGCTGCCGCGCCTCTCTTTCCTCCCTCCTGCTCAGGCCTCCCGTGCTGGAAGCCGAGCGCACTTTTACAGGCAGAGTGAGGGTTCCCGCCAGCCCTCCTACACAGCCTCTTCAAGTGCTCCTGCAGATGGTCGGAACGCGAGCCTGGCATCCCCAGCAATCCAGGAGGTGTGGCGCTGCTCGTGGCGCTTAGGAGCTGCGCCAGCTGCACGTGGGCGCGCCCTGCCGGGCATGGTGCGCGCGCGGCGGGGGGCGCAGTGAGAGCGCCCGTACGCTGCGCGATGGCCCAGCCAGCGCAGCGCGATTGGGAGAACCCGGCGGTCTACCAGAGGGACAAGCAGCGCTCGCACGTCCCTCTGCGGTCGTTTTCGTCGCCCGAGACCGCCCTGCAGTATTTCACGCATGGGCCGGCAGCAGCAGACAGGGCCCGGCAGCTCAGCCTCAACGGCCCGGACTGGCGGTTCCAGCTATTTGACAGGCCGGAGGCCGTACCGAGCTTTGCTGAGGAGAGCTTTGACGACAGCCAGTGGCCAAAGGTGGGCTGGGCCCCAGCCAGTGGCAGATCCCCAGCCCATAGGCGCCTGTCGCCCTAGTGCTGGCCTGGTGCCTGCGCGTGCTTGCTGATTGCCGCTGGTGTGGCCTGTTTGGGCAGCAGCGACGCGCATTTTGAGCGCATTGGCTGCATTGGGCGCTGCATCGGGCTCGGCCCCTGCGCGGCGCCGGCCCAGCCAGGCTGGCGGTGCCTGTGCTGGCCGGCCTGCGGCGTGCGGTGCCACGGATGGCAGCCGGCCCGAACCTGGCGCCGACGCACCCGCCCGGCGCGCTGGGCGTGAGCGCGCCGCGGCCGCGCAGGTGGAGGTGCCGGGCAACTGGGAGTGCCAGGGCCACGGCCTGCCCATTTACACCAACTTCCAGTACCCGTGGCCCAACACGGCGCCTTTCGTGCCGGACGAGAACCCCACGGGATGCTACCGCCGCTGGTTTGACGTGCCGCAGGCCTTCGCCGGCATGCGGTGCGGCGCAGCGCGCGCTGTTGTCGGTCGGACACGCCAGCTGTTGTCGGTCGGACACGCCAGCACCCGTGGCTGCTCTGATCGCGGGGCCGCCAGCTACACTTGTCGCAGATCGGAGAGGACAGCGGCACACGGCCCCTGTGCTGGTCGGCCAAGGCCAGGGACTCCAAGCGTGTGCAAGTCAGGAAGCGAGCGCTTTGGACTGGGAGGGGCGGCTGGCGGGCGTGCGCCGGCCCTGCCGCTGGGGACTGCCCGCCGAGCCGGGCGGGCGCAGACAGTTGGTCGCTGGCCTGATTGTGAGATGTGCTGTGCCTCGGCAGGCTGTACCTGCACTTTGAGGGCATCAACAGCGCGGCGTACGTCTGGGCGAACGGGCAGCTGCTGGGCTACAGCCAGGACAGCTGCCTGCCCGCGGAGTTTGAGGCGACGCACGCGCTGCGCCCGGGGCGCAACCTGGTGACTGTGCAGGTGCTCCGCCTGTCGTATGCCGCTGCATTTGCCGCGCATTGTCGTGACTGCGACCCCGCCCTTGCGCCGGGCACTGGGGTCGCGTGTTTTTGAGACTGTAGCAGCGCGCTCCATGACCGCTGCGCGTTTGGGCGCAAGACGGCGTGTTGTGTGCCGGCGCTGCTGTCACCGACCTGCCACTCCTCGGTGCCCGTCCGGGGGAGGGGCGGCGGTCACCGGTATCCGCGCGCGCAGGTGCTGCGCTTCTGCGACGGCAGCTACTTGGAGGATCAGGACCACTGGTGGCTCTCCGGCTTGCACAGGTGCTCCCGCCTTGCCGTGCGCTGCGCAAGCGGGAGCGCCACGCCTTGTGTAAACAACCGTCAAGCCAGCCGTGGATGGTATTCAGCTGTGCACAGGCTTGCCCTTTGCGCACGGTCGCAGCACGTGCGCTCTGCAGTCTGTTGGACAGCGCATGTGTGGCGGCGGGCGGTTGCGCGCCTCGCCAGGCGCTCGCCTGTGCGGGCCAGGGCTACCCGGCCCAGGCCGCGGCCCAGGCCGCGGCCAGCCATGCGCGGCCGCAGCGGGCGCGCTGACGCCGCGAGCCGCGCGGCAGGGTCGTGTTCCTGCTCGCCAAGCCCGCCATCCACATCTCAGACTTCTTTGTGCGCACGCCGCTCACGTTCTCGGACGCCGGCGCGCTGGAGTCCGCGTGGTGCGCCGCATGGGCAGCCCGGCGCCGCACGCTGAGCCCGCACCTCTCCCCGCCTCGCTGCCTGGTGCCGTCGGTGTCCCCGCGCCTCCTGCAGGCCGAGCGCAGGCGCACGCCCGTGCAGGCGCCGGCAGCCCAGCGGCACGACCGGCAGCGTGTACTGAACATGGCGCCCCGAGCCATACGCACAGCGCGGGTGGCGGGTGGCGCAGGCTGGAGGCCGATGTGCAGCTGGTGGCGCCCAGAAGCGCGGACTTTGCGCCCGTGGGCGTGCGCGCGGAGCTGTTCGCGGTGGACCCAGCGGACCCGGCGCGCGCGGCGGCCGCGCTGCCCGCCACGCGCGTGGGCCTGAAGGACTCGGACCATTGGGTGGCCGCGTGCGCCAGCGGCAAGCCCAGCCGCGCGGCCGTGGGCACCGGCGGCCTGGCGCAGGCGCGCCGCGCGCCTGCGCTCCATGCCCGCGTCGCCCACCGCCGCGCGGCGCCCCGCTAGCACGTCGGACTCTGATGGACCGGGGTCCGGCCAGGCTTGTGCTAAAATAGGTGAGCACCGCTTGTTGGCACACCGGATGCTGGCTCGCACGGCTGGCTGGCACCGGCGCTCGGCAGCAAGGGACACTGTAACAGCCGCTGGAGGAGGACCTGGGTCGTACTGGGCGTGGGGCGCGCGCAGGTGCGCGTGGACCTGCTGGCGGCGGGCGTGCAGCCGGCGCTGTGGAGCGCGGAGCAGCCCAACCTGTACATCCTGGTGCTCACGCTGCTGGGCCGCGGCGACGCGCACATCGAGAGCGAGTCCTGCCAGGCGCGCGCGCGCGCGCGGCCGCCCGGCTCCGGTTCGGAGCCTGCGCGTCGTGGTGCGCGCAGGGCTGGGCCGTGCGCGGGCGCGGCGCGGGCAGCTGCGCGGAGCCGAGCGCAGCGGCGATGCGCCGGGGCCCGCGCGCGCAGGTGGGCATGCGGCGCGTGGAGGTGGCCGGGCGGCAGCTGCGAGTGAATGGGCGGCCCATCCTGCTCAAGGGCGTCAACCGGCACGAGCACGACGAGCGGCGCGGCAAGGCGGTGACCGAGGCGGGCATGGTCCGCGACATCCAGCTGCTCAAGCAGTTCAATTTCAACTCCGTGCGCTGCGCGCACTACCCCAACCACCCGCGCTGGCGCGCGCCCGCCCCGCGCGCCGCCGCCCCTGCTGAGAGCGGCCGGCTTGTGGTGGGACGCAGTAAAAGTACGTGCTTGAAATGTCACCAAACTCTGGGGAAAGCCGAGTCACTGCGGCAGGAGGGCGCCACGAAAGCGGTGCGCGGTGACCTGAGCCCTACCCTAACCCTGTAGTACCCTATGTAGGTACGAGCTGTGCAACCAGTATGGCATCTACCTGATGGACGAAGCCAACAACGAGACGCACGGCTTCGACCCGGGCCTGAAGCACAACCTGCTCGTGCCCGCCAACAACGCCGAGTGGCTCGCCTGCATCGTGGACCGCGGCGTGCGCATGCTGGAGCGCGACAAGAACCACCCCAGCGTCATCATCTGGTCCGTTGGCAACGAGTCCGGCTACGGGCCCGGTGCGCCCCCGTCGCGCGGACACGGGTCCGGCCCCGGCCGCCGCTGATGGCCCGCCCGCTGGCCAAATGCGCTGATGGGCTGCTGCCATGCTTTACAGCTCCCGCTCTGAAGCCGACTGTCTGATGCTGCGCGGTCGGCGCGCGCTGACGCGGCGCGCCCGGCGCGCAGCGCACCTGGCGATGGCGGGCTACCTGCGCTGCCGCGACGCCGGGCGGCCGGTGCACTACGAGGGCGGCGGCTCGCGCACCGCGGCGACCGACTTTGTGTGCCCCATGTACGCGCGCGTGCACCAGGCGCGCGTCCGCGCCTCCTGTGCCGTCAGTCGTGCCGCGCGAGCAACATCCTCACTGGGCATTCGCGCACAGCTGCGCCCCACCACAGGTCCTTCCAATTGTGATGACAATTGATGAGCAATAAGCTCCTCTTCAGCATGAGAGGAGTGCATCCACTGCTACTACTATCCAATTGTAGCAGTGGATGCATCGTCAATATGCTGCGAGGCTGCTGCAGAGCGCCGTCCGTGCTGACGGGCCCGGGCGGGCGCGCAGCTGCAAACCCTGGCGGACCTGCCAGGCGAGACGCGGCCGGTGATCCTCTGCGAGTACTCGCACGCGATGGGCAACAGCCTGGGCAACTACAAGGACTACTTTGACGCGTTTGAGAGCAACCCCTACCTGCAGGCGCGCCCGCCGCCCGCCGCCTCTCCTCTCCGCTCCTTGGCCGGCGCGGCGAGGCCCAGCGCCTCGCGCGGCTCTTGTCGCGCCTGCCGCCCTGCCGCCCGCCGCCGACGCCCAGGCCCGTGCGGCGGACTGGGCCGTGCCCGCCACCGACACAAGCATCCTGTCCATCCGCTCGTCCAGCCTGTTGCCGCTCCCTGCTCGTATGCCAGCGCGCCTGCACCCGCCCGGCCTCCCCTCCTTCCTGTCCGGATGCACGGCGACGTCGTACTTGCGACGCGGGGGCCGAGCGCGCGCAGGGCGGCTTCATCTGGGACTGGGTGGACCAGGGCCTGCTCAAGTGGGTGACCAACGCGGACGGCGAGCGCGTGGAGGCGTGGGCCTATGGCGGCGACTTTGGCGAGCCGGTGCACGACGCGCAGTTCTGCATCAACGGCCTTGTGTTCCCCAACCGCGAGCCGCACCCGGCCTGCCACGAGTGCAAGGCGGTGATGGTGCGCGCGCGGGCGGCGCAGCATGCGCGGTCGCACTCGGGCAGCGGGCGCGCGGAGCATGAGGCCGAGCCAGCGTTGGGCATGCGAGGGCTTGCTGAGGGAGAGCCCACTTGGCGTCGGGGTTGCTTGGATCCCAGCAATCTCTCCAGCTGCCGCCGTACCCTAGCGTTGCGGGCGTCTTGTCACACAGAGGCAGGACTGCATAGGTAACCGAGCGGCGCCCGACACTGCGCCCGCTGGCAGGCTCCGGTGGCGTTTGAGCTGGTGGAGAGCGCCGCGTCGTCCCCGCTGCGCGTGCGCGTGCGCAACAAGAACACCTTCGGCCGCACGGGCGACCAGCTGCGCCTGCGGTGGCGCCTGGTGCTGGACGGCGACCCGCTCGTGCTCGCGCGGGCCAAGGTCGGCGCTGACGGCTACAGCCCCATCGGCGACGTGGATGTCCCGGCGCAGGCGCACGCCGGGGGCGCCTTCCTTGCGGGTCGGCGGGGGCAGGGTGCTGATGCGGGGCCCTAGTTGACGCTGAAGCGGAGCTTCTGCCCTCGGGCCAGGCTGGTCGGTGTGCATGTCTGCGCGTGCGAAGGGCTCCGGCGTGATCTGCTAGGGTTGCTCAGGTCGCGTGAGCACAGGGGCAGCGATGCCCGCGGCGCGCACGCCCCAAATGCGTGCGGCTCAGGCGCCCGGCGCGGGCGCGCGCAGGAGGCCGCGGAGGTGGAGCTGCCCGTGAGCGCGGCTGCGGCCGCGGCCGCCGCGGCGGCGGCGCCCGGCGGCGGCGCGGCGGGCGCAGAGGTGCTGCTGGAAGTGCGCGCGGACCTCGCGCGCGACGAGCTCTGGGCGCCCGCGGTGCGCCGCAGCGGGCCCCGCACGGCCGGGCCGCGCGGTCGCGGCCTGCGCGGCGCGGCCGCGGGCGGTCGGCGCGCTCGCAGCCGGGCGCCAGCAGGGCACCGCGGGTGTCCGGTGTGCGCGCAAGCAGGGGGCGCGCCGAGCGGCGGGGTTGAAGCCATGGCTTGCCTCGTTTTACGCCATGGCAGCCCTGCACCCTGACCGCAGGTGTGTCAAGGTGTCCCTGCAGCAGCGGAGCCATCGGCGGGAACGAGCGCCGCCCCGCCAGGCGTGCGTGAGTGGGCTGCGCGCGCGCGGGGGGCAGGGCTTTGCCGTGGCGGAGCAGCAGCTGGAGCTGCCGCCGGGGTGGCTGGCCGGCGGGCGCGAGGCGCTGGGCGGCGCCCAGGAGAACGGCCACGCCAACGGCGCCGAGGCCGCGGCGGGCGACGCGCGGCTGCAGGTGGCGGACGAGGGCGAGGCGCTGGTCATCACGGGCCCCGGCGTGCGCGTGCAGGTGCAGGGGGCCCTGCTTGCGCCCGCGCCCCACACCTGGCGTTCTCAGTCCTGGGAGCGGCGAGCTGGCCGTGCCAGCGGCGAACTTGGTGGACCTTGGCGGCACGGGATGAGTGCGCTGCTGCACTGCTGGTGTTCCTGCTGGCGGTGGGAGGGCAGGGGGCGCAGCACGCAGCAGCGCCCTCGCTGGTGACGGCGTGTCATGAGCGCAAGCGCGCCCTCTCGCCTGTCGCTCGTGCAGAGGGCGCGTGGGCGTGCGCAGCCTGCGACTTCGTGCGGGGAGCGGGCTCGCTCGCAGCAACGAGCGGCGGCGGGAGGGACGGGGCCGGCGTCGGGGCCGCGCAGGTGGGCAAGGCCTCGGGCTGCCTGGAGGCGTGGGAGGTGGGCGGGCGGCCGCTGCTGTTGGAGCCGGTCAAGCCCAGCTTCTTCCGCGCGCCCACCGACA
>JAABUV010002131.1_pt1 | contig 27579 bp, 24 predicted proteins | sample 5559971 | NCBI WGS metagenome assembly JAABUV01 (sample SAMN10711881, study PRJNA513362) | rock metagenome | isolation source: Antarctica rocks | place: Antarctica: Victoria Land, Knobhead nord | collected 2015-12-19
CGCCTGGGCCAAGACCATGACGGCCAAGGACACCTGGATGAAGGCGGCCGAGGCCCGCATGGCAAAGGTCACCGCCGGGAAGTCGATCTTCACCGGACTGTTCACGGCGAACAAGGCGGCGGACGACGAGATCAAGGCGAAGTACCTCAAGCCCGGTTCCGACCCCGGCTTCGACACCGCGATCAACAACTTCTACGCCACCTTGGACATCGCCACACCCGTCAACGCCTCCCGTGCGGGATCCGAGATCGACAGCGCGTGGAAGAGCGCGGTGTCCAGGGCGCTGGGCGGACAGTCGGCCCAGGCGGCCCTGGGCCAGGCGCAGACGGAGGCCCAGGCGGCATACGACAAGGCCAAGAGCCATGGGTAGAGGGAGCCGTCTGCAGCGCACCGAACGCCGCGCGGCACTGCTGTTCATCTCTCCCTGGATCATCGGCTTCCTCATCTTCACCGCCGGGCCGATGGTCGCCAGCCTGTTCCTGTCGTTCACCGACTACACGCTCGTCAGTGCCCCCACGCCCGTCGGTGGGGCGAACTACCAACAGCTGCTCAGCGACCCCAGGGTCGCGAAGTCGCTCGCCAACACGTTCGTCTACGCGCTGCTCTTCGTGCCGCTCGGCACCGTCGTCGGGCTCGGGCTGGCCATGATGCTGGTGCGCGTCGGCCGCGCGGCCGGCTTCTTCCGCACGGCGTTCTACCTGCCGGTCATGACACCCGCGGTCGCGGCCGCAGCGATGTTCCTCCTGCTCCTCAACGGCCAACGGGGACTTGTCAACCAGGTCCTCGGCTGGGTCGGCATCAACGGACCCAACTGGACGACCGACCCCAGCTGGCTCAAGCCGTCGTTGGCGATGGTGAGTCTCTGGAGCGTCGGCGGCAGCATCGTGATCTTCCTGGCAGCGCTCAAGAACGTCCCCAGCCAGCTCTACGAGGCGGCGCTGCTCGACGGGGCGGGGCCGGTGCGTCGCTTCCGCAACGTCACACTCCCGATGATCTCGGGGACGGTCTTCTTCATCGTCATCACCCACACCATCGCGGCCCTGCAGATGTTCGACCAGGCCTACACGATGTTCTACGGACCGCAGCAGAAGGCGACGGCGTCCGACGAGAGCCTCGTCTACATGGTCTACCTGTTCCAGCAGGCGTTCCAGTTCTTCAAGATGGGCTTCGCGTCGGCCATGGCGTGGCTGCTGTTCGTCATCATCCTCGTCATCACCGCGATCCAGGTCCGGGTCGGCAACCGGTTCGTCTACTACGAGGGGGACGGGGCCCGATGACCTCCGTGGAAACGACGCCACCGACACCGAAGGCGCGCAGCACCGTTGCGCTGGAGGAGATTCCCTCGGTGCCCGCCGGGCCGCAGCGACGCCGTATGCCGGTGACGTTCTGGAAGGTCGTCTACTTCACCTTGCTGGGGCTGGCCGTGACGGCCTTCGTCTACCCGCTGGTCTGGCTCGTCAGCGCGTCGGTCAAGCCGAAGGACCAGGTCTTCGACAACCGGCTCGTCCCCGAGACCCTGCGTCTGCAGAACTTCGTCGACGTGTGGTCAGCGGGACCGGTCCTGCGGTGGCTGCTGAACTCCGTCGGCGTCGGCCTGATGGCGGCCATCGCGGTGACCCTCTCGAGTGCTCTCGTCGCCTTCGGTTTCGCCTTCTTCCGGTTCCGGTTCCGCGGCGCTCTCTTCGGAGTCGTGCTCGCCACGATGATGCTGCCGGGAGCGGTGACGATGATCCCGGTCTACCTCATCTGGAACAACCTCGGAATGGTCAACACCCAGGTTCCGCTCTGGGCCCAGAACATCTTCGGGTCGGCCTTCTACATCTTCTTGCTGCGCCAGTTCTTCCTCGGCGTGCCACGCGAGCTCTTCGAGGCCGCACGCGTCGACGGCTGCAGCTTCTTCGGTCTCTTCTGGCGCATCGCCGTCCCGCTCTGCCGGCCGGCCCTGCTCATCGTCTTCGTCTTCGAGCTGCAGGCCAGCTGGTCGGACCTGATGAAGCCGCTGATCTACCTCCAGACCCAGGACTACTTCACGATGCCGCGCGGGCTGAAGCAGATCGTCGACGCCTTCGCACTCTCCGGCGAGTACCACTGGGAGATCGCCATGGCGGCCAGCCTCATCGCCACGGTCCCGATGATCCTCGTCTTCGCCTTCGCGCAGAGGTCCTTCCTCGATGGCCTGGCGACCACGGCACGACAGGGGTGAGGTGCCCGGCTGTCCGCGCATCCGGCCCTTACCATGGAGGTTAATACGCCAAGGATCGTTGGACGGGAGAACGGGATGACGAGCGAGACACCATCGGGCGCGAGCCCTGGTCGGGCCAGCGGCAGCGGCCCGGAACCCAGGGGTGCGGACGTCGCCGCGGCGATCCTAGCGCAGCACGCTCGGGTCGTCACCCTTGTGGAGGCCGTGAACGTGAGCTCGGGCACCGAGCGGCAGCAGGCGTTCGCCGTGCTGGTGGCCCTCCTGGCGCGCCACGAGGCCGCGGAGGAGGTGGCCGTCCACCCCGTCACGGCCGCCATGGAGCCGGCGGATGCGGGCATCAGCGGCCAGCTGGTCGCGGCCGAAGAGGGAGCGATGCAGCAGGTCGGACGGCTCGAGGCCTTCGACGTCGACAGCTTCGAGTTCACTGTCCAGTTCCAGCTGCTCGAGGAGGCGTTGTCCTCCCACGCGGCTGCGGAGGAGGCGGAGGAGCTGCCAGTTCTCCACTCGCTCATGACGCCCGAGCAGGCAGCCACCGCGCTGCGTGTGCTCGCAGCAGTGGAGAACGACGCAGCGTCCCCCGAGGAGCCAGGCAGCTTCGCCACACAGCTCGAGGTGGCCCGGGACCGGTACCGGGCCCTGATCCGGGCCTGACAGCACGCCGGCGCGTCGTCGACGAACGAGCCCTCAGCGGTTCTCCGGATCTTCTGCGGTCACTGCGCCGCCGAGGCTGCGCGCCAGCAGGTCCAGGAGCGCCCAGTCCTGCACCGCCAGACCGTCGCTCTTGAAGACCGTCCGCCCGTGAACAGCGCCGAGGTCGCGGGTGTGGCACAACAGACGATCTCGGCCCGGCTCAGGTCCTCGTCGCCGAGACGGCACGTGGACACCCGCACTGCTGCCAGCTCAGCCCTGAGGGCGGCGGCCAGCCGGCGCGCGCGTTGCGGGCCGGGGGCGACCACCGTCACCTCGGTGAGGGGGCGCTCGTCCAGGTGACCACCCCCGACGGCCACCGGTGTCCGGGCGGAGCTCAGCACGAGCGACTTCACGACCGTACGTCCCGCTCGCGAGCTGAACGCCGACATCACGAGGGAGGAACCGTCCGCGTGGTGCATCCGGGGAGGCAGCTCGAAGACGCCGGCGCCGAAGTCGCGCAGTGCTGCGCGCACCGCGGGTCACCGCAGCCGTCATGGGGATGGCTGCACGCACCTCGTCGTGGTCGACGCACAGCAGCGCCATGACGGCCCCCCTTCCAGGAGGTCGACCTCCCTGGTCAGGCGGACCTGCTCACCGTATTGCCCTCACGCCCCGAGTGCCCTCCCCCACTTCACGAGCAGGCCGGCCAGCTGGGCTCGGTCCAGCCCCGCTCGGTCAACGACGAGGAGGACAGCCTGCGGTCCACCACCTCTTCCGGCCCGGACGTGGAGACCTCACCGGGTGCCGGGCGGCTCCTCGACGGACGACATGAGCTCGCCGACGTGGGCGACCAGCGTGTCGCGCAGGAGCCTCGACCCTGCCAGCTCGGGGTCGAAGACCTCCGGCACCGCGAGAAGCCCGTCCACGACGCCCGCCGCATGGACCCTGCCACCAACTGCGTCGCGCAGCGTCCTGGCCATGGGGTCGTCGAGCGGTAGCGGGCGCCCGTGCCGGTCGTGCTGCGCAGCGACGTAGGTCATCCATCCGGCGACCGCGAGGCAGGCCCACTCGGGGGTCTGCCCGGCCCGGAGCCGGTCCCGGATCGTGCCGAGCAGGCGCAGCGGTAGCTTCTGCGAGCCGTCCATGGCGACCTGGACGGTCCGGTGCCGCAGTGCCGGGTTGGCGAACCGCTCCAGGACCTGACGTCCGTATGCCGTGAGGTCGGTTGACGCAGGCGCCCGCAGGGTCGGGATGACGTCGTCGTTGATGAGGCAGCCGGCCGACGTCGCGAGCTGTGGGTCACGGACGGCCTCGGCGATGGTGTCGTGCCCGGCCAGGGCGCCGAGGTAGGCAAGCATCGAGTGGGTGCCGTTGAGGATCCGCAGCTTCATCTCCTCGTAGGGCGCCACGTCGTCGGTCAGCTGGGCGCCCGCCAGCTCCCACGGGGGCCGGCCGGCCGCGAAGTCGTCCTCGATCACCCACTGGAGGAACTGCTCCGCCACGACGAGCCCGCGGTCCTCCAGGCCGAGCAGGTCCTGTGCCTGGGCGCGGTCCTCGGCCGTCGTGGCCGGGACGATCCGGTCGACCATGCTGCTCGGGAAGCGGACGTTGGCGCGGACCCACTCGCCCAGCGGCTCGCCCTCCACCGAGGGCAGGGCGGTACAGAAGTCCTCGACGAGCCGCGCCAGCGCCGCGCCGTTGCCGGTGAGGTTGTCGCAGGAGAGGACGGTGACCGGGGCGGCGCAGGCCCGGCTGCGTCCCTGTAGGCCGCGGACGAGCTGCCCGACGGCGGTGCCGGCAGCCGAGCCGGTGAGGTCGGCCTGCACCAGCGGGTCGGCGAGGTCGAGCCGGCCGGCACCGTCACGGCGGTAGCCCTTCTCGGTGACGGTCAGGGTGATCACCTCGACGTGCGGGTCCGCGAAGCGGCGCTGCAGGAGCTCGGGCTCGTCCCGGCCGAAGATCGTCTCGGCCACCGACCCCACCACCCGCAGGCTGTCGCCCTCGCTGCCCCGCTGCAGCACGGCATACAGGTTGTCCTGGGGGCGCAGCTGCTCGACGACGGCGGCGGAGCGCTGGGTCACCCCGCAGATGCCCCAGGTGTCCTGCCCGGCGACCGCCATCGCGTCCTCGGTCAGCACGGCCTGGTGGGCCCGGTGGAAGGCCCCGAGGCCGAGGTGCAGCACACCGACGCGCGGCGCTGCCGACCTCGGCGGCAGCAGGACGGCGGGCCCGACGTCTGCCTGGGCCAGAGCCGCTCGGGAGAGGCGGGTCACAGCACGGCGCCCAGCTGCCACGGCACGAGCTCCTCGCCGCCGAGCCCGAGCTCCTCGCTGAAGGTGCGCCGACCTGAAGCCGTCTCGACGAGCAGGTCGTAGACCTGTCGGCCCATGTCCGCGAGGGAGACTCCCGACTCGACGACGCCGGAGCAGTCGAGGTCCATGTCGCCGGCCATCCGCAGCGCCATCGTGGAGTTCGTCGCGAGCTTCACCGTGGGGACCGGACGGCTCCCGAACACCGACCCCCGGCCGGTGGTGAAGCAGATGAGGTTGGCCCCACCGGCCACCATGCCGGTCACCGAGACCGGGTCGTAGCCGGGGGTGTCCATGAAGACCAACCCGGGCCGGGGCACCAGCTGCGCGTACTCGCACACCGCTGCGAGCGGACTGTGCCCACCCTTGGCCACGGCGCCCAGCGACTTCTCGAGGATCGTCGTGATGCCGCCGGCCTTGTTGCCCGGGGAGGGGTTGCCGTCCATCGTCGTCCCCTGGCCGGCGGTGTACTTCTCCCACCAGGCGATCCGGTCGAGCAGTGCCTGCCCGACCTCGGGGTTCACGGCGCGATCGGCGAGCATCCGCTCGGCGCCGTAGACCTCAGGAGTCTCCCCGAGCACGCTCGTCCCCCCGACGGAGAGGAGCAGGTCGCTCGCGACGCCGAGCGCGGGGTTGGCCGTCAGCCCGGACCAGGCATCGGAGCCGCCGCACTGCAGGCCGAGCACGAGCTCCTCGACACCGACCTCCTCGCGGTGCGTGCCCCGCAGGTCGGCAGCCATGCCGCGGACCAGCTCCTCGCCCCGGGCGATGGCCGCCGCGGTGCCACCTGCGTCCTGGATGGTGAACGACTCGACGGGCAGCCGGCTGTCGAGGCCGAGGTCGGCCATGAGGCCGCTGACCGCGTTGACCTCGCAGCCGAGCCCGAGGACCACGAGCCCACCGATGTTGGGGTGGCGGGCGTATCCCTGCAGGGTCCGCTGCAGGAGGTCCCATCCCTCACCGCGCGAAGCCATACCGCACCCGGTGCCGTGGGTCAGGGCGACGACTCCGTCGACCCCCTCCTCGAAGAGGGCGGCCACCGCGTCCTCGGTGCGGCGCGCGACCTGCCGCGCGACGGTCGCCGAGCAGTTCACCGTGGTGAGGATCCCGACGTAGTTGCGGGTGGCGACGGCGCCGCTCGCCCTCCGGATGCCCGCGAAGGTCCGCCTCAGGTCGGTCGGCAGCTCTGGCCGGGCACCGGTGACACCCGCCCCCGAGGCGAGAGCGGCCGCGCCGTCGGGCATCCCGAGGTTGTGCACGTGGACGTGGTCTCCGGCCCGCACGGGGGCGCTCGTGCGGCCGATGACATGGCCGTACTTGCGCACGAGGCTCCCCTGCGCCAGGTCGCGCAGGGCGATCTTGTGACCCCGCGGCACATCGCTGTGGCAGGTCACCGCTTCGCCCCCCGGGACCCCGACGGCCTCGCCACGGGGAAGGTCCTGCAGGGCGATGGCGACGTCGTCGCCCGCGTCGAGGCGAAGGATCTGCTCGGTCATGACGCACCTTCCGTGATGGTCTGCCGGGCGGCTGCCCGGGTGTGCTCGAGGGACGGCACGTGGCCGGTGCCGCCCTGCCCCTGGACCGACAGCGAGGCAGCCGCGACACCGAGCCGCACGGCCTCCAGCAAGGTGTCGCCGAGTGCGATCCGGGCGGCGACGGTGCCGGTCAGGCAGTCTCCGGCTCCAGTCTGGTCGATGACGCGGGCCGCCTCCACGCCGGGGACGCGGTGGACGAGCCCGTCGCACCTCACGAGTGCGCCGCTGGGGCCGCAGGTGAGCACGACGTCGCCGAACCCGAGCTCGCTCAGCGCCGTGAGCGCCTCCGCGTCCCCTGCTGTCTCGTCCAGCCCCAGCAGGGTCCGGGCCTCTCCCGGCCAGGACGGCGTGACGACGTGCGTCATCGACGCCAGCCCCACGAGCGCGGCGCGAGCTGCCCCGGCCGTCGTCAGCCGGGGTCGGAAGTTGGGGTCGTAGACAAACTTCTCTGCGAGCTGGGCGGCGCGGGTCACGGCGGCGCGGGCCGACGTCGAGACGGCGCAGGCGATCCCGCTGGCCACGACGACGCCGGCTGAGCGGACGAGCTGCTCGTCGACGTCGTCGGCGCCGAGCTGCGAGCCCGCGCTGCCCCGGCGGACATAGATGAAGTGGCGCTCGCCGGACGGGTCCGCATGCGTGAGATAGAGCCCGTGCTGTCCGGGCGCCCGAATCAGCGCCCGGGTGTCCACCCCGAGCTCGCTCACCCGGGCCACCAGGGCGTCGCCCAGCTCGTCGTCCGGCACCCGGGCGAGCAGGGCGGTGCGCGCGCCGGCACCGACAGCCGCCGCGGCGACGTTGAGGGCGTCGCCCGAGAAACCCAGTCGGACGGGGCGCCCGTCGGACCACTCCTCGGCCGACGAGAGCTCGACGAGCACCTCACCCAGGACGACGACGTCGAAAGGACCATCCGGCATACCCGCCGTATGCCGGTCCGTCACCACGGGTGCACCTTCCGTCCCCGGGACGGTTCACCCATCACGGCTCGGGTTCCTCCTTGACCTGCGCGACGAGCTGGGTGGGGTTGACGAACCGGAGGGCGACGACGAGCAGGACCATCATCACCGCCATGTAGAGCACCGCCATCGCGTCCACCGACTGTTGGGCCCGGATGCCGGCGGCGTTCATCGAGTTGAAGAGCGCCACGACGAGGGTCGAGGAGTCCGGGCCTGCGGTGAGGAAGGTCAGCTCGAACATCCCCACCGTCCGGACGAGGACGAGGATGGCGGACGCGAGGATCCCCGGCACGAGCAGCGGCGCCAGGATGCGGGTGAAGACCGCTGCCAGGCCGGCGCCGGACATCCGCGCTGCGCGTTCGATCGTAGGGTCGATCTGCTCGATGAAGGGCGTCATCGTGAGGATCACGAAGGGCACGGTCGGCACGAGGTTCGCCAGGATGACACCAGAGATGTTTCCCGCCAGGCCGAACTTGTACAGCACGGTCGCCAGGGGGATGCCATACGTGATGGGCGGCATGAGGATGGGCAGCAGAAAGGCGAGGTAGGCGACCCGCTTGCCCGGGAAGCTGCGGCGGGCGAGCACGTAGGACGCCGGCACGCCGATGAGGACGGAGAGCACCACGACGGCCAGGGACACCTCGAGGGTGACGACGATGACGTGCAGCAGGTCGAAGTCCTCCCACGCCTGGGTGTACCACTGGGCGGTGTAGCCCTGAGGGAGCCAGGTGCCGAACCACCTCGTGCCGAAGGAGTTGACGAGCACCGAGCCGACGACTCCGGCCAGGAAGACCATGAAGATGACCACGGCGCCCCACACCAGCCACGCCGCGGGGCTCGCGACGATCCGGCGCCTCCGGGCGGGAGCGTCGATCTCGCTCGGAACGGCGGCCATCAGCCCTTGCCTCCCGTCGAGCCGGTGTAGAGGCGCGAGCGCCACAGCAGGACGAGGCTGAGGACGAGCAGCTCGACGACGCCCATGACCATCGCGATGGCCGAGGCGAAGGGGTAGTCGTACTGCTCGTACGCCGCCTGGTAGGCGGCGATGGAGATGACCCGGGTCTCGCCCTGGGGGCTACCGACGAGGATGGCGGACGGGAAGACGCTGAAGGCCAGCACGAAGGTCAGCACGAAGGTGGTGGCCAGGCCGGGAGCGAGCAGCGGCAGGGTGATCCGTCGGAAGCGGGCGCGCCAGTCGGCACCGAGAGTGGCCGCCGCCCGTTCGAGCGTCGGGTCGATGCCGGAGAGGTAGGACAGGATCAGCAGGAACGCGAAGGGGAAGCCGGTGATCACCAGTGAGAAGAACACGCCCCAGTAGTTGTTGATGAGCCGCACGGGCTCCTGGGTCAGTCCGAGACCCATGACGATGCGGTTGAACCACCCGGCCGGACCGAGGAAGTTCAGCAGTCCCTCCGCCGTCAGCACCGTCCCCAGGGTGATCGGCACGACCAGCAGCGTCGTGATGAGCCGCTTGCCACGGAACCTGCCGCGCATCCGGTAGGCGATCGGCACGGACGCGAGGACGTTGAGCAGCGCGGCCGGCAGAGCCAGCCGCAGGGTCTTCCAGATGGTGTCCCGCTGGAACGCGTCGCCGAAGAACCGCTGGTAGTCGGCGAGCGGGCCGCCACCCTTCGTCGGCTGGAAGGACAGGCCGAAGGCGTACAGGAACGGGTAGATGAACAGGCCGAGCACGAAGATGATCGCGGGCACGAGCAGCAGCAGCTGGATGTCGACGCCGCGCTCGGCCAGCCGGTGTCGCAGCCCCGGCTCGACGCGTCGGCCCTTGTCGGGCGACCTGCCGCTGTCCCCCCGGCCATCCGGGTCGACGCCCGGACGCGTGGCCGTCCCGGACGTCACGACGAGCCCTGTCCGGAGAGCACCGGGGTCTCGCGGGCGCGGCCGGTGTCGGCGATGGCCAGCTGGACCGTGGGCAGTGGCTCCTCCCCGAGGGGGAAGACCAGCAGGCGGTCGGGGGAGACGGTGAGCGTGACGACATCGCCCCGCGTGAGCCGGTCCTCGCTCCGGACGTGCAGCCGCAGGCCCTGCGCCGTCCGAGCCTCCACAGCCATCTCCCGGCCATGATACTCGACCATCTCGACCGTGGCCTCGATCACGTTCGACCCCGGGGGCGTGCCCCCGCGACCGGTGCTGATGACCAGGTCCTCAGGACGGACTCCGACGGCTGCGGTCTCGCCGCGGGTGAGCTCACCCATCGGAGTGGCCCGCACCCGCAGGCCCTGACCCTCGACGAGGACACCCTCGTGGTCCTTCTCGGTGACGGTCACCTGGAACAGGTTGCGGAACCCCATGAAGTCGGCCACGTGCCAGTTGGCCGGCCGGGTGTGCAGCTCCTCGGGCGTGCCGATCTGCTGAACCCGGCCCTTGCGCAGCACCACGAGCCGGTCGGCCATCGACAGCGCCTCCTCCTGGTCGTGCGTGACGTAGACGGTCGTGAGCCCGAGGCTCTGGTGCAGCCGGCGGATCTCGGTGCGCATCTCCAGCCGCAGCTTGGCGTCGAGGTTGCTCAGCGGCTCGTCCATGAGGACGAGGGACGGCTCGAGCACCACGGCCCGGGCGATGGCGACGCGCTGCTGCTGGCCGCCGGAGAGCTGGCCCGGCAGCTTGGCGGCGTGCTCCTCGAGCTGCACGAGGCGGATGGCCTCGTCCGTGCGCCGCTTGACGTCGCCCTTCGACAGGTGGCGCATCTGCAGACCGAACGCGATGTTGCCGCGCACCGTCATGTGCGGGAACAGCGCGTAGTTCTGGAACACCATGCCGAAGCCCCGCTTCTCCGGCGGCAGCACGTCGATCCGCTTGTCGTCCTGCCAGATGCCGCCCGCCGTGAGCGGCAGCAGCCCGGCCAGGCAGTTCAGCGCCGTGGACTTGCCGCAGCCGGACGGCCCGAGCAGGGCGATGAACTCCCCTGCCCGGATCGTCAGGCTGAGGTCGCTGAGCGCGTCCTGGCCGCCGAACTGCCGTCCGACGCCGTCGAGACGCAGCTGCTCGAACTCCTCCTTGGTGCTCGTCACTTCTGGACCTTCGCTCCGCCGATCTCACGGTCCCACTTGTCGAAGGCGGCCACGACGGCCTTGGCGTCAGGCGGAGTGTTCTTGGGGTTGTCCGCGATCAGTTTGTCGTACTCGGGGCGGCCGAACTTCTTGATGGTGTCCTGGCTCTTCTGCGGCGCCATCGAGATGTCGACGCCCTTGACCGCCGGACCCGGATAGAAGTACCCGTCGTCGTAGGCCTTGGCCTGCTGCTCCTTGGTGAGCATGAACTGCACCAGCTGCAGCACAGCCGCCTGCTGGTCAGCCGATGCTCCCTTCGGGATCACGGCGTAGTGGGCGTCCGTCACCCAGTGGAAGCCCTGCAGGGTGCCGACCTTGGCACCCTCCGGGACGGTCCCCAGAGCCCGCGGGTTGATGTCCCACCCCGTCGTCGTGGCGATGATGTTGGCCGTGCCGTTGGCCAGGTCCTTCATCGTCGGTGTCGTGCCGTTCGCATAGTTGGTGACGTACTTGTTCAGCTCGGTGAGGTAGGCCCAGGTCTTGTCCCAACCCTTGACCGGGTCCTTCGGGTCCGTGTCGCCCAGGATGTAGGGCAGGCCCATGAGGAAGGTGCGGCCGGGCCCGGAGTTCGCCGGGCGTGCGTACTCGACCTTGCCGGGGTTGGCCTTGGCGTAGGCCAGCAGCTCCTCAGCGGTCTTGGGCGGGTTGGGGACCTTGTCCGGCATGTACTCGATGAGCGGCCCGGAGGGGTAGTAGGTCACCGTCACGCCGTCGTTCCCGGCGAGCTTCTGGATGTCGGCGGCCGCGTGCAGATAGTTGTCCATGTTGGACAGCCTGTCCTTGAACTTCGGCAGCAGCGGCTCCCACAGGCCCTGCTCGGACCCGGCGGCGAGCCCGTCGACACCGGTGAGGACCAGGCCGATGTCCACCCGGCCGGCCCCCTGCTGGGCCTTGATCTTGCCCACGAGGTCCGGGGACGGCGCCTTGGAGTAGGTCACCTTGGAGATGACGTCGGGATGCTGCTTGACGAAGTCGTCGATCATCCCCTGGGTGAGCTGGAGGTTACCGGCGACGTCGAGGATGTTCAGGGTCACGGGTTTGCCCGGCTTGTCCGGCACGGACCCGGAGGCGGCACTGGCCCCACCCGCGGCCCCACCCTGGGTGGGGGGCGCGGGCGCGCTGCAGGCACCGAAGACGCCCGAGACGAGCGCGGCTGATGCGAGGACGGCCGTGCGCTTGCTGATCCGCATGTGATCTCCCTTCGTCAACGCCGCGGGGTGCGGCGGCGGCCGGACGGCCGCGTGGCAGTGCTGGGGGTGCTCGAGGTGCTGGAGGTGCCTGAGGTGGTGGTGCTGGACGTGACGCCTGCGGTGGTATGCCGGACGACCAGCTGGGTGGGCAGCTCCCGACGCGCTGGGGTGCGGCAGCCGGGGTCGCCCAGGAGCTGGAGGAGGAGGTCGATGGCGGCGCGGCCGGCCCGGTCCTTGGGGATGGACAAGGTGGTCATGGCCGGCTGGACCATCGCGGCCGTGGGGATGTCGTCGATGCCGACCACGCTGAGCTCGCCCGGGACGCTGACGCCTCGGGCCGCGAGCCCGCTGCAGAGGCCGAGGGCGACGAGGTCGTTGTAGCCGACCACCGCCGTGACCCCGGACAGCAGCGTGGCCTCGACGGCCGACAGGCCGCCGTCGAAGGTGGGGGCGAAGCTGCCGAGCTCGACGAGCTCGACCTGTGCCGGGCCCACTGCCGCGCGCAGGCCGCGCACGCGCTGCCCGTTCGACCAGCTCGACCGCGGACCGGCGACGAACCCGACTCGCCGGTGCCCGAGGCCGCTCAGGTGCTCCACGATCTGGCGCATCCCGTCCGCGCTGTCCACGAGGATGGCCGGGATGCTGCCGGAACGCCGGTTGACCAGGATGACCTGGGCGACGGCGGCGGCCTCGCGCAGCTCCGGTGGGCTCATCCGTGGAGAGCAGAGGATGATGCCGTCGACCTGCTTGGCCAGGGCGCGGACCAGGCCGATCTCGGCAGCGGGGTCCTCGTCGGTGTCGGCGACTAACACGGAGTAGTCCGACTCGTGGGCCTGCTTCTGGATGCCCTTGACCAGGGAGGGGAAGAACGGGTTGGCGAGGTCCGGGAGGATGAGCCCGATGTTGCCGGTGCGTCCGGTGATGAGGCCACGGGCAGCCCGGTTGGGCTGGTAGCCCAGGTGCGCGGCCATCTGCCGGACCCGTTCCCGGGTGACCGGGTCGACCATGTCCGGCAGGGAGAGCGCCCGTGACACGGTCGACGCCGAGACCCCGGCCGCCTTGGCCACGTCACGCACGTTGACCGCCATGGAAATGACGCTCCTTCCCACGAACCTCCGTTGGTCCGTGCTGGACGCATTCTGCAACCCTTTGCAGGACCTGTCAATGGGCTCGATCCGGCGTTGCCAAGGCGGCGTTCGTGTGAAACGCTTTGCACGAACTGAACCCCCGACCGTCACCGCCGGCCGTGCGCCGAGCCCGAAAAGAGCCTGCCCATGCCGACGCCGCTCAGCCTGCACCCGGACCGTGCGCTGCCCACCGACCCGGCCGTCCGCGCGGTGGCCAGGACGATCTACGAGCAGACCCGATCCCTGCCTCTCATCTGCATGCACGGCCACGTCGATGCCGGGGTGCTCGCCGACAACGCCGACCTGGGTGACCCGGCCCAGCTGCTGATCACCCCCGACCACTACGTCACCCGCATGCTCGTGTCGCAGGGGATCCCGGCGGAGCGGCTGGGCGTCCCCCGCCGGGACGGTGCGGCGGTGGAGAGCGACCCCCGGGCCATCTGGCGCCTGTTCTGCGAGAACTGGCACCTCTTCCGGGGAACGCCCTCGCGGTACTGGCTCGAGCACGAGCTCTTCGAGCTGTTCGGTGTGCGGGTCCACCCCTCGGCGGAGTGTGCCGACGCGATCTACGACCAGGTCGACGCCTGGCTCCACGAGCCCGCGCACCGGCCACAGCAGCTCCTCGGGGCGTTCGGGATCGAGCTGATCTCGACCACCGATCCCGCCACGTCCGACCTGCGCCACCACGAGCGGCTGCGGAACCAGGGCCTCGGGCACACCGTGGTCCCGACGTTCCGTCCGGATGCCGTCGTGCACCTGGACCGGCCCACCTGGGCCCAGGACGTCAAGGAGCTGGCCCGGTTGGCGGAGACCGACACCTCCGACTACCAAGGCTTCCTCGAGGCCCTTCGCCGTCGGCGCCTGGCGTTCGTCGACGCCGGGGCCCTGGCCACCGACCACGGCCACCTCACGGCCGACACCGAGCCCCTGAGCAGCCAGGACGCGTCCCGGGTCTACGCCGACGCGCTGTCCGGTGAGGTGGAGCCCGCAGCGGCGCGGGCCTTCGCCGGACACATGCTGCACGTCATGGCCGGCATGTCACGGGACGACGGGCTCGTCATGCAGATCCATCCCGGCGTCCTGCGCGACCACCACGCCGGCACCTCGGACACCTACGGTCACGACACCGGCTTCGACATCCCGGTTGCCGCGGAGTACACCCGTGCGCTGCGCCCGCTCCTCGACGCGTTCGGACACGAGCCGACCTTCCGGCTCATCCTCTTCACGGTCGACGAGAGCACCTACAGCCGCGAGCTGGCCCCGCTGGCCGGCGCCTATCCCTCGGTCCGGCTCGGCGCTCCGTGGTGGTTCCTCGACAGCCCCGACGGAATGCGGCGCTTCCGGGAGCTCGCGACCGAGACGGCCGGCTTCTACAACACGTCCGGCTTCGTCGACGACACGAGGGCCTTCGCCTCCATTCCCGCACGGCACGACCTGTCCCGACGCATCGACGCGGGCTACCTCGCGCGACTGGTCGCCGAGCACCGGATGCTGGAGGACGAGGCTGTCGAGACGGCCGTCGACCTGGCCTACACGTTGCCGAGGACCGCCTACGCACGACCCGGGAGCGCCTGCGCACCACCCGCCGCCTCCGCCTGAGGGGCGGAGGGGGCAGGGCCGCCGCCATCGGCGCGGCGGCCGAGCGCCCGGCATACGGCTCGGTCTGCTCACAATTCGGTGTCCGTCGGGTCAAACCCTGTCTGTGGCGCAAGGCGCCCGATAGGTTGCCCCCATGAGCCAAGCACCTCACGACGGGTCGAGCAGCGCGCCGGAGCTCGACAAGGGTCAGCCGATGGTCGAGATCGCCGGTGTCAACAAGCACTTCGGCGACCTGCACGTCCTGCAGGACATCACCCTCACGGTCGGCAAGGGTGAGGTCGTCGTCGTCCTCGGGCCCTCCGGCTCGGGCAAGTCGACGCTGTGCCGCACGATCAACCGGCTCGAGACCTTCGAGACGGGGTCGATCGCCATCGACGGCCAGCCGCTGCCCGAGGAGGGCAAGCTGCTCGCCCAGCTGCGCGCCGACGTCGGGATGGTCTTCCAGAGCTTCAACCTCTTCGCCCACAAGACGATCCTCGAGAACGTCACGCTCGGCCCGACGAAGGTCCGCGGGCACAAGAAGGCCGACGCCGACAAGCGGGCGACCGAGCTGCTCGAGCGGGTCGGCGTGGCCCACCAGTCCGAGAAGTACCCCGCACAGCTCTCCGGCGGCCAGCAGCAGCGCGTCGCCATCGCCCGCTCGCTCGCGATGGACCCCAAGGTCATGCTCTTCGACGAGCCCACGTCAGCACTGGACCCCGAGATGATCAACGAGGTCCTCGACGTCATGGTCGAGCTCGCGAAGTCGGGCATGACGATGATCGTCGTGACGCACGAGATGGGCTTCGCCCGCAAGGCCGCCGACCGCGTCGTCTTCATGGCGGACGGCCAGATCGTCGAGGCGGCCACTCCCGAGGTGTTCTTCAACAACCCGACCTCAGAGCGCGCCAAGGAGTTCCTCGGCAAGATCCTCACCCACTGACCACCCAGCGCCACGAGGGCAGCCGGACGGATGCCCTCGCACAACCAGGAGGAACACTCATGAAGTTTGGTCGTATCAAGGCGGTCGCCATCGCGGCGGTCGCGGCCACCGGCCTCGCCGCCTGTGGCAGTGGCAGCTCCGGCGGCTCCAGCGGCGGCGGCGGGGCCGCCTCCGGGGCCCCGGGCGGTGGCGCTGGCGGCGGCGAGACCGTCAAGGTCGGCATCAAGTTCGACCAGCCCGGACTGGGCCTCAAGCAGGGCTCCGACTACGTCGGCATGGACGTCGACGTCGCGAACTACATCGCGAAGGAGCTGGGCTTCACCCCGCAGTTCGTCGAGGCCGTCTCCTCCCAGCGCGAGACCTTGATCTCGTCCGGCCAGGTCAAGTACATCGTCGGCACCTACTCGATCACCGACGCCCGCAAGGAGAAGGTCTCCTTCGCCGGGCCGTACTTCATCGCCGGCCAGGACCTCCTCGTCCGCTCCGACGACTCGTCGATCACCGGCCCGGATGCGCTGACCGGCAAGAAGCTGTGCTCGGTCAAGGGCTCGACGTCCGCGGCGAACCTCCAGAAGAAGTACCCCGGGATCAACCTCCAGGAGTACAACACCTACACGCTGTGCGTCGACGCGCTCAAGGCGAAGAGTGTGGACGCCCTGACGACGGACGACACGATCCTCGCGGGCTACGCCGCGCAGGAGGCCAACAAGGGAAAGCTCAAGGTCGTCGGCAAGACCTTCTCCACCGAGAACTACGGGGTCGGCCTGAAAAAGGGCGACACCGCCTTCTGCACGAAGGTCAGCGACGCGCTGAAGAAGTACATCAGCTCAGGCGAGTGGCAGAAGTCGGTGGACAAGTTCCTCGGTCCCGCGGGCTTCAAGCCGGGCCCGGGCAACCCGCCCACGCCGGCGGCCTGCACCTGACCGAACCGGCGACCGGTATGCCGGGTGCTCAGCTGAGCACCCGGCATACCGCCCGCCCTGGCTGAGCCCAGCCCGACCGACCACTCGAGGAGCAACTATGGGCGAGCTGTTCGCCGAGTTCAACATCTTCGCGGCCTTCGGGCTCACGATCCTGCTGACGTTCTTCGCCGCGATCGGGTCGCTCCTCCTCGGGACGGTCATCGCCATCATGCGGGTCTCCCCCGTGGCGCTGTTCCAGAAGGCCGGCGCGTTCTACGTCAACACGGTCCGCAACACCCCGCTGACCCTGATCATCATCGCGTCGAACATCGTCATGGCCGTCAACCTCGGGCTCACCTTCAGCGAGGACTTCGCCCGCAACAACATCATCTGGTCGATCATCGGCCTGTCGGTCTACCACGCGGCGTTCGTGTGCGAGGCCCTGCGCAGCGGCGTCAACACGGTGCCCCAGGGACAGGCCGAGGCGGCCCGCTCGATCGGGTTGACCTTCGGGCAGAGCCTGCAGGAGATCCTGCTGCCGCAGGCGTTCCGCGGGGCGATCACCCCGCTGGGCAACACCCTCATCGCCCTGACGAAGAACACGACGGTTGCCACCGCCATCGGCGTCGCCGAGGTGAGCGGCCTGATGAAGGAGATGCAGGATGCCCGGGCCGACCTCATCGTCCCGATCTTCCTTGTCGTCGCGGTCGGCTTCGTCATCCTCACGCTGCCGATGGGCCTGGCGACGTCCTACCTGTCCAGCCGACTGTCGGTGAAGCGATGAGCACCACGGTCCTCTTCGACGCCCCGGGTCCCCGGGCTCGGGCACGCCACCGGATCACCGCCGTCGTCGGTGGCGTCGTCCTTCTCGCCGTCCTCGTCTTCGCTCTGACCAAGCTGGGCCAGAAGGGCAACCTCACCGCCGAGAAGTGGTCGCCGTTCCTGACCGGCTCGATATGGGCGGACTACCTCATTCCCGGCCTGCTCAACACGCTCAAGGCCGCCATCATCTCGATCGTCCTGGCGGGGGTGTTCGGACTCGTCTTCGGCATCGGCCGGATGGCGCGCCTGGCGCCGATCCGGTGGTTCTGCACGGTGGTCGTGGAGTTCTTCCGGTCCGTTCCCGTGCTCGTCATGATGATCGGCGCGTTCAGCTTCTACTCCTTCAACAACGTGTTCCAGAGCGAGATCAACCCGCTGGCTGCGGTGATCACCGGTCTGACGCTCTACAACGGCTCCGTCGTCGCGGAGCTGCTGCGATCCGGCGTCGGGAGCCTGCCCAGGGGGCAGTCCGAGGCAGGCCTGTCCATCGGCCTCACGGCCGGGCAGACCATGCGATCGATCCAGCTGCCCCAGGCGGTCACGGCGATGCTCCCGGCGCTCGTCGGTCAGCTCGTCGTGGTCCTCAAGGACACCGCCCTCGGCCAGATCATCACCTATCCAGAGCTGCTCAACAGATACCAGCAGATCGGCTCCAACTGGTCGAACATCGTCCCGGCGATGATCGTCATCGCTGCGATCTTCATCGCCATCAACTACAGCCTCACGGTCATCGCCGGCCGGGTCGAGCGGCGGCTACGGTCCAGGGGACGCCCGACGATCAAGGGCGGCGGCGGGCCGGCCGGGGTCCTGCCAGGCGCCCCCCTGGTGCCGGCCGGGGCCGGACCGGACGGCGCCTGAGCCACCGCCTCCAGCCCCCAGGCCGCCGGAAATCCGCAGGGCTGCAGCCGGTCCAATCCGGCACCCCGTCGGCAACGAACTCCTGGCAGTGTGCCGCCGCTGCCGTCCGCGGCGGCACACGCTCGGTTGCGGGACGCGCTCCCCCGGTTGGACTCGAACCAACAACCTGCCGATTAACAGTCGGCTGCTCTGCCAATTGAGCTACAGGGGAATGCTGCGCGGGAAACAGTAGCAAAGGAACGGGCCCCGGGTGAAAACGGGATCGGCCCTCAGCAGCGTGAAATCGACCACCGCCCGGAGCCCGGCCGCGGGAGCGGTCAGGACGGCATACCGACCTGTTCGCGCAGCCAGCCGAGGGCCCGGGCCGAGGCCTGGCGGACCTCCTCGTCCTCGCGGACCCCGCGCCCGAGGATGACCTGCTCGACCAGCTCACGCGTCGCGAGGTCCTGGCGGATCACCGCCCTCCCGGTGCGCCGGCCCGAGAGCTGCAGCTCCTCCGTGAGCACGACGCTCGCCTGGACCCGCTCGCGCAGTGTCTGCAGGAAGAGCCGCTCGTCACCGAGACGCCACTGGCCCGGTGGGCCGCGGTCCACCCAGGTGACCGTGAGCAGGTCGCTCTCCCGGTTCCAGGAGCCGTGGTCGACCTCGTGCCAGGGCCGCTTCCAGACGAGGGACCCGCCTGACGTGACCAGGACCAGTGAGTGGTTGGTCGTGACGACCCACGTCGTGCCGTCGCGGTCGGCGGCGCCGTTGAGCACCGTCTCGGCGCGCCCCAGCGGGATCGCGTCGGCGACCGTCCGGGGGACGGGGTCCGGGCGCCGGAGCCCCTTCCAGGGCAGTCGCATCAGCCCTCCTCGCGGGCCCGCATGGCCGCCAGCTCACGCTGCAGCTCCTGCAGCCGGACGCTGAGCTCCCGCTGGCGGACCGGGTCTGGCGTGCCCGCAGTGTCCAGCCGCCGCAGCTGGCTCAGCGCGTCGGCGATCCGCCGGGTCAGCGCCAGCTCGAGCAGCCGCACCGACAACGAGGCGACATAGCGGCGGCTCGGTTGCCCTGTGGTCTTCTCCATCACGACCGGCAACGCTCCGACGACGAGCTCCGAGATCAGGGAGTGCACGGCGCTCGGAGCCGCCCGGACGACGGCATCGGTCCACGCGGCGGTGCTCAGCCCCGGCTGGATGCCACCGGCGCCAAGAATGCCGTCGAAGACCGCCCGGTGGGCCGGGGCGCTGAAGTCGGAGGCGTCCAGGGCCTCGAGGTCCGCGGCGTCGACGAGGGACGGGAACTGCAGCACCACCTGGAGCAGCTGGCGCTCGAGGAGGACGACCGGGTCGCGCAGGTCGGGTCGGGGCAGGATGCCGGCCAGCTCAGCGGCGGTCGGCTCGAGGGCCGACTCGGACGGCTCGGGGTGCGCCGTCGGGTCCGACCTCGGGTCTCCCCTCCGGTCCCCGTGGGCTGGCTTGGCGCCAGTCTTCCCGGCCTGCCTCACCGCACCGATGACCTGCTCCACCTCGACCCCGAGCCAGCCGGCGAGCATCCTCGTGTACTCAGGTCGCAGCGACTGGTCCCGGATCGTCGCGACGATGGGCGCGGCGGCGCGCATCGCCTGGATGCGTCCCTCACCGGTGTCGAGGTCGAAGCGCCCGATCGTCGTGCGCACCGCGAACTCGAACATCGGCACGGCGTCCTCGACGAGGGCCCGCACCGCGAGGTCCCCCGCCGCCTGGCGCAGCTCGCACGGGTCCTTGCCGGACTGCTCGACCGCGACGAAGGACTGCGACGCCCAGCGCTGGTCCTCGCCGAAGGCCCGCATGGCGGCCTTCTGTCCGGCGGCGTCTCCGTCGAAGGTGAAGACGACCTTCGCCGGGGCGAGGTCGGCCTCGTCCCGCATGATCCGGCGCAGCATCTTGATGTGGTCGACGCCGAACGACGTGCCGCAGGTCGCCACCGCGCCCTCGACGCCGGCGAGCTGGCAGGCCATGACGTCGGTGTAGCCCTCGACGACCACTGCGGTCCGGTCGCGGGCGATCGCCTTCTTGGCCGCGTCGAGCCCGTAGAGCACGGTCGACTTCTTGTAGATCACCGTCTCGGAGGTGTTGAGGTACTTCGCCTCGATCCGGTCGTCGTCGAAGAGCCGACGTGCCCCGAACCCGACGCAGTCGCCGGTGATGTCGCGGATCGGCCAGACGAGCCGGCCACGGAAGCGGTCGTAGAGCCCGCGGCTCCCCCGCCCGGCAAGCCCGCCGGCGACGATCTCGTCGTCGGTGAAGCCCTTGGCGCGCAGGTGTCGGGTGAGCTCCTCGCCGCCCCGAGGGGCGAACCCCACCGCGAAAAGCTTCGCCGCGTTGCCGTCGAACCCTCGCCGACGCATGAAGTCGCGCCCTGCCCGGGCCGCGACGTTGCCCGGGTCGAGCAGCTGCCCGGCGTAGAACTCCTGGGCCACCCGGTGCGCCTCGACGAGACGCGAACGTCTGCCGAGCCCTTCCTCGCGCGGGCGCCCGCCGCCCTCCTCGTACCGCAGCTCCATCCCGAGCTTCTGGGCGAGCCGCTCGACACCCTCGGCGAAGGTCAGGTGCTCGACCTTCTGGACGAAGGAGATGACGTCGCCGCCCTCGCCGCAGCCGTAGCAGTGGTAGTAGCCGTTGGTGGGGTTGATGTTGAAGGACGGGCTCTTCTCGTCGTGGAACGGGCACAGCCCCACGAGGCTGCTGCCGGACCGGCGCAGCGTGACGTGCTCGCGCACGACGTCCTGCAGGGACGACCGCTCCTTGACGGCCGTCACGTCCTCGGCCCTGATCCGACCCGCCACGCGCTCCTCCTCGCTCAGGACGGAAGTCTAGGTCGTCCCGTCGACACCCCGGCCCGGCCGAGGTCGATCCCAGGCCAGGCTGAGGGTGGTGGCCCGGCCGTCTGTCAGGGAGGCCACCTGGTCGACGATGACCCGCAGCCGCTCGCCGTCGCTGCCCGCACCGGCGAAGTCGGCCCGCAGGTCGGGATCGAGCCGGGTCGGGTCCGCCAGGTAGCACTCGACGAGATGGGCGACGACGTCACGCTGCCCGTCCATGACCGGAACCCTCTCGTGGGCGAACATCACGAAGTGCGCGGCCACGGCCTTGAGGACGGAGCACTCCGCGCGGACCTCGTCGGGCACGACGAGACCCGCGTCGTATCTGGCCAACGGGCCGTTCCCGTGCCGGGCCCGCGTGGCCTGCTCGACGACGAGGGTGAAGCGCCCGATGAGCCGGCTGGTCATGTCCTTCAGTGCCGCCAGGTCCGCCCGCGTCCCTCCGTATGCCGTGGGAATGGTCCCCGTCTCCAGGAGCCGGTCGAGTGCGGTCCCGAGCTCGGCCGTGGACAGGTCGGGCGCGTAGCTCGCGTGGGCGACGTCGTGGACCGCGGTCATGTCGGCGGCGCTGTGCAGGGCCCTCGGGTCGATGCGGCCCGAGGCGATGGCGTCCTCGACGTCGTGGACGGAGTAGGCCACGTCGTCGGACCAGTCCATGACCTCCGCCTCGAGGCAACGCTGCCCGGCCGCCGCGCCCTCCCGGAACCACTCGAAGACCGGCAAGTCCGCGGCATACACGCCGAACTTCCAGGGGGCTGCAGGCGGTTCGCCACGCGGCCAGGGGTACTTCGTGGAGGCGTCCAGGCTCGCGCGGGTGAGGTTCAGCCCCGCGGGCCGCCCGTCGGGGTGGAACCGCTTGGCGTCGAGGCGGGTGAGGATCCGCAGCGTCTGCGCGTTGCCCTCGAAGCCGCCGATGCCCCTGGCGATGGCATCGAGTGCCACCTCGCCGTTGTGGCCGAACGGTGGGTGTCCCAGGTCGTGGGCCAGGCAGGCGGTGTCCACGACGTCCGCATCGCAGCCGAGGGCGGCGCCGAACTCACGCCCGATCTGGGCGACCTCGAGCGAGTGGGTCAGCCGGTTGCGGACGAAGTCGTCGCTGCCCGGCTGGACGACCTGCGTCTTGGCGGACAACCGGCGCAGCGAGGCCGAGTGGATGAGGCGCGCCCGGTCGCGGGCGAAGTCGTCGCGGTCCGCCCGCTTGTGGGCCGGGTCCTCCTGGACCCAGCGCTCGCGGTCGCGCTCCGCATAGGTGCCCACGACATGGACTGTATGCCGTCCCCCTCAGCGGGCGGCGCGGCGGCGGTCGAGGTGACCGACGACGCCGGGCACCCAGCCGCGCTCCGCGTTGAGCCACCGGGTGGCGACGAGGTTGGCCGGCACCACGACGAACTCGTCGCGTCCACCGGCCACGGCGAGGTCCGTGCCGAACGCGTCGGTGACGACGGCCCAGTCCGACGTCTGGGCCTACGGCCGGGACCGGACGTAGAGGTCCGCGCCGTCAGGACGGGCCGGTGACGACGGAGACCGTGGTGTTGCCGTCGCACTGGTCGAGGGCGCGGATCGCCCAGCGGCCCCTGAACCCGTTCCCGCTGAAGTTCGACTCGGCGTCGTCCTTCTCGACCTCGCCCTGCGACAAGGTCCAGCCGTTGGTGGAGAAGGTCTTCTGCAGGTCGGCCAACGTCGCGGCGAAGTCCTTGGGCGAGACGCCGGTCACGATGATCCGCCCCTCGGTCCGTGTCTCGACCTTCGTCACGACGTAGCCTGCGGGTAGGGCGCCCTGGCTGGGGTATGCCGACGGCAGGCTGACCGGCGTCGCGTCCTTCGTGCAGGTGCCCTGAGTGCTCGCGACCGCGGGTCGCGTGCTCGCGTCGGCGGGCTGCTGCTGGTCAGCCTCCTGCCCGCAGGTGCCCAGCGCGAGGAGGGACGCGCCTGACGCCGCAACGAGGCCGCGGCGCCAGGGCATCTGAGCCGGTCGACTCACTGCGTGAGCGAGCGCCGGTTGTTGCTCTCACTCGTCTCGCGCAGGGTGTTGGCCGGGTCGGCGACGACCGTGTAGGTGTGCGGTCCCTTGCTGACCTTGAGGCCGGGGAAGGTGACGGTGCGGGTGGCCCCGGCCGCGAGGTCGCTCGCGGAGGACGTCGCGCTGACGGTCCCGTCGACGAGCAGCTGGAGCGTGGCTCCCTTTGCCGGCGCACCGCCGATATTGGCCATGGTGGCCGTCACGGTGTTGGAACCCATCACCTTCGCCACGCTCAGTGCGGTCGGTGACAGGTCGGGCAGGGCGTCGAACGCGGCATACAGGGTGTTGCCACCCTGCTGGCGGGCGATCGTCGCGTAGGCGTCGAAGTTCTGGGCGCCACCGGTGGCGCAGGCCCCGGTGCAGCCGTCCGCGTAGCCGACGAGCACCCTGCCGGTCCGGTCGACCGTGGCGTCCATGAAGTCGAGCAGGTTGCGGTCGTTGCCACAGGTCGTGCCGCCGGTGCAGATCGAGCCGCGCTGCACCGGGTCGCTCGGGGTCGTGTCCACGGTGACCCAGGACCTGCCGCCGTCATAGGTCGTGGCGACGTAGAGGTGCCAGACGCCGGTGAACGTTGCCGCGTCCTGGTAGTTGCCCGCGGTCGTGGTGCCGATAAAGCTGAACGACGCGCGGTCGTCGTCACCGGCGACGACCGACGGGAAGACGGTGTTGTGGATGCCGAGGGGCAGACCGACGTTCTGGTCGTCCGTCCACGTCCTGCCCTTGTCGTGGCTGACCGAGGTGCGCGGCGTGCCGTCGGCGGCCTGGTAGCCCATGTAGACGGTGCCGTTCGCGCCGATCCCGATGCTCGGGTCCGAGTCACCGGCCGTGCTCGCCGGGTTCTTCCGGACGCTCCAGCTCAGGCCGCCGTCCTCGGAGACTGCGACGGCCTGGTTGCCACCGCAGCCCTTGTTGGGGACGTAGACGGTGCCGTCGGGAGCGACCTTGACGTGCCCGTGCAGGCCGCCGCACTCGAGCAGCGAGTACATCGGCACGGCGGGGCCGAAGGTGACCCCTCCGTCGTGGCTGGCGGCGCAGCTGGCGTCCGCGATGTCCTGGCTGCAGTAGTAGACGGCGTTGGGGTAGGTCGACGTTGGCAGCGGGCCCACGGCTCCGGCCGGGTAGGGGCCACCGCCCACAGTCTGGTGGTCGACGCCGGAGTTGATGCCGCCGCCCTGGCTCGGGGACCACGTCTTGCCATCGTCGTCGGAGTAGCACATCAGCGACGTCTTGCCGGCGAGCTGGCTCTCGAAGACCCGGCCGGTCTTCGGGTCGGTGAAGCCGATGGGGTCCAGAGACGTGGTGCTACCGGTGGCGCACCCGTTGGCGGCCTTGGCGGACACGTCGCTCCAGGTGACCCTGGACGGGCTCACCGAGTCGTCCCACGTGGCCTTGTAGGTGTCGTAGAGAGCCTGGTAGAACGCGGCGTTGGTCTTGTGGTTGGAGCCGATCGACGGCTCGCCGGCGTCGTGCGCCCGCCGGAACGTCTCGGGAGCGCCTTACTGCGAGTAGGTCGGCGGCGTCGCCGTCGACGGGGCCGGGTTGGCGGGAATGTCGGTCAGCGTCGCCGTGCCTGTGATCGACTGGCCGAGGGGAGCGAAGGGGACGACCCGGACGGTGTAGTCACCGCTCGTGGGCGCGACGACGACGACCTCGGGGTCGGACGAGCTGGCCGCCGAGGCCACCTCGTTGCCGGCGCTGTCGAGCAGGTAGACGTCGAAGTCCGCCGCCGCCACCGGCCACGCCACCTTGACCGTCAGCTGGTGGGTGTCGCCGTAGCCGGCGGGTGTGCTCACGTGCAGCGCGAAGTCGTCACACAGTCCCGGGGCGCAGGTCACGGTGCCGGACGTGCCGGTGACGTTCGGTGCGGCGAACGGGCCGGCGGTCCACGAGGCGGTCCTGGAGGTGGCGCTCACACTCCCTCCGGTCGGACTCGCCGCATGGGCGCTGAGCGCCCCCGCGACACCGGTCACGCTGAGCAGGCCTACCGCAACCGCGGCAACACGACGTCGAGACATCCATCTGGACATACACATACACACACTCCTCGGGGAATCAGCTCGACAGGGGTGGTCGGGCCGGCAGCGGGGCACTCACGTCCTTGTGGGCACACTGTGAGAACGACGATCTACCGGCGACGTTACGCCCGGAGCACGAGGTTCGCATCTCGAGAAGTCTTATCCGCAGAAGTCCTCAACCCGAGCACGCGGCCCCCGATGGCGCGGCCGCCGCCCGCTCGAGCCACCCCGGCACCCGGCCGTAGCGCTGGCTGGGGATCAACCGTCCTGCCGCGCCGTCCGCAATGAGCTGAGCCATCCGCCGGTCGTTCGTAGCCTCCTGCTTCCCCGACGTGACCCAGCTGACGCAGACCTGTCGGTAGCTCGGGATCGCGGCCTCCCAGAAGGCCGAGGCTGCCGGATCGGCAGCCAGCAGTACGGCATACGCGGGCGGAAGGGCGAGCACACCGCCCTGCTCGTAGGCATAGATCCCCTGCCGGTCGGGCCTTCGGCGCGCGTGGGCAGCCAGACCCATCGGGCGCATCCTGCCGGCGGCGCTCAGCTGTTCGACGAGCTCGAGGTTGACCCTGCTCCACGTGCTCGTGGCCTTGCGCGGCGTCCAGCGCTGCCGGGTCGAGTCGTCGTCGACGCGCTGCGCCACCGAGTCGATCCACCCGTAGCACAGCGCCTCCGGGACGGCTTGTTCCCAGGTGAGCCCCCGGCCGGCGACGTGCTTCTTCTTCAGCCCCATCCAGAGCTCGGTGGCCGTCTCGTGGTGCTCCTCGAGCCAGTCGCGGAAGTCCTGCGGGGCGTCGAAGAACAGTGCGGACCGTTCGGATGTCCCGCCCCGACGAGCCGCCACCTCAGCCTCCGGAGACCGACAGCTCGGCCTCGGCGACCGTCGCGGCGTGCGCGGCTCCGAGCTCGCGCGAGGCGAGCCAGCCCTCGGGAAGGATCACCCGCCGGGACGTCCCGGCCCGGCCGCGTTGGCCCTCGGCAGCCTCGCCGGGCCAGGGCGCCTGCGGGTCGAGCTGCGCGAGCAGCCGCTCGAGCGCCGCCATCGAGTCGACGAGCGCCAGGGAGTGCCGCAGGGCCGAGCCGGCGGGGAAGCCCTTGAGATACCACGCGATGTGCTTGCGGATGTCACGGCAGGCGGGCAGCTCGCTGCCGTGGAAGTCGACGAGGTATGCCGTGTGCCGGCGAAGCGTGTCGGCCACCTCCGCGAGGGTCGGCTGCACCCGCACCGGGGACCCGGCGAACGCGGCGGCGAGGTCGGTGAACAGCCACGGCCGGCCGAGGCAGCCGCGCCCGACGACGACGCCGTCGCAACCGGTCTCGGCCACCATCCGCAGGGCGTCCTCGGCCGACCAGATGTCACCGTTGCCGAGGACCGGCACCGTGGTGACCGTCTCCTTCAGCAGCTTGATCGCGGCCCAGTCGGCGTTGCCGGAGTAGGCCTGGGAGGCGGTCCGGGCGTGCAGGGCGACAGCCTGCACGCCCTCCTGCTCAGCGGCGAGCCCGGCTTCGAGGTAGGTCAGGTGCAGGTCGTCGATGCCCTTGCGCATCTTCACGGTCACCGGGACGTCGAAGCGGCCTGCCTCCTCGACGACGGCGCCGACGATGGACCGGAAGAGGTCGCGCTTCCACGGAAGGGCAGCGCCGCCGCCCTTGCGAGTGACCTTGGGCACGGGGCAGCCGAAGTTCAGGTCGATGTGGTCGGCCCGGTCCTCGGTCACGAGCATCCGCGCGCCGGCCCGGGCCGTGGCCGGTTCGACGCTGTAGAGCTGGATCGACCTGGGGTACTCCTCAGGGTCGTGCTGGATGAGCCGCATCGTCTCGGGCGTGCGCTCGACGAGGGCCCGCGAGGTGATCATCTCGCTGACGTAGAGCGAGGTCGCGCCGGATGCCGCGCCGTGGGCCCAGGCGTTCTGCCCGTACTCGCGGCACAGGCGCCGGAAGGCCCGGTTGGTGATCCCGGCCATCGGCGCGAGCACGACGGGCGAATCGATGACGTGCCGCCCGATCCGCAGCGGTGACAGCACCGGCGTTGCCGGCCGAGCAGACCGCTCAGCGCCGTGCCGGCCGGGCGCGTTCGGGCTCCCGGGCCCGTTTCGGCTCGGGGACGCGTTTGGGCTCACGGACGCATGGGGGCGCAGCGCTGTGCAGATCCCGTCGGTGACGGCAGTCATGGCGCGACCATCCTCCCATCTCAGGGCTCCGCGACCGAATGCGCGAACGAGCGCAGGAGCGCGGCGAGCCGGGCGGGCTGGTCGAACCCCACGAGGTGCCCGGCGCCCGGGACGAGCTGCACCCTGCCCCGCACGGCGGCTTGGGCGAAGCGCCGGGCCTGGACGACCAGCTGGTCGTACTGGCCGCCGGTGACCAGGACGGGACAGGCGACGTGGCGCAGCATCGCCGGGCGGCAGCGGGTCATCACCTCCCGCCACGCGGCAGGCGTCGGGTCGAAGAAGTAGCCACCGGCGATCACCGGGTCGATCAGGTCGCGGGCGTAGAGCCGGTGCAGCACCCGGTCGTTCACCCGGGTCATCCGCTCGGTGCCCGCCCGTTCGGTCAAGGACCCGACCGCGCGGTAGGCCGCCGCGCC
>JAABUV010002133.1_pt1 | contig 27568 bp, 24 predicted proteins | sample 5559971 | NCBI WGS metagenome assembly JAABUV01 (sample SAMN10711881, study PRJNA513362) | rock metagenome | isolation source: Antarctica rocks | place: Antarctica: Victoria Land, Knobhead nord | collected 2015-12-19
AGCCAGCACCACCCGGACACCCCGACCACAGATCGGGCCATCACCCCTGCCCGCAACAAAATTTACGTCGATCGAGATCAACCACGCGATTTCAAGATCAACTAGACCCAGCGCGGTGGATCAAGGTTCAGCCTTCGGGTGCTCCGGCGCATCCGGCGCATCCCGGTACGGCCAAAGGGGTCAGAACTGGGCCGAGTGCCGCTTTAACACCCTTGCCCCGGCAACGCACAGGCCGACGCCCAGAACAATGATCAGCGCGCCGATGAAAACTATGACGCTAACGTTGATGCCGCTGCCGGTGTATGGCACCGCGGCGTCGACGACACCGCCGCCAGAGATTGCGGGTGGCCGCCGAAGAACCTGAGTTGTTGGCAGCCACGGCCGCCGGCACGTAATCCCGCGCTGATGCGACGCCCGCGAGCAGGAATAGGGGGGCGCCGACGAACGCAACGACCGAGAGCAACTTGCGAATCATGAGGTCTCCCCGCTAATGAACGGCTAGCTCTCAATGTAAGTGCACTGGGTCAGACGCAGTTGCGAACAGCCGTCGGAGTGCCGACAGCATCCTGATAGTTCACCCTTTTCGGGTGTCTCCGCACCGTTTGGAGCCCGGATCGAACGTCAGCTCCTACATTGAGTGACGACGTGAACCGACCGTCGCAGTTCGAGCCACAGCGGACCCAGCGGTCAGCAGGCCGCCACCGGTTGGACCGCCGTCTTCCAAACGGAAATCCCCGGCGTAAGTCGCAACTGCGGGGTGGAGGGCTGCTGCCCGGTCGTCGCGTTGCCACGGTCAAATCGGCCGTCACTACGGCGTGCACTCCCGGTTTGAGATCTACGGTGATCATTCCTACTTTCCGACCGCCTTCGATAGCCCAAATTACGGGCACCTGGTGTCCATTGACCTGGAGAGCCGTCAGGTCACCGGTCAGCGGAGCGAACACCAGCACATTCGTCCGTAACACGTAGTGGCCACCGTGCGCGAAACCGAGGACGTAGGCCGGAGGGCCCGAGGTCGGCGCTGAATAGTCGAGAGCTACGGTCAGCTTGAGTGCTCGCCTGCCGCCCGAACCGCAGGACCCCGAAGTCAGGGCAGCGGAACCGCTGGCGTAATAGCCCAACTTTCCCCCCGTTCCGTCATTGCGATAAACCCCCACGGTCGGTTCGGTTCCGTCGGCGGCAGGCAGAAGCCCCCGCCAGTTCCGACCTGGTCAAATCCTGCTGTTCTGCGCCACGGGCGCTCCACAGCAGAATCCGATGCTCGGCCACGCCCCTCTTCAGTCCTGGCAGCAAGGAGGCTGCATCGGTTGGGGCGCTCATCACCGCATGGAACGCGCGCGTGGTGGCCGCAGCCAGGAACAAGTCCCTGGCCGGCGCCTCCGCAGGGCGGGAATACCTGGCGTAAGCCTCTGAGAGCAGGATCTTCGTGATAGTGGCGGACGTGAGGATCACCCCGCCGCCTACGGGAATCGGTTTCGCGCCCACCAGCAGATAGGAGAGAGCTACCGGATCGAGCGCCAGCACCCCGTCCAGGTGCACGTGGCGGCGGCTCGTGTACATCGTGCTGATGAGCTGAGCTTCCAATGGAAAATTGAGAGCAAGGTTCACGTCGGCCGGGTAGCGGCCCGGCAGTATTCCGTACAGATTCTTCGGTAGTTCCGCCGGCGTAGGGATAGCTGGTTCGAACGTCCCGAGATCGCGAGATCCAGAACCCTGGTCGACGATGGTGATCTTTCCGTTGACGACGTCGAGCACCGCGAACGACCCCAAAATGCCACCGATAGCGCGCGGCTCGGCCAAATTATGGAACACGACGAGATATTTCCGAGCGCCGTCGGCTCCGAGCATGGCGAGAGCGAGCCTGCCGATCACCGCGGCGTTTGCGGTGGTGTTCTGCAGCGTTCTCAGCTTGCTCTGTAGCGAGGTCACCCCCCGGCCACCGCATCGACCAAAGCGCCTCGATCGATCGCAGCCATTCGAGCGGTGGCTGCGCCTACCTCTCGGTCTGCCGCCTGCAGACGGTCGGACGCTGCCGAGATCGGAGCCAGGGCGATCACGCCGTTCTTCGGTGCCAGCGCCGCAGGCCGCACCGTCCTGGCGACGTCCAGCAGGGAGGGGGCTGCACCGGTGGCCAGGCCCTTCACGGTATCGGCGATCTTGGAGACCGCGTCGAGGGTCGGGCCGATCCAGGGCAGATGCGCAGCCAGCCGGAAAACCGGATCCGAGGTGGCGTCGACGGCCCCATCGGCTTCGGCTTGCAGCGAGACGACAGTCTTGTTCGCCGCCGAGACATCGATGTCGTCGATGTTCCTGACCTGCAACTGGAGTGCGCTGACCTGTTCGGCTGCGGCGTCGAGGTGGCGATAGGCCTGGTACGTCCGCCATCCCACCCAGAGCGCCGAGAGCAACACCAGGAGACCGACCAAGAGTAGGCAGCGGCCTATTCAGCGGCGAGCAGATTGGCAAGTCCCGGATCAACAGAAGAAACGGTGGTCGGACTCTGGGAGGTCAATGACTCTTCGGTCATCACGGAGAGCTCGGAGTCGGCCGGCGGTGCTTGGCGGCCACGACGATTGCCAGGGCGGGGGAGAGCGTGTCCTGCACCGCAAAGCCTTCGCGGAGGAGCTCAGGGTTCCAGGCCAACAGCGCGAATGGCTGCGCATCGGCGACGAGGCTGGCAAGACGAGCCGCTGTGCCACAGGGACAGTGGATTTTCCGACCACCAGGATACCCGGGGCGAGACGCGGCGACAGCGCAGCACCCGCAGCATTCACGTATGTCATGTCCGCAGCGTTCTCGCCAAGTTTTTGAGGTGGGCCGACACAAATGAAGTGGACAATTTTACCGCGCGGGGCCGCGGAGTCCGTCGTGAACGTGAGTCGGTCGGAGGCGGTCGCATCTTTGATCACCTCTTCCAAGCCGGGTTCGTGGAACGGCGGTGTGCCGCACCGCAACAGTTCGATTTTTGCAGGGTCAACATCGATGCCGACCACCTCATGCCCGGACTGCGTCATGAAGCCGGGCTGGACGAGCCCAGGTAACCGCATCTGACTACGGTCATCTTCGTCATGTTCTGCCCTCGCCACATTGACCAGACGGCGGCGGATCGGATGCCACGGCGTCAAGCATCTGGTGCGAAGGCCACCAGTGTCGCGCTGGCTGTCGCGGTGCCGTCGCTAAGAAGAACACCGCGCGTGTGGCTCGGCAAGGGGAAATACGCGCCTGTCGTCGCAGACTGACACCGAGCGGAGTGGTTCCTGACTGTAGCGTGACCTTTGCAGAGCCAGTGCAGCCACCTGCCGGCCCATAGCATTCTGGAGTTGCCGAAGGCCTGGCAGGACTTCTAGCGCTGACCGTGGTGAAGCCGGTGGCACGGCGGGCATTGCTCTTCACGCGTTCGGACGACGCAGAGTTAACGCACCGAAGGCGAACGGCCACCGACGATGACCCTTGGTTCATCAGTGCTCCCTTCCGGCTTAACGCAACTAAAATTTGTGACTTCAAGTTCCCTTCGTAGACACGAAGTGTTACCTTTGAGCTACTCCGAATGGAGGCTGCGTGTCATCGGGTGAGCTGTCGGGGATCACCGAGGTACGAGTGCAGCAGAGTTGCGTACTGCCTCGAAGGGGGCTCACCCGATGCGTCATCGTGCAACAAAGTTTAGACTCGTCCGTGACCTGGTATTGACTACCGTTCTGACCACGTCCTGCATCCTTTTCTGTCCGAGCTCCGGCTTCGCAGGTCCGCCGGCGGTGACGCCACACACGACGTCAATCGTCAGCCCCCCGCCCCAACTCCAGCTCGGTGTGCCCCTCGGCGCTCTGAGTTGGGCATTGCTGGGACTAGTACTTCTGGTCAGCGGTCTGGTAGCAGCCACCATGTCAGGGCGGCGCGTGGTCAATGACAAGAATGTGTCGCCAGGGCCGACTTCCCTGCAGTCCGTCCGCCGTGGAGGTCACCCAGGTTCGGCGAATCTGCTCGGCGATGGCGTTTTTCCTGTTGGGGTGGTCTGAAGATGGCTGACCATCCCGACTCTGAGCCCGACTTCAAGGACCGACGCGCGGACCGTGACCTGACAATTCTGAGTATCGCGATGATCGGAACCAGAGGGGTTCCAGCTCACTACGGTGGGTTCGAAACCTGCGTCGAAGAGGTCGGCTCCCGACTTGCGCAGCGCGGTCACAAGGTAGTCGTATACTGCCGAAAACGTGGTGAAAGCACTGACGGCCTGCCGGAGTATCAGGGCATGGCTCTGGTGCAGCTACCGGCTGTGCGCCTACGTTCGTTGGAAACGCTGAGCCACACGGGGCTATCGGTCGCCCATCTCGCCCGCCATCCCACTGATGTGGCTGTCGTCTTCAATTGCGCCAACGCGCCGTTCCTCCCCTTCCTTCGGGCGAAGGGCATCCCGTTCGCCACCCATGTCGACGGGCTGGAGTGGCAGCGCGCCAAATGGGGCAAAGCAGGCCAACGCTATTACCGCGCCGCCGAAAAATTCAGTGTTCAATGGTCTGGCGCGCTGATCGCCGATGCGGTCGGCATCGCCGAGTATTACCGTCGAACCTATGGCGCGGCCACGGACCTCATTGCGTACGGTGCTCCGGTCATCGGTTCCAGGTCAGACCGTTTGGCCGAATTGGGCCTCTTGGCGAATGGCTATCATCTCGTAGTGGCCAGGTTCGAGCCGGAAAATCATGTGGAGGAGATCGTGCGGGGGTACGTTCAAAGTGGAGCGGCGCTTCCTTTGATCGTGGTCGGATCCGCCCCGTATGCAAACGAATACACGAGGCGCGTGCACGATGCGGCTGATGGACGAGTGCGCTTCTTGGGAGGTATCTGGGACCAAGACCTGCTCGATCAAATTTATGCGGGTGCTAAGACTTACTTGCACGGCCATTCCGTCGGCGGCACCAATCCCTCTTTGCTGCGGGCGATTGGTGCGGGTACTGCCGCGCAGGCCTTTGATGTCGGATTCAATCGTGAAGTACTGAAGTCATCGGGACGATACTTCACCGGCTCGGCCGATCTTGCGTCGCTGATCGAGGACTCCGAGTCGGATGCAGCGGCGGTGCTTCAGCGGGGTCGCGAAGCGCGTCGTGAAGCAGCCCGCTACGACTGGGATGAAGTGACCGACAGGTACGAGGCGCTTTGCCGACGGCTGGCGGCCGCCAGGCGGTCACCGATGCCAAGAACTACCTGTGACGCAGTTGTCGTCCGCGGGGCGGATTCTGATGCTCAGCAGTGACCATATGACGATCACGTCTGAATCGGACTCGCCGGGCGAGCGTCGAAGTTATCAGCAGGTGGTCGCCGCGCTTGCAGCTGCGCAGAAGACGACCAAGGGTGCGCCTGCCTACTCACGTTTTGTGAACCGTCGGCTGGGTCGCTATCTGGCGGCTGCCGCGTACCAGGTCGGGGGAACGCCGAACGGCGTAACCGCGGTCAGCGCGTTCTTCACCTTCGCGGGGATCGCCACGATTATTTTTGTTTCACCCTCCTTGTTCGTGGGGATCCTTGTCAGTGTTTGCCTGGTGGTGGGGTATGCGTTCGACGCGGCCGACGGCCAACTCGCACGCCTTCGTGGCGGCGGAAGTCCCGCTGGCGAATGGCTCGACCACATGGTGGACGCCGCCAAGATCGCCACTCTTCACTTGGCCGTGTTAATCAGCATGTACCGATTCTTTGGCCTGTCGAGCGCTGGATGGTTGCTGGTTCCACTCGGATTCTCAGCTGTTGCGGCGATCATGTTCTTCGGAATGATTCTCAACGACCAGTTACGCCGCAACACCGCTCGCATCGCTCCGATCGCGGATCGCGGGAACACCTCCGGAATTCGTTCGCTACTGGTCATCCCGACTGATTACGGCCTTCTCTGCGCAGTCTTCATTCTCCTGGCCGTTCCGCATCTTTTCCTATGGATTTACGGGTTCCTATTTCTGTGCAACGCAGGGTTCATGTTCCTGGCTGGGTTTAAGTGGTTCAGCGACATGAAGGCATTGAGCGTGAGTGCCCGATGACAGCCGTCTTAAATAGAATCGGACGACCCGCTGCTCTTTTGGGGCTGGTCCTAGCAGGAGCCTTGATAGTGGGTGCTTGTACGTCTTCTCCAACGCGAGCTGTGTCGTTCGACGGAGCAGCCGTGGTAGCCAGCTCGTCCAGAGTCGCAGAGTCATCCTCGATCGTTAGCACCTACGTAGGAACGTCAGCATCCGCAAATGCAGCTCCTTCTGCCGCCAACTCCGCCCCGGCAAAAGCTTCCTCCGTCTCAGCGCGCGATACCCCGCGAGAAACTGTGAAGATCACACCTGTGTTGCCAGCGTCACGACCCGCCTCGCAAACTACTGAGAAGGCATCGTCCCGCTCGTCCTCCGTTACCCCCAGGTCGCGAGCGACTTCGAAGGCAACCCCAGGAACTGGGCCGAACGCCAGGCGGCCTTCCGGGTCGACGACGGGACTAGGAACGCCGAAATCTTCACAAGCATCCGAGCTGCCCTCTACTTTCACTCCAGGCAACATCGATCAGTCGGTTCCATCGGCCGCCCTTACCACCAAACCAGCTATCGGTTTAACAGGTACCGCACAATTCAGTGGAGACGTTTCCGTCTCTATTCTCAGTCACCGACCGATGGCAATGACAGCACAAGGCATTGGTGAGATCGCCGGCCCTGCAATTGCGATTCAGCTGGAGATCAAAAATGGTTCGAGCGCTCCCATCGATCTCGGCGGTGTCAATGTCACGGTCAGCGATGCGGGTGGAACCCCATCCGTATCGATGAGTGGTAACCCCTCTGTACCTTTCACCGGTCACCTCGCAACCCGGACGAAAGCGCAAGCTGTCTATGTTTTCGCTCTGGCAACAGATCACAAGAATCCAATCACTATCACAGTCGATTACTCGGCGAGGGCACCTATTGTTGCTTTCACCGGCAACTTCGACTAATCGAAGAAGAGGAATGATGCGTACCCACACCGGCTTTTTGAAGCGAATGGGCTCAGTGACGGTTGCCATGGCGACCGCATTGGCCGCGTGCATCGTGCTTCCGCTGGCTGCGACGCCGGCTGCTGCCGATCCGGGACCCACCCAAACCACAGCGACCACAGATGTGAGCGCCGATGTTCTCCCCACGGCGCAGATCGACGGCGTGGTCTGGTCGCAGGTCGTCAATTCGCTCACCGGGACGGTGTACGCAGGGGGTAGCTTTGCGACGGCTCGTCCTGCGGGTTCGGGGGTCGGCGTCAACACGGTGCCAAGGAATAACTTGGTCGCCTACACGCTGAGCACCGGTGTGATGACCGCCTTCAACCCTTACCTGAACGCTCAGGTGCAGACAGTGGTCTTGTCGCCGGACAACAAAACTTTGTATGTCGGTGGTGATTTCACTACCGCTAGCGGATCTCCGCGCTCCAGGATCGCGGCTTATAATCTGACCACCGGCGCACTCATCTCGAGTTTTGCGCCGTCTTTGAACGCTCGCGTGAAATCCATCGTGGTCGTCGGTAGCACAGTTTACGTCGGCGGTTCTTTCACCACCGCCAACGGTGTGACGCGGAATCGGCTCGCGGCGTTCTCCGCTTCAGGTGCGCTGCTGAACTGGAATCCCAATGCCGACTACAGCGTCTCGGCAATGGTGCTGACCCCTGATGCCAGCCGCCTCATTGTCGGTGGTGCCTTCGCCAACGTCGGCGGCAGCGCCAACTATGGTCTCGCAGCCCTGAATTTGAGTACCGCTGCTTCCATGGGCTGGGCAGCCAACTCCTCCGTCCAGAACGGCGGCCAAAACGCCGGGATAACCAGTCTGACCACCGACGGCACCGCGATTTATGGCACCGGATACGTGTTCGGCGCTGGCGGCAATCTCGAAGGCACTTTCTCGGCAGAGCCGGACACCGGAAGTATTAACTGGGTTGAAGACTGCCACGGCGACACCTACGGTGCTTATTCCACCGGATCCACCGTTTATACGGTGAGCCACGCGCATTTTTGCGGTGACGTTGGAGGGTTCCCCCAGACCTCGCCGAACTGGACATTCCACCACGCGCTGGCGTTCACGACCAAAGCCACCGGTAGCCTGTCGCACAACCCTTTCGCTGCTTATAAGGACTGGTACGGGACGCCGAGCCCGTCCCTTAAGACCTTCTTCCCTGATTTCACGACCGGAACCAAAACCGGCCAGAACCAGGCAGCGTGGTCAGTCACAGGTGACGGCACGTACATCGTGATGGGCGGCGAGTTTCCCACCGTGGGTGGTAAGGCGCAGCAGGGCCTGGTCCGCTTCGCGGTTCGAGGCACCACAGGGAACCCGGGAAAGATCGGCCCGGAGGCGTCAGCATCGATGAAGCCGACGCTTGCTTCGCTGTCGGCGGGAACCGCGCGAGTTTCATGGCGGACCACCTACGATCGGGACGACCTCAATTTGACTTACAAGGTGTTCCGCGACAGCAACTTGACGACGCCCGTTTACACTGTCTCCCAAGCTTCCACGTTCTGGAACGAGCCATTCATCGGTTTCACCGATACCGGCCTGACGGTGGGGCGCTCTTACGCGTATCGCGTCTATGCCTACGATCCGTACGGAAACCTGTATAACTCGGGAAGCGCCACGGTCACGGTGGGGTCGAACACTCCGTCACGATATGCACAAGACGTGGCAGCCGATGGTGCGTCGCACTTCTGGCGTTTCGGAGAAACCTCTGGCACAGCGGTCGTTGACTGGGCAGGTTACGACGGCATGACGGTCAATTCGGGAGTTACTCGGGGCGCGGCGGGTTCGATCAACGGCGACTCCAACGGCGCGTCGACTTTCGACGGCAACACAGGTTTCGCCGTCAATGGCGCCCCTATTCCGGGGCCGAACACCTTCACGGAGGAAGCGTGGTTCCAGACCACGAGCACTACCGGCGGGAAGATCATCTCGTTCGGTGACCAGCCCTCCGGGAACAGCGGCAACTACGACCGCCATATCTATATGGACGGGAACGGTTACGTGTGGTTCGGTGTCTACAACAACGGTATGTACCTGGCTCAGAGCGCCAAGACGTACAACGACGGCATCTGGCATCAGGCTGTTGCCACGATGTCTTCGACCGGCTTAGTGCTGTTCGTGGATGGCGTCAAGGTTGCTGCGAACAGTGGCACGACGGTTGGTCAGTCGTACACCGGCTACTGGCGAGTGGGCGGCGACAGCGCGTGGAACGGCAACCCGTACTTCAACGGCAAGATCGATGACGCAGCAGTATATCCGACGGCACTTACTCTGGCGCAGATACAGAAGCACTACACCGACAGCGGCCGATCTCTTCCGGCTGGTGCGAGCCCCCCGAATGCGGCTCCTACGGCCGCGTTCAGCTCGGCTCCGACCAATCTGACGGTGAATTTCGACGGGACCGGTTCCAAGGATTCTGACGGCGCGATCAGGTCGTATTCGTGGGATTTCGGTGATCAGTCGGCATCGGGTACTGGTGCTACGCCGGCCCACACCTATGCGTCTGCTGGGTCTTTCACTGTGATTTTGACGGTGACCGACGACGGTGGGGCCACTAACTCGGTTTCTCATGCGGTGTCGGTGACCGCTCCGGCAAATGCTGCTCCGGTGGCTGCTTTCGGATCATCGGGCAACAATCTGACGGTGAATTTCGACGGGACCGGTTCCAAGGATTCTGACGGCACGATCGGGTCGTATTCGTGGGATTTCGGTGATCAGTCGGCATCGGGTACTGGTGCTACGCCGGCCCACACCTATGCGTCTGCTGGGTCTTTCACTGTGATTTTGACGGTGACCGACGACGGTGGGGCCACTAACTCGGTTTCTCATGCGGTGAGTACGGTCAACCCACTGACCCCGACGCCATTCGCGACCGATACGTTCAGCCGGACCGTCACGTCTGGTTGGAGTTCTGCGAATCTCGGCGGAGCGTGGACCACGGTCGGAACTGCAGCCAATGCCTCAGTCGCATCCGGGGCCGGCACCTTGGCGCTACCAGCGGCAGGCAATCAGGTGGCTGAGTATCTCGGGGCTGCCACTCGGACCAGCACGGACCTGACCGTCCAGGTGACTCCAGATAAAATAGGTACGGGTGGCGGAACTTTCGTCTACGCAGTGGGCCGTCGTGTCTCGCTGAACAACGAGTACCGGGCCAGGGTCCGCTTCGCAAGCGGCAGCAAAATTGGAATCTCGATCGCTGCACTCAAAGGCTCCGCTACCGAGGTGGCGCTCGCCAGTGAGATCGTCCTACCGGGAACGTCTGCGGCAGGGTCGGCAATGAACGTCAGATTCGAGGTGTTCGGCACTAATCCGACGACATTGCGACTCAAGGTTTGGGCGGCAGGCACCAGCGAGCCGACAGCGTGGCAGCTGTCGGCCTCCGACAGCACGGCCGCTCTCCAGAGCGCGGGGGCCATCGGAATAACGTCGTACTTATCTGGTACGTCGACCAGTGCTCCCGTGTCGGTAAAGGTCAAGACTTTGGATGCGCGTCCGGTCGGCCAGTGAGTTCATCGAGGAACGGCGAGGGAGCGCGATCAAGGTCACGAACGGTCTTGATCGTGCATCCAAGCGCGGAGCTCTACGGTTCCGACCGCGTCATGTTGGAGAGCATCGACGCATTCGTCGAGCGCGGTTGGCGCGTGGTCGTGACCCTTCCCGGGACCGGTCCGCTGATCGACCAAATCAATGCTCGCGGCGTGGAATCGGTGCTTTGCCGTGCGCCAGTTCTTAGAAAGAGTGCTATTCGTCCGTTGGGGATGGTGGCACTTCTGAGAGACGCTGCCATCGGGGCGGTTGCAGGTTGGCGTTTGATCGGTCGAACCAGAGCTGATGTGGTGTACGTGAGTACGGTGACCATCCCGCTCTGGGCTATTCTCGCGTGGGCGAAACGGCGTCCGGTCCTGTTCCACGTCCACGAGGCAGAGGGGTCAGCGCCACTGTTGATTCGCCGGGTGCTGGCCGCGCCCCTGTACCTCGCGAGCCGGATCATGACGAACAGCGAGTTCTCCAAATCGGTCCTAGGACATTCCTTCGCTGCAATCGGGCGGCGAGCGACGGTTCTATACAACGCAATACCAGGACCTGATGAGGTGATCGAACCGGCGATCGAACTGGCGTCACCGATTCGATTGGTCTACGTCGGCAGGCTGTCCCACCGCAAGGGTGTCGACGTGATTTTCGACGCCTTAGCTCAACTGCGCGCCCGTGGGATCGCCGCCCGCCTGGATATCGTAGGAGCGGTGTACCCGGGTAACGAGTCCTATATGGAGCAACTGGTGGCCAAGGTCGAGCAATCCGATCTCACCGGTCAGGTGACCTTCAACGGTTTTCAACATGATGTGTGGCCATTCCTGGCTTCGGCGGATGTGGTCGTCGTCCCGTCCAGAGTCGACGAGCCTTTCGGAAACACGGCTGTCGAGGCAGTTCTTGCGGCGCGTCCGCTCGTCGTCAGTGCCACCAGTGGCCTGTTAGAGGCTTCTGACGGTTATGCCTCGATCCAGAGCGTAGTCCCTGGCGATGCTGGTCAGATTGCGGACGCAGTCCAGAGAGTTGTCGACTCCTGGGCACACTACCGACAACTTGCTCTGACGGATTCTCGAGCGGCCGCTGACCGCCACTCACCGAAACGCTATCGAGAGGGGATCGGCCGCCCCGTTGAAGTATTGCTGAGCGAACGAAAAGGATCGCTCTAGTGGGTAGGCACAGTGTGCTTGAGGATGCAGCCACGTCTATTATTGGACGGCGGGAAACTCCTCCGCCTGCCGAGTCGGTGGCGTCAGTCGTGACTCATTCGGGAGCGAAGAACCCATTTACGGGTCGGACCGCCTCGCGGGCGATCCGATGGAGCCTACTCGCGGTGGTGGGCCGGCAGGGTCTGCAGATGATCGGCGCCCTGGTCCTCGCCCGGATCCTGGGTCCGTCGACCTACGGTGTGATCAGCGCGGCGACTATTTATGTCACTCTCTCTGCGTTGATCCTCGATCAGGGAATGGCCGCGGCGCTTGTGCAGAGGAAAGATCTCCCGCGTAACGCGCCGGGCGCTGTGGCCACCTTCAATATATTTGTAGCGGTTGTGGTGGGCGCCTTGACTTGGTTCCTGGCACCACAACTGGCGAAATTATTCGATGCCGGCGGATTGGTGACGGTCCTGCGCATTCTGGGTGCAGGCTTGGTGTTTAAGGCCGTTGCGATCACGCCGAGAGCGATGCTTTCCAGATCATTCGGGTTCAAATCGATGGCGCTGGCTGACATCTCCGGAGCACTGTTCGGGACGATTGCTGGAATTACCGCCGGATTGCTAGGTGCCGGTTACGACTCGATGATCTACCAGGTGCTCGTGACCGACCTGCTCATCGCCGGCATCATGCTCGCGGCCAGCGCAGGGCCGGTCCCCAACCTCAAGTTGAGTGGACTAGGGAATATCCTAGCCTTTGGGATGCGGGTGTTCGCCACCAATACCATTGCTTACTTCTCCCGCAACACCGACAACATTCTTGTCGGCCGGTTTCTCGGAGTGGCATCGCTGTCATTCTACAGCATGGCCTATCGGGTCTTGGTCATTCCTGTGCAGATGGTCGGCCAAACGGTCAACAGGGTGATGTTCCCGGTGTTCGCCCGGATGGTAAGCCGCCGTGATCTGCTGGCCGAGAGTTTGGTGAAGTCTACCGAGATGGTAGCAATCTGTGCCGTTCCACCCATGGTGCTGCTCGCATGCTCGTCCCACGGCCTGATACCGCTCGTCCTAGGCACCGCCTGGGCCCCCACCGCCCCGCTCGTTACAGTTTTGGCTTTGGCGGGTGCCAGAGAGACGATCTTCTACATCACGCCGGCATTGATGAAGGCTACCGGCAATGCCGGAATGAACTTGCGATTTGAGATCTGGTCCACCGCAGTGCAGGTCGCGGGCATCGTAGTCGGTCTACACTTCGGTCTGCTCGGCGTGGCCATTGGATATGCGCTCGGCGGCCTTGTCTCAACTCCCGCGTTGATGCGAATCCAGCGGCGTTTGACTGGAGTGACGATCGGTCAACAATTATCGGCCATGGCGCCAGCCCTGCATGCCAGTTCTTGGGGGGCAGGTTGCTACATCTTCGTGTCGCTGCTGCCACTATCAGGATGGCAAAAGCTGGTCATCGCGAGCGCGGTTTACGCGCTCACTGTACTTCTCATCCTTCGAACATTCCATCGTGATGCCGTGCAGAAGATCTGGAAGCGAATGAGCACATTGGTACGGGGGCCGGGAGCATGGACGCTGTAAGACTGGCCAAGGTGGCTAACAGATGAATCTGCCGGTAACGGCAGTTCGGCTGCTGCTGATCACGCCTAATTTCGACAACAACTCACTGGGCCGTACGTATTGCCTCTGGTTGTTGGCCTGTCACCTAGGTTATTCGGTCCGCATCGTGGGCGTCAAGGGCACGCAAATTTGGAAGCCGCTGTCTGAGAGCAGGTTCGCGGCTGACTGCTTCGTTCCGACCGCCACGTCGTCGGACACTGTGCTGTTCGACCTGAATCAGCACGTCCGATGGTCGGAGGTCGTCATAGCGGTGAAGCCGCTTCCCAGCAGTTTTGGACTGGCCATCCACTTGTGCAACAAAGTGGGTCGTCCCCTGATTCTGGACATCGATGATCCCGATTTGGAGGTCCGGACCTCATGGCTGCCCAGGTACGAGCGAATGGCCAGGTGGGCGCTAGAGCCGCGCTATCGCCAGCTGCTTCGGCTGCGCCGATCTATTCCGGATTTTCCGGTGATGATCAGCAACCCCACCCTCGCTGCGATGCATCCCGGCCTGATCGTTCCTCACGTGCGCCCTAGTGGTCAGGAGCGGACGCCCACCAGCGTTGCGGTTCCCACCGTTCGATATATCGGATCGCCCCGCGGTCACAAGGGTATCTCGCAGCTCCGAACGGCCGTCGGGGCCCTTGCCGAGCGGGGGTATCGGCTGGAACTGACCGACGAGAAGCCAGCCGATGCGAAGCCATGGGAGAACTGGCTAGGGCTTACCGGAATTGCCGAAGGAGCAGAACTAGTCGCCGGCGCGGACATCATCGCGGTCCCCAGCCTCGACCAGGGTTGGGCGCGAGCTCAACTCCCGGCCAAATTGATGGACGCGATGATGGCCGGGCGCGCGATCGTGGCGTCCGACTTGCCGCCGATCCGCTGGGCACTGGGGGATTGCGGGCTACTCGTCCGGCCGGGCAACGTGGCCGATTTGACTGCGGCTTTGGCGCAGTTGGAGTCGAGACCCCTCCGCGAGCAGCTCGGCGCGGCGGCTCGCTCCAGGGCACTTGCCCGCTATTCAGTGGAAGCGGTCGCTCCAGATTTCGATAGTCTGATTCATGCAACGATGAGCAGGTGTAGCTTGACTTCGGGCGCAGGGCGGAAGGACCAAAATTGAGCAGGCCACAAAGGGTTCTGATTGCCATACTGACGTATCGCCGCTTAGAGCAACTGGCCGGGCTACTTCCGGAGCTGATAGACCAGATCGACACGGAAGGGCCGGTTGTCCGCATGTTGGTGGTCGACAACGACCCCATGGGTGGTGCGTCCGTGGTTGCCGAGTCATTTGCTGCCGCAGGCGTTGAGTATCTGCACGAGCCGCGGCCCGGTATCGCAGCTGCCCGGAATGCGGCCCTCACTGCCGCAGCGAAGTTCGACGCCCTGATCTTCATTGATGACGACGAAAGACCGACGCCGGGGTGGCTCTCGTCAATGATTGCCGTATACCGGGGAACCGACTGCGCAGCGGTGGTCGGCCCAGTGATTTCCGAGTTCGGCGGCAAGCCTGACGCATTCGTCGGGGCCGGCAGCTTTTTCTCTCGTCGCCGCCTCGTCACCGGCACGGTTGTCGAGGTGGCCGCCACTAACAACCTGATGCTGGACATGGTGCGGGTGCGGGCGTGGGGACTCTCCTTCGATGAGGCGTTCGGGCTCTCCGGTGGTTCTGACACCCTCTTTACCGCGGAACTGGTCAACCACGGCGGAAAGATGATTTGGTGCGACGAAGCATTGGTCATCGACAGGGTCCCGGCTGATCGTCTCCACAAGAAGTGGGTGATGCGACGGGCGTTCCGCAGTGGAAACTCCAGAAGCCGCGTGGACCTGCATGTGGCGTCCTCACCAGTGAATCGGCTGGTCGTTAGACTTCGCCGATCGGCCGCCGGCATCCTTCGGGCGGCTGTCGGCGGGGTCAATCTGGCTTTGGGCCTGATGACTCGCTCAATGTCACGCCAGGCGCGGGGGGCGCGGACCCTGGCTCGCGGGCTAGGAATGGCCACCGGTGCATGGGGTTATGTGTACGAGGAGTACCAGCGCCTCGGGCCGACGACGATCGGGACGAGCCCTTCCGAGGTGTGTGGGTGACGCAATCACAGACGCGGCTTGCGGCAGGGACCGCTGTCGACGAAGCTGTCCCACAACTCGACGGGGCCGAGCGGCCCGGTCGGAGGTTGATTTGGATCGCGATTCTGGTGCAACTGTTCTTCGTTTATGTGGGAAAAAGCGGAACGGGCGCATTGGCCACAGTCGACCTTGGACCAGTCAAGGTCCAATTAGTGCCCGTTTTCTTGGTCCTGGCGACGGTTGCGGTGGTCGTCACGCGCTTCCGGATTCGCACGAAAGCCTGCGCGGCTCAGGCAGCGCTGACGGTGATGATTAGTATCTTCCTTGCGTTTCCGATCACCCGGTTGACGTCGATTCCCAAGGTGCTGCTGATCATCGCTATCGGCGCACCACTGCTGATGGCGTTGTGCGGGCTGCTCGGCGGAAAGGGAAACCGATTCGCGTTCGGAACGACGGCGGTGGCCATCCTCTTCGCCGTCGTTTCCTTCGCTACCCTGGTCAGCGGCGACAAGGGTGGATCGGTGCGGCTCCTACTCATCCTCGGTGCGACTCTTCCTGTCTTTCTGCTGTCCACGCAGATTGGCTCGGAAGGCGCTCATCGGATCACTGACGTCATCGTGGCGATTGCTGTCCTGCAAAGTGTCATCGCCGTCGTCGAGCCCTTCGCCTTCCCCCAACATCTTTTTGGGCCGGCCCAACACGATTCAGACGGAAACGTCGTCCCGCTGCTCAACGAATTTTTCGGGCACGGGATTCAGCGATCCCAGGGTACCCTCGGCCATCCGCTTCCACTGGGCCTGCTGATGGTGCTGGCGTTGGCGTTGGTGCTCCGCATGTGGCTCGGGCGCGAGGTGACACGCTGGGCCGTCGTCGCCCTACTTCTGGGCGGCCTGATTTTCACCGGCAATCGAAACAGTCTGCTCCTCGCGATTGCACTGATTCTCTTCTTCCCGCCCAAGCGGATGACACCAGGCCGCTTCGTCGCCGCAGTCATCTTGGCCGGAATTACTTTTGTCCTGGCGATCTACTCGGGTGTGTTGTCATCGTCCGCGCTCGATGGGTTCGCGGCTTCCGGTTCCTACGGGCACCGGATCGCGGCCTATCAGGCATTCGGCCAGCTCTTGACCAAGCAGCATCTGTTCCAGATCTTTATTGGTAACGGGTCAGCGTCATTGGGCCGCCTCTTCGCGGGTGGGCTGCTTCAGACGGACGGATTCAACGTCGTAGACAACCAGTATCTGCTGACTCTGGCTCAGGGTGGTCTTATCTCTCTCGCAGCGTTAGTATTCCTCTGCTTGCGTGCGCTGACAACGGCCGACAGATTCCTCAGAGCTGCCGTCGGGTCGGTGGTCGTCAGCGGCCTAATTTTCGACTGGATGAGTTGGACAAGCACTGCGTCGTTGTGTTTTTTTGTTCTCGGTGTGGCGCTGACCGTGCCTCGAGGCGCCCGGACCGAAGATCGGGATCTGGAAGACCAGAACGCTGCAACCGGCCCTTGTCGCTGAGTCAGCGCTTCACGTCGCAGCCCCTATCGAGTTTTGGCGCGATGGAGAGAGGGATGGTAGCGTTTCTTCGCAAGCCCCGACGAAGCTTCGGTGCAGATGGGTCATATGTGTGGGAACCGGGTTGCTAGAGGTGTTCGGTTGAGACGCGTTCTTGAATCTGGGTTTGCGGTTCTCGTCGCAGCCCTGATGGTGAGCGCTTGCGCGGCGCAGAGCGTAAGCATTCCAGGTCCCAGTTCGTCGAAGGCCGCAACCTTTGACCCGTCCCGGACGACTGTTTCAGCATTGTCGACGGCGGCCGGCAAGGCGACTTTAGGTGCACCAGTCGGCGAGTTGTCGGGTCGGCGACAATCCACAGCGACATCCGCAGTTTCAACACCTTTGGGAGGGCCGGCCGCCTTGGAGTTGGCTGGCGCGGTGCCCTGTTCTGCGCGCACGCAACCGAGCGCAGGTGTTGTTGCAACGACTGGAACCGTCTACTACGACGCCAACCAAAATGGTAAGCGCGACGTAGGCGAGCCTGGCTTGGTCGGCATCCCGATTTATATGGCAAACGGTCCCGACGCTGAGACGCCAGCTACGGATAAGACGCCGGCCACATGCACGGATCATTTAGGTGATTTCGCTCTAAGCCCACCGGACACCCACACTCGCTACCAAGTTGGGTTCGCACAGGGTGGTTCCGCACCCAGTGTCCGGCGCTGACTTGCGCGATTGGATCAGCAGGGGACAATGTTCAAACCGGTCCTGAATGGATCTATTCGCGGAACTTCGTAACTGGCAAAGAACCTCGCGCTTACATGATCGGGCTGATCCCCGACGCCGGACAACATGTTGAGAGCATACGTTCAAAGGCATATCTCGACTATCCGCCGGATCTCTCGAAGGCGCACCGGGTGGATTTGGCTGCAAGGTTCACAGACGACCAGAGTGTTGGATGTCAAACCACGAAGAACGGGGTAAACTGTCGATTAGGGGGTGCTATTGCGCAGACCTTGTATATAGTTAATTCCGGTTTGACGTCCGTTTCCGGTATACGAGGTGTTATGCAAGTGCCATATGAAGAAGTCCACCGTAAACTCAGCCTATTATCAAGTGGAACCTCTCCCGGTATATTATCGTTGTCTGATGTAAACGTTGCACCGGCGTTACGTGCCGCCATACCAGGGGAAACGCCGACAATGGCAAACTACACCACGATCACTTTCACCTTAAATGGAACCATTCCTCCGGGAGGTTTTGTCAGTGTCCTGTCCGACGGTGTCCTAGCACATGGGACTCCTGGCATGCAGATCGTGGGGCGGGCTGGAATCACTGCAGAGGACCACGCAGAAGCCGATAAAGACTCCGGATTCTGTCCCACTCCGGCCGTCCCAACAACAGGCTGCATGTGGATCAGCGACACTCACTCCTTGTTAGATCTTCACGGAGACGACACCGATAGCGACCGCTTCAACATCGTGAAGTAGCCCGTGCTAACTTGAATGGGTGACGCTCTTAGATGGTCGGATCAACCGCTACGGCACTCCTGTCTACCGTTGGTCGACTGCCCGCGGCACTTCAAGCGGGCCTTCCCTGAGGGCATGGCCGCCAGCAGAACGTTAAAGGGGACCGCTTCCTGCGGGACGGCGAGCACTGGGACGTTGTCATCGACACCTTGGTGTCGACCAGCGGCATACACTAGGTAGTCAACGTGCCGCCGTCTGTGGGTAATATGGTAAGAGGTACTTATCAGCTTCGGCTGCTTCAGCGGCGATGGCTCATACAGCAGTCCAGGATGGGCCCATCGCGTTGCGCAGGGTTTTTACCATCTCGGATGCGATGGGCGGCCGAATTGCGGTGAGCAGTGATGGGAACGCATTTGGTCAGGTCGGCGGGATTCACGGAGGAGCGAGCATCAGGTATGGATCTAAGAACCTATCTCAGAGCGTTGCGGCACAGCTGGTGGATCGTCGTTGCGGCCACCCTGATCGGGATAGCTGGGGCAGTCGGATTTACCGTGACGACAACGACGCAATATGCCAGCACAGTAACTTTCTTCGTGGGTACACCGGCTCTGAGTGGAGGGACGCCTCTCCAAGCGGACGAGTTCGCGGTGCGGCGTGTCAACTCCTACGTGTCGCTGCTACGCAGCGATGTCGTGGCGAAGAAGATCCTGAATGCGGCTGGCGCCAAATTGGTTGATGCGTCCGGCAATATCCCGACCGTAGATGCGCTCTCTAATCAGATCACGGCTTCTTCAGATGTAAACACCGTGCTTCTCACCGCCACGGTCACCGACAGCTCATCCAGCCGTTCGCTTGTGTTGGCAACTGCTCTTGCCGATGAATTCCCGCGTGTGGTGCTAAGCCTCGATCCCGCCGCCGCGGGTAAGTCGGCCGCGGTGGATCTAACCGTCGTCTCGGGACCGACCTTGAATACGTCTCCGGTATCACCGAAGAAGACTTTGAACCTGATTCTCGGGCTCCTTTTGGGCCTCGCGGTCGGGCTGCTGGTCGCAATCGCCCGTGAGGTGCTCGACACCGGTGTCCGATCCTCTGACGGTCTCCGGGCGCTCACGCAGAAACCTGTCTTGGCAGTCATCGACTTCGATAGAGCGGCTCGCAAGGCGCCGTTGATCCTGGACGCGCAAGCGATATCAACCCGCGCGGAGGGGTTTAGGATGCTGCGGACGAGCCTACGATTCCTGAATGTTGGGCTCCCTATGCAGGTCATCTCGTTCGCCTCCTCCGTTGCAGGAGAGGGCAAATCGACCACGTCTACGAATCTCGCGATCTTGCTTGCCGGTGCTGGAGAAAAGGTGCTACTGATCGAGGCGGATTTGCGTCGACCCCAAGTGGCCGACTACCTCGGGCTCGAGCGCGCGGTCGGGCTGACCAACGTGTTGGCCGGCCAGGTGAAGGTCATGGACGTCTTGCAAATTTGGGGAGAGGACAACCTACATGTTCTCGCCTGCGGAACGATACCCCCTAACCCGTCCGAGCTGCTCGGAAGCCGTGAAATGGCGGCCCTGATCGGCCAGCTCCGGACAGAATTTGATTACGTCATCATCGACACGCCCCCTCTCCTGCCCGTGACGGACGGGGTGATTGTTTCGAGCCACTCAGATGGTGTGGTCCTTGTCGTCCGCGAGGGCAAAACGAATAGGTCTGAGGTTTCTGCGGCACTACGGGTACTGGAGTCAGCGAATGCACCTGTCGTCGGCACAGTGTTCAACATGGCACCGAAGACTGGTCCGGACCGCCACTCGCAGTATGCCGGCTACGCATCGTCGAATCCCGAGCCGCGGAAGTCGAGTTCAGGGTAACCAAAGCCAGAACCGATCGGATCATCAACTGCGAGATCGCGAACTTCCGACAGCGATCGAGAAACCATTGACGGCGGCAAGGGTTAACGACTGTTCCCCTATCAGCAGTGTGACGTGGACGTACGTGGTTGCCTCTTCCGAGGAACAACTCGCAAATGCTTAGCATTGGCACCCGACGCTGGCGGCTTCCACTGCAGGGCAGGATCCCGGGCTGAACCGCACTGCGATGGCGGGCAGAATCGCATCAGGTTTTGCGGCCGACTGTTCTGAAGACTTCGAGTTGGCGTCGATCGTGCCGGTGACCCACGTGTCCGATGACCATTCTCAGCCTATCCGATTAAACGCGGGGCCTCCCGCCCGACCACCGCCCCGTCGTTGCACGGGAGAAATCAATCGTCTCCCGCCTCGGTTGGCCCTCGTCGCACCTGATCGCACTGTGCAGACACCGTGAGTATCGCATCCGCCAGCCCCGCAATGTTGAGCTGGCCGCCAGCGGCAATTGCACGTAGGCTCGAATGCCGGCTAACGCAATCGCCAAATTCACCACGGCATCCTCTGCGCCTGATTACTCGAATCATATGCCGGTGGACACTGCGGGTCAGGCTTCGCAACTACGAGTCGTACCGAATGCCTCCGGTCTTGCCTACAGCCAGCGCAGAGCCGGTGTGCTGCCAGTAGTTCTCTGTGAGTGAGTTGTCAAAGATGACGCCGCTGTCCTGCACCCGAATTTGATAGGTTGATGTCCCGCCGGAGAAGCCAAACTGGTCATGGCCGAACCTGTTGTCACTGACTGTTCCGAACCGCATCTCGGAGGAGTGACCACGCAATATGTACATCCCATCGATACCACCATTGAGCCAATTGCCAGTCATTCGACTGTCGGTTATCGGCGACAGATTGGCGCCGATTAAGATGCCATTCCCGCCAGATCGCGATGAATAGTCGAGAGTGCCGTGTTTCTGGGAGTAGAACATTAAGATATTATTGCCCAGGATATTGACGTTCGAGCCACCTTGTACCTGGATACCATCGTTGTGGGTTCCATTCGAATGATTCGGATCCATCGAGAAGAAGGCAAGATCATGGATGAAATTGCTTTCGATGGTGACGTTACACGCGCCTGTCCAGTCTTGAGCGTTGTACACGCCGAACCCGTCCACTGTATTATAGACGTTGTTCCGGCGAGCGGTGTATTCCTTGCCTATTACTCCGTCTACCCAAACCGACGGCGAATCCGGAACAAGCAAGTTGTCTTCGATTAGTACGTTTCGTGCCGCTGCGTGGTTGCAGTCGATCAGTCCGATATTGCCGCTCGCCGCACCCGTCCCGCGAATGCGGCTCCGGCGGATAGTGACGTCTGCGGCGCGGACCTTTATGTATCCGTAGACATCGAGTGAATCGATCACGGTGCCAGGAGAGGTAATGACGATATCACCGTAGTAAACCGTGAGATCAGTCCCCACGGGGATACCAGTATTGGACCAGTCCGGTTTGACGTAATCTGCAGCTGCGGCGACCCCGACGAAGTTCGGAACCGTGAGCGCTGCGGCGGCTGGAACCGCAACGCACGTCAGTCGCAACATGTTCCGGCGCGTGAGCTGGGCGGAGCTGTGCTGAGGGATGCGGTTTTGCATGCTGTCTGGTCGTCCTGTCTCGAGTCCACCACGGGCAACAGGCAAGCGTGGTGGCAGTTGTCTGGGGAAGGTCAACGCCGGCTCGGTGACCCGATAGTTCGTTTGATGCGGCGATGCGAACGTCCGCGGTCATAGTCGTCGTGTCGGGCTTTGTCCGCTCCGCCGAGGAAATGGAAGGAGGGTAGCTGCTTGTTCATCCCAAGATTGATGCCCTTTCCGCCGATGGATCGCGAGCCTTACTACCAGTGCTTGCCGTCCACGTGGAGCGTTCCGGTCCCAGCACGCCGGGATGGGGAGTGCGCTGGCGTCAGCAATGTAGTTGAGGGTCGGTGGACCAGTACGGACCGGTGAATCCTTTTGGATCAGGGCATCTTATTCGGCCCCTGACGGGGCTGGCGCCTTCATGCGTTGTGCAGCAGAACTTCGGATTTCAGGAGACTTCGCAGGGAGGTCAGGGAGTTCGTCTGTTAGGCCCGTGCGGGTGACTGCAGTGTTTTGAAGTGCACACGATGGCGGTTAGTGACGACATCGTCGGGTCGAGTTGCGCCATTGGAGTGGACTTGAATATTGTTGACCTGGATAGGAAACAGATCTGTCGCCACGGGCGAGTCCATGCAACGGGTGGCGGCAGAACCGGCTGCCTTTGGAGCGGTGTGCGGCTGATTTCAAGTTCCAGAATCTGCGGGGTGAACCATACTGAGCTGAAAATCCCTCCACACGGTGCCTGTCCCGTAGGTGATGAAGTTGATTGTCTGTGGCCGGGCACCGGTATGGGGTTGGACGTTCCGGTGTGTTGGTGGTGCTGGCCCGGGTAAGAGGTCGCTTCAGGTCAGCTCGGCTGCGGCACGTTGCTCAGGCAGGTCAGGCCGGCGGTGAACAGGTACGGTGCGCTGTGCGTCCGGTAGGTGCAGGTCAACCCGTCGGCATTTGTGGGCGATGAACCCGGCGACTGAAGACGGACTCAACTGTGGCCGTCTCGGTTCCCACCTTCGGGCGTCGGTGCCGCGGGACCATCTGCCTCCAGGCGGTCAACCCGGTCGCCAGCGCAACAACAACGAGTCATGATGATCCGCATCCCGGTTGGCCGGGTCGTCGACTAAGCATCCGGTCAATTCCGCGGCCCACTCTTTGTTGCGGACTTTCCGGTCGGCCTCGTAGGCGGGGGTAGTGGCACCCCGCACCTGTACCCTTAGTCAGTGGGCATTCCATGGGGAGTGGGTGCTTCGCTGGCGACGCCGCACGTGGAGGAGCGGCACAAAGCCTTGATGGCAGCGCTGCCCACCGTCCAAACAGGGCCTGATCCTGATCGGGGCGACTTTGAAACGCTTGGGCGGAAGTCCGTTACTATCGATGACATTCAATGACGATCAGTCGTCGGGGCTGAAGCGGTGCGAGCTCGCCTCCTCGCACACTCAACCGATGAGTAGGGGAACACAGTGGCAGTTCGAATTGGGTATGCACCTGGCGCGTACGACCTTTTCCATATCGGGCACTTGAACATCCTGCGCCAGGCCAAGTCACAGTGTGCCTACTTGGTTGCGGGCGTGGTGTCCGACGAAATGTGTGAACTGGGCAAGGGGCGCCGGCCGGTGATCTCGCTTGCTGAGAGAATGGAGATCGTCAGCAACATCAAGCCCGTCGATGAGGTGTACGCAGAGATGACGGCGAGCAAGCTGGACTCCTGGCGGGACGTCCGCTTCACTCACATTTTTAAAGGTGACGACTGGCGAGGAACCGCTAAGGGAGACAAACTTGAGGCCGATTTCGCTGCGGTCGGCGTCGAAGTGGTCTACTTCCCCTACACGGTCCATACCTCGAGCACAATCATCCGACGGGTTCTGTCGGGAGTGACCGAATCCGATACAAGGTTTGCCAGCAACGGTTGAGTTCGGCCGTCGCTGCCTTCGAGTGGTGGTCCGACGAGCGGGTCCCGCTGCCTCGAGATATGTCGGCACCCGAATCCTTCAGGTAGCGCACCGCTGTCCGCTGCCGAATCGTTACTCAGCGTAACAAAAAGTGCCCCGAACAGGTGACTTAAGCGTTCCGCGCTTCCCGTTATGGCGGCTTCCCGGTACCGTAGAAGGGTACCCATTACCGTCGGTAACGTGTCGGGCGACGCCGGTAAACCAAGTGATTTCTTGCTGTGAAAGTGGAGCAACGATGACTACCCGCACTCCCGACAAGCGGAGACAGAGATGACGATCAGCGTCCCATCTCGAATCGATTCGTCTGTCCATTCGACCAAGGCGGGCGCTTCCGCTGCTCCACGTGCAAGCGTAGGTACGATGTCGGTACCGGAGAGCGGCGACCAGCTGGCAGTACCGACGCCGCTCCCTGCTGCCGGGTGCGGCGGCCCCGTCAAGGTCTTGAGCGAGGGCGAGTCTAACCAGCACGCCTCCCGCCGTTGCTCTCCGGCACCCGGCTTTGGCAAACCGTGGGCTACGCGATATGGCTACCGTTTGTTTCTGGGCGACCTGATCGGCGTCACCTGGGCGGCCGTTGGCGCTCACCTTGTCCACATAGGAACGCTATCGACGCGTGTGTCACGGGATCCCGACTCTCTGCCGTTCGTGGCCATGACCGTATTCGTGGCAGCTGCCTGGATCGTCGCATTGCACTGGGGCGGTACGAGGGATTCTGAGGTAGTAGGCCACGGCCCCGAGGAGTACAAGCGACTGGTCCGCACGTCGCTCGGGCTCTTCGGTGCAATCGCCATCTGCTCATACGTGTTCAATTTGCATCTTCCGCGCGCCTACGTTCTAGTCATGCTCCCCGCCGGCCTGGTAGCGCTGATGCTGTCAAGATTCACCTGGCGACGGTGGTTGCATGCCCGCCGTCGCAACGGGGCGTTTATGTCCCAGGTTCTGGTGGTCGGGAACCTGCGGACGGTACGCGAGTTATTGACAGATCTGCACCGTGCTCCTCTGGCGGGCTACAGTGTACTCGGGGTATGCGTGCAGCAGACCTCATCCCCGGGCGACCTCAGCGTCGACCCGCTCACTGGTCACCCCTCCCTAGATGGAGTACCGGTGCTTGGTGGACTGGATGAGGTCGCAGCAATCGCTGAACGCCACGGTGCTGACACTGTGGCGGTAACGTCGACGGCGGCGTTCGGTCCGGCGGCAGTGCGCCGGCTGAGTTGGGAGCTTGAGAAGACGGACATTCAGCTCGTTCTCGCACCGGCCCTCACTAACATTGCCGGCACTCGGATACACACTAAGCCAGTCGCCGGGCTGCCCCTGATTCATGTGGACCGACCAACATACCGCGGCGCGAACCGCATCCTGAAACGATCCTTCGATGCGATCGGGAGCGCGTTGCTTCTTGGCTTGTTCTCGCCCTTGATTTTGGGCGTAGGAATCGCGGTGAAAGTCAGCAGCCCAGGGCCAGTGTTGTTTCGACAGGAACGTGCCGGGCTCAACGGCAAGTCCTTCCGGATGTTTAAGTTCCGCTCGATGGTGGAGGATGCGGAGTCTCGCCTGGCGGAACTCACGAAACATCACCGTGATGCCGGCAACCCGACAATGTTTAAGATGCAAGAAGATCCGCGTGTCACCCGAGTCGGAAAGTTTATCCGTCGTTTTAGCTTGGACGAGTTGCCTCAGTTGATCAATGTCCTAAAAGGCGATATGAGCCTTGTGGGACCGCGGCCGCCGCTCTTGGGTGAGGTTGCGACTTACCACGGCGAGGCGAGGCTTCGCCTGCTCGTCCGCCCTGGAATGACCGGGTTGTGGCAGGTCTCCGGTCGGTCCACTCTGACGTGGGAAGATACCGTTCGACTGGACACTTACTACGTCGAGAACTGGTCGTTGACCTCAGACCTAGTGATCCTATGGAAGACGCTTAAGGCCGTTGTATCCACGTCGGGTGCATACTAAGGAAAATCTGAGTTTTACCCAGAGTTAGAGTGTTCCTGGCCGGTAAAACGTCACCGAGGCAGGGGAAGCATCGATGTCCCAGACGTTGTTGGAGAAATGTCCGGACAGCGTGTTGTCGACCTGCATTGACGTCCTGAGTCGCATATCGCTGCCGAATCGATTATTGGTGATGGAGCCAAGATTCGAAGCCGCTTTTGAACCGACAATCGCGATAAAGCCGCATACACCGCCGTAGAGCCAGTTGGAGTCGACGACGATATTCGTTATGACACTGACCGTCGGGGTGCATGTCACCAAGTGGCCGGTAATCAGGGGGAAGTATGGGTCGTTGGTGGAGCCGGTGCCGCATATTGTTGAGGCGTACCCGCGAATGTGATTGCCCACGATTCGAACACCACCGTTGCCCTGGATTTGGATGCCGTCGTTATGGGTTCGGTTGTCCGAGTGATTCGGATCGGGGCTGAAGTACGACAGCTCGCGGACGTAGTTTGCTTCGATTATCACGTTGGCCGGCGTGCTGGGACTGTAGCTGTTGTAGACACCGAAACCGTCGACGGTGTCGTACACCAGATTGCGGCGAGCCGTGTAGTCGTGCCCGAGCACCCCGTCGTGCCAAACATTGGCGCTCCCGACTGCCTGGTGAAGCTCGCAATCCTCGATGAGCACATTCGCAGCCGACGGGTGATTGCAATCGATCAGGCCGGTGTTGCCCCGGGCGTAGCCGTTGCCGACAATTTCGCACTGACGGATAGTCACGTTCGCCGCCCTGACCAAAACGCGGCCGGTGATGTACTTGCCTTCGATGACGGTCCCGGGGGTTGTCACAAGCACGTCACCCGCTTGCCGAATGAGCGAGGCCCTGACCGGTCGCCATCCGGTGGTTGTTTCGTCTGGGCGATACGTACCAGCGGTGCCGACGACGGGAGCCAGCGCACCCTTTTGAACGGCAACGGCATCGAGCACAGAAATTGGCGGAGTGGTTGCGGCCTGGACACTTCCGGCCGTAAGTAGCGCTCCGATTGTCGGCGCGCTGACCAGAGCGAGGAGGAGAGCGGAGCGCCGGTTCATCGCCACGGATTTGAGGGCGGCGCTAGTGGATGGGGCGGACATGTCAGGGGGCCTCAGATTCGTTGAACGTGCCTACGCCGGTACGGCGGATCATCGCAGCCACTGCCGCCGCATCAGTACGGGGAGTGACTGTGGGCTCCGTCTTTCATAGATATATGCGAAGTGTGACAGGTGATCGAAGTATGGTCCAGTACAGCTGACCTGCTGTAATGAGCCAGACAGTGACGCTCCGCATGCAACTGTTACGTTCTGCTACACGTTGTGCTGACTACCTAAAGTAGTGTTCGACAGAGTGTCGCGAAAATGCGAGATGTCGGCGCGGAAGGTGTGGCGGTAAGCCCGAGAGTTCGCCTGATAGATGTGGCAATCCGTCAGAGTCGCATCGAAATTACAGATGTAGGTGGGTTGCGACCGTCGCATATGACAGGGTGATGGCGGTAGCGCTCACCGATGTTCGGAGGTAGTCCCCGTGATCTTGAACCCGACGCCGCGTCGGTCACCTGGCAGCGGCAGACGATGGACGGCAGCCGTGGTGGGCGTATTGGCCCTGTCCTTGTTGACGGGTTGCGCAGTGCAAGCGGGCTCCGCCCTGGTGCTCGACGGTTCGACCACTTCCGAACAATCGGTCCAGCAGAACACCGCGGCATTCCTGACCGAGAACACGCCGACGACGCCGCCCACCGATGCGGACAGGGCGGGCTTGAACCGGAGACAGATCACCTACTTGGTGCGCCATGCCCTGATCGCGAAGGCTGCAGTCGCGCAGCACATGACGATCACCACCGATCAGATCAATGCTGTCAAGGCCTCTGTTGCCCAGCAGAGTCCGCATGGCTCGGTTGCCGCCGGCTT
>JAABUV010002134.1_pt1 | contig 27568 bp, 25 predicted proteins | sample 5559971 | NCBI WGS metagenome assembly JAABUV01 (sample SAMN10711881, study PRJNA513362) | rock metagenome | isolation source: Antarctica rocks | place: Antarctica: Victoria Land, Knobhead nord | collected 2015-12-19
GAGCTGTACTCGGTCAACCTGCTCTTCTACCTCGCCGAGGCCGAGATGTCGGGCATGCACAACGTCTACGAGATGGCCCGCCGCTTCCCCTTCACCCGCATCCGCGGGCCGCGGGTGCCGCTGCCGCTGTGCCCGCCGCGCGCGGGCAAGACGTGGTACGACTCGAACCCGGAGGGGGTGATCATGGAGGACCTACGCCTGACGCTGGCGACGCTGCCGGCGGGCGGTGCGGGCTTCTTTGTGACCGGGCAGGGCTACCGGGGCAAGGTGGTCTTCCCCGACGGCAGCTTCATCCACGACGTGGGCGTGTACGGGGGGTATCTGGACCCTGCGGCGCGTCCGGGGCAGCTTGAGCTTGCCCACCTCTTCGGCGGCATCGAGTTCGACCAGTTCCTGACGGGGGACGCCGACGCGAACGCGCGCCTGACGGAGCTGGGCGAGGACGTCTGGGTCAAGGGCATCGTCGGCACGGAGGCGGGCTGCCCGCACGTCGAATCGTACAAGAACTCGGTCAAGCTGCCGTCGATGGACGGGCGCAAGACGCTGATCGGGGCGCGCTCGATGAGCGAGACCAAGCAGATCGCCTACTTCGAAAGCCTGTCCGCGGACGGCCTGAGCGGCTTCCGCATGGGCGGGCAGATCAACGGCCTGCACCGCGCCCTGGGCATCCAGGTGTGGGACCGGGTGCATCGGGTAGGCCTGGGCAGCAACTTCGTGGAGTGCCCGGAGCTTGGCGGCTTCATCGGCCTGATCCACGTCGTCCTGGAAAAGAACAACCCCGACCACCCCGAGACGCTGGACCCGAGTCACCCCGGTATCGACGAACAGTATGAGGGCTGGGTGGTCTGGCTGACGTTCGACGCCGAGGGCGTCCCGACCATCAAGGCCTGCATCCGGGCGATCACGCCCGACGACGTGCCGCGCGCCTACGAGGGCCTGGGCGAGCTGTTCGACACCAAGCGGGTTGCCTTCCCGATCTCGCTGTACCGGGCCGGCGCGCTGCTTTCGGTCGGCTACGGCTGGGGGGACCGGGCGCTGTTCCAGGCCGATTTCGACTACGATACCGTGACCGCGCAGCTCTCGCAGCACTCGCACGGGTAGGGCGCGGGAGGGAAGAGGCCCCCTAGCCCCCAATTCCGGGGGGACCGGATTGGGGTGGGGGGCCTCCGCGAATCTCCCAAAACAAAAGCCCGCCGGACATTCGTCCGGCGGGCTTTCGCTTGTCTGCTCTCGTCCCGGCCCCGTCTAGTGGGTCATGCCGTGCATCATCGGGCGGCGGCTCATGCCGCCGGCCATGCCCGCGCGGTGGTAGCCCGCCGCCTCGGCCTGGGCGGCGGTGTGGAAGTAGACGCGGTTCTGCGGCGCGGGCAGCGCGCCCCGGTCGCCGGGCAGGTGGTAGACGTGCGAGTTCCGGTTGCCGACGACGCCCCCGCCCATGCTCGGGCGGCCCATCATCCCAGGCCGGCCCATCATGCCGGGGTGCATCATGCCGGGGCGGCCCATCATGCCGGGGTGCATCATGCCGGGGCGGCCCATCATGCCGGGGCGGTAGGTCGTGGGCTGGCCGGGCTTAGGGCGCGGGTGGAACAGCTTGCCGAAAATCCCGTGATGGGCGGGCGGCGGGGGCGGCGTCTGTGCCGAGGCGGTTCCGACGGCTCCGGCGGCGAGGCCGGCGGCCAGGGCCAGCGCGGCGAAAGTTCGTGTCTGCATGATTTTCCTCCAGTGGGTGTTGCCCTTCACAAGCGACGGCGGGCCGGGAAAGGTTCCCGCACGGTGGGCCTCCCCGCCCGGCGGCGGTTACTTCTTTCTCGGCTTGGGGGCGGGCAGTGTCAAGACGTAGTCGGCGCTCCGCTTGAACCAGGTGTCCCAGGCCGGCTTATCCGACAGCACGGGGGGCGGGACGACGACGTACTGCTTGCTGGGCGGGGAAGCCGGGTCGTACTGAAGCCGCCTGGCCTCGGGGACTTGCAGCAGTTCGTCTTGCGCGTCAGGCGGCAGTTTAAGCGCAAGCCCGACGTCGGACAAGGAGGCGAACACGCGCCCCCCGACGTAGGCGCAGACGCCTCCGAACATGGGCCTGAAAGCCAGCTCCCCGTCCAGGTCATAGGCCTCGGCGGCCTGGCTGATTTTGTCCTGCATCGCGTCAAGGCTCGGTTGGCTCATCAGATCACCCATTCTCCAAACCCGCGCTTTCGGAGATCTCGCCGGCGAATCCGGCCCAGTCGCGGTCCTCGCGGCCTTTGGCGACCATCGACGTCAGCCGGTCGTGGACCAGGCCCGCCAGCGGCATCGGGACGTTCCGGGTCTTGGCCTCGTCGAGCACCAGGCCGAAGTCCTTGCGGATCAGCGACGGGACCGCGCCGACCGGCTGGTAGTGCTCCGCGGCGATCATCTTGCCGTAGTTCTTGTAGACGGGGCAGTTGAAGAGGGTCTCGGAGAACAGCGCGAAGACGGCCTGGCGGTCAATGCCGCTTTTCTGGGCCAGTGTGAACGCCTCGCCCATCGCCTCGATGGCCGCACCTAACAGGAAATTGCCGGTCAGCTTCACGACATTGGCCGCGCCCGCGTCCTCGCCGAAGTCATAGACGCCCTGGCCCATCGCGTCCAGCAGCGGGCGGACGCGGGCCTTGGCCTCTTCCGGCCCGGACGTGGCGATCCAGAGCTTCCGGGCTGCGGCGGCGTCGGGCTTGCCGAAGACCGGCGCGGCGACGAAGTGGCCGCCCAGGGCGGCGTGGCGTTGGGCCAGGCGGCGGGACGTGTCCGGTGAGACTGTGCTCATCGAGACGTGGACGCCGCCTTCTCCCAGAGCCTCCGCCAGGCCGTTCTCGCCCAGCGTGACCTCCTCCAGGGCGGCGTCGTTGGTCAGCATCGAGACCACCAGCCCGCCCCGCGCGACCGTCCCACCTGGCGTATCGGCCTGAGTCGCGCCCATTTCGACCAGCGCCCTGGCCTTGTCCGGCGTCCGGTTGTAGACCCGCAGCGCGAACCCCGCCTTGATCAAATTGGCCGCCATCGCCGACCCCATGCCGCCCAGGCCGATGAACCCTATCGTTTCGCTCATAAAAATCTCCTCGTCTGGAGGAGATATACCCCGTGGACGTGCCAGCCTACGCTTGCACCGCGCAATCTCGTCCGCGATGCTCATGGGTCTTCCCCCGCTCTTTTTTCTGAGACACGTGGGGGACGCCGAAGTTGCGGGCGAGCGGATTAGATCGGGAACGTCCGGTAGCCCGCGTGGCCCGTCGCCAGGAAGTACAGCGACCAGAGGGCCGAGATGCCGTAGTCGCCCAGCACCAGGCCGATAAAGAAGGGCAGTGCCTGACGGTACACTTTGACACCGCCGTAGCGCAGGATCAGGGCTTTGGCGAGCCAGCCCAGGAGCATCGGGAACCAGATCCAGGCCATCGTGTCCGTGCTGCCCACGGCGTAGCCGATGGGGTGCAGCGGCCACCAGGGGAACCGAATCCGCAGCAGGCTCAGGAGCAGCACCATGCCCATGCCGACGAACGCCGCCGTCAGCCGCGCGCTGTCGGCGGGCCGGGCCGTGTTGAGCCAGCCTTGAAGCTCGTCGAACCCCGAGTGCCCCTGCGACGTCCGCCAGGGGTTGACGACCGCGCTGTCCGCGCCGAAGTGGTAGTACAGCCCCAGGCAGCACGCCCACGAGGCCAGCGCGCCGACCGGCACGGCGACCAGGATCCCCCAGGTCAGATGCCGCGGGTTCATCGCGCGCGGGGTGGCCGAATCGGCGATCTTCATGGCCTCGATCTCGGCGGGCTGGCCCAGGCAGCGCCAGTCGGAGTCGAACGGGCGCAGCAGCGAGAACGCCGTCAGCTCGCGGGGCGTGAACGCCCCCGTCCCGGCGAAATTGACCATGCTGCCGTGCGCCAGGCCCCCCGGCCCCTGCCCCCAGGGCAGCCCCGCCTCGGCCCGGATGCGGGTGAACGTCAGGGCGAGCAGCAGGAACAGCCCCCAGAACAGCAGCGAGACGGGGAGCGACAGGCCCAGGGCCGCGCCGAAGCCGACCAGCAATGCCGACGACACGAACAGCCCGATGTAGGCGGCCCGGTAAGGTAGCGGCTCGCCCGAGTCGTCCACGTCCGCCCCGCGCCCGACGGCCTTGCGCCACGTCTCGGCCAGATGCGGCCGGGCCAGCCAGAGCGAGAACAGGGCTATCCCCAGGAACGCGCCCAGCCCCTGCTCGGCGACATACGGCAGGTGCGCCAGGGTCGGCCCCGCGCCCGGATCGCGGAAGCCGAACGCGGTCGCGCCGACGCTCTGGAGCTTGGTCATCAGGTAGAAGAACCAGCAGGAGAACGAGACGTCCAGCGCCAGCAGGTAGGTCAGGCCGACGACCAGCGGGTAGAAGCCAATGGGGGTGTTGCCGATGGCGTTCCAGGGCGTGCCCGAGACGGACTGCCCCAGGTCGAAGCCCGGCTCGCTGGGCTTGATCGGGAAAAAGGGCATCGTCGGCACCAGCGTGTAGTGGATCGTCGCCAGCGACTCGGCCACGACCGGCAGGCCGACCCCGAGCCACAGCATCCGGCTGCGCCACAGGGGCGAGCTGCCGCCGCCCTGGGTGATCTCCAGCGGGATGACGACGATGGGGAAGATCAGCCGCTCCCTGTCCACCCACTGCCGGCGCATCAGGGCGGCGATGCAGAAAAAGCAGAAGAACAGCGTGAAGATGAAGCCGGTCCAGACCCCGACGGCCCCGGCCCAGCCCGCCAGATGGGCCGGCGTGAACAGCGACGACTTGCCGGCGTAGTAGGCGGGGATGACGGACGGATCGGGCACGGCCCAGGCGGGCAGGAACCGGTGCCAGTTCTCCCACTTGTTCTCGTGGGTGGCGAAGTGCTTCCAGCCGACCAGGGCGGGGGTCAAAAACTGCATCATGCCGATGCCGCCGATATAGATGGCGACCGTGTTCATGGTGTAGATGAACAGCAGCTCGGCCTGCGACAGCGCCCACCGGGGCCGCAGGCGCTTGACGGCCAGGTTGAGGGCGACCAGGACCATCAGCGCGAACAGCACGGCCATCGGCAGCGACATGGCCGCAAGGTCCGGGCCGTTGGCGACGATCTCGGTGTATTCGAGCCAGAAGCAGAGCACGGGGATGAGCAGCAGGCCGAGGGCGAAGGCGCGCGGCGTGATGCCGCTCCACCGGGAGGCATCGGCGGGCGCGGTCGCATCGGCGGGGGGCACATCGGGGCTTCGCGGCGTGAGGGACATGGTGCTCCCATGGTAACACGCCCGGCGCGGGCCTGTCAACGGGGGCGACGTGCCCTCCCCCCTCCGGCCTTACAAGTCCAGCCCCGCCTGCCCGGATGCGGCGGCGATCTGCGCGGCCTGCTTGAAGCTGACGTTGGAGCCGGGGAAGTAACTCAACAGGTATCGCCAAACGCCTTGATCTGGGCGGAGCTTTCGCGGCCCGACTGCTCCTTGAACAAAACATTGTGGTCGCGGTTGGAGTTGAACGGGGGGTCCAAGTAGACCAGGTCCACCGTGGCGTCGCCGACGTGCCCGCCGAGGATGGCGAGGTTGTCGCCGTAGAAGAGCGTGTTCGTCATGGGTGAATTATAGCCGAAGCGCGAGCGGGGCGCAAGCGGGGAGGGGGCCTACTCCGAAGCTGGATAAGTTAGGCTGAACTCAACCTGTCCCGACTCATCCTCGTGGTCGTCTTCTTGATTGCCCGCATTCAGGAGAGACGAGCCGTTCGAGGTTACCCGGTACTTCTGGGCGGGGGAATTGGGGTGCGTGGGGTCGGTCATCGTCAGCCAGCCTGCGGCGATAGCAGGAACGAGATAACGCTTCAGCACGTAGTTTTTGTCTCTTAGCCCTAGCCGGGCTTGAATGCTGACGCGGTCCCGTGGACTGGCGCAGTAAGCCAACAGCGTCCGCATCTTGTCCCTCCCCACTGTGGGGGTTACTGTAGGGGTTACTTGAGGGGTTACTGTGGGGGTTGTCGATAAGTGTATCGGCAAAGTGGCCGTGAAGTAGGTTCTGTCCTCGTCGGTATCGAAGGTGGGTGCAGGCGAGCCGTTCTCCCGCATCGCGCGGATTACGGTTGGTATGCCGGTCCCCCGGCCCTCCGTCAGCCGCAATTCTTTCAAGAACTCGCCGATGCGCCGGTTCCGATAGCGTCGTGCCACGAGCCGCCCGTCTCCTAAACTTGCGAGGGAAATGGATCGGTCCGGCCCAGGGTAACTGGTGATGGTAATGCACTCGGGGAGCACCCTCACTTCGATGGGTTCGCGGATTTCGTAGCTGCGGTGGTAGACGGCGTTGACCAGGATTTCCTCCACCGCAGCATAAGGATAGTTGAAAAAGCGATCCGCTTCCGCCCTGTCCGGGCGCTTGTCAATCGTCTCTTCAAGAACGGAGTTATTGATAAAAAGCAGCGCGTCCCGCAACATTTGACTCAGCGGTCCCTTGAAGGTCCGCTCAATGATCCTGCTCCCCGCCAGTCCGCTGGGAAACACAACAATGTCGATCTGTGTCACCGGGAAGAAGCGCTGAGGCTCCTCGTGAAAAAACATCAGCCCGACGTTCCTCGGCAGTGTGTGCTCCGTGGGACCGTCTGTAACCGCCATCCGACGGCATAAGTCGTCGAACGCCATCCCATCGGCCTGGTCCGCAAGGGCGCTGCCGATGTCACGCAGAAACGCCTTGATTAAGGGGAGCCGTAAGTCCTGAACGGAGGAACGCTGATTCATGCGGTCATCGTAAGGGATCTGCGCGGCCAGCGAGAACAGTTCAACCTCGTCGTCCGCGACGGCTTTTACAGTACTCGACCCCTTGCGGATGTAATAGCCGTAAACTTTGCTGTCTTTGGAGAGTGAGACAGGTGCCTTGTAGGGACGGCTTTGACCACCAGGGGCACGAAGCAGTAAAACATGTCGGCCATGAATGATACACGGCTCCATGAGAGGATGGTACGCGGGTACAATCTTATGACCCAGTTCAAGCACATCCTTTTGTAGCCGATCTAGGCTGGAAGGATTGAGGCCGGACGGTGGCAGGACAGGCTTTCCCCCGTCGTCGGCGATGCCGATAAAAAGGTAGCCCCCGCCTAAATTATGGAAATCATTGGCAAACGCACAAAGCGTGTGCAGTACGTCTTCCGGGTTCCAGTTCTTTTTGAACTCCAGACGCTCCCATTCAACGGAGCGACCAAGCAAAACGTCATCAATGTTCAGCGCGAGGGCCATGTGGCAGTGACCTTGTTCGTGGCAAGCTAATGCCGCTAATAATACCCGATACGCCTTCCTGTTGCTGTCATTTGACGAGGTCTACCGTGGTGTCACCGGTGCGCCCGCTGAGGCCGGGGAGGTTGTCGCCCCAGAAGAGCGTGTTCGTCATGGGGGATGATGGAGAGCAGAGGGCTGTGCCTGGCACACGCGAGCAAGCCTGCCTCCTTGGGGGGGCGGGCCGTTGCGGGGGGCGGGATATGAGGCGTCAGGCGACGTGCGCCGGGGCGAAGATGCCGCAGGCCGCGCTGGACGCCATCAGGCCGATGACCGCGAGCATGTCCAGGGCGGCGGCGTGGGCCGGCTCATTCGCCGTCCCCGGTGTCCAGGTCGGCGACGGCCAGCGCCTCGGCCTTGCCGGCGTTGATCAGGCCCAGGGCGACGGCCCCCGTCACCATCGGCTCGACGCCTTCCAGGTCGTTGGCGTCGCCGACGGCGATCTCCACGCCGTCGCGGAACAGCCACAGCTCCCCCTCCACCATCCAGGCCGTCGTCGCGCGGACCTCGATAAAGCGCACCCGGCTCACGCCGCCCGTCCCGCGACCGCTCATCCCGCCTCCTCCGCCCGCCCGCGCGGCCTTCAGACGGCCCGGCTTTCGGCTTCCCCCGTAAAACGGCGGGGTACAACTAAAGGCCACGCCCATGCACTACAAAATACAACCGATCTGGAACCCCGACGCGCGCGCGCGGCCCTGGACCCCCGCGCGGCTCTGGGGGCGCGGGACCGCTGCCGTCGCCCTTCTGCTTGTCGCCGCCCTCACGCTGCCGCGCGTCCATCATAACCATGCCGCCACGCCGCCGCGCCCTGATGTGCGGGAGGCCGTCGTTGCCGCCGCCCTGCCGCGCCTGTCGCTGGCCGAGTGGGGCGGGGGGACGCCGGTCCCGCCCGCCCGAGGCCGATTCCGGCGCTTCTTCCGCATGACGGTGACGGCCTACACGCCGATCAACACGCGGATGGAGGGCGGACGCTACACGTCCACGCGGCGCGACGGGCGGGCCGCCCACGGCGTCGCCGTGGACCCCGATCTGATCCCCCTCGGCTCCCGGCTGTGGATACCGGGCTACGGCTACGGGGTCGCCGACGACATCGGCGGGCGCATCCGCGGCCACCACGTCGATCTGCGCCTCCAGCGCGGCGCGCACATGGGCGTCTGGGGCGTCCGCCATGCCCGCGTGTACGTCCTCCAAGACCCGTGAGGGCCGAGAACCCACCCCGTTCCGGCCCTACTGCGCGGGGGCACCGGCGATGATCAGGACGCCCTGGTCGGGGCGTAGGTACTTTTGGATGGCGGCCTGCACCTCGGCGGGTGTCACGGCGTTGTACAAGGCCGCGCGCCTGGCGATGTAGTCCAGGCCCAGGCCGTAGTCCTCGGCGGCTTCGAGCTGGCCCGCGACGCCGGCGTTGGTTTCGAGCCGCAGCGGGTACTCGTCGGTGAGATAAGCCTTGGCCTGGCTGATCTCGTCGTCCGAAACGCCGTACCGGCGCATCTGGGCCATAATCTGGCGCATCAGCCCCAGCGCGCGGGTGGCGTTCTTGGGATTCGTGCCCAGGAATATCTGGAACGGGCCGGACCCGTGCCGCCCGTCCAGCGACGCGCTGACCGAGTAGGCCAGACCGTTCTGGTCGCGGATGGTCTTGCCCAGACGCGAGCCGAACGTGTCGCCGCCCAGGATGTAGGCCATGATCTGCGCGGCGTAGAAGTCCGGGCTGCTGCGCTTTAGGCCGCCGTTGTAGCCGAACAGCAGGCTGGTCTGCGGGGCGTCCGGCAGCACGATCACCTGCGGCGCGGGCGTCTTCGCGGGCGCGGGCACGTCCGGGATGACGAACGGCGCGGGCGGGGCGGACGGCTTGGCCCAGCCGCCGAACGCCGCTTCGATTTGCTTCACGGCGTCGGCCGCCTTGACGTCGCCGACCACGACCAAAACCGTGGTGTCCGGGCGATAGTACGTGTTGTAGAAGCGCACCAGGTCGTCGCGCGTGATCGCCTTGGTGTCGGCCTCGGCCTCGTCGATGGTCGGCGTCCAGTACGGGTGCCCTTTCGGGTAGAGCGCCTGGGCGAAGGCGATCTCGGCCTGGGTCCCCGCCCCGCCCGTCCCGCCCGTGTCCTGGCGGGCGTCCTCCAGGCCCGAGAGCGTCTGCGCGCGCAGGCGCTCCAATTGGTCGGCGGGGAACGTCGGGTGGCGCAGCTCGTCGGCCAGCGTGGACAGCAGCAGCCCGAAGTTCTCGGTCCGGCTCGTGCCCGACAGCGACGCCTCTTCCTCTCCCCCGCCGATGCCCACACCGGCCCCGACCGATTCGAGGCCCAGCGCGAGCTGCAAGGCGGTCTGGGTGGTCGTGCCGCGCGAGAGCATCGCCGCCGTCAGATCGGCCACGCCGTCCTTGTTCGCCGGGTCGTACATCCCGCCCGCCCGGACGCGCCCGGTCAGGGCAACGGTGGGGTTCGCGTGGTTCTCCTCGACGATGACCGTCAGGCCGTTCGGCAGCACCACGCGGGTGGGCTGGGGGCGGGACGCGGCGGGCGAGGCCGTCTTGGGCGTGGCGGCGTTGAACTCCTTGTCCAGGGCGGCCAGCGTCGCCTTCTGGCGCGGATCGGTGACGGGCTTGGCCGCGCCGAAGTTGTCTGCCACGGGCGGCGGGGGCGGGGCCGCGCCGGGCGGCAGCGGCTGCGGCTCGAAGAAGGCCACGGTGCGGTTCGTGGGCGTGAAGTAGGTCCGGGCGACGCGCTGGACGTCGGCGGCCGTCACGGCCCGGATTTTGTCCAGATACGTGTCGTTGTAGCGGGGCAGGTCGATGGCGGCGTACTCGCCCAAAACCTCGGCCTGCGACGAGACGCTGTCGTTGCGGTAGACGAAGCTCGCTTCAATCTGATGTACGGCCCGCGCCAGCTCCTCGGGCGAGACGGGCGCGGTCTGGAGGCGGGCCATCTCGTCCTCCAGACCCTTCTCCACGGCGGCGTTGGTGACATTGGCGCTGGGCGTGGCGTCCAGCACGAACAGGTAGGGGTCGCGCCGGTCGTCGTCGCCCCCACCCGCCGACTGGGCCAGGCCCTTCTCGACCAGGGCCTGGTACAGCCGCGCGCCCCGCCCCGCCGAGAGAATCTGGCTGAGGACGTCCAGCGTGTAGTGGTCGGGTGCGCCCGTCTCGGGCACGTGGTAGCCGATCAGCACGGACCCGGTCGTGCCGGGCCGCTGCAAGACGACCCGCCGCTCACCGCGCTGAACCGGCTCCGGCGTGATGGTGTGCTGCTCCAACTGGCCCGCCGGGTAGACGCCGAAATACTTGCGGCAGATGTCCACGGCCTTTTTGGTGTCGAAGTCGCCGACCATGACGACCACGGCGTTGTTGGGCATGTAGTGGCGCTTGTAATAGTCATAGATGACCTGGCGGTTGCCCGCGACCGCCTCGACGTCGGTCTTCCAGCCGATGCCGGGCCAGTGGTAGGGGTGGGCCTCGAACGCCGCCGGCTCGAACGTGTTGGTGTACAGGTCGTACCCAGGGCTGTTGTTGTCGCCCTCAAGCTCCGAGCGCACGACGGTCATCTCGTGGGCCAGCTCGGTCGGGTCGAACTTGGAGTTCTCCATCCGGTCGGCCTCGATGCGCGCGGCCAGCTCCAGGCGGTCCGAGGCGATCAGCTCGTGGTAGTGGGTGACGTCCGACCCGGTCTCGGCGTTGATCTGGCCGCCGTTGGTCAAAAATAGGTGGTCGATGGCACCGGGCGGCAGGTCGGTCGTGCCCTTGAACATCATGTGCTCTAAGATATGCGACAGCCCGGTCTGGCCGCTGATCTCGTTGCGCGAGCCGACCTTGTACCAGACGCTGAAGTAGACCACGGGCGCGGCGTGGGCCTCTTTGGAGAGGATCGTCAGGCCGTTCGCCAGATGGGTCTCGGTGACGCGCTGGGCGGCGTCAAACGTCTGCGAGACGACGCGGCCATTGGCCGCCGGGGAGGGAGCCGCGGCGGGTGCCGCGTGGACGGCGGGCAGCAGGGCGAGCGCGGCGGGCAGGGCGGCCAGCGTGCGGGAGAGCCGACGGGTGCGTCGCAAGTTGGGGCGTGTCAAATACGTGTCTCTTTCACGGTGAATGCTGCGTTCTCTACGCGCGCGGACAGGTGCCGGGTTCCTCATCCTCACAGGGGCCGCCCGCAGGAAAAGCAGCGGGGCGTCCCCGCCGGGTAGGCCGCGTCGCACGAGTGGCAGTACGGGCCGCTTTCGCCGGTGACCCCGTCCTCGTCCGGCTCCTCGTCGCCCGCGAGGGGCGGCTCGTAGCGGGCGTCACGCAGGCCGCGCAGGTCATAACGGCCCTCGCGGCGGCGACGTGCCCAGGCCCAGACCGCGTAAACGACTACCGCCCCCAGCACCACGGTCGGGAGCAGACCCCAGGGCACGGGCGGCACGGCGCTTACTCCTTTTGCCCGGTCGCGATCCCCGTCGCGCGGTCGCCCGTCGGGTCCGTGGCGGGGGTCGGCTGCGCCCGGTCGTCCGCCGTCAGCCCGCCGCCGGGCGCGTCCACGGCGTTGCTGTCCATCCCGCTCCCCGGCGGCATCTCGGGGACGGCGTCCTCGACGCTGACCCCGCCCGGCACGTCCTCGCGCTCGCCCAGTCCGGGCAGGTCGGCGTCCTTCTTGATCCCGTTTGTCATGATTTTTTCCTCTGCATTACACTACCGCCCGCACACCCGGCGCTAAACCCGCGCTCCGGCGGGTATGAATCCGTCAGCACCCCCCTATGAGCCAAAAGGAGAAGCCCCTATGGACAGCCGCACCAACCCGTTGAACCCGAACCAGATCGGCGACGACTCCTCGGCGGGCGAGATCGCCGGCGAACTCGAAGACCTGAAGATGACCGAGAGCACGGCCACGCCCCTGCCCGGCTCGCTCGACTACGCCCAGCCCGATACCAGCCCCACCGAGAGTCCCGACAGCGACCCCGGCCTGATGCGCGGCAGCCGCGATCCGTCCCTCGTGAACAGTGCCGAAAACGACGACCGCCCCGAGGACGCGCGCGGCGACACGCCCTATGACGCGCAGGGCACGACGGGGTCGGAGGGGGGGTAGGGGAGAACCTTGTGTTCGCCCTTCTCATGCCGGGGCGATTCTACGCCGGGGCTTTCCACTGCCCCGGCATTACGTAGGTGGCCTAGAACGCGAACGGGAGGTGCAGGCCGGCGAACCCGGCGACCAGGGCGAGGACGCCGAGGCCGCCCGCGGCCAGGCCGAAGAACCAGACGCGGCGGCTGCGGGTCAGCGCGGCGATGGCGGACAGGGCGATGGCGATCTGGCACAGGCTGACGGAGAAGGCGAAGATGTGGTGCCCCTCCATGATGTGCGCCGACTCTTCGTTGGCCCGCCCCGCCTCGGCCTCGGCCTCCTGGGCCTGGGCGTCCGACTCGTCCGCCTGCTTTTTGATCTCGGCCTGCTTGTCTTCGTAGCGCCCCGCCTGCTTCCGGTCATCGGCGGCGACCGGGGAGCCGGGCGGCAGGCCCTGGGCGGCGGTCTGGTAGATCAAGGACTTCAGCCCTTCGGCCTGATAGTAGTTGTAGCTGTCGCTCTTCTGGGTCAGGTGCTTGACCTGCTCGCTCTTCTGGAGCAGGGCGTTGTTCTTGGCGAGCAGGGCCTCGTTGACGAGCAGGCCGGACTTGAGCGCGCCGACGGCGGCGACCACGGCCAGGATGGCGGTCAGGACCGCGATGAAGCGCACCCAGCCGTTTTTGCCCTTCTCCCCTTCGCCCGCCTCCCCGCCCGCGCCGCTTTCTCCCCCCGCGCCGCTTTCCGCGTGGCCGGCCCCGTGCTTTTCGTGCTCCTCGTGGGCCTCCTGGATGTGCTCCTGGGACTGCTCCAGCGGGACCTCGATCTCATCGGGCATGGTCAGGCTCCTCCTGGCGCGCTCTAGCTCAGGGTGTTGATGGCGCGGGCGGCCAAGACGGCGATCACGGTCAGGGAGATCAGGGCCTGGACCATCATCAGCAGCTTGGCCCAGCGCGACAGCACGGCGGTGTCGGCGGGCGACAGGGCGGTGCTGGTGTTGAAGGCCAGGAACAGGTAGTCCATGAAGCCGGGCGACCATTCGGCCTGCCCGGACTGGGCCAGGCGCTCGTCGCTCATGGTCATCTGCGGGAACAGGAACGAGCCGTGGCTGTGGCCCGCCCGCTGGTCGCGCTGGTTCGGCCCGCCGGCGTCCAGGTGCCAGTACCAGAGGGCGAAGACCAGGACGTTGGTCAGCCACAGCGCCCCCGCCGAGAGCAGCAGGCGCTCGGGGGATTCTTTGTGGGCCATCAGGTGCGGGTTCACCAGGGAGCCGATCAGCTTCATCAGCGAGGCGACCAGAAAAAACGTCTCGACCCCGGCGATGACCAGGCCCAGGACGCGGTTGATCATGTGGTGGTTACGCAGATGGGCCAGCAGGGTGGGGACGAGCAGGACGGCGATGAGCAGGGCAGGGAGCCAGCGCGGGCCGAACGAGAGCGCGCGGGGCAGGATGCCGAACAGGCCGGCCCCGCCCGCCAGGGCGATCACGGCGGGCCAGCGCGGCTCCGAATCGTCCTGCATCTGTGCGTAGCCGCGCCGGACGGTCCGGCCCAGGTGGTTCAGCCCGCGCCTCCCGCTGGATCGGCCTTCAGGTTCGTCCTCTTCTGTGTTCTGGCGTTCGGTCTTCGGTGACATAGAGTTGACTCCGTGAATCTAAAAATGAGGGACCTGCTGGGCGAGCGTCCAAAGCCCCATCGAAAGGCCGATGGCGACCACGGCGCGGCGGACGTTGGCCTGCCCCACGCGCCGGGCCAGCCCCGCCCCGCCCAGCCCGCCGATCACGGCAGCCACGGCCATCAGCAGGGCCAGCGGCCAGCGGACCTGGCCGTAGTGGATGAACGTCAGCGCGCCGACGCCGTTGATGCAGACGGCGGCGAAGTTCTTCAGGCCGTTCATCCGGTGGATGTTGGTCTGGCCCAAGAACCCCAGGGCGGCCAGCATGAGTATCCCGATGCCGGCCCCGAAGAAGCCGCCGTAGACGGCTACGGCGAACTGGAACAGCAGGGCGAAGGGGAAAGCGCCCGCCCCGGCCGGCTTCCCCGCCCCCCTGCCCAGCCAGCGGCGCACCGGGTCCTGGACCAGAAACAGAAACGTCGCGCTTAAGATCAGCCACGGGACCAGGCGGCTGAACAGGGCGGCCCCGATGTGGACGGCGAGCCACGCCCCGCCCGCCCCGCCCAGCAGCGAGGGCACGGCCATCCGCCACAGTTCCGCCCGGCCCGGTGCCTCGTCCCCCGCCCCCTGGCGGCGGTAGGCCCAGTAGGCGCTCAGCGAGCCGGGCACCAGGGCGACGGTGCTGGTGCCGTTGGCGAGGATCGACCCGTGCGGTCCCAGTACGAGCAGCAGGGCCGGGAACGTCAGCAGCGTCCCGCCGCCCGCGACCGAGTTGATCGCGCCCGCCGCCAGCGCGGCGGCGAACAGGAGCGCGAGGTGGACGGGGCCGGCGGAAGAAAAGCTGGCGGAGAGCGGCAGGATCATCTGGGCGTCATTCTACCTCAATTCCCGGCTCGATTTTGGCCCGGACTCGGGGTAAAATGGGATTGCCTAGGTGGGCGGTGGGTGCAAGGGAAACGAGAGGGAAACGAGTCAGAGCGATGGCACAACCAGAAACGGTCCCGCAGCAGACGCGCCCCGACGCCCCGAGCGGCGGGGCGGGGGCGAAAGAGGGCGTCCGGGCGCGGGCGCTGGTCGTCGGGGCGCTGGCGACGGCCCTGACGGCGTACCTGGTGACGCAGGCGGAGATGGTGCTGTCCTCGGTGAGAATCGGCTACTTGCAGTTCCCGCCCGCCGCACTGGGGGTGCTGCTGCTGGTCGTGGCCCTGAGCCGGCTGGCCGGGCGGGTCGCCCGGCGCTGGGGGCTGACGTCGTCGGACCTGCTGGTCATCTACTGCATGTGCCTGGTCGGGGCGATGACGGCCTCGCACGGGCTGGTCGAGAAGATGGTCCCCGAGCTGAACTATTCCAACCGGGGCGCGAACAACGTCAACGGCTGGCACGACCTCTACGACAGGTTCCTCCGCCCCGGCCTGGTCGCCTACGACCCCGCCCGCGCGGGCCTCCAGCCCGCCTCGGCCGCCTACGACCAGAAGCTCCCTCGGGGCGAGGCGGTCCCCTGGGCGCTGTGGGCCGCGCCGGTCCTGAACTGGGGGCTGCTGTCGCTCTTCGTCCTGTCCGCGTTTCTGTGCCTGACCTCGATCCTGCGGCGGCAGTGGGTGGACTCGGAGAAGCTGTCGTTCCCGCTGGCCCAGCTCCCCCTGGAGATCGCCGGCGACCAGGACCGACCCGCGTTCTTCCGCAACCGCCTGATGTGGCTCGGCGTGCTGATCCCCGTTGCCGTCTACGGCCTCAAAGGGCTGCACCAGGTCCAGCCCAACGTCCCCGACGTCCCCCTCTCATGGACCCTGACCGATTATGTCACGGCCCCGCCCTGGAACGCGGCGGCCAGCAACGTCTACTTCATCCTGTCGTTCGCGGCCATCGGCTTCTTCTTCCTGCTGCCCACCGACGTGCTGTTCTCGATCTGGTTCTTCTTCCTGCTGTCGCGAATCGAGCAGCTCGTGATGATCTCGCTGAACCAGCCGACGCCCCAGATGCCGGCCTACCCGCCGCCGCTGTTCGTCGGCTATCAGACGGTGGGGGCGTACCTTGTCCTGACCGGCTACTTCTTCTGGATCGCCCGCCCGCACCTCGGGCGGGTCTGGGCGAGCGCGCTGGGCCGGCCCGGCGGGTACAGCCGGGCCGAGGACGCGGACGAGCTGCTGCCGTACCGGGCGGCCGTCTGGGGGCTTCTCGGCAGCGTGGGGCTGGCGGCGGGCTGGCTGTGGCTCAACGGCATGTCGCCGTGGCTGGCCCTGTTCGAGCTGGTCGTCTGCATCTTTGTGATCGCCCTGGTCATGGCGCGCTCGACCGCCGAGGCCGGGATGCTGATGACCGAGACCACGTTCCGCCCCGTGGACCTGCTCCGCATGGTGGTCCCGCTGCACTCGCTGGGCGGGGCGAACCTGACGATGCTGGCCTTCTTCGACAACCTGTTCCTGCGCGACCAGCGCGGGCTGCTGCTGACGGGGATGCTGGATTCGGCGCGCATCACGGACGGGGCGCGGGTCCCACGCCGCGCGTTCGCCGGCGCGCTCGCCCTGGGCATCCTGGTCGCCTTCGCCGTGGCCGTCCCGCTCAACATCCTCCTGCCCTACCACCTGGGGGCGAACGGGCACATGGATGGCTGGATGGAGTCGGGCAGCCCCGGCCTGACGATCACCGACTACGCGCAGTACTTCAAGGGGACGCCGCCGCCGCAGGCCGGGGCGTCCTGGCAGATGCCGGCGTTCTTCGGGGCGGGCGTCCTGATGACGGTCTTCCTGACCTTCATGCGGACCGCGTTCTTCTGGTGGCCGCTGCACCCGCTGGGCTACGCGCTGTCGGGGTCGTGGAGCACGATTCAGTTCTGGTTCGCCTGCCTGCTGGCGTGGGTGTTCAAGTCGCTGATCCTGCGCTACGGGGGCATGGGCTTTTACACCAAGTCGCGCCCGTTCTTTCTGGGCCTTGTCCTGGGCGAGTTCGGCATCGCGGTCTTCTTCGTGGTGCTGAACGCCCTGTCGGCCTGGCTCTTCCCGGAGCACAGAATCCCCGCCCCCCCGTTCCCGTGGGGGTGATGCCACGCGCGGCAAAAAGGGGGAAAGGCTCTGGCCTCTCCCCCGTTCGTTTCAGCCGCCCCACGCGATGCGGCGGGTCGGACGCGGCCCGGACTTTTTCATCTCGTTTTTCCCTCTTTCATTCCGCCTTCCCCTCATTTTACTCTCAAATTGAGTTCAACCGCGCAGCTCCTAAATTATACTGTTTGTCTGAACCCATTTTGAGAAGTCGTTGTCTCTTAGCTACTAGAAGGCGCAAAGCGCGGTTCACAAAGCGCGGTTCACAAAAACTGGTTGATATGTCTCTAGCTGTTGACGATCATTTGCTGATAGCCGCCCAGAGAGGGGACACGGTTGCGCTGGAACGGGTGATCGCCCAATGCCGGCCCAACCTGCGCCGCTACGCCTCCCGGTACTGCGTGACGACCTCGGACGCGGAAGAAGCGGTGCAAGAGTCGCTGATCATCCTCTGCCGCCGCCTGCCGGCGCTGCGCTCGGCGGGGGCGTTCAGCGGGTGGCTGTTTCAAGTGATCCGGCATCAGTGTCAACGGCTGGCGCGGAAGATGTTCCATCAGCACGTTCCGCTGGATGAGGCTATCGAAGACAGATACCTAACGACCCGCACGGACATTGAACTGCGCCTTGACATTACGATGGCGATACAATCACTGCCCGACATCTACCGGGAAATCATCGTACTGCGCGATTTTGAGGAGTTGACGGTCAAGGAGATCGCCGTCCGCCTCGGCTTGTTGCCGGAGACGGTGAAGACCCGCATTCACCGGGGGCGGTTGCTCATCCGGGAACATCTTTTGGCGTAACCATCAGGAAGAATTCTCATGTGTCCAACTAAACTGCTTATGATCCACTTGGTGCGGGGGGTAATCGGCGTTGCCCTTCTCGTTGCGGCCTTTTCGCTCGCGGGCAGCCTTCCCCTTGTGGCTCTGCTGCTAGGGGGCGGCGCGCTGGTGGCTTTTCGCGGTTGCCCGACGTGCTGGCTTGCCGGACTGTTCGAGGCAGCTCGTGCGAAAGAGCCAGCGCAGCCCGCTGCTGTCCCCGTCCACCCGGAGGCGTGACACGCTGTTAACACGATTCGGTCTGAATAATTTCATCAAAATCCCGTCCTCCGGGGAGGGTAAATTGTTTACAGGTAGCGGCGCAAAGCGACTGCCCCTGTAGATGCAGGGCACTTCTGTCCTGATCTCGCGCGACTGCAAAGGAAAACCATGATGACGCTCTCACTCACTCCTCGACTGGCCGGCGTGTTCGCCGCCATTGCTCTGGCGGGTCTCTCCGCCGCGCCAATCGCTCAGGCTGCTCCTGCCGGCAAGATGGCACACAGCAAAAAAATGGCGGCGCACACCGTCTACGTCTGCAAGGACTGTAAAGCCTTCTACTCCCCCACGATGGCGAAGAAGATGGGCTACAAGGACAGCATGGGACACACGCTGGTCAAGCGGGCCAAAGCGCCCGCCGGGTACATGGACGGCCACAAGATGAAGATGTAGTAGAGAGTCTGTTCCGAAGAAAGAACGGCCCGCTCTCCTAAAAAAGAGCGGGCCGTTCTCTCGAGCGCTTGCATTACCGATACGATGGTTTCAAACGAATACTCGGCGTTTCAAGTCAAGGCAAGCTGGCGCGGAACGGGCGGCTGCTTCTGCTTAATAAATGCTTGGCCGTTACTCTAAGACATTTTCCATAATAGCATTTATGGTACAGTCTATTCACACGTAGAGCAAAACTCTCATCACATGAGAAGAATGAAAAATTGATTCTATGACCAAGCGTGAGACGCTTCATTCTCCGTGTTGTAGAATATAATCCGTGCAATTCACTCGGGAGGGATTGCCGATGTCGCTGCTTGAACATTACCGCGCACTGTACGAATACGAAAAAGATTGCAATCACAAGATGCTTGCCATGCTCAAATCGGTCCCTGAAGAACGCCGTTCTGACGCCCGTTTCCAGCGGGGCGTTACCCTTGCCGGTCATCTGGCGGCCTGCCGCGAGAACTGGCTGGATCGGATGGAGGGGGAGGAGCACCGCCCTGTGGCCTGGTGGGACGCGCAGTGTGAACTCGCCCCGCTGCGGCCCCGTTTCGCCGCCCTCGAAAGCCGATGGACAGACTATCTCGCACGCCTCGATGAAGGTCTTCTGGCAGAGTGTTTTGAGTTCTCCGAAGGGGGTGAGGAACGTTTCCGTCTGCCCGCCGAAGTGCAGATCGTTCAGTTGATCGGCCACGCGCCCTACCACCGGGGTCAGGTAGCCCTGCTGGTGGATCAAGTGGGAGGTGAAACGGTAGACACAGACTACGCCGACTGGTGGTGGATCAATTGGAAGGAAAAACAGTAGGCATCGGCTCTATTTACCCGTTCGGGGGCGGGAAGAACCTGCACCGAGTTTATGCCGCCGGGGGGAGGCATGCGTCGGGATTAGGTCCCTACGCGGCGCGGGGCAGGTCGAACTCGTGGCCGGCGGGGTGGAGGCGGTCGGGGTCGGCGAGCTTGCCCAGCTTGCGCTCGGTCTTCTCGCGGTACATGTGGGAGTCGGCGGCGGCGATCAGGCTGGCGAAGTCGTCGCCTTCGGCCGGGAAGCAGCCCCACCCGATCGAGACGCCCAGGCGCAGCGCGCCCAGGCGCGGGTGGAGCAGGCCGGGGTCGTAGGAGTCCACGGCGTCCTGCATCCGGGCGGCCAGCCGGGCGGCCTCGGCGGGGCCGCCGCCGTGGACGTAGACCAGGAACTCGTCGCCGCCGTAGCGGGCCACGACGTCGCCGGGGCGCACGTTGGCGAGGAACAGGGCGGACAGGTCGCGCAGCACCTGATCGCCCTTCTGGTGGCCGAAGTTGTCGTTGATCGGCTTGAAGCTGTCCAGGTCCAGGCACAGGAGGGCGAAGGGGTGCCCCTCGGCGCAGCGGTCTTCTACCTGCTGGGTGATGTGGCGCAGGTTGAACAGGCCGGTCAGCGGGTCGGTGAAGGCGTGTGAGCGCGTCCGATCGAAGAGCAGGCCGTTGTAGAGGGCCAGGGCCGCCCGCCCGGCGATGGTCTCCAGGAGCTGCCGGTCGTGCGCGCTGAAGGCGTCCGGCTCGGGGTGATAGAGGTTGATGGTCCCCAGCACCTCGCCCTGGTGGACGACCGGCACGATCAGGGCCGTGTGCAGGGCGGTCCACTGGGCCGACTGCGACGACGTCAGCAGGAGGTCGTCCGGCTCATACTCGCCCAGGAAGGTGGCACGACTCTGGGCGACCTGGCAGGACGGGCTGGCCGGGCCAAGCGTGCTGGCCCCGACGAAGAAGTCGCGGTTGACGCCGACGGCGGAGCGCACGGACATGCCGCCGGCTTTGCTGCCCTCGTCGCAGAGCAGGAACAGGGCGGCGATGCCGGGCAGCAGCCCCTCCAGCTTGCGCCCCAGAATCTCCAGCGTCTCGGCCAGCCCCAGGGACGACGACAGCGTCTGCACGACCTCGTAGAGCGCCCACAGCTCCGACGACGCCCGGTGAATCTCGCGGGCGGCCTGGTCGGCGGGGCTGCTCGGGACCTTCGCGGCCTCGGCGGCGATCAGCGGCCCCTCGCCGTCGCGCGCCATGCCCTCCACGACGAGGCCGATGATCTCCAAAAAGGCGTCGGCGACGACCGGGTCGAAGTGCGTCCCCCGGTCTTTCTTGATCACCTCGCAGGCCCGCTCGTGGGTCCAGGCGTTGCGGTACGAGCGCGATGATGTCAGGGCGTCGTAGACATCGGCGACGGCCAGAATGCGCGCGGTCCGGGGGATGTCCTCGCCCGCCAGCCCGTCCGGGTAGCCCGTCCCGTCCCACTTCTCGTGGTGCGAGCGGACCACGGGCAGGACCGGCCAGGGGAACTCGACCGGGTCCAGAATGGCCGCGCCGATCTCGGGGTGCTTCTTGATCTTGGCGAACTCCTCGTCGGTGAGCCGGCCGGGCTTCAGCAGGACGTACTCGGGGACGCCGAGCTTGCCGATGTCGTGCAGGAGCGCCCCGGTGTTGATGGCCTCCATCTCGACGCCCGCGATGCCCATGTGGGCGGCGGTGGCGACGGCGTAGCGCTGAACCCTCAGAATGTGCTGGTGGGTGTACTGGTCCTTGGCGTCGATGGCGAGGGCGAGGCTCTTGATGGTCGCGAGATACAGCCCCGCCAGGTGCTCCTGGCCGAGCTGAAGCTCCTCGATGTGCTGCTGCTTCTCCTCGGTGCGGGCCGCCGTGGTGGCGTAGCTCTGGTGCATTACCCACCCCAGCGGGGCCAGGAGGACCAGGACGTAGCCGGCGTGGCTGTGGAGCACCAGCATCGCCAGCGCGCCGACGCACCCGCCGGCGAAGTACGAAGGCGCGGTCCACAAAAACGTCTCGCGCCACAGCTTCCAGGCGTCCTGCTTGGTACACAGGGCCAGGACGACGGCGATGCCGCCGGTGTTGACCAGGAAGTAGGCCAGGCTTGCTCCCGCCACGGCGGGGTACGTGCCGGGGTTGTGCAGGACGAGCGAGCCGCCGTTGAGCCACAGGAAGACCAGCCCCGCCGCCCAGGCCTCGACCATCGTCAGGGCGACGTTGAACAGGATCTGGTGGCCGGGCTGGCGGTGGGGGAACAGGCCGTTGCAGAGGCTGCCGACCGCGCCGACCAGGACGCCCGCCGCCGGCCCGAACCGCAGCATGGCCGTGCAGGTCAGCACGTAGGCCAGCGACATGGAGACGTGGTCTTCGGCGTTCTCGCGGCGCATCAGCCGGATCTTCTTGCTGCCCGCCAGGGCCGCCAGGACCAGGTACAGGCCCAGCTCCCATGTCTCCGCCTCCACCCTGGGCACCGGCGTCCAGACGGACATCCCCGTGGCGGCACCGCCGAGCAGGTAGATCAGGACCAGGTAGATTTTCGCGGCGCGCGGCAGTTTGTTCATGAGGGATGTCCCCTCACAAGGACACCCCTGTATTTTTGGCAGAACCGGGGCCGAACTTTACCCGGCCTGCCGCAGACGTCCGTTTCCCCGCCCCCGGCTGGGGGTAAAGACGCCGGGAAGGGAACACCCGCCAATGAGTCTCAAGACCGCATCCGCCGACTTCGGCAAGGGCCTGCTCGCCGGCTTCGCCGGGACGCTCGCCATCACCGCCTCGCAGACCGTCGAGGCCAAGATCCGAAACCGCCCGCCGTCCTCGTCCCCCGCCGACGCTGCGGGCAAGGTGCTGGGCGTCGCGCCGACCGGCGATGCGGAGAAGCAGCGCTTCTCCACCATCGTCCACTTCGGCTACGGCACGGCCTGGGGCGGCGTCCGGGGCCTGCTGGCAGCGGGGGGGCTGCGCGGTCGTCAGGCCGATCTGGTCCACTTCGCCCTGGTCTCCGGTTCAGCCATGCTGATGCTGCCCGGCCTCAAGGTCGCCCCCCCGGTCAAAGAGTGGGGCGCGACGGAGATCGGCACCAACACCTTGCACCACCTGGTCTACGCCTTCGCGACCGGCGCGGCCTACGACAAGATCGAGGGCGAGAAACCCGAGGAAAAGCCATGACGACTCAGCCCGATGACTTGGACGATCCCGACGCCGACGACACGATGGACTCCCTGCCCGACGGCGACCGGCAGATCGTGACCGACAGCGACGCCATCGACGAGGGCCAGGATAACGGCAGCGATCTGGGCGCGGACGTGGCGGGCGACATCGGTCCGAAGCACAGGTAGCAGAACCCCACGCTGCGCGGGAACCCCTGCGGGCGGCTCGCCGCCCGCAGGGGTTCCCAAGAGTCGGGAGGGGCTTGGCTCACAAAGGGCAGATCAGGGCGTAGGCGCACTTGCCGCACTCATCGCCGTTCTCCGGCTCGGCGGCAAACCGGCCCTGGGCGATGCCCCGCGCGGCCCCGTCGTACTTCGCCACCCGGTCCGCTTCCCACTTCTTCTGCTGGTTTGTTTTGGCCTCTTCGACGCGGACGACGGCCCCATCGGCGAGGTAGCGCATCTCGACGCGGATAAGCGTATCCGGGTGCGTCTGCCGTGCGGCCAGGCGGTACAGGGCCAGGCGCGGATCGGTGTGGTCGGCCTTGCCCGGCTTGCCGGTGAGGTGGCGGGCGGCGATCAGCGTCCCGTCCGCGCGGTCCCGGCACAGGGCATCGGGGCGGACGCGGACGTGGCAGGAGGGCAGGGTCGCGCGCAGCGTCTGGGCGTCGGTCCGCTCCTCCGTCTCGCCCCCCATGTGGGCCGACGTCCGCAGCATCGCCCGCGCACTTTCCTTGTATTTCTCTTCGTGCAGGTGCCCAACCGGCCCTGACGCTGCCCACAGCGACTCGAGCCTCGCCTCCGTTTCCGCCTCCGCCGGCGTCTCGCCCCGCGCCCGCGCGTCCTCCGCCCACGCCAAGACCTGCCGGACGCAGGCATGGAACTGGCGGTAGCCGCCGCCGGACCACGCGCCGGGCAGGTTCAGGACGTGCTTGTAAAAGTATTGGCGCGGGCACGTCTGGTAGGTCCCGAGGGCGGAGAGCGTGTATTCGGGCAGCGCAGCGGGTGCCTCAGGCGCGGCCCCGTCCGTCGGAGGCGCGGGGGCGCGGCCCGCCGCCCACTCCGTCACCCCGATGCCCTGGGCGTCGAGGTGCGGCTGAATCAGGGCGAGCAGGGGTGACGGCTCGATCTTTGTGCCCTTCGCGTTTGTTTGGGCGTGAGATAACACCAGCAGGTCACGGGCGCGGGACAGGGCGACGAAGAACAGGCACTGCTCCTCGTCCATCGCGCCGCCCAGGGCGTCAAGGGCCGTGTCCACCAGGCCGGGCGGGGTGGGCAGCCCGTCGTGGCGGCCCTTGGAGGGGAACTGGCCCCGGCCCAGATTGGGCAGGAAGACGACCGGAAACTCCAGGCCCTTGGCGGCGTGGGCCGTCATCAGGTGGACGGCATCCAGGGCTTCGGCCTCGGCCGGGAGCGACCCGCGCGGGCTTTCGCCCGCCGCGTCCATCCGGCGCAGGTGCCCCAAGAAATCGCGGACGCGGCTCGGCGGCCCGGCCTGGGTGCGCGGGGCCACCAGCCGCCGGTCGAACGCGCCCGCCATGCCCAGGAACTGGTGGATCGCCAGGCCGCGCAGGGTCGAGCCGAAAGCGTCTGCGGGAACGGTCGGCGGGCGGAGGTATTGGGACAGACCGAACAGGTAGTGCCGGAGGAGCGCGGCGGGGTCGTCGGCCATCGTTTCGAGTTCGGCCAGGTGCCCGCCCAGCTTTCGCAGGCCGGGACAGAGCGCCCCGTCGCCGAGCACACTGGGCAGCCCGGCGTCCTCGCGCCGCATCCGCTCCAGGACGGCCAGGGAGTCTGGCCGGGGGACGGCGTACTCGGGCAGGGCGGCGACGCGCAGCAGGGCCGTGCCGTCCCGGTGGGCCAGCAGCGACAGCAGGCCCAGCAGGTCTTTGATCTCGGGCCGCTCCAGCAGCGCCCCGAGGTAAAGCGCGGGCACGCCGCGCGCGCCCAGTTCGGACGCCAGCGATTCGGCCTGCGCGTGGGACCGGCAGAGGATCGCCTGGCTGCGGTAGTCATGGCCCCCGGCGCGGAATCCTTGGACGGCCCGCGCGACGCCCCCGGCCTGCCCCAGATCATCGGGGGCGACGGCGCGGGTGAGCGTGGGGTAGGCCGCCGATTCGTCCGTACCCCGGTGCGCGTGCCAGGAGGCACCGCCGGCGGCGGCGAAACAATCGACAATCGGCGCGCGGGAGCGGTAGTTGACGCCAAGCTCCAGGCGACGCCCGACGGGGTAGTCCCGCCCGAACGCGGCGACGTTCGCGGGCGACGCGCCCTGGAACTGGTAGATCGACTGACGGTGATCGCCGACCACCCAGAGGCCCTGAGCCGCGTCCCCGGCCAGCAGGCGGATCAGGCGCGCGGAAGCGCGGTTGACGTCCTGGTACTCGTCGGCCAGCACGTGCGGGTACTCGGCCTGGAGCTGCGCGCGCACGTCCGCGTGTTCCTCCAGGAGCCGCACCGTGCGGCCGATCAAATCCCCGTAGTCCAGGAACCCGTCTTCGGACAGCAGCCGCTCGTAGACGGCGTAGCAGCGGGCGATCTCCCGCGCCTTGGCGGCCTGCCCCACGACGCGGGCGACTTCGTCTTTGTCTTTGACCAGGACTTTCTCGCCGCGCGCGATCCGTCCTTCCAACGCCGCCGAGTCGGACGCGGCCCGTTCGCCCATCGCCCGGCACAGATCGGCATAGCGGGCGGGCGGGCAAAGCTCGTCCTTGGCGCGCTTGATCTGGCCCAAAATCCCGCCCAGGTGGACGGCGGGATTGTAAAGATTATCCAGCACGTCTAATCCAAGTTCGGCCAGGTGGTTTTCGAGCAGCGTCACCGCGTCCGACGTGTCCAGCAGTTTGGGCGGGCCGTCCAGGCCGACTCGATCCCCGAAGCGGCGCAGGACGTCCAGCCCGAAGCCGTGGAACGTGCCGACCCACGGCCCGGCGTCCAGGGTGCCGATCCCCGCTGCGGCCAGGCGCTCGCGCATCTCCTCCGCCGCCTTGCGCGAGAAAGTCAGGGCCAAGATTCTCTCGGCGGGGACGCCGCACCGGGCCGTCAGGTGCAGGCAGCGCCCGACCAGGGTCTTGGTCTTGCCGGTCCCCGGCCCGGCCCCGAGCAGCAGCGGGCCGGCGGTGTGCTCGGCGGCGGCCCGCTGGGAAGGGTCCAGGTCCACGGCTTGAGTCGCGGGCGTGGGCGGGGTGATCGGCTCCCGTGGAAAGGCCGCAGGCGAGGGGAGCAGGACGGCGTCGGCGATCTGCGCCTGCGTGACGGACGCGGGCAGGCCGAGCCGGGCTGCGACGGCCTCCGAGGATAGCCTTTCGTCCAGGAACAGCCGCCGGGCGAGCGGTCCGGGCAGCAGCAGCTCGGCGGCGAACACGTTCGCCTCCTGCTCGCGCCGCTGCTGGGGCGAGTAGCCGTCCACGCGCGCCCGCGCCCCGTGCGACTCTTCCGCCGCGCCCGCCGGGTCCAGGTCGTCCGCCGCACAGCGGCAGGTGCCGCCGTGCAGCCAGACGTGGGCGAACTCGTGGGCGGCGTCGAACCGCTGCATCGCCGGTGGGCGCGAATCGTCCTGCAAGATGAGCCGGGATTCGACATCCAGCACGGCCTGCGCGCCGGCCAGCAGCGCGTCGCCGTGCGGGAGGAAGCGCCGATCATAGCCGGTCGCCGACCCGCAGGCTGCTAAAACCTGCTCGGCGGGCGTCGGCGCGTCCGCGCCCAGCCCGATCCCCGCACGCCGCGCCCGCGCCTGCCGCCGTATCTCCGTATTCACCGTGTGCTGCCTGTCCCTTCATCTTCCCCCAAGACGCCCTGCTCCACCTCCGCCCTCCAGTAGGCCAGGTCGTCCCCGGTCATCTTCGTTCCCAGCATCAGGGCGTCGGCGAAGCTCGGCTTGGCTGCGCCCGTTTCGGCCATGAGGGACGGCGCGCGCCGCGCCCGGTAGTGGGCGGCGGCGGCCAGGCGCGGCCCGCCGCGCAGGAACGCGGTGACCTCCCCCGATGACCGGCCCAGGATGCCGGCGATTGACGCCACCAGGGCGCGGGGCAGGCTGGCCGCATCCAGGGCGCGCTGGTTGAGCCGGGCGACCAGCACCCGGTCCAGCCGCAGCGCCTGAGCGAACCCGGCGGCGTCCAGGCCGCGCGCCTGGGCCTCAGCCAGCAGGCTGGTCAGCGGGGGCTTCGCGGCGGTCGTTTCTGCGGCGGCCTCCGGCTCCCATTCGGCCTCCTCCACGTCGTCCGTCAGTGTCCGCCCCAGGGCGAAGCGGGCATAGCCCACGGCCTCCAGCTCGCCGGCGAGCCGGGGGAAGCGGGCGGTCCAGCGGCGCAAAAGGCCGCGCTCGCCGGGGGGGGCGTCGCCCAGCGCCCGGTCGAAAGCCAGGAGGACGTCGTAGAGGTCGGAGTCATCCGGTAGGTTCTCTAATGAGGTCATGGGAGGTTCATCTGTAGGTAACGGGTACGCAGCCGCGCCCGCCAGTGGCGCAGGGTGCGGTCGGTGACGCCCAGGCGGGCCGCGATCTCCAGGTCGGTGTCGCCCTCCAGGCTCAGGTACAGCATTTCGCCCAGGCGGGAGTCCGCGCCGCTCAGGTCCGCGATCAGCGCCCGCGCCTCGACCCCGGCGTAGGCGTCCAAGACGGCGGGGTCGGGGACGCCCGCCAGCCGGTCCCACTCTTCGCCGTCCGCGCCCAACGCCGTGGCGGAGGTCGCGGCGACGTGCTTGGAGGTGAGCCTTTTGAGCAGCGTGATCAGGCGGGCATTGAACGCCCCCGTGAAGTTGCACTCCCAGAAGGCGTCGCCCGGCGCGAGGCTGTTGACGTGCCCCGTCAGCATGAGCATGGCTTGGCCTTCGGCGTCCTCCATGTCCATGGGGGGCAGCGTCCGCCACTCCCGCACCCGCGCGGCGACGGCGGGCCGCAGCCGCCGGAGCAGGACGTCTAAAACGCGGCCCGCCGCGTCCGTGTCCCCGGCCCGTCGGAAGGCGCGGACGACGGCCACCAGGGTTTCGCGCTCCAGCCAGTGGTCCCGGCGCGTCTCGGTCGCCCGCCGCAGCCGGGCGGTGCGGGGCAGGCGGCCCAGTGCCGAGAGCTGGACGGTGACGCGCTCGGTGCGCGTCCTGCCCGGCGGCAGCATGGGCAGGAGGTCCAAGGCGTCGTCTGGGGTGAAACTCATGCGTGGTGTTCCCGAAGCGGAAAGTTCC
>JAABUV010002135.1_pt1 | contig 27562 bp, 23 predicted proteins | sample 5559971 | NCBI WGS metagenome assembly JAABUV01 (sample SAMN10711881, study PRJNA513362) | rock metagenome | isolation source: Antarctica rocks | place: Antarctica: Victoria Land, Knobhead nord | collected 2015-12-19
GCCGCGGTGCGCGCCCGCGGCGCGGGCGGCCCCGCCGCGCGCGCACCGTGCTCGAGCGCGGGCAGCGGCGCGACGGGCGGCGCGTCGGGCGCGGGCGTGTAGCACAGGAAGCAGCCCGGCAGGCGCAGAGCTCCTCCGCGAACGTCTGGCCGCCGCCGGGCGCGTCCGCCGCCGCGTCCGTCAGCCGATAGTCCACCGCGGCCAGGCCCGTCGAGTTGGGGTACCCGATCCAGGTCACCTGCGCACGGCGCTAGGGTAGGGTCGGCCGGCGCATCCCTCGTCCCGCCGCCCCGTTCCCGCGGAGGGTGCCGCGGGGCCCCGGGCAGCGGCCGGAGCGCGCTCGCAGGTGGCTGGACGGGCGGCCCGGCCGGCGCGAGGGCCTCGCGCCAATCTCGAGCTGCCGGGCGGGCGGCCCGGCTGGCGCGCGGCCCCCTTGTCGGGCGCGCGGCGCGGGCGCGGGGCGCGCCTGCACGGGCGCGGGCCGCATGGCGAGCGCGCCCAGGCGGTTGCCGGCGGTGTGCCCGGTCAGCTCCACCAGCACGTCGCAGCGGTCCGCCCGCACGCGCGCCGCCAGCTCCGCCTCCGCCAGCTCGCCCACCTGGCCGCGCGCACGCCTGGGGTTCGCGCTCATTCTGATCTGACTCAGCTCATCTGAGGCGCCGCTCGCCGACGGCGCGCCGCGCACCGCCGGCGACTCCGTTGCAGGGTAGGCGCGTGAGCAAGCAACGACGGCACCCTGCCGCACCTCCATGACCCGTCCCTGTTCAAGCAGTAGGCTTTGCGCTGCAGGGCCTGCGAGCCTGCCGCACCGTGCGGCTACAGTGCAGCCGCGCGGGCGCACCTCATGCCAGGCGCCGCCTGCCGCGGCGACGGCGGCGCGCAGGCGCGCGGTCTTGGCGTCGGCCCGCGGCACGCAGCTGTACACAATGTGGCGCACCCTGCGGGCCCCGCGGCACGCCGTCGGCGCGCAAGCAGGCTGTCGCCCATGCCGCGCTGCTTGGCTGGCAGACAGCTGCTCACATCCGTGTGCGTGTGCGACCAAAACAGCGAACGGCGACAGCGGCCTCCCACACGCGGGTCAGCCCAGCGCCCGCACGCAGCTGAAACGCCCGGGGCCGCAGCGCCCCGCCGCAGCTCCGCTGCGCGTTGCGCAGCCCGGCCCGCGCGGGCCCGCCCGCCGCCTGGCGCGCGCCTGGCCGGGTTGTGCAGCGCGAGCGGCGCCTCCGCAAAGTAGGACACCGAGTGCGTGAAGAGGTCCGGCGAGACGTAGCCGACGACGAGCGGGCGGTCGGGGCACGCGTCCACGTCGCCGCGCGCCAGCGGCGCCAGCGGCGCGTGCAGCCGCTGGAACGCCTCGCCCCTGCGCGCGCCGCGCGGCGCGCGGGTCACGCCGGCCACAATGCGCGCGCGCGTGTGCGCCGCACGCGCGCCCTGGCCGGCAGCTAGCGCGGCAGGCGCGTCCGCAGTCCTGGCAGCCAGCGCGCGCATCTCACAGACTTACCACTGCTAGGGAGCAACGCACCCTGCACATGCCCGGTGCAGCAGGGGCCTGTACGCAGGCGGACGCTGCGAGGCACACACCAGACACACACGCTTTTGCCAGGAGCTCAGCGCAGCATCCCCGCGCCCCCCATATCCTGGTTAAGCGGAGGCGTGCGCTGCGGCGCGGGCGCGCGCCACTGCATGTGCGCCGCGCACACCACCGGGTCGTCGCCCGGCAGGATGTAGTTGAGCGCCAGCAGCCGGTTCTGCCCCGCATTGCGCGAGCCGGGCGCCAGCTCCAGGCAGCGCTCATAGCTGGCAATGGCCTCCTGCGCGCGGCGCGCGCGCGGGTCAATGCGCCGAACTGACCCGCGCCTCTGGGCGTGTGCAGCAGGGCGGCGCAGGAGCGGGGCCGGGCAGGGACGGCCCGCGCGCGCAGCATTCGGCAGGGGAGGGAGCGGCGGGCGGGCGCGCGCGCGCCTGCATCGCGCCCACGTCCCGCTGCAGCACGCCTGCGCGCGCGCGCGTGGGGTTACTGGCGCGGCGCGGCGCGGCGCGTCGGGCTCGCGCACGAGGCGGGCGCGCGCGCGCGCAGTGAGGCAGGCAGCGAGCGCGCACACGCGCGGGCGCCAGGGGCGCGCCCAGGTTGTTGTGCGCCTCGACGTAGTCGGGCGCCGCCGCCAGCGCCGTGCGCAGCAGCACGAGCGCCTCGCCCACGTGCCCCTGCGGCCGGGCGGCGTGCGCTCAGGCCGCGGCCGGACGCGCGGGGCGTTCTGGGTGGGGCCGCGGCTTTGGCGCGCCTGCGCGGTCAGCACGACGCCCAGGTTGTTGAGCGCCTGCGGGAAGGCAGGCCGCAGCTGCAGCGCGCCGCGGTAGCACGCGGCCGCGCGCTCCAGGTTGCCCGCGCCGCGCTGCAGCACGCCCAGGTTGTTCCAGGCCTCCGCGCAGCCCGGCGCGAAGTGCACGGCGAGCTCGTACAGGTGCACCGCGCGCGCGGCCAGCCCGGCCTCGGCGCACGCGACGCCCAGGTTGTACAGCGCGTCGCCGTGGCGCGGCCCGAGCGCGAGCGCGCGCTCGTACAGCGCAATCCCGGCGGCCCGATCGCCGGCCAGCTTGACGCGCGTGCCGAGCTCGGTCAGCGCGATGGCCAGGTTCTGCTGCACGACGGCCAGGTTTGGCGCCGCCGCGAGCGCGGCCTCGTAGCAGCCGACTGCGGCCTCCAGGCGCCCGGCGTCGCGGTGCAGCACGCCCAGGTTGCAGTGCGCCTCGGCGTAGCCGGGCGCCGCCGCGACCGCCGCCTCGAACAGCGCGGCCGCGCGGGCGAGGTCGCCGCCCTCGCTGGCCACAACGCCGAGGTTGTAGAAGGCGGGCGCGTAGGCCGGGCACGCGGCTGCGGCCTCCTCGTACAGCGCCACGCCGGCCGCCGGCCGGCCGCCCAGCTTCAGCTGCGTGCCCAGGTCGGTGAGGACGACGGCGAGCGCGCGCGCAGCGGCGGCATCGCCCGGCGCCGCGGCGGCCGCGCGCCGCAGCGCGCCGGCCGCGTCGGGCAGCAGCGCGCAGGCGCGGTACAGCGCGCCGAGCGCGCCCAGCGCGCCCGCGTGCCCGGGCGCCGCCGCCAGCGCCGCCATCAGCGCCGCGTACGCCTGCGCCGCCCCGGCGCGCGCTGCTCATTGTGGCGCACGGCCGCGCCCGCCTCGTGCGCACGGCGTCCTAGTTCGAAGCAGCACCAGAGGTTTCACGCGTATGTGTTCCAGATCCATAGCGCCTGCATGGGCGCCGCGGCCCCAGGCCCGGAGCGGGGCTGGGCAGCCGCAACGGGCGGTGCTGCGGCATCGCCCGCGCCTCTGCCGCGCCCACGACAGGGCGCGGGTTGCCTCCAGTGTGGGGGCGGGGCCGGCCCCGCCCGGGCGTGCCCGCGGCCCGCCGCACCTCGGCCCTGCTGCCCAGCGCGGCGAGGCACTGCCCGCGCAGGCAGGCCACGTCGGCGTCGCAGGCGGCGCGGCTGGCAAAGCCGGCGGCGGCGGGTTGCCCGGCCGCTGCCGCGTCCACCTGCGCGAGCGCCTCGCCCGCGCGCCCGCGCGTCAGCAGCAGCCGCGCCAGCACCAGCGCGCGCCGGCGCCGCTCGGACGCCTGCTCGTCCGGCGCCGCGAGCGCGCCTGCCGCCCCGGGCGCCTCCGCGCCGGACGCTCGCTCGGCCCCGGGGCCCGGGGCAACCGCGCCGCCGCCCAGGCCGGCGGCGGCGTCGCCGTTGGCCAGCGTCAGCGCGTCAACGCCCGGCGGCCGGCCGCCGGCGCCGGGCGCCCCTGGGCGGCCGCGCTCGGGGGCGGCCGCGCCGCCCGCGTCCCCGCGCCCGCCGACGCACGTGCGGGCGGCCGCCGCGCCGCCGTTGCATGCGCTGGGCCCGCTGCCGGGCGCCTGCGCCGGCCAGCCTCGCGGGTCACCGCGGGCCCCCCGTGGGCCCGGGCATGGGCGCCAATGCCCGCCCCTCCAGGCAGGCAGCGTGCCCGGCACGCCCTGTGCCTGTGCCGACATCAGGCGGTCAACATATCGTGGTCGACCAGCTGCCTGTGGGCGCACCTCGGGCGTCTCCTCGCAGCACATTGCTCGCACATGCACATCGCGCAGCGGCGCCCCTAGCAGGCCCTGACGCGCCCAACCGCGCGGCCCCGGCCCCTGCGCTCCACGCTCGGCTGCATTGGCTCTGGGCGTACGCGAGGGGGGCGGGCAGAGTTGTCATGCCCTGCAAGCTCGGCGGCAGCCCAGTCAGGGTTGCCCTCTCATGGGCCTTGGACATGCGCTCGAGAGTGAACGGGCTCCATCGGCTGCAGGTTCCACATCGAGGCTAGCGCTCCAGAGGTCCAGAGGCGCCGCGTTGCGTGTCGCGGGCCCCGCCCGCGCCGCGGCAGGCCCCGGCGCGCGCCGGGGCGCCCGGCCGGCGCGCGATGGTCACCGCGCAGTCGCTGGTGGCCAGCATCAAGGGGCAGAGCAGCACGCCGGACGCGCTGGTGGAGACGCTGAAGCACGCGGAGGGCAGCCTGGCGAACCAGGGCCTGGTCACGCAGGCGCTGGCGGCGCTCGACCCCGTCCAGCACTCGCTCGGCTACCTCGTCCTGCTGTGCGCCCCCGCGGCTGCTCCCGCGGACGCGCCGGGCGGCGCGCGCGATCGGGCCCCCGCCCGCCGGCGCTCACGCGCGCCGCGCTGGGCGGCAGGGAGGCGCGCGGCAGCGCGGCCAACCTGGACGTGCCAGCCTTTGTGGAGGCCGCGCTGCCGTTCGTGCAGGTGTGCGACGAGCGGCAGGTCCGCGCCGCGCCGCAGAAATGTGCGCGCCCCCCGCCTGCCCGCTGCGCGCAGCTGGCCCGCAGCCCGCACCGCGCTCGTGCGCTGACGGCGGCCGCGCCGCGCGCGCGCAGTCGTCAGCCTGTGCCGCATGCTGCGCGAGTGCCTGCAGGGCCAGAACCAGGTGCGGCGCGCGGTGCTGCCGCTGCGGATGGCGCTCGCGAAGCTGGCGCCGTCGCCGGAGGCGCTCACGCCGCTGCACGCCGAGCTGTTCCAAGCGTGCGCGGCCCCGGCGCTTGGTGCAGCCGCCTGCCCCCGCGCGCGCCCGGGTGCCTGCAGGTTCACCAGCTTGCTGGCGTGCCGCGGCCCTCTCGAGCCTCAGCGCGTCCCGCACGCCGTCTCTGCGGCGCCCAGCAGGCGCGCCGGCGTCGCCGCGGGCGGGGCCACGCGCGGCCGTGACCGGGCGCGCCGCGCGCGGCCGCGCGCAGGTGCCTGCTGGCGCGCACGCTGAACGCGGCGGCGGGCGTGCTGGACGCGGAGGTGCTGGAAGTGGACCCGGCGCGCACCGCGTCCACCGCGCGCGACTTCCTGCTCTACTGCTACTACGGCGGCATGGTGCACGCCGGTGCGCGGCGCCCCGGGGCGCGCCGCGCCGCGCCGCCCCGCCTTGCGGCGCACGCAACGAGGCGGCGCTCCTGCCGGCTCTTGAGCGCTCGTCGTACGCCGCGCGATGCGCTCGGTGCTCTGCCGCGCGGCGTGGCCGCTGCAGCGCACAGGCACTGCCTGACGAGCGCGCCTGCCCGGCGCTTCCAAAGCGGGCTGGCCATGGCCTCCTGCGAGCCCGCTGCGCTTGGCGCGGCCCGGTGGGCGGCGTTGCCCGTAGGCTCACCGGGCCGGTGTGATCAGAGGGCGTGGGGTCCCGAGCGCGCCGCAACCGGCGGCCTGCCCTAACCCTAGCACCTCTGCGGGGCGGGCCGCCCTGACGGGCGCGCGCGCCGCGCAGGGCGCAAGGCGTACGCGCGCGCGCTGGGCCTGTTCCTGCACGGCCTCACCGCGCCGACGCAGGTGGTAAACGCGATTACGGTCGCCATGTACAAGAAGTATGCGCTTGTGTCGCTCATCCACGCGGGTGCGGCCCAGCCGCGCGGCGCGCGCACGCAGGCCGCCCGGCGCCCCCGGGCAGCCGGCACTGCGCAGTACTAGAGTGCGAGGCACGCGTGCCGGACCCACAGGGCAGCAGCTGTTGGGAGCGCCTGGAGCGCCCGCATCCATGCTGACCAAGCAGGGTCCGGGGGTGGCAGCTGCGCAAGCCTGGCTGCATGCCCATGAGCACGCCACTCCTTGACGCCTGTGGAAGCGCCCAGCTCGCGCAGTTGGCGGGCACGAACATGCGACGATGCTGCGCGCGCTGCGCGGCGCCAGGCGAGGTGCCCGCGCTGCCCAAGTACACCGTGACGGCGGTGTCGCGCTGCCTGAAGGCCGAGGCCGGGCCGTACCAGGAGCTGGCGGCCGCATATGCCAAGCCGGCCGCCGAGCTGCAGCGCGTCGCGGCGCAGCACCAGGCCGCCGTCGCCGAGGCGCGGCCCGCGGCGGGCCTGCCTGCCCGCCAGCCCGTGCTGGATAACTTACCGTGTCACGTCGTTGCTGGGACGGGAGAGTCCGGAGGCTGCAAAAGCTCCCTTTCACCCTCGGTCAACTGAGACGCGCCACCATGACGCATGCCCTTGGCAGCCCTGAGTTGGCGAGCCGCGCGGCGCTGCATACAGCTGTGCTGAGGGCCGCAGTGTAAGCGCGCCTGGCGGGCGCGGCTCGCTCACGGGCGCGTGCGCGCGCGCGCGCAGGACGGCAACGCGGGCCTGCTGAAGCTGGCGCTGGCCGCGCACGCGATGCGCGCCATCCAGCGCCTGACGCAGACCTACATGACGCTGCCGCTGGCCGCCATCGCACATGAAGCAGGCCTGGCGTCGGCTGAGGAGGCGGAGCACTACCTGCTGCGGTGCGTACCCTTTCGCCTGACCCTAGCCCGCCGAGGCCCGCCCGGGGCGCCGCCCGGGCGCACCCCGGCCAGTCTGCGTGTCGAGGGCTCGCCTGCCGCGGTGCACGCGCCGGCGCGCGCGTCCCGGCGGGCACAGGAGAGACCGGCCGGGTTGGCTCCACACCCCGCCTGTCGCGCTCGACGGCGGGGAGCTGCAGCGCGCCCGGGGCCCACGCGCGGCGCGCGCGCCAGGATGGTGGACGCGGGCGACATCTTCGCGCAGATCGACGCGGGCGTGGGCATGGTGCGCTTCCTGGAAGACCCGGAGACGTACGACTCTGCGGCCGCCGTCGCGCGCATTGACGACGCCGTGCAGCGGTCCATGGCGCTGTCGCAGCGCCTGCAGGCCGCCCACCGCGTGGTGCGCGCCCGCGCCCGCCATGCCAGCCGCTTCGAGCGACGCAGCGCAGCTGCAGGGGCAGCCTTTGGGGGGTGTCAGGGTCGGTTGCACTTGCGGGGCCGCTTGCTTGATTGCATATGCCCTGCACGGATGCTACCGTGGCCCACATGCGTGCTTGCAGAGGCGTGCTCGCTTGTACGCATGGTGGCGCGAGACGCACATGCACAGGCGGGCGCATCTTGATAGAGCTGCTCGGTGTTGCACATTTATGCGGATTTCAGTCATGAGTGAAGCGGAATCAGGCGCTATATCACCTGGGTGGCCCGCCGGTGTCATGCAGGCCGCCAAAGGGGGTGCGCGGCGCAGGTGTCGTCGGACCGCGCGTACCTGGCCAAGCAGCTGGCCAAGGAGCGGCATACGCGCTACGATGACGCGGGCGACCTGGGCGGCGAGAGCCAGATGGCGCCCTACCCTTTCTTCTGACGCCCGCGGCGCTGTGGCGGCCAGCTGAATGCAGAAACCGGCCGTCACTCTGCACCTCTGCATGCTGCCTCTCTCGACCTCTGCACGCCTGAACCTGCCTCTACCCATGTGTTTGCCTTCCCAAACAGCTTGTCGGTCTGCTTCGCGCCCCATCTAGGAACTGCTGTGTGAACATGCAAAGCGTGCTGCCTGAACCGCTGTGAGCTGCCTGTGCTTGCTTGACGGGCCTGTACTGTTACATGGTCACCCCTGTCTCTACGCCCGTACATTGGTTGTCGCAACGAAGGGGCACCCCTTACTAGCGCCTGAGCTACAGTCACAAGGAAAGGCGTTGGGCATGGAGTACTGCCCGGCGGGGCCTGCGCCTTAACCTGACACTCAGTCATCGCGGACATGCCAACAGACACATGATTCGCATGCCCTGACACACAGCGAGCTCCCCGAAACGCAGCAAGCTCAACAAGACAGACAGACAGATGCGTGTCGCACGCCGCCCCTAGCCGCGTGTCGCACGCTGCCCCTGGCTGGGCGGCAGGAACCCTCTTCGGCCACACCCGCCCGCGCCCGCGGCCTCACTTGTTGAGCCAGATCTGCGTCTTCTTGGTGCGCGCAATCTTCTTCTGCAGCTGCAGCAGGCCGTACATGAGCGCCTCCGCGGTCGGCGGGCAGCCCGGCACGTAGATGTCCACGGGCACGATACGGTCGCAGCCGCGCACGACCGAGTACGAGTAGTGGTAGTAGCCGCCGCCGTTGGCGCAGGAGCCCATGCTGAGCACCCACCGCGGCTCCGGCATCTGCGCGAGCACGCAGCCGTCAGCGCTACGCCGCTGTTGGTATGTGAAGTGCGGCGCCACGTCAGCGAAGCCGCCACAGAGCAACGCCGCCGCCAGGCACCAAGCACACGCCGCAGCCTCCCGATATCAGGCCCGTCCTGTGGCGTACCAATCTTGAGGCTACAGGCAGCCAGCACAACCACACGACAGTGCAGCGCCTTGCTCCTGGCGGAGTACGCGGCTGCACAGCGACCTGGCATGGGCGGGACTGCGCCAAACCAGCAGCACGCCCTGCGACACTTACCCACAGAGCAGGAGCAGCTGTGCACTTGTAGGAGCACGCGCGAAGTGCGCCCGCACCTGGTCGTACACTTTGCGCAGCGCAGGCGCCATCTTGTTGGTCAACGTGCCGGCCACGATCATGACGTCGCTCTGCCGCGGGCTGGGTCGGAAAATCATCCCAAACCTGTCGAGGTCGTACCGCGCAGCGCCAGTGTGCATCATCTCCACTGCGCGGCCAGCCCCAGGACGCACCTCAGCCCCCGGGACGACGCCCGCCCATGCCCGCCGCTGCCAATGGCGCCGCTGCCGACGGCGACCCAATAAGCGCAAGCAGCCTCCCCTGTGACCACCAGCGCGCCCAGCACACAGCGCAGGGCACGCGCACGGGCAACACACACAAGGTCGGAGGCACGCCGCAGGGGTCCGCACCCGCGCAGCACGCCAGGCCGAAGGTCATGGGCCACATCGAGCCCTCGCGCGCCCAGTTGAGCAGCGCATCGACCTTCGAGACCACATACTCTGCAGCGGGCGACGCGTGCGCAGGCGTGGACGTGGACACGCCCCGCGCCGCCAGCACCTGGCTGGCGGGCGCCAGCGCTGCCAGGTCCTTGAGGCCGCGCCCCAGCGGCGCGCCGGCTTTGAGAAGCTGCTGGCTCATGCTGAGGTCGAGCGGCACAGGCGCTCGCGCTCGAGCTGCGTGCTTTTGTGTGTGGACGCTGGGTGCAGGGTGTCTGCCGCTCAGGTTACAAGTGTAACAGCGTCTGCGTCGGCCTGCTCTCAGAGTATCCAGGTAGTTTTCCTTGGGAAAGCAACGTGGAACCAGAGGGATACCCCCAGAACCACCCTGAGATCAACCCGAACTACATGGCTCCAGCTTCATCAATGTGTAGCAAACATTGATCAACACTCATCATGAATGCTCATCAACTCATCAATGTAGCAACACCGTCACGTGCACGCCGGCCTGCAAGGCTGGCCGCGCTGGACCCACTCCCGGGCTGGCATGAGCGCCCCAGCCGCAGAAGGCCGGGCGCGCACGCGCGCGGGGACCCCGGCGAGCGGCGCTTGAGGATGCTGCCGGGCGTGTCGCCGGCAAAGCGCCGGCGCAGCGCCTTGAGCTGCCGCCACTCGTCCTCGAGCAGCGCGACCAGCGCGCGCGCGGCAGCCTCCCCGTGGCAGCACACCAGGCGCTCCGCCACCTGCGCCCCAGCAGCCCGCCCTGCGCTCAAGCAGCGCTGCGTGCTCGCCCGCCGCCCCCTGCTCCTTCAAGCTAGCCTGCTGCGCCCCGGTCGCGCTGGTGGCAGGCGAGCAGTGCATGCCGACCGGCTCCCCTCCTGAGCAGCGCGTCGTCCGCTTCTATCCTGTGAAAAGCAGCACAGGGCCGCGCGCCTGCGCGTATCGTGCTCGCGCCGCGGCGGCCGCCGCCGGCGTCAGCTCCAGGCCGTTGAAGTCGAGGGCGGCCCAGGCGGCGCCGGCGTGCCAGCTGCGCGCCAGCTTGCGGTTGTGGTAGCCCTCGCGGAACTCCTGCTCCAGCGCGTCCGCGCAGGCCTGCGTGCAGTAGGGTTAGGGTGACCCGTGGGGCCGCCGGCGCACGCGCGTGACGGCCACGCCAGCCGATCAGCAAGTGGTCATCGTGGCTGCTATCGGCGCAGCGGCACAGGCCCGGCCGGGCCCCGCATGCGCGCGCGACCACACAGCACCAGCAGCGCCGCTGGTTGGTGCGCACCGCCGGGCGGGGCCAGGCCGCGGCGGCGCTGCTGCGGCCCCCGCTGCGCTCGGCTGGGCGCTCGTACGTCAGCCGGCGCACCAGGTCGCGCAGCAGCGGCGCGGCCTCCTCATGGTTCCCGCTCGGGCCGCAGCCACCGCGGGCGCCACCCCCGGGCTCAGCCGCCCCGCCAGGCATGGCCGCGGCGCAGGGCCGCTCGGCGTTGGCGCCCGCCCAGGGCTGCAGCGGCGCCAGGCGCCGTGGCGAGCCGCTGGGCGGGCCGGGCCCGGGCGCACAGGCTGTCAAGCATGGCGACGGCGGCGCCCACGCTTGCGGCGCAGGGCTGGGGCGCTCGCGCTGCGGCGTGGCCGGCCGCTTGGCGGCCAGCCCCTGCGGCGGCGCCTCCGCGCACAGCGGCAGGCTGAAGCTGACCTGCGCGCCCTGCGGCGCGTCAGCAGGCCTACCGGAGGGCGCTCTGTTCGCTATGGGCCAGGGCCGGCGGCGTGCCAGCATCCTGCAGGCTGCCAGAGTTGGCACTCCCTCGCATGCGTGGCTGGCACTGGTAAAGTGAACAGAGGCCGGCAACCGGGCGCGCCCGCCGTGCGTCGCAGCTGCTGGGGCGCGCGCGCTGCGGCGCGCCGGCCACGCTGCAGGCGGGCGCGCTGGCCGCGGCGCCGCAGCCGGCCGCCGCGCTGTGCGGGCGCGCCTGGCCGGGCGCCGGCGCGAGCGCGCCGAGCGCCCGGCGCGCCGATGACCAGCGGACCAGCCTGGCCGCGCAGCACCGAGGCGTGTGAGCACATGCGCGGGACCGCCCGGCCGAGGACGCGCTGCTTCAGCAGGCGCCTCGGCGCAGAGGGCCAGGTTATCACCTGCCGCTCGCAGATGATAGCCAGCAGCGCATGGCCGGGTCTCCAAGTGCGTTGCTCGCCCGGCGCTGCCCCGCCGGCGGCACACACCCGCCCACTGTCGACGGCCTGAGCGGGCCGGCCGCGTGCCTGGTGGGCAGTGGCGGCCGGTGCGGCAGCCGTGCGCCCATGCACTCTGGCGCGCGCCCCGGCCCGCCCAGCTCCAGTGCCGCGCATGCGCCCGCCGCCGCGCCTGGGGCGTCGCGCGCGCCGGGCAGCCACCGGGCCGGCGCCTCGCCGGCGCCGGGCAGGGCGGTGGGCGAGCGCGCCATGCCGGCGCCGCGCGCCGCCCAGTCGGGGCGGCGGGCGCCAGCGGCCGAGCCCGCCTCCTCTAGCGCGGCCAGCAGGCCCGCCGGCGCGGACGTGGTGCGCCGCGGCAGCACAGCCGGGCCGCCCACAAAGCCGCCGGGGCGCGCCGGGGGCAGCGGCGGCGCTGCCGTCGCGGACGGCGGGCACAGGGGCGCGCGCCTGGCAAAGCACGGCGGGTCGCGGGCCGCGGCGCGGTCGCCAGCCCCGAGGAGCGGCGTCGCGTCATCGTCCTGGCCAGCTTGCGGGGGCGCTCGGGCGGGCAGGGGGGGCGCGCGCCGCCAGGGCAGCGCGCACGCGAGCGCCTGCGCGCGCGCGCGGCGCCCGCTTGGGCGCTGGAGGGCGCGAGCACGCGGCGCATGCGCTGCTCGAGTGCTACTTGACAGCAGCGCGAGCGAGCGCGGAGCTGCGCAGGCCTGCAGCGCTCGCGCGCTGCAAGTGAAATTTTGGCACCGCGCGCGCGACGCCGCGCGACGCGATGAGCGGGCGGCGGGGCGGGGCGGCACCTGGTACAGCGCGGCCAGCCACAGCTGGGCGAGCAGCAGGCTGTCCCGCACGCTCGCCAGCAGCGCGCCGCCGCGCGGCACCTTGCGGCTTGCGCCGTCCGGCGCGAGCAGCGCGTCGCCGGCCTTGCGCTTGCGGCCGCCCGCGCCGCGGCGCAGGCTCAGGGGCAGCGGGGCGTGCTGGGCGCGCACGCCGCGGGAGGCAAAGCGCTGGCCGCTGCCGGCCGCTGCCATGCCGGCGCGGCCGCGCCGGCGTCAGCGTGGCGGCGCTGCAGCAGCGTGGCCTGGTCGCACCGAGCACCTGCGCCCAGACAAGGCCAGAGTCAGCAAAGCGGCGGCCAGGCTGTGCGCCGCTGCGGTGCGTGCTGCAGGTCGCCCCACTCCATGCCACGCAGCACATTGGAAGTGACATCTTGCTATGTACAGGCCTGCCTGCCAGACCTGCTTCCAAGCGGCCCTGCGGCTTGGTGGCTGCGCTGGCGCGGGGACGCCGTGCACGCCCAAGCGTTGTTATGTCAGCATGACGGCATGTGGTGCTAGGCAGCAGGCTTGGCAGCGGTCCAGCGCCGGCGCTGATGACGTCCGCTGGCAAGCGCTGCGTAGCCTGTGCGTGCGCCCTGGGGTGATGCTCTCAGATCGGCCTGCAATGGCGCCCCATTTATACTTCCATAAAACCCGGCAGGTCTCTCTTCGTCGTTGCACGACAACTGCTGCCGGCGAGGGCGCAGGCCGACCAGCACATAGATAGCACCGTCGCGACGTCATATCGGAGCCGCTGCGCAGACGCCGCCAGTGTCCTTCCCAGGGCTCAGGGAGCTCTGCTACCGAGCGTGACGCTCAGGATTGGCTGAGTGGAGCCTCGCGCAGTCGCTGTGGTGCGTGTTGGAGCTCGTGTGACACAGCGGGCCCAGTTTGAGTCCGGGCGTGGTGCTGCATATCGTCATCTTGTTATGTACAAGTGCCTGCCTGTGCCCCAAGCCAGCACCGCTGAAGAGAGGCCGGTCTAGCGTTACCAGCCTGTGTGGTCCCAGGACACGGCCTGCCGTGCTGGTGCTGCTGCTCAACCCAGATGGGCTCCTTGGTGTTGCAGATGGCGCGCTCATGGACGGGGCGATGCGCGCTCTGGGCCGCGGCTGCAGCGCTGGCGGCGCTGCTGCGCCCAGCCGGCGGCGTGTCAATGTCGCAGCCCAGCACGGCCAGCATCCAGAGCGCGTCGCAGAACGTGACGGTGCTGGCCGCGGGCGCCGAGGACGCATTTTTGGGCAATTACAGCGCCGGCGCGGCCGACGTCGCTGCCTGCCTGCCGCTCAGCGTCAAGTTCTACGACGCCCAGCGCTCCGGCAAGGTGCGCGCCCTGCGCCGCCGTCGGGCTTGGCCGCGCCACCTGGCCTCTGGCGGGTGGGCCGGGACAGGTCGTCCTGGGCTCGCGCAGGTGCCGGCTGCAGATGCGCGCGTCGCCTGGCGCAAAGACTCCGGCCTGTACGACGAGGTCCAGGGCGGCTTCTATGACGCGGGTGCGCTGCGGCCCCAGGGGCCGGCCTGGCGGTCGGGCCGCTGCCAAATGCGCCGCCGCGGGCGCTGACTGCTGCGCTGACGCGCCAGGCGACTACATCAAGTTCAACTGGCCCCAGGCCTGGAGCGTGTCGATGCTGGCGTGGGTGGCGCTGATGTACCCGCAGGGCCTGCAGGCGACGGGCAGCTACGACGCGCTGCTGTCTAACATCCGGTGCGCCCGCCGCGCCAAGCCGGGCGCTCTTGGATCGCGCGTCCATGCCGTGGCAGGTCCAAGCCTGCTGCGCATTGCCAGGCGGGCACAGGCGGGCGCCTGCTCCATGGTGCATCCGGCCTGCATGCGGCCATGCGCATGCGCCACGGGGCCGGCCAGGTGGGGCGCGGACTTCCTGCTGGCGTCGGCGGCGCAGGCGCCCGCCTCGCTGGTGGCCGCGGTGGGCGACGCGGACGCGGACCACCAGTTCTGGGACGTCGCGCCGCTGCAGGTGGACGTCCTCACGCGCACCAGCCGCCGCGCCATCAACGTGCGCCCGCGGCCCGCCGCACCCGCTGTCTGGCACAGGCGCTATTCTATAGGGCGGCTCTGGCGCTGCTGCCATCCTGTCAGCACAGCACTTGCACGGCCTGCTCCTGTCTCAGCTGCAGCCGCCGCGCGGCAGGTGACCCAGGGGGCCGACCTCGGCGGGCAGTACGCGGCGGCCCTGGCCGCGGCGTCCATGCTGTTTGCGAGCGACGCCGCCTACTCCGCGCAGCTGCTCGACGCCGCCAAGCGCGCTTACGCGTTCGCGGAGGCCAGCGGCGGCAGCAAGTGCGCGCTGCATGAGGCGCCGTCCCTGGCTTAAACCGGCGTGCCAGAATTTGGCAGAGAAGTGCAAGCTTGTCGCATGGGCAGGGGGCGAGCGTGGGGCGGCCGCTGCCTCATGTCGGGGGCGCGCCGCGCGCAGGTACACATGCGCTGACCAGGTGCGGCGCGTCGCGGTGTTCTACGGCTCCACCGGCACGGTGGACGACCAGGCCTGGGGCGCGCTCTGGCTGCACAAGGCCACGCGGGACGCGGCTTGGCTGGACAAGGTGCCGCGCCCACGCGCCCACCCGGCCGCCCCCCGCCCAGGCCTGCCGCCCGCGCGACGGGGCGGCTGCGCGCCGCGCAGGCGACCGCGTTGTTGTACCAGAGCACGTACGCGACCAAGCTCTGGCCCTGGTACTTCAGGCGCGCGGCCGCGGCCCAACCCGCGCCGCGCCTGCCCCAGGCCGCCCCATGCGGCCGCGACGGGATGCCAGCTGGCGCGCGGGGCGCGCAGCTACGACAACGTGGCGCTCGGCGCGTTCATGCTGCACGCCGAGGCCGCGCCCAGCAGCTTCTCAGCGCAGGCGCTCGCGCAGCACTTCACCACCGACGTGCTGGCGTACGTGCAGCAGCCGGGCCACCTCACGCGAGGCGCGGCACCCCGCGCAGGCCCCGCCAGCTCAGCCCTCGAGGTCGGACTGGGGCGTCCACATGTGGCCGGATGCGCTGCGCTGCATGCATGCGCCTCCTGCAGCTCGTGCTGCAGCGCATGCGGACTCACACAGCTTTGTGCTGCGCACACCGGGCATCCAGCGGCGGCCTCCCAACCCCCGGCAAGGCTAAGGCTGCGCGCGCGCGCCGCAGGCGGCCTGTTCTGGCAGACCGACATCTCGCCCTGGTTCTCCAATCGCGCGGGGCTGTCGGCCGGGCTGACCTCGCTCATGTACGTTGACATGTTCCAGCCCGACGCCGGCACCGCCGCGCAGCTGACCGCGTTCGCGCAGTCGCAGCTGGACTATGTGCGCCCCGGGCGCCCCCGGCGCCCACGCGCGGCGCGTCTCATCAGCCTGCGTCCCTGGCGCAGAGTAGCGTGGCTGCATCGGACCGCAGCTTTTTCCTGTGTCAATAGAGCCTTGCACACGGCGCTGCAGCGCGTGGCGCGCGCAGGTGCTGGGCAACAACCCCAACTACGTGTCGTACGTGCCCGCATGCGGCGTGCCCACGCGCGCGTCCGCTCTGCACCACCGCTACAGCACGAACTTTCCGGTGGGCAAACTGAAGTCTCTCAGGGCTGTACGAATGGCGTGAACGCGCACATGCAGCTTCAGCCAAGTGCAGAGCGTCAGAGGTGCTTCGGCACGCAACTCGGGCTTGCAGGCACTCACCGGGCCGCTGCGCGGCAGCCGGACTGCCAGCCGCTGCGCACGTGCTCCGGCAAGCCCGGCGAGGTGCAGCTCAACGCCTGCCAGAACGACCCGCCCACCAACGGCATCGTGCTGGAGGGCGCCATGGTCGGCGGGCCCAACTACGAGCAGTTCACGCTGCCGACGCCGTCCTGGGACCCGGGGCACTGCTCGTGCGCCGCCCCTCCTGGCCTGCCTGCGCATCTTGCGCCCGCTGTGGCGTGGCCTGTCGCAAGGCCTGCAGCTGGTACCGCGGCCGTGCTGCCGCCCAGCGCCCGGCCGGAGTTGCTACTCCGGACTGGGCCCGCTCCGCCCCGCCGAGCCGGGCAGATGACCTGGGGCGCGCTGGCGCCGCAGGTGGGCCTCGGCGCCCATCCCGCCGACCAACCAGGCGCCCTCAGACAACTGGGCCAACGCGCGCTGCCAGTACCAGCGCAACGAGGCACGCGCCCCGCCCCGCTCCATGCCTCTAATCCTCCGCTGCCAGGCCAGCGCAATGGGGCATGCCGCTGGCGCAGGTATCCCTGGACGCCAACGCCTTCCTGGTTGGCATCCTCGCGCGCCAGGCCGCCAAGCAGCCCGGCGCCGCCGCCGGCGCGGCCGCGGCGCAGGGCGCGCCCCCGAGCCCGCCGCCCGCCCCGGCGCCGCCGCCCCCGGCGCGGGCGGCCCCGGCGGCGCCGGCCGTCACAGCCGCCCCGACGCTCAGCACCGTGGTGTCGGCCGGCGCGGGCGCGGGCGCGTGCGCGGCCGCGGTGCGCGTGTCGGCCGCGTGGCCGACCGGCAGCAATGCGGCGCCCTACGCGGCTACGGTTTCGCTGACGGTGATGAACACGGCGGCCGCGCCCGCGCCCGCGCCGCTCAAGGTCGTGCTGACGTCCGCTGGCGGCTACGCCGACGCGGGCAACGGCCAGGCGTGGGGCTGGGACGCGTTCTCCGTGACCGCCGGCGCCGTGCAGGGCAGCATCATGCAGGCGCGCCCGCCGGCCCAGCCCGCTGCGCCCAGACGCAGCGCTGCGGGGTGCCGGGGGGCCCTGGGCTCGCCTGCCCCGCGCACAGCGGCGCAGCTAACTGTCCTGGGGCGCGCGCCCCGCGGCACGCCGGGCGGCCTAGCGACACGCGGACCATGGCCCGCGCCCGGCAGCTCGCGCCTTGGCGCCGTGGCCTGAAGCATGGCCCGCCGGCGCGCAGGCGCTGTCGCCCGGGGCGCAGACCGCGACGCTGGGCAGCATCCTGGGCAGCACGTCAGCCAGCCTGGCGCCCTCGGGCGTCTCACTGAATGGCAGCCCGTGCAAGGTCACTGTGCTGCCCGCGCGCCGCTAGTGCCTGCTAGCGCCTGTTTTTTCTTTCTCATAGCACAACACAGGCTGCCACGTTGCCAGGTAGTTTGCGCTGCACCCCTGTGGACTGTGCGGCCCTTGCTGTGATGTCTACAGGCGCTCTGATTGAGCCAGCGCCGTGCGCCTTCACAGTGCAGAATAGCAGAGCTAGATAGCCAGTTTCCTCTACAGTGCACGCGCGATGCACGCTGCATGCTGCTTCGGCGGCAGCGCCAGCTGTCGGCACAGAGTTTGTAACTGTGACAGCCGGGGTGCTCCGCAAGTGTTCTGTGACTCACAGACAGACCGCGCTACCTATGATACAGAGGAAGTAGAGGGAGGGGCGAATGCGACCGGCGCTCAGCTGCGCACACGCCCGCGCCGCGCTGCTCTGCCACTATGGCCGCACGCGGCAGCCCACAGTCAGCCTGGTGCACGAATTGCCAGGGCGGCGCACTGGCGCGCTCGAGGTAGGCTGCCCGGGTGGCGCTGACCTGCTGGGCAAGTGCCGCCCGCCCCAGCCGACAGTCTTGCCGCTCTCCTTGGCAGGAGGCACGCATCTGCGGCCGAGCGGGCCGTGCGGCCGGCCGGGCGGCACACGTCATGGCGAGGAGCGGTGCAGCCGCCCCGGTCTGCGAGGAGATCACGAGCACGGCAAACAGCTACGGCGCGCCCCGGACCGCGGGGCACCTGCGCACAGCCTGCCGCCAGCGCGCTGCTGAGGCCGCGCGGCGCGCAGTGAAGCACTGCGTGCGCCTGCGCGTGGACCGCGCCTACCGGGAGGCCTGCCGTAGCGTGCTGCTGGCCGGCGCGACGCCCGTGCGCGAGGTCGCCGGCTGGGCGGGCGCGCCGGCGGCCGTGCTCGTCCTCATGCTCGGCCCCGGCGCCGCGCCGCCGCCCGGTCAGGCCCGCCTATCGCCAGCCTCTGCCCTTCAATGCGCCTGGACAGCGCCTTGTCGGCAAGCGCAGGGCCGCGCCGCCGCCGCGGCCCGCCGCCCTCGCAGCGTCGGCGAGCCTGCCTGTGGGCGAGGCGCGCCCAGACCCTGCCGCTGAGCTGGGCGGGCCGACGCGGCAGGCGTCACAGCGTCGCGGGAGGTGCGCGTGACGGAGGCCGTGCTGAAGAAGGTCTGCGGCGTCGAGTCGGCCGGGGGTGCGCCCCGGGCGGGCCTGCTGCCTGCACCCGCGCACTTGCTGGACAGACGCGCCCATGGTGTGCCCACGCAGTGGCCCATGCGCTCTCGGCCTGGCCCTGGGACCGCGCATGCAGCAGCGTGGCCCGTGCGGCAGCGGGGCCGTTGGGCGCGCCCGCTCTCCCTGCCAGGCGAGCCTGCACCTGCGAGAATGCGGCGTGCGCGCAGGCGTGCAGGCGGCGGCGGAGGTGCGGCTGCCGCCGGCCGCGGACTTTGCGGGCGGGGTGCCGGCGGGCTCGCTGCGGCGCCTGCTGGTGCTGGATGGCGTGCAGGACCCCGGCAACATGGTGGGCCGCCTGCCGCTGCAGCCCAGGCCTGCCTCGCCTCGGTGGCGCGCCGAGTCATGACGGCGCGCTGTCGCGGTCCGCCGCACAGCAGCGGCGCGAGGTTGGCAACCCAGCCGTGCGGCACGCCGTGCCGCCCCGGCGGGGGCCGGGCGCTCGCAGCCGGCGCGCTGGCCCGCGCGCCGCTCACCTGGCGCGCGCGGCGCGGGGCAGGGCACGCTGCTGCGCACGGCGCTGGCGCTGGGCTGGGGCGGCGCGCTGCTGCTGCCGGGCTGCTGCGACCCGTTCAATGACAAGGCGCTGCGCGCCAGCCGCGGCGCCGCCTTCCGCCTCCCGCTCGCCGCCGGCGCCTGGGCGGTGCCGCCCCGCCCGCCCGCGCCCGCTTGCCACGGCCCTGCTTGCGTACGCCGCGCGCGGTGTGCTGGCCCGCTGCTGGCCGCTGCGACCGGGCGGCTCTTGACCGGGCTATTCGCCTGGAGGAGTAAGGGTGCGCGCGCGCCGCGGCGCAGGACCTAGACGCCATCGCGCAGCGCCACGGCCTGGCCTGCCTGGCGGCCGACCCGCACTCCGACTCGGACGGCGACGCGGCCGCGACCGCACCCGCAGCGCGCGGCGTCCAGGGCGCAGCCTGCGGCGGCGGGGCCGGCGCGCCCGCCGCGCGGCTGGACGCGGCGGTGGAGGGCGCGGCGGTCGCGCTGGTGCTGGGCAGCGAGGGCCGCGGGCTGGGCGCGGGCGCCGGCGCGCGCTGCCGGCCGGTGGGCGTGCCGATGCCGGGCGCGATGGAGTCGCTGAACGTGGCGCAGGCGGGCGCGGTGCTGATGGCCGCACTGTCGCCGGGGCTGCCCGCGCTGCTGCGCCAGCTGTACGGCCCGGTGTGAGGCCCGGTTGCTGGTGCGAGGCTGGCGGGCTGGCGTGCCGGTCGCGGCCTTCAACGAAATCGGCGGGCCTGCGCTGCCGCGCACGGCGCGCCTGCGCACGCGCCTGGGCCACGAGCTGCCGCTGTGACATAGGCTTGCGAGCTGCCGCTTTGCTTCCAATCTTCGGTGGTGCGCTGTTGAGGTGGCGGCCGGACCCTAAGACTGTGCAGAGGCGAGCCCTGGCCTTTGGTGCTGCAAATAAAGACAAGAGGCAGCGCGGAGCATGCATGAAACCAAAGACGCCCGGCTTCACCTTTACATCTGTACTCAGCCGCGCATGCGCCCGGCTGCCGCGCGCTGGCCACGAGCACATGCTCCTCGTGCGCTGCGGCGCGTCCCGAGCAGCGCCGCCCGCTCCGCCGCCCCGTCACGTCACAAACACGCTGCCGAACGCCTCGGCCAGCATGCGCTGGCGCGCAAACTCGGGCGACCAGCCGCTCGCCGCCGCCATGTGCGCGCGCGCGTCCGCGGGCGCGCCGTTGGCGCCGGGCTCCACGCGCGCCGGGAGCTGCAGCGGCGCGGGCTGCACCGCCGCCACGGCCGCCCTGCCCCGCGGCAGGCGCGGCGTCAGGGCAGCAGTGCGCCGCTGCGGCCACGCTGGCTGGTGGCCGCTGGCGATGTCTTGGCACACCGCGCCAGCACCCGCACGCGCGTAACAAAAACCCTGCACCAGCAAGCGGTAGCGGCGTGTCGGGCAGCAGGCCGCACAGCGCCGGCGCCGCCGTGTACTGCATGCCCGCGCCCGCGCCGGCGGCCACTGGCGGCGGGGCGGAGTCCACGGCGCCGCCGCCGGCCTGCGCGCCGGCCGGCGCCAGGCGCTCGGCGGCGGCGCGCCTGTCCTCCACCTGCGCGCCCGGGCGGCGGGTCGCGGCGCGCCCGCCCGCGGCCCGGAGCAGGCTGGCGCGCTCGGGCGGGCGCGCGCCTTGCGAGCCTCCTTGGCGGCGATGTCCGCAAAGTTGGCGCGCTCGTACGTGCGCAGCCGGGCCTCAGTGGCCTCCACATCGATGCCCTCGGACAGGTTCAGGACTGCGCGGCGCGCGCGGCGCCATGCCACCGTGCGTTCAGAGTGGTTAAGACGGCGGGGCTGCGTAGGCGCTGCGAATGAGGGGCTCACTTATGTCCTCGCGCTCCTCGAGGTAGTTGTAGAACTCCTCACGCGTGGCAAAGTCGGCCTCCTGCTTGTTGTAGCTGCGGGCGCGGGCGGGCGCGCGCGTCAGAGCGAGCCAGGAAGGCCGGGGCTGGTGAACGTGCGGGCGGGCGGCGCACATGCTCTGCACCCGCGCCCGCACACGCTCCTCCTTGGTGGCCATCAGTCCCCGCTTGAGCGGGCGGGGGCGCCCATCAGCACAGCATGCGGGGCAGGCACAGGACGCCCACGCTCAACCGCTTGCAGGCTGAGGCGCAGGCGCCCCTTGAAGGCAAATAGGGCACAAATGGTGCATCCAGCACCTGCAGGCCAGCTGGGCAAACCTCCTGAATAACCCCTGCCCCGCTCCGGCCTGCAAGCAAGCGCTGCGCTGCTCCATAAAGCTGGGACTGATTGCGCCGCCGACAGCGGGACAGCCGCCTGAGAGGCCGCCCGCATGGGCATCCACCTCGCCGGGCTCGTCGGCAGCTGTGCAGCGCTCCCGGCCGTCCTAGCGCTCCTGCTGCGGCGGCAGGCGCCGCTGCCAGTGCTGTTCGTGCTCTGGCACATTGCGCTCACGGGCTTCGCCGTGTCGCTCGCGGCCACCAACGCCTGCGCGGCTTCCAGCACCGGCCTGCTGGGCAAGGTGGGCGCTGCCCGCGCGCCGCGTGCGAGCGCTGTGCCTGTGCAGCTGTGCGAAGCGTGCGGGGCGGCGCAGGGCCGGGACGGGGTGATCGCGTGGTGGGCCTGGCCGCTCTTCTGGCCCTACCACGTCGCGCTGCGGCTCAAGCTGCACTACCAGCGGCACGACTCGACTGAGCCGCTGTACAGCAAGGTCGCCGACGGCTGGTGCGCCGCAGGCCCGCAAGGGCCACCGCGGCCGGCAGGTGGCCCGCCGGCTTGCACGGGAGACTGGGGACAAGAAACTGTGTGAAGAGCCTCCAGGGCCTTGCGGCTGGAACGGCCGTGCGGCGACCAGAGCGGGGCTCCGCGCCGGTGCTGGAGCCTCCACACCTGTGCGCGCGTGCAGGTACCTGGGCGGCTGGCCGGCGCGCGGCGACCTGCTCCCCCCCGGCCACCCCGCGGTCGTGGACGTGACGTGCGAGCTGCCGCGGCGGCACAAGCAGCCCTACCACAACGTGGCCGTCTGGGACACCCACGGTGCGCCGCTGCCGCTCTGCACGGTCGCGCGCGGTCCCTCGCGGCCGCGGCACCTGCACACGGCGCACCTTTCGCTCGCATGCGCTCTGTGGCACCCGGCGGTGCACCGGGCTCCTGTTTGGGCGCTTGCATGTGCGCAGCCTCGAGCCCCGACCTACATGCGTCGGGGGCGAATCCGCCGGGCAATGGGCTACTCCCGGCCTGGCGCCCCTTGGAGCGGGGTGCGCGCTCAACGTTGCTGCGTGCGCGGCAGGGCCGACGCCCGCGCAGATCGAGGCGGGCGTGCGGTGGGTGGTCCGGCACCGCGAGAACGGCGTGCCCGTGTATATACACTGCGCGCACGGGCACGGGCGCTCTTCAGTGGTGCTGTGCGCGGCGCTCATCCGCGCCGGGCTCGCGCCCGACCCCCGCTCCGCGATGGAGCTGGCGAAGCGGGGGCGGCCGCGCGCGCGGCTCAACGAGCGGCAGCGCAATGCGCTGGACGCCTGGTTCAGGGAAGAGGCCGGACGGACCCGTGCGCGGTAGCATTCATTGCTTTTTTTGGGGTTACATGTGACTCTTTGTGGGGGGTTGCTTTCTTTTTTTCCTGAAGGGGCTGCTTATGCTGCTTGCACGCGAAGCCGTGACAGCCCTGGTTGGCGGTGGAAGAAATAATCTGAAGAGAACCGTGTGCAGCCGCGGCTGCACTGCCAATGAACACTGAGCTACAACGCCGCACAGCCTATTCCTGCCCGCAGCGCCTGGCAGCTCGAGTCGACACACCTGGATGCTCGTGGCGCCGCAGCAAGGGTGTTGTTGAGTACAAGCTTGTGTCCAAGCTGCAGGTTTCCTGCGTGTTTGGCTATGGGCCCAAGTGTGAAGGCGAGGGAAGTGTGGGACTAAAAGCGGCCTGTGCGATGTTGAGGTCGACGCGCGTCCCAGAGGGCGCTGCTGCTGCGCGCTGAGCGGCAGTGCTCCCTTCAGGGCAGTGGGAGGCGCGCCTCGTGGTGCCGGACGTAGCCGCAGTGATATCTGTGCTGACAGGCCCTCGCGCCTGCCAGAGAACCGTTGCTGTTGAACTGCCGCGAGCATCCTAGGTATATTGCAGGTTCACGAGCGAGTGCCACACTTTCCTTTTGGAACGCCAGCGCTCCTGAGTCTCAACGCAATTTCTGGACCCGGAACCCCGCATGAATGCCAATGCAGGGTCTTGCTTTAATATGCTGACATCGGACGGGAGACACACTTCAGCACTCCTTGCACTCCCTTGTTTGGGCTCTGCGCTGCAGCGGCAGTCTCGGTGTGGCGACTGGCCGCCTGAGCTGCCCAAGTTTGACTGTTTAAGCTTTCCACCTTTCCACCATGTGCATCATCATCTGCTACTAAAACCAGCCACAGGCAGCGTGTTTGTCCCCTGCGTCGTGTGCAATATTTTGTCAACACCGCACAACACAAGGTAGCATGGGCACGCGCGAGTCCGATGATGACGGAGCAGCTGGGCCTCCAGCACTACGCCTGGACCAGCTTCCCGCCGAGGTGCGTGCAAGGGAGCCTGCGCCCTGCTTGTCGACGCAGGGCCGCGGCGCTGGGCGCCTCGCCGCGCCTCCAAGGGGTGCTGCTCGGCCAGTGCAGGTCCTGCGTGCGTGCGCGGCCCAGTTTGCCGTGGAGCGCTGGTACAGGCCCCAGACCGTGACAGAAGCTTTCTTGCTGCCAACAGTCTGCAGGTGCGCACTGCACCGCACCATCCAAGGAAGCAGCCACAAGCCTGCAGCAGCTGTGCTTGAGACCCAGCGCACGTGACAGGCGGTTCAAGGAGGCGCTCGAGCAGCCATTCTGGAGCACGCTGGAGGGGGAGTTCGTTGCCAGGCTGTGGCGGGCGCTTAGGGCGGCCCGGTGCGCCCCGCCCTTTCCGGTTCCGGTTACATCACAGAACAGATTACTTGTGCTGCAGTGCATGCATGAGAGCACGCGTTGGCCCTAACATACGCCCTCCCTGTGCTCTGTTGGTGTGCTCTCAACTGCACCAACGTAGCGCCCAAGCAGGCTCTTTCTGCTGCCTGCAACCAGCGCCCTGTGGCCGCCGCAGGTACGCCCGAGGAAGCCAGCGCCCGCCGGTGGCTCCAGGAGCAGGGCGGCGCTGTCAAGTGCGTCTGGGGCCTGTGGCTCGGCGAGGAGCGGGGAGAGGGTAGAGCAGCGGCGGGCAGGCCTGGACGCGACCTGGACGCCGCGCGGCTGTCGACCCTGCTGGCCAGCCTGCCCGCGCTGACGGCCATCGAGTGGTTGAAGCTGCGCGCGGACCTGCACCCGCCCTACGGACGGCCCACTCAAGCCGCCATCCAGGCCTTTTTGGCCGGCGCCGTGCGCGCCATAGTGCGCTGCTCGGGCCTGCAGATCCTGCGTCTGCGCATCGTGCTGCTCGGCGGGCTGGATGGCCAGCTCCCCATGTCGTTCGCGCGCGAGCTCGCCAGCGTGCGCACCCTGGAAGAGGTCACCCTCAGCTTTGAGGCCTGCGAGGCCGACCGGGCCTTCTGGGCGGGCACCTTCAGCCTGGCGCACCTGGTGGCCGGCCTGGCCGGCCTGCCGCGGCTGCGCGCGCTGTACCTGATGGTCGAGAACATCGGCATGGACGCCACGCTGCCTGCCAGCGTGTCGCGCCTGGCGCAGCTGACCTCCCTGAGGCTGCGCGAATTTCACGGCCTGCGCTGCAAACCCGGCTGGGCGCGCCTGCCGGCGCTCGAGTGTCTCAAGTTTGAGCGCTGCGTGTTTGCGGCCGACGGCGAGGCCGCGCTGCCGGGCATGGACGCGCTGGGCGCCCTGACCAGCCTGGAGCTGGATGGGTGCCCCAGCCTGCGCCTGCTCCCCGCGTCGCTCTGGCGGCTGCCGCAGCTGCGGCGCCTCAGGCATGAGAGCGGGAGTCATTTGGATCTGGTCGGCGTGCCGCGCGGCGAGCTGCCGATCGCGGGCCTGCCCGTGGCTGACGCGCCCTGCTTTGCGTCTCTGACGCACCTGACCCTGGCGGGGCACAACTTTGCGGTGTTCCCACCGGGCGTCCTGGCCGCTGTGCGCCTGGCGCACCTCGACCTGTCCCTTTGCTGCTTCGAGCAGCTGCCCGAAGGCGTGAGCGCGCTGTCTGCGCTCACCGAGCTGCGCCTTGGGCGCCACGCCGCGGGTGAATGGGAGATCGGGGGCCGCTTGGATGCCCGCGCCCTGGGCGCCCTGGCCGGCTTCCCCAAGCTGCGCGAGCTGAGCTTTGTGAACTGCAGCGTGCTGTTTGATCCGAGCTTCCCGGCCGCGGCCGCGCACCCCCGCCTGGAGCGGCTGCAGCTCGGGACCGCGTATCCCGCGCTCGGCCCGTCGTGCATGGCCTTCCTGGGCTTTGTGTATGATCTGCTGCAGCGGGGGCGCGCGCGCCTGCTTACGGTGTGCTGGTGCAACGTCGCGGGTGCGGGGCGGCGGGACAGCCGCAGGTTCCGAGCCGCCCTGGACGCCGTGGGGTTCTCGCTGTATGAGGACGCGCTCAGCGATGAGGACGAGTAGGCCGCGTGCGCTGTGTCAGGCAGCGGCCTGTGTGGTTACTGGTGACCGGCGGCGGCAGCAGATTCCAAGCGCATGCTGCCGTCCACGGTCGTTTGTGTGCAAAGCCGGCCTGCAGTCCCTGTGGAACCACCTCACTGACTTGCCCAGCACTGCCTGCTGCCGCCTGACGACTGCTCCTTGTTGCAGCTGCCTGTCTGCGCATGCAGGCCTGCCTTGCCCAGCAGTCACTGACTGCTGCTGCCTGACTGCTCCATGTGTGCTCCAGCTTGTGTGTATCAGCTAGTGTGTGTGAGGTGTGCATGCGATGTTTTGGTGTACCAGGTGTATCATCTAGTGTGTGTTAGGTGTGCATGCGATGTTTTGGTGTACCAGGTGTATCATCTAGTGTGTGTTAGGTTTGCATGCGATGTTTTGGTGTACCAGGTGTATCGTCTAGTGTGCATTAGGTGTGCATGCGATGTTTTGGTGTACGCGTTACATGTGTGTCTTGCTGTGGTGTAGGCCCAGGGGTTAAGCCGTTTCCATGCAGCGTCTGGATCAGGCGGGCGGCCTGCTCGGCTGCCTGCCTCGTCTGGAACAATCAACCCGATGGTGGTGTCCCAGAGCTTGTGCTCCTTCTTGTGCAGCGTGTCCAGGCCGCCACTGTCCCTTGGCTAACTTTGCTCCGGCGCGGGGGCGACGCACTGTCAAAGCTTGCATGCACAGCAACAGAACCTGCAGACCTGATAAGCAGCAGCACCGGCAGCATGCACAGCGGATCCAGGTCCAGTTTGGCAACATGTAAACAACCCAGAGCCTGCTGATTTCACATGCTTGCTGAGGTCACAGCATGCATGCACCCATGCAGGCCCCAGCTGGAGCCGGACACCACGGTGCGCAGCTCACCTCGGCCTCCGAAACGAGCAAAGCGAGCGGTCCAGAGCACCGCTCCTCGGCCTCCTCGCGCGGACCGCTGTGCCGGGGCGATGATGCTCTGCTCCAGCACCCTTGTCAGCGCCCTGGCCTGCAGCTTCAGCTTCGTGGTATCTGTGCTGGCGCGGCGGTGAGCCTCCCGCAGCTGCATGTCTTGCTAGCATGCGGCGCTGCACTTGGATAGAACGCTGCGCACACAGAGGCAGCGGCTTGCGTGACCTGCACTGATGCCTCTGCCATGACTTGGCCGCACAAGGCAGCGGGAGGTCGACGAGGCAAAAGAGCATGTGAGCAGGAGTGTGTGGTGGATATTTTTCAGGGGATGATTGGTGCATGCACACCCCTGGCAAGCAAGCCAGCGAGCACATATTATAAGCTACGGGGCAGGTCTATTTGCATTGATCTCAGCATGTTTGGCTGAAAGGGACAGGGCAAGGGCCTGCATGTCACGCCATGCACTTGCATGTCACGCCATGCAGAGAGTCACTGACCAGCACCGTCTGGCACTGCTGGCGCTGGCCCAGCTTCTGCCACTGGTGACCCCCTCAGACTCCAGCACCAAGCTCGGCGGTGCTGCCTCCAAAGCACTCGTGCGCCGGCATGCCCGCCCTTCACACCTGCAACAGGAGCCACCATGGTGTCACCCGCTCTGGCGCGTCGCAGGTGGTTGGGAACTCCAGGGCAGCGCCAGTGGCCTGGCCGCCGCTCTTCACAATAAAGTCACCAGTGCGCACCAGCGTTGTGAGCTGTCCCGCAGCAGGCGCCTGTGGCAACTGAGCGAGACCTCGCGAGCGCCTGTGGCAGCGCAGGCCTTCAGCGCCACCCTGCCGGCGACGAGGAGCAGCCACGAGGCGCGCCCGTCACGTCGAGCAGCGCGGGGCGCAGCGCGCAGGCAGGCCTGCCTGCATGCAGCGGCCACGCCAGGCGCGCTCCTGCGCGCCAGCGCACGTCAAAGCGGGGGGCGCTCGCCAGCTCATAGCAGTGCGCGAACCCCGCATGCGGAAGAGCAAGGTCACTGGCCGGGCGGCCGCGCCTGTCAGGCACGCTCTCGCAGGCGCTGGCACGCGCCCCTGTGGCCCGCGCGCCAGGCTGCCTTGTGGCACGCAGGCGAGCAGTAGCGCGCAACGTTGCAGCCGGAGCACGTCAGTAGGCGCAGGCCCGCCTCCGACGCGCCAGACAGGTTGCCGCACCTGCGCGCGCCCGGCGCGCTCGCGAGCCGGGGCACCTGTGACAGCAGGCTCCTGGCCAGCATGCTGCATGCCGCAGGGGCGCCGCACCCCGTGCACCAGCAGCCCACGGGGCGCAGCGCGGGCGTGCGCAGGCGCAGGTCCTCCAGGCCGGCCTCCG
>JAABUV010002136.1_pt1 | contig 27561 bp, 26 predicted proteins | sample 5559971 | NCBI WGS metagenome assembly JAABUV01 (sample SAMN10711881, study PRJNA513362) | rock metagenome | isolation source: Antarctica rocks | place: Antarctica: Victoria Land, Knobhead nord | collected 2015-12-19
ACGAAGACTTGAAGATAATGCTTCATGACAGCATTGATTCTTTCGATTTGATCATCAATTTCAGAGTGATACGTCGTTGATAACTTGATGTTTATCTTCAGCATTTTACACATATGCTTTCAGACATTGAAAATGAATTGTGTGTCTCGATCAGACATAAAGAACTCGAATAAATCATGATGTTTTCAAACATGAGCATAGAAGCAGTTGATAGCTTCTTCAACTTTCATAAAAGTGATGAGAACTAAATGTCTCATTTTGATAAGATGATTGACGAAGATTAGAACATATCTATATGTGATATTCATGAAGATACTGAGCGATAAAGAATTTACATAGTTCATGAAGACATCACGTCAACGATGTTCAAAGATTGAAAGAAGATGCAATCATTCTTGAGTTCATTGTCTAGAGAGCTTGAAACGTGTATACACATGATAGTTTTATATGAAGTGTTAAACATACTTATAAATGTTTGATCATCAATGTTATGAGCATATCAAGATTGATAAGACTGAACAAGACTGAAGCTCTAATCAATTTGCATCAGGTTTGACTCAGATATGACTCAATCTCTTTTTTCTTTTTCAACACTCTTTTCTTTCATCAACATCTTGTTCATTTACATCACATTCTTTTCATGTCACAAACACATCTCTTTCGAGTCTAGCACAGTCTCTGAACATTACATAAATAGAAGCTTTTGTATCAATCTTCTTCTGTATTCTTAATATTCAGTTATAGCTATTTCTAAAGATCAAGCACTATCAATTCTGATCTTCATTGATTGTATCATTTAGGCACGATTCTGACATTATATTAAGAATTTGTTAATCACATGATACTGATCTCATTACTCATTCAACATACTTATCTAGACAGAATGAGTTTACAGAAATTCATTTACCTGATGATCGATGATAATTGAAAGATAGAACAACACTAGAGAGTTGAATAAAATCAACGACGAGACTGTTTGAATTGCTAGACTACTTATCGCTCATTAAGTACGCAAAGTTCATTCGATTACAAGAATCACGATAAAGAATCTTCGTGAATTGCTCAAGAATCAAATCGATCGATAGATTCAACGATAAAAAACCTTCGTTGTTTGCTAGAGAATCAATCAAATCAATCAACAAACAAATCTCATCTTCTTTGTTGAAGATTGAATCTCACTTCATACATCTTTCTTCTTCAAATCGTCAAGCATCGTCATTCATTCAATTCTCTTTCAAAACAAATCTCATCATGTCTAGTCATTCGTCTACTGAAGAGTGTTTCGAAGAATTTCAAAATCGTTTCTCTCAAATCTCTGATGTTGATTCATCGAAATCACGAACGAAATCATCAAGTGCTGCATTATTCATTCATGAAGATGACGAATCATTCGCTGAAATGATAATACTTCTCGTGTTCTACGAAATCTGAAAGACTCGAAGTCTAGCTCTTGATGAAGAAACAGATTGACTCTACGAGTTAGATAAACAACAAGAAGACGAAATCAAAGAGTTGAAGACTAGACTTCAAGCTAAAGAAATCACTTCTTCTGATTTCATCTACTCTGAGCGTTCTAGATCTTAAAAAATATCTGATTCTTCGCTGTTTACTGATGAAAAGAATTCTACTTGAAAAAACTGATACGAAAAAATTCAGAATAAACTAGAGATCAATGTTGATTTCTTTTCTAATGAACGAGTCAAATTGAGCTATATACATTCTAGATTATTCGATGACACAGCTGAGATCACTCAAGCTAGATGCGAACGTGACTGTGTCAATCTCTATCAAATCGTCAACGATCTTTTGAAAGAGTTAGCTCAGTTGTTTGATGATTCGAATAAGAAAGTCAACTTTCGTAGAAAATACTACAACTTGATTCAAGAATTCAAGAAATTCAGTGAATTCTATACTCAGTTTCAACGTCTATTTTTCTATCTAGACTATCACGAGAAGTAACTGATTACTGATCTGAAAGATAAAATACATTCTCGTCTTCGATTCATATGAGTAGATCAACTAGTTCAATCTGATTTTCTAAAAGAAATTCGTTTCTATCTGATTCATTTGAATAATGATCAGCGAGTCATTCGAGAGATCAAGAACAAAATCAAACGCGTCAATGATCTTTCTAAGACTATCTTTCATAAAGCGACTGTTGTCACTCAATCAGTCAATCACTCGAAGTCTGATCAACTAAAGTCGCGCGACGCGATTTTAACTAGCGTCAAAGAAGCAGATATTCTAGTCGAAAGCTGTTTCATATGTCATAAATCAGATCATAGCTCTAAAGAGTGCCTTGATCAATCTACTAGAATCAATGCAGTGAACAATGAATAGAATCGCTTTGATTTCAATTCGAATTTCGATTCAAAAAACTAGTCATCTCTTCAAAAGTTATTGAAGAGATAGAGATTATATCTTTGTGCAAACTAGACGAAATTCTATTGAAAGAAAATTACTTTGAAAAGTCGTTTCTAATTGATGCTCATCTCATCTCTCAGAATCAATCTTTCAGCCTTCGTTTTCTAATAGACAGTGATTCAATCATCTACATGATTATACATTCTAATCTAGTTGATAAAGTATGCGAGAAACTGAGAATTCAATCTATATCACTGACAAAAGAGAAGCTAATAAGAGATTATGATGAAAAGATATCTAAGAAGATTATCACTCATAAAATTCTACTCAATCTCATCATCGAAAGTCATAAGAAATTGACTGTATCAATGCTGATAGCTGATATCAATCATCATGAAGTCATATTGAGTAAGCTCTGAATGAACAAAAACGAAATATTATTGAATATGTGAAACGACGTCATTGTTTTTTCAAATCAATTGAATACTTCTATTTCGATTTTTTCGATTTCTCTTAATTCAAAGCACTCAAGTTGATTGCAGTCAACTTTGTCTTCTTCAATCACTCAGACTAAGATCTCTATGATGCTCAAACGACTCGTTCAAAAAGAGTCATTCTTGATTCAAAGCATAGACGCAGCTTCGTTCAAAACATTGTTGAATCGTTCAAAGAAGAACAAGATCAAAGTCTTTGCTTTATTCATGATGAACATCAATAGAAAAATCGCGTACAATACTCAGTGCGATTTGAACGTTCTAAACGTCTTTTCAATCAATGATACGACTCAAAATTTGAAAGATATTAAAGCGAAGCTGTCATCGAAATATTATGAGTTTCTAGATGTTTTTGATCGAGCTCAATCGAATAAACTACTCTCTCATCGCTTCTATGATCATAAAATCGAGCTCATCAGTGATTCAATGCTCTCTCGCTGTTGAGTCTATCAAATGTTTTCTGTCAAACTTCTGAAAGTAAAGAAGTACTTAAACGAGAATCTGTCAAATAAATTCATCACTTCTAGTCAGATCTTCTATTTCTCTCTCGTTCTATTCGCTCTCAAAGCAAATAAAAATCTTCAATTCTGCATGAACTATCGAAAGCTAAATGTCATTTTCAAAAGAAATAGATACTTTCTATTGCTGATAGACGAGATCATTGATAAAATAGTGAGTTGCAAGCATCTGACTAGATTGAACATCATATCAGCGTTCAACAAACTTTAAATGCATCTCGATAGCGAGAATTACATCACATTTATCACTGCTTTAGAAGCATATAAATACAAGATGCTATCATTCAAACTGACTAATAAATCGATCTTCTTTCAGCAATATATAAATGACATTCTATGAAACTTTCTGAACAACTTTTGTCAAGTCTATCTAGATGACATTCTCATCTATAGCAAAATGAGAAAGAAACATAGAGATCACGTCAAACTAGTATTGAGTCGACTACGCGAAGCTGAAATGCAGATGAATATTCAAAAGTGCGAATTCAATGTAGAAGAGACTGTCTTTCTAGAAGTCATTGTATCAGAACTAGATCTTCGTATAAACTCTAGTAAAGTGACAGTCATAGTCAGCTGAATCACTTCAACCAATCTAAAAGAAATTCAGAGCTTCGTGAGATTTGTTAACTTCTATCGTCGTTTCATTAAGAACTTCTCGAAGCTAGTCAAATCATTTATTCAGCTGACTAGAAAGAACACGTCTTTTGTTTGAAATGAGATCTGTGTTCAAGTCTTTGACAATTTAAAGAAACAAGTCAGCTCGATCTCAGTACTTCGACACTTTGATCTCAAAGAACAAGCTATTCTGAAGATTGATGCTTTGAACTATGTAAAAGATGAAATACTATCTCAGTATGATGACAAGAGAGTTCTTCATTCAATGATCTTCTACAGCAAAAGCATGATCTTCGCTGAAATCAATTATCACATCTATGACAAGAAATTGCTAGTCATTATTCAATGCTTCGAACACTGATGACTCAAGCTGAAATGCACTGAACTATTCATTCAGATGTTCATCGATCATCAGACTTTAAAAATCTTCATGAAAAACAAACAGTTGAGTCAATGACAAGTCAACTATCTGAACATTCTATCGAAGTTCAACTTTCAGATCATCTTTAGATCAGGTAAAATGAACACTAAAGTTGATGCTCTAATCAGAATGCTTCTAGCGAACGTCTCTGAATCAGCTCGACGTCTTGAAGATTGTTTTCAGACTATTCTGACTCTCAATAGAATCAATGTTCAATCTATTGAATCAAAAGCAAATCTCTATCAATGAGTATGAATGATCAATCAAACAGATGAGTTCTGCAACAAATATAGACAAGCTATGAACGAAAACAAGCTCAAATTTCATATCACTAAACTGAAGAACTGCGAAATCATTGACGACGTTCTATTTAGAAAAGATTTACTGTGAGTCTCTGAGAACATGCACACGAAATTACTACAAGAAGTGCATGATTAATCTTTAATCTCTCACTTCGACAATAAACGAATCATTAATCTAGTTCAGCGTTTCTACTATTGATCAGATCATCAAGCTACTATTCAATGATACATTTGAAACTGTCATGCTTGTCAGCGAAGCAAAGTCTCTAGAGATAGCATCAATGAACTTCATCATTCTCTCTCGATTTCACAGAAACGCTGAAAAGATATAGCTATGAACTTCATCACTGAACTATCTCTGTCAGAAAGCTATAACGTCATTTGCACAATCATATGTCATCTCATCAAAGAACGTCACTATGTTTCCTGTCATTGAGAAGACGATGACATCTCAGTCGAAGAAACGGTTTGAATCATGTTATGAAACGTCTATCAACTGCATGATCTACTCAGTTCTATTGTTTTGAACAGAAACTCTCAATTCATATCGACTATGTGAAAAAGTCTTTGCAAGCGACTGAGAATCACAGCTAGTTTATTCATCGTCTATCATTCTGAGATTGACAATCAATCGAAATAAGTTAATCAAGACGTCGAACGCGAACTTAGAATCTACTGCAATTACATGCAGAACGACTGAGTCAAATGAATATCTATGATGAAATTCAGCGACAATTTCAATATCTTCTCGATCTCTTCAATGATTCTCTTCTACTTCAATAAATAATTTCATTCTCGAATGAGTTTCGATTCAGATATGACTAACTACGAAACAACTTGTGAACGACTTGAAGCTAGAAAAGCAAATGATATTGTCATTTGAATGAAAGAGCTACTGAACTTCGATCATCAACAATTGAAAAAGACGAAGTTGATCATCAAAGTTCAGATTAATAAACATAGACGAGACATCATCTATGAAGTAAATGACTGAGTTTGACTATCTTTCAGAAACGTCAAGACAACGAGACTTTGCAAAGATTTGAAGAACAAACAGCTAGATCTCTATCAAATCACTGTCAAAGTGAGTATCTTCTATTATCTTCGTCTATCAATTAGCATGAAGCATCTGCATTCAATGTTCAGCTCGAAGCTACTGCGATCATATTCAGAAGCTCTTCTATCAGAACAGCATTCAGAATCACTCAGATCAATCACTATCAAAGATGATGAACATTGAAAGATAGATGATATATTGAACTTCAGATGCTATCAAGATCGAATACAGTACAAAGTCAAATGAACAGATCTAGATAGAAACGACAAATGATACTATGTCGATAAAGAAGAATTCGATGACTCAGAGAAAGTTTTGAACGAATTTCATAAGCTATATTCAAACAAATCGCGCTAAATATCGAAATAACTATCAACAAAAGCGAGCAAGTGAACTATATTCATGCAAACATGAATTTTCGAAGAGAAAAATAATGTTACGAGCATATCAAGATTGATAAGACTGAACAAGACTGAAGCTCTAATCAATTTGCATCAGATTTGACTCAGATATGACTCAGATATGACTCAATCTCTTTTTTCTTTCATCAACATCTTGTTCATCTACATCACATTCTTCTCATGTCACAAACACATTTCTTTCAAGTCTAGCGCAGTCTCTGAACATTACATAAATAGAAGCTTTTGTATCAATCTTCTTCTGTATTCTTAATATTCAGTTATAGTTATATCTAAAGATCAAGCACTATCAATTTTGATCTTCATTGATTGTATCATTTAAACATGATTCTGACAATCAATAGATTCAACTGATCAGTTCATAACTTTTTGCTCTTTCTGAATGATCATTAATGACACTATCATGAACGAGCTGAATGATACAAAGACGTAGTTTATTTGAGTTGAGCATGTACTTTCTTTCTTAAAAGTACAGATGATTCTCGTGTTCTTCACACTCGACTAGAAAGATCTTGTTGTGATATCATGCTTCATTGTGAAGCACTTTGATTATCTGAGCTACGAATTTGTCATTGATTTCAACTTGCTTTCACAATGTTTGAGTGAGAATGTCAGCAGAATCTTCATCAAGATTCAGAGTGTCTTGATCTAGCTGAAACTTAATGTTTTCAACGTTGAATTCTTCAATTTCTAGATTCATAAAAGTTAGAATTTACAAAGATGTTAAGATAACTGAGAACAGATGTAACTGAACTGAATCTAAAGCAATGATTTGTGACTGAAGCTTTATAACTTTGATGTCAAAAATGTCAAGAGCGAGATTCTCAACAATATTGAAGTCTAAAACATGAGTTTTCAGAATTGTCTGATGTTGATATTGATGTCAAGAATCAAATGTATCTTTCTTCTTAAAGAAATCTTCTGAGCGACGTGTCAGAGCATTCAACTTATCGTTGATCTTGTCAAAATGATAAGCGATGCAATAGTTGAATTTAGATAGAAACTCACTTTAATGAGCTTGATAATGACTCAATTGCTTAATTGACATGAAATACTCAAGATTTTTGTGATTTGTGATCATTTCAACAGAATAGATAAAGTCTTCAAGCTCTGATCATCATTTCTTGAAAGTGCAAACAATGATCATGAGTTCTTTATCGTAAATCTCGTAGTTACACTCAACTGAATTATGCTTCTTTGAAAAGTAAGCGACTGAATGAAGAATCTCATTCTCATCATACTGAGAGAGAATGTCTTCAAATACATAGTTTAAAGCATTGATTTCTATCACAATCTTGTAATCTGAATTATAATGATAAAGAATAATCTTGAAAGTGAAGACTTTCTTAAGAATGTTGAATGCAATCTGACATTTCTGAAATCAGACAAAGAGTACATCTTTTCTGATGAGACGAGTGAGCGAGATAGCTATTCTACTATAGTCATAGATGAATCTTTTATAAAAGTTCGTGAAATTTAGAAAACTTTGAATGTCTTTAACATTGATCAAGATGAGTCAATTGACAATGATGTTTATCTTGAAAGAGTTCATCTTGATCTTTTCAATGATGATTATCAATTCTAAATATAAGACTTGAGTGACGTGAAACTTGCATTTGATTATATTTATTTGAAGATCTGCTTCTTGCAGCTTTCACAGAATGAGCTTGACATGAATCTCATGCTTGAGTTCATTGTCGAAATAAATCAAGATGTCATTCAGATAAGCTGTACAGAACTTATTTAAATGTTCATGAAGAGTATTGTTGATATACTTCTGAAATGAGACAAACTCATTACATAAATTGAAGAGCATGACTAGATACTCAAATAATTTAAATTGAGTGCAAAAGACAATGAGAGTTTCATCTTCTTCTTTGATTCAAAGTTGATTGAACGCAAAGATGATATTCAGCATAATAAAGATTTTAGCTCAACTTAAATGATTCAGCGTTTCTGAGATCGGAAGCAGAGAATATTGATTCTTGACTGTAATAACGTTCAGATCTCAATAGTTCATGCAGAAGTAAAGTTTTTCTTTAAGTTTCTTGATGAAGAGAACAGAGATGATCATTTGAGAGCGACTGACTCAAATAAAATCTTTGCTCAGATTTTCATTCAAATAACGACGAAGTTCTAGAATTTTGTTACAACTTATGTCATACAAAGCGAAGATTGAGAATTGAGCATCTTCTTTAAAATGTATGACATGATCATGAGCTTGATGCAAAGACAAGATATCAACGTTCTTCTTGAAGAAGATATTTAAAAACTTGAAATATTTGAATGATAAAATTATGACTGAATCGACGTTCTTACTTTGTTAATAAACTTCAAGATTTTCTTGTGTCGTGAATGCAATTAAATGAAATTTCTTTTTCATTTGATGAAGATTCAGATGATAATTCTTATCATACATACTATCTTGAGAGTGAGATGAAAACTGAGCAAGAGTTAAGCTGTTCTTTGAACAGATAGTCAAAGTTGCATGACGTAATTTTGACTCATCAGAATCTAGACTAGAAGACGAGATTGATTCAAGATTTAAAAAGACATCGATTTTCTTTAAAATGATGCTAAACACTTCAATGTCTTTGACACAAGCAGCATGATCAAAGCTTTGAACTCTCAACTTAACTATGTCAAGTTGTATAAAAGATTGATTGAATTGATCTGCTCAAAAAACAACAGAAGTTCTAAAGAAAAAAGAATTTCAACATTTAATTTTTAATGAGTATTTTTTTTGAATGACTTAAAGAATACAACTAAAAGCTTCTTGTTTCAGATGAGAAACAAGATTGAATGAGATTTATTTCTTGTGAACAAGCTAAGTATTAGTTAACTTCTCATGAGTGAACGAGAAATTATATTGCTTCTTGTGAATAAATGAGAAACTGAGTTACTTCTTACAAGCAAATTGAGAACTAAATTGCTTTTTGTGAGCGAACTGAAAACTGAATTACTTCTTTCAAGTGAATGAGAAACTAGATTGCTTCTTGCAAGCGAACTGAAAACTGAGTTGCTTCTTTCAAGTGAATGAAAGATTAAATTACTTCTTGCAAGCAAACTAAATGCTGAATTGCTTCTTGTAAGCAATCTGTAGACTGAATTGCTTCTTGTGAGCAATCTGTAAACTGAATTACTTCTTGTGAGCAATTCATGAACTGAGTTACTTCTTGTGAGTGAATTGAGAGCGAGATTAAGAGAAAGTTACTTTGTTAACTTTGAACGAGAAATTTTCTTCTTGTTGATTAAGATCATAGATCTTGACAAGAAATGAGTAATAATGATTAAGATAAAAGAAGAAAAACAAGATGAGAATATTATGCTCAAAATTGACATCAATGACGTGACAATGAAGTCATGATAAACTCATGATGATGAGATACTGACTTAATTCAATAACATAAAAGAATAGTTTTTCAATGTGTTCATCGAGAATCATTGTAATTTCAATGACATGAGTAATGTCATCAATTAAAGTGACTTGATCATCAAATTCTTAAAGTCTGCAAGAGTGAGTTAATTGATGCAAGAGAAAATGATGTTGTTGTGTGAAGAATTTATTCATAAAAACATAAGCAAAGACTTTATTATCAATCAGAGTGAGAGCAAAAACTCTAGATTGAGCTTGACGTAAAATACAGAATACTATCATATGACTATCTTTGAATGTTGAATTGAATTCAAAGAGTTTCAAGACAGATTTAGCAGAAAACTTTCTATATAATTGAAGTGAGAATGAAAAGATTGAGACTAGTAGACAAGATAATATGTATACAGATCTCTGAGCGTGACTTGACTCAGAAACTAAACTTTTTCTGTGAACAGCAAGACTTCTTCATTTATATTGATAACATCATTGTCGTAAATGTTCATGATATGCAAAGTGAAGAACTTCTTATTTGAGCATTCTTTAATGATTTTGCTCGAATGTTGCAATTTGCAGTAGTAGCACAACTTTCACTTGTTGCAGATTTTCTTGATCTCAGAAACGATCAAAGTCTTATCTTGAATGATGACAATGATGAAGCTTAAATTCATTGACTCATCGAGAAACGAGAGAGAAAGAAACGAAAATACTGTCAAAACAACAGTTACAAAGATGATGATCTTTCATCAACAGTTTGTAAAGTGAACAAAATTTTAGAGTTTAGCTAAAGTGACATTTATTGCTTAAAGCGAAATAAAATTTGAATTTAAGCTGATCTTGTTAGACTGCGATCTGCTTTTGTTGACAAAATCTGTGTTTGTTCATATGTTTCTGAACTGTATCTCGCTTTTGTTGATAAAATCTGCGTTTGTTCATATGCGCTGAGCTGAATTTCGCTTTCATGCATATGTTGCATATGTTGACAATCGCTCATTTACTCGCTCATCTACTCATCACTCTACATGCTCGCTCATCTACTCGCTCATCTACTCGCTCATTTACTCATCACTCTACATGCTCGCTCATTTACTCGCTCATCTACTCATCATTCTACATGCTCGCTTATTTACTCGCTCATCTACTCGCTCATCTACTCGCTCATCTACTCATCACTCTACATGCTCGCTTATTTACTCGCTCATCTACTCGCTCATCTACATGCTCAGCACTCTACTCGCTCATCTACATGCTCAGCACTCTACTTGCTCATCTACTCGCTCATCTACTCGCTCATCTACATGCTCAGCACTTTACTCGCTCACTTACTCGCTCACTTACTCGCTCATCTACTCGCTCATCTACTCGCTCACCTACTCGCTCATCTACATGCTCAGCACTCTACTCGCTCATTTACTCACTCATCTACTCGCTCATCTACATGCTCAGCACTCTACTCGCTCATCTACTCGCTCACTTACTCACTCATCTTCTCGCTCTACCGAATTTTCTACCGAATTTTCTACCAAACGCTCTATCAAATACTCTATCAAACGCTTTATCAAACACTCTATCAAATACTCTATCAAATACTCTATCAAATACTCTATCAAACTCTCTATCAAAAGTTCTATCAAATACTCTACTAAACGCGTCAATCGAGCACATAAAACACATCAAACAGTGCTTCAAACAATGCTTTCTACATGACTTTCTATCTATAGTACTTGTCATCTCAAATGCTCAACTATCTATCTTATCTACTCAATAATTTTCGCTTCGAGCTCTATAAAGTTGACGCTAGAGAGTTTGAAGTTTTCATCTTCTTTCTTTCTTCATAGTTTCTATCTTTCAGAACAACAACAATCAAAATACTTACATGTTCAGCTATCAACTCAGCTATCATCTCAGCTATCAACTCAATTACAACTCAGCTATCAACTCAGTTATTTACTCGTTCATCTACTAGTCAGTCTACTCACTTCAAAACATGCTTTATGTGACGTGTTCAAACACAAATTATTCACTTCATGATTTACTTCATGATTTACTTCATGATTTTACTTCATTATTCATTGCTAATTAGCTCAATAGAAAGCATTCTTCATGAATCAATATTGAACTTTCTATCAAGCTTTCTATCAAACATTCTACATGCTTCAAAATACGCGTCGATTGAGCGCATAACATGAGTCAAACAATGCTTTAAACAATGCTTTTCACTGAGCTATCTACTGAGCTATCTACTGAGCTATCATTGTCTTTCTACTGATCTTTCGATCGAACTTTCTATTAAGCTATCTACTGAGCTATCATCGTCTTTCTACTGATCTTTCGATCGAGCGTTTTACTGAGCTATCAATTGAGCTTTCTACTGATCTTTTGATTGAGCTTTCTATTGAGCTATTTATTGAGCTATCATTGATCTTTCTACTGATCTTTCTACTGATCTTTCGATTGAACTTTCTATTGAGCTATTTATTGAGCTATCATTGTCTTTCTACTGATCTTTCGATCAAGCGTTCTACTGAGCTATCATCGATCTTTCTACTGATCTTTCTACTGATATTTCGATCGAACTTTCTATTAAGCTATCTACTGAGCTATCATTGTCTTTCTACTGATCTTTCGATTGAGCATTCTACTAAGCTATCATCAATCTTTCTACTGATCTTTCTACTGATCTTTCGATCGAACTTTCTATTGAGCTATCTACTGAGCTATCATCGTCTTTCTACTGATCTTTCGATCAAGCGTTCTACTGAGCTATCGATTGAGCTTTCTACTAATCTTTCGATCGAGCTTTTTATTGAGCTATCTACTGATCTTTCAATTGAACTTTCTATTGATCTTTCTACACATTATTCAAGAATTAACTTTGTTCTCTATTGAGCATCAAATATAATGCTATCATACATTCTACGTGACTTCATATTGAACATTCTACATGACTTTCTACCTCATTAACTTTCTCATTGACTTCTTCATTGACTTTTTCAGCGCATATATTAAACTGTGTAAATAGCTATTATTTAAATAGTCAAATTAATTATTCAACGTTGCAACTATCAATGCTACAAGTGTCAGAATCGTGTTTGTTGAATCAAACATCAGAATCATGTTTGTTGAATCAAACATCAAAGACGTATACTGCGCTCATAAAAGTTCTAGAGATGTTGATGCTTTTATGAATATGCATCAGCTAAAAGTGATGCAAATCTGAAACATGAGATTAAACGAATATTTGAAATATTGATCACTAAAAGCGTTAAAATCTGTCTCTGTCACTTTTTACAAATTGCAAATGTTGAACTTAAAGAGTTACTAGTCAACGCAGAGACACTCTTGACTTTAATGAATGAAACAATGATGAAGATGAAGTGAGATTGATGATGCTTAAGTTGCTGAAACTCTTCATTGATGTCAAAAATGCTTGAATTCATTGATGAAAAATGAATGATTGAGTTTCATTGAGATTTCGTCAGAAAAAAATGATGACTTGAGTGAAATAATTGACATTACGCTTCAGACAGTCAATCAATGAGAAATTTTTCATCAAAGAACATTCTTTCTTTTGATAGAAGAGATTGTAGTAGTTGACAAAGCTATTCATGTCTTACTTCAAAGTTTCACGAAGATATAAATGAACATCTTCTGTCTTGAAAGAATTGTTACAATAATGATGCAACTTGTGTTGTTAATCTGCAAAGATGAAAATGATACAAAGATCATTGACTTGATATTGACTCATTAGATTGTGAATCTTCTTATTTATGATGAGTCGTGACTCGATATAGATGATCTTGACTCGATGAGAGAAATAACAATCATCATTTACGTTCATGCGTTGTATCAGACTCTGCTTTCATGCATTCAATCAATCTTTGTCTCTTTCATACTCAGATAAGTCAAAAAGTTTCTTGAATCTAAAAGTGATGAAGACAGCAACAGAATTCACAGAAGAGTGAACGACAAGAAAAAATTGATTGTTCAAGATTTGTGCAACGATCTGAGCTATCATTGCAAGAGACTGAGAATTCAATTCTATATAAACTGAAGAACTGAGAATAATGAATGAAGACAAGATGATAACATCATGTTGTCAAACTTGATTTTGAAGCTCTTGCATTGCACAAAAGATCTCAACTGAATTTTTGATCATACTTTGAGCGAACTGTTCAACAGCACACTTATCATTGATTGAGAAATTGTGAGATGACTTCATTTGAGTGAAAGAGTAACTAGACGAGATTTCAATGTATGAAAATGTTGCAGAAAGTGTAGATCTTTTATAATGTCAGAGACTGAGCTAAACTAAAGATACTATCAATATAAAAGACTGATATTATTATTGTTACTTTGATAGAATCTAGATACAAGACAATACATCAAATAATGTATAAGATGAAAGATAAAGAATGAAAGAAAAGAATGAGAACTTGACTTCTATATACATGAATTGAGCAGAATCAAGACTAGACAGTAGTTCTATTAACTTAAGATTGCAGAAGTTCATGCACATGATTGAGATGATCAAAACAGAATTGCTGAAACTAAATTAAGATGATAATGACTAGATTAATAACTTGATTCATTGAACTAGTTCAATGAATCGAGATTATTTAAAATATCAACGATTTATGTTCTAAATCAGATTGATGATTTGACATCATGACATATTCAAAACAGAATAGAATCAAAAGATTCATAGTTAACATCATGTATAAATGAATTTTATTATCAGTCAAAACATCATTAATCAGAAACTTCTTAAACTCAATAAAAGAAAAAAGTAAAAGATTAATTAAATTTAGAATAATTATAATATTGCAAGAATCATGAATTAAAAGATTATTAATGAATCATTTGAGTAAACTTTTTGCTTCAACATGAATGTGTTGAAACAATGTTGACTTATTGACATTTTTCTTGTTTGCAACTATAACTATTCATAATACTTTCAAATCATCTTTGACATCAATTAATCAATCTCTTTTGACAATAAAACATCATTGACATGATGCTCATGCTTTGTTCTGATCATCAGAAACAGATGATGAGCATCATTGACATGATGTCAATGAGTAAGCGAAAGATGAGTATCATTATCTCGCAGAAAAATTCAATCAAGACGAAGAATATACATGAGAAATTGAACAAGCTGCAAGTACTTTATGAGCTCAACAAATGTAGAAACAATGAATTGATGCTCTGAGAGAAGATGAGAAGATTGACAAAGATGATAGAAAAGCTGACACATCAACGCGTCACTGCATTGACTGTTAATCAACGCATGAAGAATCAGCTAAAGAGATTGAAAAAGATAATGAGCAGACTTGAAAAGAAGTTCACGAAGAAGAAAAGACGTGTTGACAACTGAGTGAAGAGAGTAAACAAGAAGTCAATGACATCGTTTGAGAATCATTTTGTTCTCAGCATCAACGTTGTGTCATCAGTGCAAAATCATTACAAGAAATTCAAGATTAAGATCTTCATTAAAAAGAAAAAAAGATCAAGAGAATCATGACAACAACAACAGAAAACATAGTGAGATGAGCAAGAGAGATTGATGTCGACAAGATGCTATCAACATGCAAAAACATAGAAGCTATGAAGAAATAATCAAATCTACTGATATTTTGAATCAAGATAAAAGACAGCAAAAGAATATTGAAGAAAAATGATTTTTGAATCAAAAAGATTTCATTGAATGCAAGTCTGTGTGAAGTTAGTTTCAAGATAGTGATACATGAAATCAAAGTTGAAGAAATGTCTAAAGACATAAAGAAGAAGAGAATGAAAGCACTCATCAAGATCAACAAAGATATACACTTGAAGATGATGATTAAGAAAGTTGAGTGACTCACAAAGAATAGTGAACAGAAGAGATACATCTCACTGATGATACATGTAGTCAGCGCTGAGATGATGAACAAGCTAATTGATGAGAGAATATATCATGAGATTAACATAAAAATCACGCAGTTCTATGATTCAAATTGTAGAATACATCAATGTTTAAAGTATCAAGACTATGATCATAAGACATATGAATACAGAAATAAGTAAAGATGCGTTTACTGCACGCTAAATCATTGCTTGAAGCATTGTTTTCATAAACAGACTCAAAACATGTAAAAATGTGAAATGTGTCAAAGTACATACAAAGTCTTTGATTCTCAATGTCATAAATGACAGATTGAAAAAGAAAGAATAAAGAGAGTCATGAAACACAAATCTCTATATCACGTTGTACAAGAGCAAAAAGAACTCAAAGCGATGATGTTGAAGATATTCACAGAAACATTTATCAGTCTGAAATCACTGATAAACAATGACTTGAAGAGAAAACAGAGATGCTCAACAAATAAAGTCATCTGCTCAGCATAATTATCACATTCAAAAACATTATATTGAATCATTTAGTCAAAAAGTCAAAAATAAATGAGTTGAAGTCAACATTAATTACATCAATTTTAATATCATCTTCTTTTGAAAATCTTACAAGAGAAGTAAGCATATTGCAAACATTCAAGAGAACATCAAACAGCTTTGAATGTAAACTTTAATATCTCAGCAAAAGAAGCTTTGAATACTACAGTACAACGTTCACAAGTTCAGAGAAAAGATGATGATAGTGCTATTACATGAGAAAAAAACTAAGAATTATGACATTTTGATTCTTTAAGAACTCTGATGATTTGATGAGAACTTCAGAGCGTACTGCTCAGCAACTGTCAATTTCACGCTGAAGAATAATGAAAGTAGAATCTGTTTCTACATAAACAAGAGAATTGATAGCAACATCTGATATTCAACATGACACTTCAAAGATGTAAACACAATTACATTACAGACATTAATAAATGACACACAGATGACTTAGAAAGTTATACACATTCACGAAGCATACAATTCATCACTCAGAAATCACGAAGTTATTCATGAAAAAGAAAGTCTTTCAAACATCAAAAAAACATTACACATGTCGAGAGAATGCATTCTTGTAAAAGACTTTAATCTGCATCATTTCACATAAGAAGAATCATTCTACTCAAGATAACATTTATTATCAAATGATTTAATTGAAATGATCACAAATGTTAATGCATCGTTGATGCTATCTTGAGACATGATTACAAGAAATTATCAAAGATTTCAAATGACAATAGATTTGATTTTCACGACAGATGACATTATGAATCAATTAATATGATGCAAAATCAATGAAGAAATGAAAAACTTTTCAGATCATCTGTCGATATAGACAATTATAAATTTCAAAGTTTGCAAAGAATCAGCGTGAAAATTACGTTGTAATTGAAAGACAATGAATGAAGAGAAGTTCATCAATACTCTGAAAGAACAAATGTTGAAATCATTGTTGAATCATGAGATGAAACGTTGATGCATAGATGAATACACTAAGCAACTGCTGAATGCATTAAAGAAGATCATTGAGATTTTCATTCTTTGAACGAGATCACACGAAATGATCAAAGCAGAATGAACGAAGAAGTGTATAAAGATCATCAAGAGCATGCAATAAATGAGAAAAAGTTGTTGAATCATCAACGATTGAACAAAGTACATTCAAGCATATGACAAGAAGAGCAAGATCATCAGAAAACAGAAATGCAATGAATATTGAAAGATCATGCAGAACGTTGAACAATTCTCAAGAAAACTGTTCAAAACTGTGAAATAAACAAGAAATGCAATCGCAGACACATTGACTTAAGCGACAATTCTTTCTCTGATCAAGTCAAAATGCTTCAACATCATTACAACAATGCAAAATAAGATGAAAATGATGTTTCAGACTCACTTTTCATCATCTTCAGAAATTTTCATGCTGAACACAGAAAACTTCAAGTACTCATTCTTGATTGAGAATGACATCTTGCTGACACATTGCAAGATTAAGAAAGTCACTTACAAAATGATGCTTAACAAGACTTTGAGACACACAGAATACATAAATAAAATAATACGCAGACTCGTTGACAGTACATCAGAACAAATACACTCTCTTTTTGAAAGATGTTTGCAGAAGAGAATACAGTCAACTCAGTTTAAGAGCGCGATCACAATAGTGATGCAAAAGTCAGACAAGAAGAACTACTTTAATGCAAATATATATAAATCAATTGTGTTATTCAACATGCTGAGTAAAATATTGAAGTTCATCATATTTGAACATTTGTAAAACATCATAAAAGTGTGTAACTCAATATTGAACATTCAGATGAGAGTTTGCAAACACAAATTAACAAATATGACTTTGCAACTGATTATAGAAAAGATACACATTGTATGAAGTGACACAAGAAGAAAAGTAGTTTCACTGCTGAGTCTGAACAAAAAAAGTGCATTCAACAATGTAGCACATAGCAGACTTTTGCATGACATGAAAAAAAGAAAAGTTTTCAGACTGCTTCTTGAATTTGTGAAGAACTTTCTGAAAAATCGATGCATTATGATCACAATTGATGACTACATGATGATGAAATGCAGCATGAACGTTGACATATCACAAGACTCTTTACTATCATCAATATTATATTTATTCTACAACGTGAACTTGTTAAAAGCATGTGATGACATCAGATTGAGAACAAGCTTCACAGATTTCATAAATGACATCAATATTTTAATATATGAGAAATTCATGAAGCGTAACTGCAAAGTTTTTAGCAAGATTTATGATAGATGCAAACAGTGATCAAAAATGCACAACATCAAGTTTTCAAAAACAAAGCATGAGCTGATTCACTTTATGAAAACTTCTAAGTGATTCAATATAAATGTTGACATAAAGCTGATGAAACATCAGATTAACTTGAAATCAAATATCAGAATTTTGAAAGTTCAACTGAACTTCAAGCTGAAATGAGCGACTCATATGCATCATGTCAAAGCAAAACTAGTGATTAAACAAAAAGTCATGCAAACAATCATCAAGTTTACTTGAGATTCATCAATGATGATGAGAAAGCAAATATACTTCGTGATGACACACTTTCTGCTTAATCATGAAGTCATCATATGATACATGTTACAGAAAGTGAAGAATCATTGAAAAGATCTGAACGTCAAGCTGAGATCAGTACAAGAAAGAGCATTGCAACAAATCATTGACATTTATCATGTGACATCAACAAAGACTTTACAGATAGAAACAAACACAGCGTTGATAAATATTCATCTACGAAAGCTGATACAAAAGTCAATAACAAACATAAACTTTCAAAAATCAAATAAAGTTATTAAGATGATGATGCGTTGAATTTGCAACAACTTGATATTCAAAAGAGATTGAAAATCAAAGCTGTGTAAAACATCTTTGCAGTTAAAGCAAAAGTGAATGAAAGAAACACTTGAATAAACAAAGATGAAGTAAAGTCATCTCTACATGATGATTCACTGATCAGAGTCATCGAGAATAGTTATAGTCATAAATGTTACGATTCTAGCTACGCATCTTCGTTGATAGCTATGTTGATGACTATGTTGATGATTATGTTGATGACTATGTTGATGACTATTCTGAGAGCTATCGTCGATCGCTCGTCGCTAGAGCATAGACTTGTTTCGAAGTCAATTCTATTCAAAGTTAGCTTATGTTCTTCTGAGTCATATAGATAGTCGATTCTTCTCTTCTAGATACTTTTCTTTCTTAGCATTTATATACTCATTACATTACACTCATATGACTCGCTCTATGCTGATCTCTAACAATAAATAAGAAAATGTTAATAAGTTAACATTGTTTTGATACATTTGCATTGAAGCAAAGAGTTTACTTGAACGATAGCGACAGTAGAAAGAATGTTATGATGATTACGATGAGAATTAACTGAGAGCTAAATAAGAGATTGAGAAAATCGACTTTAATCATCACTCATCATGAAGAACTGAAAGAATTGATCGCAAGAATGAAACATCTTGCAGATGTAATAACAGAGAATCAAGAATGTCATAAAAAGATATACAAAGTATACAGTGATAGTCAAACTTCTTTGAAAACAGTGAAAGCTATGATATCAATAAAAGATCAGACACGTTTGCAATGAGTTCAGATTGCACATGAAAGCATTTAATCTTGAAAAGTCACGCTGAAGCTATATTGAGTGACGAGACATGCAGAAATACTCAAAAATGAAGCAATGAACAAGATGATTAACAATGCACATAATTTGTCTTTATTGCTGACTGAGCATCAGCGCACTGAAGTGATGACGAGATTGATGCTCATACAGAAACAGATCAGATAAACATGAAGAATAGTCTGAAAAGAAAGATTCAACGCAGCTCATTTTCAATATCTGACATCAAAAATGACACATCAACATCTGTGACTGCACAAAAGTTATGCAAAGTCTCACAGCGCATTATTGACGCAGCTATGCATAAGAAAAATTGACTTCAATCAATTTCTACATGAGAGATGAGTATTTAATGTTGCTATGACAATGTGCAAGTGTGACAAAGATCAAATGTCAATCAAGCACATTTTATTAACATGTCTCAGATGAAAAGTAGAATGAAAAGCAATGCAATGAGAAAAGAACATCACGAACTTGAGAAAGCTTTTAGAAATCATGAGCGCAATGATGATGATCATTTGAATGATACTCTCAATGAGCATACTGAATCAATTTCAAGCTGTGACATCATTGAAGAATTAAATGAAAGAGAGAAAGAATAAAAGAGAAACAGACTCATAAAGTTCTTGCATTGAGAACAGTTATAGTATAAAGCGCAGAAAGAAGCGATTTTTGATGCGAAAAGAACGCTGTGCTAACGCAGCGCTCGCTACAGTATATAAAATCTTGCATAGATTCATAATGAATGTTGAATTGAGTAAGAATTAAAAATAATAAAAAAAGATTATTAATGAAAGAAAAGAGAATCTGTTAGAGATCAGCATAGAGCGAGTCATATGAGTGTAATGTAACGAGTATATAAATGCTAAGAAAGAAAAGTATCTAGAAGAGAAGAGTCGACTATCTATATGACTCAGAAGAACATAAGCTAACTCTGAATAGAGTTGACTTCAAAACAAGTCTATGCTCTAGCGACGAGCGATCGACGATAGCTCTCAGAATAGTCATCAACATAGTTATCAACATAGTCATCAACATAGCTATCAACGAAGATGCGTAGCTAGAATCGTAACAGAATCAATGAATAAAAATATGATAAAAGAAAATTAATTCTTTATTATATGTAAATTCTAAGTTATTTACTTCAAAATTTTCTATTCAAAAATGAGTTGTTATTTTAACTTAATAAACAAAGATGTGAAACAGAAAGATTAATAATTTACTATGTTTAAACTTTAAGTTTTTCACCTCAACATCAATGACAGCAAGCTTTAAACAAAAAAAGAAGAAGCAGCTGATTATTAATAGTTAAGTTACAAGTCAGACAGCTGAAGTTTTTTTTTTAGTTTTTTTTATTTCTTCAAGTTTTACGTGCTTATATAGTTTATGACTATGAAACATGATGTTATCTATCTAAATAATCACACTGAAGCACTGTGTGTAAGCTAAATTACATGTATTCTAGCTTTAGTCATTGCAGTATATTTTCTCATTGCTCAGTCAAATTATTTGTGTATGCATATGAGTATGCAATCTATTTATATAATCAAGTGATCATATCAACAAATTGAAATTATGAAAGCTGATCACTTCAATGTGAACTTTTATTTGCTGTTTGATTATCTAGTTAAGTAAGTTAAATGAGCTTTGATTTATGTATAAAAGCTGATCACTTCAACTTGAGCTTTCATTCACTGTTTGATCATTTAATCAAGCAAGCTAAATGAGCTTTGATCTGTGTATGAAAGTTGATCACTTCAACGTAAACTTTCAAGTTTGCTGTTTGATTGTTTAAATGAAAAGATTAAATGATTGATCAATGTATTATAAAAGTTAATCACTTCAACGTGAGCTTTCAAATTTGTTGTTTGCTCATTTAGATGAAGAGATTAAATGATCAATCAATGTATTATGAAAGTTGATCACTTCATCATAAGCTTTCACATTTGCTGTTTGATCATCTAGATGAAAAAACTAGACAATCAATCAATGTATTATGAAAGTTGATCACTTTGACGTAAGCTTTCAAGTTTGCTGTTTGATCATTTAAATGAAAAGACTAAATGATTAATTGATGTATTGTGAAAGCTGATCACTTCAATGTGAACTTTCATTCACTGTTTGATCATTTAGTTGAGCAAGTTAAATGAGCTTTGATCTGTGTGCAAAAGCTGATCACTTCAATGTGAGCTTTTAAATTTGCTGTTTGATTATTTAGCTGAGTGAGCTAAATGAGCAATCGATGTATTGTGAAAGTTGATCACTTCAATGTAAGCTTTCGTTCGCTGTTTGATCATCTAATTGATCAGACTAAATGAACTTTGAGTTGTTTGTAAGCATTGCGATGCAATGCTTGATCTGTGTATGTAAAAGCTGATCACTTCAACGTGAGCTTTCATTTGCTGTTTGATCATTTAGTTAATCAGATTAAATGAGTGATCTGTGTATTGTGAAAGTTGATCACTTCGACGTGAGCTTTCATTCGCTGTTTGATCATCTAGTTAAGCAGACTAGATAAGCTTTGAGTTGTTTGTGAGCATCATGATGCAATGCTCGATCTGTGTATTGTGAAAGCTGATTACTTCAACGTGAGCTTTCGTTCGCTGTTTGATCACATGATCATTTGATCACGTAATCTTGTTGTTTGTGAGCATCGCATTGCGATGCTCAATCTGTGTATGTGAGCGTAACATGCGCATATCACGCTGTTACTGCTCTGTCAATGAGATTGTTCAGCTCTTCTGACAAGCATAACTTGCAGAAGATTCGTAGTCAGCATCTTGTACAGATAAATCTCGTTGTTGATCAGACAGCTGAAGTAAAAGCAGAAGCAGAAGCAGTTGATAATTAAGCTACAAGTCAGACAGCTGAAGCAGAAGCAAAAGCAAAGAAATAATGTAATATTTTCAACTGATCAATTAAAGCAAGACATACATATCAGAAAAGTCTCAAAGAGATTCTATTAGCTGCGTAGTTCATTTAAAATGAATCGTTTGAAGCAATAAAATATAAAATGTGAATTTTCAACTTTATAGAGTCTGATGACTGCTAGATTTAGTCGTGTCAGAGACTGAGCTAAACTAGAGATACTATCAATATAAAAGACTGATATTATTATTATTACTTTGATAGAATCTAGATACAAGACAATACATCAAATAATGTACAAGATGAAAGACAAAGAATGAAAGAAAAGAACGAAAGCTCAACTTTTATATACATGAATTGAGCAGAATCAAGACTAGACAGTAGTTTTATTGACTTAAAATTGCAGAAGTTTGTGCATATGACTGAGATGATTGAAACAGAATTGCTGAGACTAAATTAAGATGATGATAACTAGATTAATGACTTGATTTATTGAACTAGTTCAATGAATCGAGATTATTTAAAATATCAATGATTTATGTTCTAAATTAAATTGATGATCTGACATCATGACAGTAGTTTCTCTCTTCAAGACTGAGCTTTTGCAAGATGATGAGAAGAAACAAGATGAAATGAGAAAGAATTAAAAATGAAGATTGAAACGAAACAAGAATTGATGTGAACGCATTTTAATGTAATGAAGCACAGATGAAACTAAAATAAATCTGAGTTACATCTGAGTTAAGTTTGAGCAAGATGTCTGAAGAATAAGATGAGATAAGACGCATTTTAACGTGATGATGCACAGATAAAATTAAAACACATCTGAGTCACATTTGAGTCAAATTTAAATGAAATGTCTGAGTCAAATTTAAACAAGATCTGAGTTAGATTTAAACAAGAAAGAGATGAAATGCAGTTTAATGTGATGATGCATAGTAAAACTAAAATACATTGAAGTCACATCTGAATCAAATTTAAACAAAATGTCTGAGTCAGATTTAAACAAGATCTGAGTCAAATCTGAGCTGAGTCAAGATGATGAAGATTGAACTTAAAGTTCTTGACATTAACATTGAGATATCACACATGACAGTATATGTGATTCTTTGACAACAGAGTTGACGAGATGATATTTATTGAGTGTTTGCTCATAATTATTCAGAAGATGAAAAGACTCTTAAGTAGAAAAGTAATTTTCTCAATTGATGTAATACTTGAGCAAAGATGAATTATAACATTTATCACGCTTAAAGTTTAATATGCTGTTTACATATCAGAATCTTTTATCATTCTTAATGATAATGAGTTCTTGAGATTTCTGATGTTGACTCGAAAGAAAGTCACTTGCAATATGATTCAAAAGAATGACATGAAAGATTGAATGAATCTTCATAAATGTTGAAAGATTTAACTCAATGATCAGAAAATTATTCTTGAAGACACGCTTGATCTTGAAAAGATCAACATTATGATCATTTAACTTAACAACGAGATGAATGATGCTGAGATTATAAGCATTCAATCAAACTTCATCTTCAACGAAGTATTTAAAACAAGAATGATGAGAAAGATTGACATTAAATTTGTAGATGATTTGAGCTATAAGCATTTTATCACGTAAATGCTCAGTTAATTTCTTCATCTTCTTGATGAACTCTTCAACATTGATTAACTTGTTTCGAGCTTGAAACATAAAATTCTCAAGCAAAGATTCAAAAGACTTGAAGTTTAGATGTGAGTTTTAACTTAAATTGATTCAGAAGAGTGATGTTAAAGTGATTAATGATGATGTGTTATTGATGACAAATTCAATTTTAGAAAGTTACTTAATTCAATCATTCTGCATGTAGTTGATGAAGACTTAAAGATAATGCTTCATGACAGCATTGACTTTCTTGATTTGATCATCAATCTCAAAGTGATACATCATTAATAACTTGATGTTTATTTTCAGCATTTTACATATATGCTTTCAAACATCGAAGATGAATTGTGTGTTTTGATCAGACATGAAGAACTCAAGTAAATCATGATGTTTTCAAACATGAGCATAAAAGCAGTTGATAACTTCTTCAACTTTTATAGAAGTGATGAGAACTAAATGTCTCATTTTGATAAAATGATCAATGAAGATTAAAACATATTTATATGTGATACTCATGAAGATATTGAGCGATAAAGAATTTACATAGTTCATGAAGATATTACATCAACAATGTTCAAGAACTGAAAGAGAACACAATCATTCTTGAGTTCATTGTCTAAAGAGCTTAAAACGTGTGCACATATGACAGTTTTATATGAAGCATTGAACATACTTATAAATGTTTGATCATCAGTAAACTCAACTGATCAGTTCATAACTTTTTGCTCTTTCTGAATGATCATTGATGACATTATCATAAATGAGCTGAATGATATGAAGATGTAGTTTATTTAAGTTGAGCATGTACTTTCTTTCTTGAAAGTACAAATGATTCTCATGTTCTTCACACTCAACTAGAGAGATCTTGTTGTGATGTCATGCTTCATTGCAAAGTACTTTAATTATCTGAGCTGCGAATTTGTCATTGATTTCAATTTACTCTCATAATGTCTGAGTGAGAATGTCAGCAAAATCTTTATCAAGATTCAGAATGTTTTGATCTAGTTGAGACTTAACGTCTTCAACGTTGAATTCTTCGATTTTTAAATTCATGAAAGCTAAAATTTGCAAAAGTGCTGAGATAATTGAGAACAGATGTAACTGAACTGAATCTAAAGTAATGATTTGTGACTGAAGCTTCATGATCTTGATGTTGAAGACATTGAAGACGAAATTCTTAACAATATTGAGATCTAAAACATGAGTTTTCAGAATTGTTTGATGTTGATATTAATGTCAAAAATCAAATGTATTTCTCTTTTTAAAGAAATCTTCTGAGCGACGTGTCAGAGCATTCAACTTATCATCAATCTTATCAAAATGATAAGCGATGCAATAGTTGAATTTAGACAGAAACTCACTTCAACGAGCTTGATGACAACTCAACTGTTTAATTGACATGAAATACTTAAGATTTTTGTGATTCATGATCATCTCAACAGAATAGATAAAATCTTCAAGCTCTGATTATCATTTCTTAAAAGTGCAAACAATGATTATGAGTTCTTTATCGTAGATCTCGTAGTTACACTCAACTGAATTATGCTTCTTTGAAAAGTAAGCGACTGAATGAAGAATCTCATTCTCATCATACTGAGAGAGAATGTCTTCAAATACATAGTTTAAAGCATTGATTTCTATCACAATCTTGTAATCTGAATTATAATGATAAAGAATAATCTTGAAAGTGAAGACTTTCTTAAGAATGTTGAATGCAATCTGACATTTCTGAAATCAGACAAAGAGTACATCTTTTCTGATGAGATGAATGAGCGAGATAGTTATTCTACTATAGTCATAGATGAATCTTTTATAAAAGTTCATGAAATCTAGAAAACTTTGAACGTCTTTAACGTTGATCAAGATGAGTCAGTTGACAATAATGTTTATCTTGAAAGAATTCATCTTGATTTCTTCAATGATGATTATCAATTTTAGATACAAGACTTAAGTGATGTGAAACTTGCATTTGATTATATTCATCTGAAGATTTGCTTCTTGCAACTTTCGCAGAATGAGCTTGACATAAATCTCATGCTCAAGTTCATTGTCTAAATAAATCAAGATATCATTCAAATAAACTGTACAAAACTTATTTAAATGTTCATGAAGAGTATTGTTGATGTACTTCTGAAACAAGACAGACTCATTACATAAATTGAAAAGCATGATTAAATACTCAAATAATTCAAATCAAGTGTGAAAAACAATGAGAACTTCATCTTCTTCTTTGATTCAAAGTCAATTGAACGCAGAAATGATATTCAGCTTGATAAAGATTTTAGCTCGATTTAAATGATTCAGCGTTTCTGAGATCAGAGACAGAGAATATCAATTCTTGACTGTATTAATGTTCAAATCTCAATAGTTCATGCAGAAGCAAAGTTCTTCTTTGAGTTTCTTAATGAAGAGAACAGAGATGATCATCTGAAAGTGATTGACTTGAATGAAATCTTTGCTCAGATTTTCATTCAGATAACGACGAAGTTCTAGAATTTCATCACGATTCATGTCATACAAAGCAAAGACTGAGAGTTGAGCATCTTCTTTAAGATGTATGACATGATCATGAACTCAATGCAAAAACAAAATATCAACGTTCTTCTTGAAGAAAACATCTAGAAACTCAAAATATTTGAATGATAGAATTGTAACTGAATCGACGTTCTTACTTTATCAATAGACTTCAAGATCTTCTTGTGTCGTAAATGCAGTCAAATGAAATTTCTTTTTCATTTAATAAAGATTCAAATGATGATTTTTATTATATGTACTATCTTGAAAGCAAGATGAGAATTGAGCAAGAGTTGAACTGTTCTTTGAACAGATAGTCAAAGTCGTGTGACGCGATTTTGACTCATTAAAGTCTAGATTAGAAAACAAGATTGACTCAAGATTCAAAAAGATATCAATTTTCTTTAAAGTGATGCTAAACACTTTAATATTTTTAACATGAGCAGCATGATCAAAGCTTTGAATTCTCAACTCAATTATATCAAGTTGTATAAAAGATTGATTGAATTGATTTGCTCAAGAAACAATAAAAGTTCTAAAGAAGAAAGAATTTCAACACTTAATTTTTGATGAGTATTCTTTTTAAATGACTTGAAGAATACAACTAGAAGCTTCTTGTTTCAGATGAGAAACAAGATTAAATGAAGTTTATTTCTTGTGAATGAGTTGAGTATTAATTAACTTTTCATAAGCAAACGAAAAATTATATTGCTTCTTGTGAACAGATGAAAAACTAAGTGTTAGGGACTAGGGCTATGTTCGAAAGAATGTAGCCAAAGCTTGATATTGGTATATACAAAGAGGTTAACTTGCAGAGCAAACCTACTGCGATACCCAGCTTCTCTATATAGGAGCCCCATTA
>JAABUV010002137.1_pt1 | contig 27560 bp, 20 predicted proteins | sample 5559971 | NCBI WGS metagenome assembly JAABUV01 (sample SAMN10711881, study PRJNA513362) | rock metagenome | isolation source: Antarctica rocks | place: Antarctica: Victoria Land, Knobhead nord | collected 2015-12-19
TGCTCTAATATTATTTCCAAACCTTTTACATAATTACTGTAAAAAGGAAAAACCTGCAAAGAAAAGTTTTTTAAATTTTCTTTTTTTAACAAAGGTACAATTAAACCACTTTCTCTATGAGTAAAATTTATGTAACCATTTAATCTTAGGGATAACTCAGATGATGAACCTACGTACTTTCTACCTGAGGTAATATGTGTAAAAATATATATACCGGCTATTCTATCTTTACCATTAGGTAAGCCAAGTTTATCCTTAATGATTTTCTTAGTTATAGTTTTACTATTTAGGTCCGTTAACATGAAACTAGGTGTATTTAGTAAGACATTTAACATTTCATGAGAGATCGATAAATTGCAGTAAGCTAATATTTCATTTATTTTACTAGCTGTTATAGGTTTACCGCTATTTAGTTGTTCGAATGCTATTACGTGAGCATGTTTATTAGTAGCGGTTCTACCTAAAATTTTTTTTCATTTCTTATCAAATTTAGATTCTTTTTTTGGTCCTCCTAGGTTATTTCCATTAGCCGTATAACTTTTATAACTGAATATATGTTTAGTGTTCGATAAAAAGCTTATTGGATTTATTCTGCTGTTAAATGCAAATATGTGTCAAATTAAAATTAAGTTCATAGCACCTAGTAAACTACTTATACCTGATAAGTGTAAAGCAAAGATTGCTAAATCTACGCTAGGTCCACTGTGACTCTGTATACCCGATAAGGGAGGGTACAATGTCCAGCCTGTTCCTGCTCCATTCTCTATTACACTAGCAAATAAAAATAATATTAGGCCAGGTGGTAGTAATCAAAAACTTATGTTGTTTAGCCTAGGGAAAGCCATATCCGGCCCTCCTACAAGAAGTGGTAATAAAAAATTACCAAAACCACCTATCATAGCAGGCATCACCATGAAAAAAATCATTATTATTGCGTGGGCAGTTATTATACTATTATATAACTGATTGTCAGCTATGAATTGCACACCAGGGCCAGACAATTCTAATCTTATTAACACAGAAAATGCTGTACCTACTAAACCTGCTAATAAGGCAAAAATAAGATACAAAGTTCCTATATCTTTAGCATTTGTAGAGAAAAATCATCTTTCCAGTCAAAGAGAAACGTTATTCAAAAATCGCGCGTTTTTCATTAGTATTTTTGAGGGTTTATCATGCGCAGATTTTTCATTAGAGTCATACGATTGTATAAAGGATAGACTAGGCCAATTGACGATTTGTTTTTATTATTACCTAAATAGATGTGTTTATATATTTAATTACCTTGTTTAATTTTTTTATTTTGCCTAAGTTTAAAGCTATTAAAAGAACGCAATTATAAGCGTCATATATTAGAAGATTCAGATCATATAGATCGTTTATTATCTCCATATTGTTTTTTTATTATACAATAGTATTGTATTTTATAAAAAACTAAACGGGATAATTCCTTATGTTATCCATTGGTTATTGGTTGTTTTAGCTTCGTGCCGCTTACTTCACTATTCGGTAACTTTCTACTTTAGAATCTATTGTTACTTTATAGATTCCCTTACGGTGTATCCCCCTCCGTATTGGTATGACAAGTATATAGGGATACTATATAATTTCTTTTTTCTATGTTTTTTACTTATAACTTCCCTTATTTTATTTCTCCCTCTTTGTCGTGTGTTCACACAAAGTTGCAAAATTTGCTTGCCCCTACTTTGTTTGTTAAATGTTCTTATTACAATAATAGAAATTCAATTATTAGAAGAAATTTTGTGATTAAACATAGAAACTATTCAACTTTACAACAAAATCAGGAAAACTTTCTTCTTACTAACACTTTAAAGAAATCTAAGTTCACGGATATTTATTTATCACCCACTGATTTCTTTAATCGTGATATCTTTATTAGTAAATTAAGTATTCTTGATCAATCTTATAGATATTCTATATTATTTCGAGTTTGTTTCGGTTCTCATCCTTCTTATAAAATGCTAGGTAATCAAATTGGCTTAAATTATCAGGATTGTGATAATATATATTATTTACATACAAATTTACACGATAACCTCCTTCTAAGACTGGAATTTTCTATGACTAATTATAACTTTAAGTCGGATAATATTATAACAATACAATTGCTAGCATATAAAGTAGAATATACTAATACAGTTCAAAAAAAAGCTAAATTAGATTTGACTCTAAATAATTTAGGTGAAAATAAAGATTTAGTCGATGGTAGTAAAACCATAGTAGATTCAGCATTTAATAAAATTTTACCCGTTTCTATGGATTTAGCTAAGTATGGTAATCCACTGAAAACTAATGTAAGCGACGGTTAAATTAGTATTACATAAAAACGAATGGCTTGATCTACCAGCATTAATAATTAAAAATAATATTAAAGAAAACAATATTGTTTTAAGCGAAGATACTAAAATATTTTCTACATATGCATTTTCATTCCTTATTTTATTACGCTTACGGTATAATATTACTTTATCTATTCTAAAATATTTTTTACTAATTTTACCTTATTAGGAGAGAATCTTTTTTGACCTTTTTTATAGGGCTTTTTAGCACAGAGATGAGAGATACATACGACTTTTTATTTCTTATTTTATTACGCTTACGGTATAATATTATTATATCTATTCTAAAATATTTTTTACTAATTTTACCTTATTAGGAGAGAATCTTTTTTGACTTTTTTATAGGTTTATTTGTGATATTATGTAACTCTAGACGGAGCGGGCTTTTTAGCACAGAGATGAGAAAAACACAGTTAATAGCTCACCGATCCTCCTTGGCTTTAAAGCAAACGTTGAGTAGCTTATGCGCGAAAGTTTGTAATAGAACTTTAAATCTAGGGTATTTTAGAATGCTTCTAGGGTCTTAGGTGTTTGGGTTTGCCTATAAACTACACTATATTAAGAAAACCATGATTAAATTAACAAATTATTGCACTATCAAATTGCTCTGTTCTTTACAGAATGCTACAGTTCATCATACTCTCAAGTTGGTCTCATTCTCGCAGTTCACTCATTTTCATACTTATTCGCCTTACAAAAGCGATAATCTTACTCTCATTAATCCTCCTTCCTCTAGCAGAAAGGGTTTTTTACCTAAAGTATTATCTAAAGATCCTAATTTAGCTTCTACTTTTCTAGCAGTGGAAGAGATCTTAACCCAAAATCCTATCAATGAAGACACTCAGATTCTAATTGAGAAATTCCTTAATGAACAATTTCTTAACTTATTTGAAGAAAAGGATAATAAGAAGAATAAAAGTTCCTATATTTTAGACAATATAAGTCCTGAATTTAGAAGGGAATTAGCGAATAAAGTGGACGATATCAATATTAATATTAATAATCTTAGAAAGGAATATACCTATAAAAATATGAGTAATCTGATTAATAAAGATTTTTCTGTTATGTCTAATTTAGATAAATATAGGTTCTCGCTTATAGAGATTTTTCTTGTTATAACAAATAACCAAAGTATTATTGGTAAATTGTATCATATTTTGTTTGAGGTAATACAAAATCAAGATAGTGAAACTCTAGAAACGTATAACCCTAAAACAGTTTTTACACCTGCTGTTATTTTAATTGGAAAACAAATTGTTAGTATCTATTTTTACAAGTTATTTAAGGATTATAATACTGCTAATAATAATAACAATAATAATAATAATAATATGAAATTTAATAATTTATCGGTATTTAAATTACATCTAGCAGATCAGCACGAGAAATTTACGTTTTTACAGCAGAACGATACTTGACTTTGAATTGGTGCTAAGTTTGTTGAAATCCTTATCAATATGGATATGCTTCAACAGGTTACTAGTAAAGAGATGGTGGAAGATCACTTTAAAACGGCTACTTATCTAGTTTTATCTCGTAGATGCTCTTTAATGCAACCAACTAACACCATATTGATTACTCCTGTTAAATTACCAATGATAGTAAAACCTAAACCTCATACATATGAGCAACAAGGTGGATATTTTCTAGGAGATGAAATGGAAGATCCTATGATTATACCTAAAGTTGCATATAAACATGCAACTACAGTTGCACCTATTTATGAAAATCCTATTGTATATCAATCTGTTAATGGTTTTTCTTCCGTAGCTTATAAGATTAATAAAGAAGTATTAAATTATATTATTGATGCTAGTTTTAAGCATAATTTCTTTGATGATTTTAATAAGGTTGATGTTTTAAGTAAATCTAGTAAACTAAGTGCTAGTGATAAAAAGTTATTTAAAAGTTTGATTAGTACTAAAGTGTTGTTAACTAATATATTACTTATTGCTAAAACCTTTGAAAATGTCCCCCAAATTTACTTTCCTGTTAATTTAGATAACAGAGGTAGATTGTATAGTAGACCACTTTATCTTAACTATCAGGGACATGATTTAGCCAAGTGTTTATTATCTTTTTCTAATCCTGGTAAAATAGCTAGAACTGATTATATTGCTATAGAGTATTATAAAGTTTACGGTGCTAATAGTTTTGGTAATGGTATAGATAAAAAGTCTTTTAATAAAAGGTTGGAATGATTCAAAGATAATGAATATAATATTGTCAACTTTGAAAACGGCTTATTGCTGGTTAAAGCTGAAAAGAAATTTCTATTTTTATCATTTTGTATGGACTATAAACGTTTTAAGAACTTCTATGACGGCTCTTCAGGTGTATACTTCCTTACACATTTACCTATACAATTGGATGCTACATGTAACGGATACCAACATTTGGCTTTATTATCACAAGAACAAAAGATATATAAACAATTAAATCTGGAATCTTGATCGAAAGACGAAGAATCAGGGGATTTTTATGTATATGTTGTTTCTAATTTAAGCATAATAATTAATAATAAGGTTATATGAATGGGTCGTGATAGCACACTTATTGATAGCAAGGATTTTAATGCTTATTATAATTTATCTATATTTATTATATTAAGAAAGAATGTTAAAAGTGCTATTATGACAAGACCTTATAACGCTAGTTTTATTACAAGATTAAATTATATTAAACAATCTCTATCAACTAGAGAGGTTGATGGTGTTACATATTATTATAACCCTGAAAACCCTCTTCTTCAATTAAAAGACTATGATATACAGGTCTTGTGTATTGAATTACATAAATTCTTAACATTAAGATTTACCAAGATAAAGGAACTAGTTGCTTATTTAAATAGCGTAGCTCATATATGTAATAAATTAGGCCTTCCTATAATTTGAAACACACCTTCTGGTTTGTATATAAAACAATCTTATCTGGAAAGAAAGGAGAAAAGAATAGCTCCTTTTACTAATAGAAAAACAACAATAAGTTTAACTGTTACTGATAGGACAAAGTTAGATAAAAGGAAACAAATTAGATCTCTTTTACCTAATTTTATACATTCTTTAGATGGAGCTACTATGGCCTTACTAAATGTGTCTTTTGCTAAATTAGTAGAAGTACCTAATATGTATGGTGTACATGATTGTTTCGCTGTAACAGCAGATAATATACCATGTTTAATAGATAGCTTGAGGGGTGTGTATATAGATTTATATACGGATAAACATTACATATTGGAATTCGATCGTTGATTTATAAGTAACTTATCATATATTTATAAAGATAAATTTACTTATAACGAAGTAGATAGGATAATCAAAATAGATAGAAAGATTTTTAAATTAGGCAAATTACCTAATATATCTTCACAAAATTCACCTCGTTTAGAGGAATCAGAAAAATCACTAAGTATTAAATAAACGTTAGTGCTTCGCAAGACATTTTTATTACTTTTATATGAAATAAGAGAACTACCTGAAGGGATGGTAGAATAAGCCCTAATGTTCTTGCAAAGCCATGTTGCCCTAATGTGTCCAAAAAATAGAAACATGCTTTCATTCGTCATTAGCTATGTAGACTTCACAATCAATAACACCTATATTTTGATCTTCCACGAATAAAACAGGAAAATCAAATCTCTTTATAGCTCTAAGTTTAACATCTTGTTTACTAAAAACAACTTTATTGTTAACTAAAACAATTTCCCTTTTAGCTGAACTTCTTATAACAGTATTATTATTAATATCTTGTATAGAATCAAAAGTATGACTAACAATAGCACCAGCTAAAGAATATCTTATTTTTTCAATAGAACCATCAATAAATTTTCTAATAGCTAAAACATATTCCCAACTATCTGTAAGCTTATAAAATTTAAAATCACCATCAAAGTTTATGATGTTATCCTTATGACCATCTTTTAAAAATTTAGCTTTGTATCTAATAAGATCAAGAAAATTTCTATCTACACCACGTATGTTTATATAAATATTACTGATACAACCATTATAAATATCCACAACCAAAGGTTCTCCTAATGAATCAGGATTTACAGAAACAGGAACCTTCAACATTTTTTCTATATTAGAACTATCAAACTTAGTAACATGATCAGGTTTATCTATAGAAAACTCAGATAAAAGTTTAATATCAGTCAAATGAAAACTAACTTGAATATAAACAATATCCCCATCACCAAGTCTATAAATATCAAAATATCCCTTTAATCTATCATCAATTTCTTGGTATAAATCATCTATAGAATTAAGATCATTAAAACCTCAACCTCACTGATTACCCGCCATAAAAAAATGATCAGTATGATATCTAACTTTAACAAAAACAGTATATTGCATTCCAATATCAACATTAGATTTTACCTTTAAACCAAAAGCAGGTGTATCTAAGTCCCCTATATTTATAAAAATATTTAGAGTTTTATTCTTACTCTTAATGAATTTATTAGGTATAGGATTTAAAAAATAATTACTAATAGAATTAACGGAAGTAAGATCATTGTTATTAATATTATTAATATTGTTATTATTATTATTATTAATATCAGAAACAAGAGAGTAGCGAGTATTACAAGAAAACCTCCTCTTGCTGCACACAGAATAAGAAGGAACCAAAATAGGAGTAGCAAAATAAAGAACCAAAGGAACCCCAACAAAAGAAGCGAAAGGAGACACCAAAGGAGATACCAAATAAGTTATACAAGAGCCTACACTTTATGGAAAATAGGATGCTTAATAAGGGGATAGTTTTTTCATAGTTTTAAATTAAATAATAAATAAAAAATTAAAACAAGAGTTAGCACTATAATCTTATCTTGGATTCGAACCAAAATCTAAATATTAGAAGTATCCTGCTCTACCATTGAGCTAATAAGATTTTTTTTTAACAGGAAAAATCAGAATGCTAAGTAAAAACCTTTAACTTGACCTCTTTAGATATCTAATTAATATGCTTAAAATTACTATTAATAATATTTATTTATTCATCTTTTTTCTGTCTTTTATTTTCGTTTATATCTCGTACTTTATCTCTTCATTTTTTATTGATAGCTAATACTTTATCTTTATTTTTAGCTTTTCAAATTTTAAGTCTAATTTTATGCTTATCTTTATTTATTTCAGACTTAGTTTTTTCTAAAACATTTGTTTCTCCTTGAAACTGATCCATTCGTATGAAAAAATTATGTAGATTTTCTCTAATAAGTACTCTAAATCTAAATTCGTCAAGTCACAACATATCTTTATCCTGAACAAACTTAACGCCTAACTCTTCTCCTAATTTATCAATATAAGCTGACATTTCTCTATACTCATCCGTCATAAGATAAGTAAATAGATCTCTTAAAGATTGAATACAATCATTGAAATGACCACCTTCCTCATTGAAATAACCATCTTCCTCATCAAAAAATGAGATATATTGGGAGACTAATGGTTCTATAAATTTATAAAAGGCTTTTCTAAGTTCTCCATCATGCATTAGGTATTTTTTATTACTTTCTGCTGAATTTAGAGCAAAACTAACTCTATCTAAATCATTGAAAAATAAGCAAGCTGAGATATATTCAGCTTGTTCACTTACTAAGTCGAAGACATTACCCTCGTCTCAGCCTTTATACTCTTTGAATGCTCGTTCTAAGCTTTCTGCATCGGGTAAATAAGAGTCTTGTATACTTTCTACACCCTTTCCTTTATCTTTAGGCATAATGTTAATATCTTGATTAATATTCATAAAAACAAGAGGGTTTAGCATTTCAGATGGTATATTTCTTGTTACATTATCTATATATTTAGACATGTCATCAAGTAAAAATGAATTACTTAAATCCTTTTTATTGCATATATTTGCACCAATCTTTACATGAATAAATTTGTTATTAAATGGAAATGAATAAGCTGAATTTTTTTTAATAAATACTTCTGTAAAATCAACAGGGTTATCCATTATTGCTTTATTTACATAGTTTTGATTTTTTATTAAAGAATAGTTATTTTTACTGCTATTAAACTGAATGCATTTTAAAGCTTGTCTTAAACTTGCTTTAGAAAAATTTAAATTGCCATCGTGCAAGATAAAAACATTTTTTTTTAATTCAATAAGATTGCTTTTTACTGAAGTTATTTTTAAGAAATTAATTTTAGAATTTGAAAAATAACCTCTTAAAACACCAACCTTTTTTATATGAACAATACTTGTATCCAAACATTTTGAATTATTTACAGATAAAGAATATACATTTGAGAAATTATAAGCTTTATTATATACTATAATAAAAGATTTAAATATTTGCTTGCTTAACATAGGGTTTATTTGAAAATTGTCTGCCCTATTGTTAAAAGGTATAAAGTTTAATGTTATACTTAACCTATGTTTAGCTATAAACAATTTGCTCTTATATGCTAATATGTTGCTATATCTTTGTTTATGAACATCTATATTTATAAAATTATAACTAATCTTGTTAAAAAAAGTGGAAAACTTATTTAAGATAGGTACATGACATAAAAATCCTTTAACAAACTTAATAACGTTAGAATTTAATTTAGAGATATCTTCTGTTACAACATATTTTTCTGCATATATAAATAAAACAGGTATTAACAGAGGTAAAGTTTGAAACATACTAATTCTAGCCATAAACATTATAATACTAAAATAAAAAAGATTAAATATATTACTATTAGTAAATATATTTACCTTGTTAATATAAGAAAAAATGAGATTAAAAAAGATAGAAATTATTAAACAATAACTATATATTGCTATATATGAACTAGACATACTTATTATAGTGTAGCCCTTTAAATAGAAATATATTGAATTTATTGTTAAAATAAGTATTGTTGTAGGTATAATAATAACTAGGTATTCTTTTGTAAACATAAGTTTTATTTTTTCTCTAATGTTAGTTTTATTTTTAAGATTTAATAAAGAACCTACAGGTATTAAATCTTTAAAATATTTACTTAATAATATCGTATTAAATAAAAAAGTAAAAAAAATAACTGAAATAAAGAAATAAATATAAATAAAAATATATAAAAAGATAATAACTAAGCTAGAACCAAAAGAACTTTTGTTTATCTCAATGTTATTAGTTTTAGCACATGTTTCAACACCTCCAGAAAAATCTATTCAATATTTAGGTATAAAAACAGTTTCAAATTCGTCTAAATTTATTGATTCTATACGTTCTTTACTTTCCTTATTATTTATAATATTATTAGTGTTAATGTTAAAAGCATTTAATAAAGAAGCAATAAACTTAGAAGTGTGATCAGAGCGTATATTAGTATTAGTAGTATAATAGTAGCGAACATAAAAAGGATTTCTTTTACACCTAATAGAGAAATTCCTAATACTGGTACTTGCGGAGCAAAGAAGAGAACGTTGGGCAAGCGATAAGTATAAGATGCAAGGCTTAAAGTTAGTCAAATTCATTTTTAAGTATATATATTTATTTACGCGAGACAAGAGACAAGAGACAAACCGAGAATCTAGTAAATGTGTAATAGAAATATCTTCACCATCAGCTACAAACGTTAACTTTAAAACCTACAAGGATCGGTGAGCCATTCCCCCAGTTTTCTCATCTCAGTATTAAAAAGCCCGCTGTGACTACAATAAATCTAAAACACTGCAACTATTATTAGAAAATTAAGCGTATTCTAGTGCCGAGTACTTTAGAAGTAAATAAAGATAAATAAGTAAAAACCTAAGTGTCAATATATTCCCTCCATAGTCAGAAGAAAAAAGTAGCCAGCCGCAAAACAATAAAAAGAAAATAAAGAAATTAATCTTATATCAAAAGCAGAAGGTTCAGCATAAGGGTATATTTTCCCTTGGAGTCTAACCAAATTCCAAATACCTAAAACACCTAAAATGGTAAGAGCTTATAGACCAAAGCTAAATCTTTGGAATGAGGCGTTCCCTAGTATGTAAAAAATTTTTAGTTAAAATAAAAAGTATAGCAAAAAAAAGACAAACTAAGTGTTTCCCCCATAGGGGGCAAAAAAAAGTAGTAGAAATAACATTGTAGTACTCTCTCGGATCTTGATTTTATTAACAAGGTTGGTTTTCTTAATCCTATCCCTAGTAAATATATTTCTAGTAAAAATAAACCTTTATCTGTTTACTTTAGTATGAATGAGTTAAATATTGATACATTTAAAAATAAAATTATAAAGAGGGTAGCTACTGAGAATCTTTACACTGTTTTTATTAAAGTTAGACACCATAATAATATATTTTTTATGGCTGGTAATCAAATTGGTTTTTAGTTTAAAAGTTTGGATAATCTAGACGATTTTTTGAATATTACTAACTCAAGACTTTCTTCATATTTTGATGTATACAGAATTAGCATCAGTGATGTTGTTTATATACAGATTCTTTTCAGGCTTAAAGATGTTAAACTTTTATCAGAGTTTTCTTTAGACAAACCATCCCACGTATCCGTAGCAGAAAATGTTATGGGGGAGAAAATTCTTAATATTCCTGTTTCAGTTAATGAGGGTTATTTAGGTAAACCTTTAACTGTTCTTGTAGATAATGGTTTCATTACTAATATTATTCTTAAAATTTTAGGTAAGGATATTAATTTTCTGGATATTATTAAGGAAAAGGCTAAATATTTACCTACTAATCATAGAGATGATATCACAAGGTTTGAAGATAACTTTAAGTTTTATCACCTTAAAGAAAAAACTGATTATGTTTTAGCTGTTAATATTATAGATAATCTTTCTATAGAGAAAATCAGATATAGTCTTGGCGGTGTACTTGTTAACCATGTTCTAGATGTAATTGATAACGACGTTATTGTAAGGAAATCTGATCTTAAAGAAATTACTTTACGTTCTGATAAAATTGTTTCTCTTAAACAAAATATTAAATTATTACCTCTTACTAGAAAGATTGAAAATAAAAATGTTTTTATGGAAAATAAAAATATTGGTGTTATTGATTCGGAAACTTTTATGGCTAAAGATGGGGTTCAAAAAATTTATGCTATAGGTTTCAAAACTAATTTGGATGAAGATCCTGTTATATACTATATAAGCAATAACAATATGAATCCTGATGAGATAATTCTGTCTTTGATTAATGAATTACTCAGGTCTAAATATGAGAAAACCACTTTTTATTGTCATAATTTTAGTAATTATGACGCTGTTTTTATAATGCATGCAGTGGACAAACATAATAAAATCCATCCAGACAATGTTTATAAGATTGATCCTCTTTATAGGGATGGTAAACCTATAAAAGTTAGTTTCATCAAAGGTAAACATAAATTTTCTATTCTAGATAGTTATTGTATGTTACCGGAGTCGTTAGCTAAGTTAGGTAAAATTTGGGGTGTGAAAACTCTTAAGTCTATCTTTCCTTATAAGTTTGCCACTGAAGACAATTTATTCTATAGAGGGGTTACACCTAGTTTTGATATGTATAATAATATAACTAGGGATGTAGTTTAGCGTACAAAGAAAATAGAGAAAAAAAAAAGATAAAAAAAAGTAAGAACGAGAAAAAGACATATAAAACCTTAAACATTAGGGTGGATACCCTGATTTAAACTTATATAAAATTATTTATGTTTAATAGTGTATGCATTAGCCGTGTACTTACCATGTTTCCTAAGGTAAAGAGTATATATGGTTAAGATATATTTCATTGGTATCTAAACATTTGGCTATTTTGTTACGATCCGCTTTTAAACCATTAGCTTTAAAATATTTAACAACAGAAATTATACTAATGAAATCCTGAACCTTTCCTGTATTAATTTATTTTATACAAATTGGTTTGCTAGTTACTTTTGAAAAAGATTTAACTAGTAACTTTTTTTTTTCAGAAATTAAATTATTTAATTCTATTAAAGATAGATCAGCCTTTTTAGCATCTGTAATTAATTTATCGTTAATCACAAATTGATTTAAATACAATGATTCAAGCTTTAGACACTTATTGGTCGTAGCAGGGTGTATGCCTAAAACACCTTTTAACTCAGTTACAGAATTGCTAGAATAGTATAAAATTTTACAATCTTTATCATACATATAGATACGTTTACCCTGCTTAACCCTAAAATTAACAATTCTTTGTGTATTTAAATTAAATTTCTCTTGTAGTAAATAATATTGCTCTAAAAACAAATAGGAATAATCTTTCGATAACTCCTCCGGCATGATATATATTTCTAAGCTAAATGAAGCAAAGCCTTCTTTCTCTATTAAAGGAGGCAATAAACCAGACTGTTTAAAAAGAGAATTAGGGTTAAAATATTGATCTAACCTTCTAGAAATACTATTGCTAGAACCAACATACATACTACCACTTTTAATATGAGTAAAGATATATACACCCGACTTAATCCCTCTTGTCTTGGGTCTTCCAACTAACGCATAATACACTATAATAGTTTCAGGGCTAAAGGGTAATTAGAAACTTACACCTTTAATTTTTAACAGTTTGTTTAACCTTTCTTGTGTAATTGATACTTGTTGTTTTAATAATAATTTATTAAGTGTATAACTTGTTATTTCATTATTTATGGTAGTCATTGGGGGTAATGACCCAACAGATACGTCAGAAAAGAAACGGGAATTGTTAGAAATTGTTAACTTAACTACTGTTCTTGCAGTCATGAGACGAACTTTTCTATGGAAACAGATTCTATTACTATGGGCATAGAACTGTGTAAAATACCACATATTTCTGAACATTGACCGTAAAACACCCCTTGACGGTTAACCATTACAGAAACTTGATTCAAACGACCAGGATACGCATCACACTTTATACCTAAAGCGGGACACGCTAGAGAATGTATAACGTCGGCTCCTGTAACAATGAATCTAACATGAGTTAGTTCTGGAATAATAACTCTGTTATCCACTTCTAACATTCTTAATGCACCGTCCTCTAAGTCAGATTCTGGTATTAAATATGAATCAAATTCGATGAATTCATCGTCACTGTTTAGGAAATCAGGGTATTGGTAACTTCAATATCACTGGTGACCTTCTGCTAATACTGCCATAGACGGATCACTAACTTCGTCCATTAGGTATAACAATTTAAAGGAAGGAAATGCTATAAATATTAGAATTAAAGCAGGTGTAATAGTTCATATTAGTTCAATTAATGTACCATGACTTACATTTTTATGTGAAACTGGCGACTCTAAATTAGTATAAGTTTTAGCTATAGATACTAATATTCAACCAACAGCAAATAATATTATAACTAAGTAAAACAAAATGTTATCATGAAGTTCCACTAGACCTTCCATTTGTGGAGATGCACTATCTTGAAAATATACACCTCAGGGTCTAGGTGCATCACAAAATTCAAATTTTAGGTTTATAATATTTAATAGATATCAAATAGCACATGTAAAAAATAATGTAGCCCAAATAGACATATTATATTTAGTAATACCCGAATTATTTATATTTAGTAATGGGTAGCTTTTTATTCTTTTTTTAAAAATTGGAAAAATAATGTGACCATTAAAAAAGAAATAAGATATTAATATAAAAAGCAGACCTACAAAAATGTAGGGGGCAATTACACCAGCTAGACCTCTATAAAAATAAATGTAGGGAGCAATATATCTAATTACACCAGCTAGACCAGCTATGTTTATACTTACATTAGGTAATGTTTTTTCTAAAGCATATTTATTATTAGGATCTGATAAGTAATCAAATGCATGTTCTTTTTTTTCACTTGCTGCGCTAGCCAGTTCAATTAAACTGTTTTCAAGTAAACTAATTAGAGGTACTATGATTAAAAAATGTGAAAAATAAATAACTGTAGATATTTGTCCAAATTCTATGAATGGGGACTCCACATGTTTAGCACCTAATTGCATTAAAATTAAAAAATTACCTACAAATATAAAGAATGCTGCTTTACTTAACGGTCTAAACTGTATACCTCTGAATCTAGATAAATCAGTAAATGGCATTGCTAATAAAATTAAAATAGCAGAAAACATAGCAATAACACCTAATAGTTTATTAGGTATAGATCTCAAGATAGCATAGAATGGCAATAAATATCATTCGGGTACTATAGCAGGAGGAGTTTGCATTGGATTAGCCATTACATAATTTTCACTGTCTCCTAAAAGATTAGGCATAAAGAATACAAAAAGAGATAATACTAATATAAAAATAAAGATAGTTATTAAATCTTTAAATATAAAGTAAGGGGCAAAAGGTAATCTATCATAATTACCTGATACACCTAAAGGATTACCTGAACCGGCACTATCATGTAATGCAATTAAGTGCATTAAAGCTAGTGCAGCTAATACAAATGGTAAAACAAAATGTAAAGAAAAGAATCTATTTAATGTGGCATTATTTACACTGAAACCCCCTCAAATAACGTTGTGTATAAGATATATTTAAATATCTAAAAACCTCACGGTTTATCTAGACTATGTCTTCAACCTTTTTATATATTTTACATATAAATAACCTCTAGTGCGCACTAAAAGGTTAAATAAGGCTGTGAGGTACTCGTGTCCGGATTATTGATACTATCTCACCAGTTAGTCGTTGAACGTTTTTTGATATTTTTAAGGACTTATCAAAACTTCGCTGCAGATATTATTAATCTCGGGGTGGAAAAAAAAAATATTAATATGTCCCTGCAATTCACCTCTATTTACCTCTAAGACATTACTGCCTTAAGGAGCCTACTGATTACATAAAATCTTTACCAAATACTTGGAGTTAATTAGGGAAGTTCAGTTTATCATATCGAACAGATTTTCGCAAATTATCTAACCAAACTAAATATTTAATATTTTTAAGTCCGATTAAAGGGTGATGACCCTGGAAAGAAAAAAAATTTATAACGTTTTGTATATCTGCCTTAGAAGATACACTAAATTGCATATATGAAAGTTTATCTCTTCTTCGAAGAAGAGTAATTTTACGATCAGTATTAAAAACTAATTTAAAAGCTTCAAACAAATTAATATGTAATCTTTGCTTAATCTGGAAACAAGCAGACTTGTGACATTTCATAAAAAAGGAACCCTCGGCAGCTACAAATCCAACTAACCAGTCTTTGAAAAAAGGCAAATATAGATAACTCTTTATTGCTAATTCTTGTGAAACAAAAGTATCTTTGGCTAACTCAGAATACATTAGTGTATTACTAGATAAAATATTTATAGTTCTATCATATTGTTTTTTTCGTGTTTCTGTTAAGAAATATATACCATGGTATATAAATAAAGGAAATAAAACCTCTTGCAAGTCTGTTTTAGTGAAAATTAATGTAGCTGTAGGACTTTTACGTTTAGGGTAAGTATATAATTTTCCTAGTTTTAATACTGATTGAATATAATTTAGTGTCAATATATCATCTAAATGTATAGATATTGCTAAATTAAGCTTTACATAACCTTTGTTAGTTTTAAATATACCTATGTATCCGTCTCCGTCTATAAAACCAGCTAAAAAAGCTAAAAAAGATTTAGCTAGAGATAGATATTCAGCATCGGTTAATCTTTTTGATCTGTTAGTTCGTGACTTATCATTTGCAATTCCTATTTTTGGTAAACTTCCTGATTTAAAACTCCAAAGTATAGGTAAAGTTGAGTGGACTGTAATTTCAGTGTTATTTGACTCAACTATATCTTGTCCAACTCATGGTATAGCACTCATAAGGTTAGTAATAACTGTTGCGCCTCATAAAGACATCTGCCCGTATGGCAAGACGTACTGCCTAATTTGTTACTCTATTAACTAGTGCGCTTCCCTCTGCTGCTTCGCAAGCAGAAGCGCACTATAAAAATAACAAACAAAAGAACTTTAGTTTTTCGTACACTTTTGTAGCCAAATTTTGACTAAAGGTTTCGCCTGTGCATTAAGCAGCATTTCAGCCACCCATTAGTGATCCAGTCTGTCGCGATTATCCAGATAACCGACGATCTCTAAAGATTTACAATTTTTGATCGTTTTCACTAATATTGCCAAAGAAATAATTAAACTTCTTCAATATTCCTATCGGATTATTCTACTTATTCCCTATTTTTTTCTGAAAATTGCATAGGAATTTTTAACTAGTAGGACTATGATTTTACTTAAATTTTATATGACTTTATTGATAACTTCAACTATGTAGCGCCTTTTCAAGATTTTTTTATTCGTAGCTAAAGCTCTTATAACAGTTTTTTCACCACAATTAACAGAGTTTGCCGTAGCCAGTATACTGGGGTATTCTCCATACACTGTACGGTCTAAATTATAAAGCCTAATAGGCTTGGATATTTTTTTCATATTTAATAAAGCTTGCTCAGATATAAATGACTTAGGTGCAATTAATCTTTTAGCCATAAATTTTTCTATTGTTTCATCTGATAGTTTTTTACCTTTGTTCAAATTACCTATTTGTAGACGACGCGCCTGACTGTAATTGGTTTTCATTTTTAATCTGTCCATTTCAGTATGCTTATAACCAAAAGTGGAACCAGCTTCGGTCAATATGTTATAATTGGGTAACAACGTTTTAAGATAAAAATCCTCCCTGTCTATTAGTTGTTTATTGTTTTCTTTTGTAACCACTTCAGGAAAAAGTTCTAAAACTAAAAATGCAAAACTAGATAATTTATATTTTCTGACTGCATGTTTTAATATTTTGCTGCCTCTAAAATATATTAGATGATTGGAAAACCTTGCGTATAATCTATCAGTTGAAGCTGATCCAACATAGTAATCGAGTGTTACTTTGTTTAAAATTAAATAAATACCGCTAAGCCCTTTAGTTTCTAATATAATTGTTTTTCTTGTTATATCAGAGTCTATATTTTCGTAGGAAACAACCGGGTAAAGCTTTTTTTCCTTTAAAAAATTATTTAATCTTTCTGAATTGTGATTAATTCCGCCTTTATATAAAGAAATGCTAGAACTATATCTCTTTTGCGACAATCTAAAATTATTTTTTTTATATAGTATCTTTAGATCTAATTTTTCTAAGTAAGATCATTTTGGGCTACACTTATAACCCAAAAATGCTGTGGCAATCATTAAAATAAATATTACAGTACCTATAGTTCATACTAAAGTTCTAGGAGCTTTGTATGACCCATAGTATAGTCCTCTACCTATATGTAGATAAACTAAGAAGAAAAATGCTGATGCAGTGTTTGAGTGTAAATAACGTATTAATCAGCCGTTGTTTACATCACGCATTATATGTTCTACTGAGTTAAATGCTTCTAGTACACTAGAATTGTAGTGCATGGCTAAAGTTATACCTGTAACAATTTGTATAACTAAACAAAAGGCTAAAAGAGAACCAAAATTTCATAAATAACTTATGTTTGATGGTTGAGGAGAATCTATTACATATGAATTTGCTAGCTTTAATAAAGGATGGCTTTTAAAAATTCTAATTTTTATATTATTTAAATTTATAATTTACCTTTACTCTAATAAGATCAATATATTACTAAAACGTTTATTACTCATATACTTTAATTCATATATATATAACATTTTATATATCTTGTATAGTATTTTACGTGAAAGACCATAAGTTTATAAGTTTTTTTCTCTATCATATATAAAAACCGTAATATATATACGTTTATAATCTCTTTTATAAAGATATTATTTTATATGATATGAACAATAATTAGTCTATTAACTTTATCTTGGATTCGAAGAAAAATATAAGTATTCTAAATATAATGCACTGCCTTTGAGCTAATTAGACTTTAACTTATATTCATAAAAAGGAATGGCCTAATACCTTTAGGTGTATTTATCTATATATAGATATTGTTTTATTAGATATTTTAAGCTCTTGCTCTCTTCTGCTATGCTCTGCATTACTTCGTAAGCAAGCAAGCAAGCAAGCAGAAGCGAAGAAGAGATAACTAAACTTATGTACTAACTTTTTCTTTAAGTAAATTTTTTGTGCTCAAGAATAAACCCTAAATAATATATCTCATTACTTTTAATAAAAAATGAGATATGATTTTCCTAAGTATAGTCAGGGATACGGAGGAATTGAACCCCTTATATAAGATCTGCAATCAAACTGTAGTACCGTCTACAACATATCCCTTGTGTTTTTTCTGCTTGCTTGCTTGCTTGCTTACGAAGTAATGCAGAAGAGAGCAGAAGAGAGCAGAGAGTAAGTATTGTGAGAACCCGTGGTTTGACATTATATGGCTTTGGCTTTGGCTTTGGCTTTGGCTTTGGCTTTGGCTTTGGCTTTGGCTTTGGCTGCCGTCTCTAACACTGTTAAGTCTTATCTTTTATCTTTTAAGCAACGGGAAACTTATGAGTTATATGGATTTATGTGTTTATATTTATCTCGTTTTAGTTTTTATATGGTTTATACATATTTAGGCCCGTACATATTAAGCATGTTATTAACATGTATAGCTTATATAAACGAACTATATTAGAGATACTTATAAGATGTATATATTATAAAATAGTTTGCGTAAGTTATCTAACTTACAGTATCTTATCTAAGATTTGAACTTAGATCATGATGTTAGGAATATCAAGCTCTACCATTGAGCTAATAAGATTTATACCTGTATTTATATACAGGTGGCTACTTTTATTATATACAAGTGGCTATTAAGCTACATATAATAATAAAAAGGCCATCATTAAGGCAAATAAACCTGTTGCTTCCGCAAAGGCGAATCCTAGGATAGCGTAAGAAAAGAGTTGTCCTCTTAAAGATGGGTTTCTTGCGACACCTAATATTAAGGCACCAAACACTACACCTATACCTACACCCGCACCAATTAAACCTGTAGTTGCTAAACCAGTACCTATAATTTTTGCTGCCTGTATCATTTCTAGTTTTTTTTATTTTTTTTAGAGAGGTGGCCTCATACTATTGTGTGTATATACCAATCTAGATATTTTTAAGGTTTTTATATTCATAAATATTAAAATATCATTAGAATTTAATTGTCATACTATTCCTTTACTTCTATATGGTAATAATAAAATATAGTTTTTTATCTAGTTTTTTTTTATTTTTAAGCTTTATTACTAAAGATGGGTCTATAAAAATTTCCTTTCTATTAACTTTTGCTTTCGTTGTTGCTTTCGTTGTTGCTTTCGTTGTTGCTTTCTCAGTTGTTATACTAAGTGTTGCTTTGTTAATTGTTCTTGCACTATTAAGTGTTGTTTTGTTAATTGTTGCTCCTTTTCCAATCGTTTATTTGCCTTTCCGAATAAACAATATATACTTTCTTAACAAAATAAAAAAGATATAAAACCGACATGCATTAACCACATTTTTCTTATGAGCCAAAGATATAAGCAATGTTTCTTTTCAATTTACTGGTGTGGACTTAGACAAATAAAAGGAAAGCACTAATATATACTATATAGTAGCAAGCTGCTATAAGGATGATTAAAACAAAACCATAACCACTATGTTTTACTTTACTATTGCAGGCATAGGAGATGTTTAAATACTTTTAAATTATTTTTTGTAACTATTAGGCATAAAAATTCCTGCAAGCTTCTTGTTAGAAGATATCGAAAGCTTTTGCCTGCTATCTATATTAAGTGCTTTTTTACCTAGTTCATAGCCTAAACCTATAGTTAATGCAGTAAAAAATACCAACATTATTAATAAACCATAGATATTATTACTGTAAGCGCTTACTATATAGGGATACACTAAAAGAATTTCTAGATCAAATAGAAGGAATAGTAAAGCAAATATAAAAAAAGATATACTGAACTGTGTTCTGTTTTGTCCCAAAAAGGAATGAAAGCCACATTCAAATGCGCTTTCTTTTTCTTGATAAGGGTTATTAGGAGCAAATATTAAATTAACAAGTAATAAAACAAATGCCAAAAAAGGTATGAAAATAAAAAAGAAAATTGTACTAGACATTTAACAATTAAATAATATTAGTGCTAAAATATTAGCCATACTTAATGTTTCTTGTGGAGTGAATACGAACAATAGTAATAATAAAGTTAAACTAGAAACAGTAATAGTTAAAGAATTTGATAATACTATATTGTGTACTGTAAATGTCACTTTTTCCACAAGAAAAGAATTATTATTCTTTTCTCTTTTAATATTACCAATAAATTTAACGTTTTCAAAAGCTGGGTTTAATTCATAATCAGTTTTTTCAAAAAAAATTTGTTTGATAACTGCTAAATAATATACAGCGCTTATAACACTTGTCAAAATAGCTATAAAAGTAATGAAAACATAACCGCTGTCTAATGCAGCAGATAATACCATTTGTTTAGCGAAAAATCCTATAAGAGGTGGTATACCTACGAAAGAAAATAAAGTTATGGCTAAACATAAAGCTAAATAAGGATTAACATAAAAATAGCCTTTAATTTGACTAATAAGTTGTATAGGTGAGTAATTTCTATCATATAACTTTTTATTTTTTTCTAGGGAATCACTTCTATCCACAAATGGATATAATGAAAAGCCAATGCTTATTAGTATAACAAAGGCATTTAAATTAGACACACTATACTGCATTAAATAGAAAATGAAAGCTTGTACAGATTCTAAACTATTAATAGTTAAAGCTAATAATATGAAACCAAGATGTGAAATTGTACTATAGGCAAAAAGCCTTTTTATTCTAAATTGTGTTAAACCTAATATTGTTCCTACTATCATAGATAATAAGGAACTAAGTAGTAAACTAGACCTTCAACTAAAGTTAAAAGGATACAATGAATAGCTAGTATAATGTACTAACTCTAGCAAAAAAACTAAGATAGATATTTTAGCTACTATTGCAACAAAAGTTGTAACTATTGTAGGTATAGCATCATAGACATCGGGGCTTCAAAAATGAAAAGGTGCGGCGGAAACTTTAAATAAAAATCCAACTGACATTATAAGAAGGGATATATTAAGATAAAAAGGATGCGTAGCAAGAGATAATGGTAAAGCAGTTTCATCCTCTGTTATGCTAGATAAACTTGTTAAAACGTAAAAACCATCCAAATTTGTAGTACCTGAATTTGCATATAATAAACTTGTACCTAAAAGAATAAAACAAGAAGACAAACCACCTAGTAGAAAGTAAGTAAGACCTGCTCATGTGGATAATTCAGAGTTTCTGTATATTGTAGATAGTAAGTATAAACCATAACTTTGTAGTTCTATTGACAGGAATATAGAGACAAGGTCGCTCGTGGATACTAAAAATATAGCACCTGTTATTATGAATAATAAAATAAGGGGATATTCTATTATTTTAAATTGTTCCCCCATTTTATTAATTATATCTTTTTTATCGTAAATCAAAACACTGCTAACTAAATTATAAAAACTAGTAAAATCTTTAACTCATATTTTTCTAGGGTAAAAAGCGGTTAATTGCAAAATAACAGCACAAATTGCAAAGATATATAAATGAAAAGTTTGTGTTAGAGACGTAGTTTGAAATAGACCACCAAATAAACCTATTCCTTTATTTGATAATGTCATGTTTAAGTTAAGTAAAATTATAAATAGATATAGCAAGCTAGATATAGTTAGCCTTGAATAAAGAATGGATTTGTCTCGTCTAAGGGTCACGGCATTAGACGATAATAATATTAATATGTAGGAAATAAGCATTTATTTTATAAGAATCAAACTTATTTTTATTTTATATTTATAGTTTTTTAATACAAAAGGCCCTAGCTATATATTATTATTTTTTATATATAGTTTTTAATACAAGAGGGCTAGCTATATATTATTATTTAAAAATACCTATAAAAGCAATGAAAACCTAACCGCTGTCTAATGCAGCAGACAATACCTTTTGTTTAGCGAAAAATTTTATAAGAGGTGGTATACCTACGAAAGAAAATAAAGTTATGGCTAAACATAAAGCTAAATAAGGATTAGAGTAATATAATACGCCCGCCCATTCGCGTAGGTAACAACCATCCTAATTTTACCCTCCGACCTTATAGGATTAGAGATCTCTTTGTTAATCATAACAAGTGCTATAACTTATAAAGCAAAAACAAATGACATTAGAAAATAAAAGATTAGTCCTAATAGTACTCTTTTTTAAAAGGTAAAAACACGAAAGCAAGTGTTTGTATGAAAAGTAAACACAAATTAATAACGCCTTTAATGTAAAAACATAATTAAAATGGAAATAAGAAGTTTAATTATAATGCTATAATAAAGATAGACACTGGAAGCTAAGATGTAGAGTAATTGCATAGTATAATTTTACTTTTGTACAAAAAAAATTGAAATACAAAAAATGTATTTTATTTACCTAAGGCTTTTTTTTAAATAAATTTTTTATTCTATCTCTTTTCCTAGGTGTAGTGGGAGGGGAAGAGGGATTAGAAAAAGGATTTACATTTGAATTTCCTATTTGAGAGGAGGCAGGGTTTGTATCTGGACCTATGTCTTGTATTCTAGTAGACACTTCAGGTGCTTTAGTGGGGTCACCTAAAGCCGGTTCCAAACCTTGTTCTATAGGAATCTCAAGGTTACTTTGTGCCTTTACTTCGTAATCTGTTGATCCATCTAATCCCATGGGTTGTCTAGGTTTTCCTTCAAACTGCTGTGACCTCACATAGTCCCCTAAATTAGGAGCTGTAGAACCCTTAGGGATACCTTTAGTAAAGGTTTTAGTACTACCTTCGTCCGTACTTTGGAAATTTCTATTATGTCCAGCTGAACCGATACCTGCTATTTTTTTTTTGATACTTTGTTTTGCTATTTTCCAGCTCCATTAATGCTAGGTTTTTATTTTTCTTATCTAGTTCAGTTAAATCACTTTCGGCTACTTCATTATATTTTTTTATAAAATATCTATCTAGCTTTAAGGCTTGTTCGTCACTATAAGAGGAAGAACTTTTACTACTTAGTCGATTTCGTCTTACTTTAAGTTCGTCCAGCTTATACCTTTGTTCACGTGTACTCAAATTTTCGTCCTTAAGAATTTCTTTTGCTTTTTGAAGGTACTCATCTAGAACCCTATTTACATGAGGGATATGCTCAGCTTCTGTGTTTTCTTCATTTTGTTTACCTCTTTTTTGACTTGGACCTGGGTAAATGTCAGAAGGCCCAGGCTTCCCAGCATTAGGACCTGGTTCAGGACCAGTACCCCCGGCATTGCCACCATCATTACTCTTGGCTTGTACAAAGTAATCATCAATTAGGTGCGAAATAAGACCGTAAAGTATGACAGATAGAAGAATAAGTACAAGAAACAATAATAAACAAGCACAACTACAAAGTGAAAATAATAGAGGATATTCTTTATAAAAATTCCTGTTTATAATAGTAATATATGTTCCTATAGAAATTATAAAAAATGGTAAGTGTATTATCATATACAATAATGATATAATTAATCAAAAATTAGAACCTAAAAGAGCTTGGTAAATACAAACACATTGAAACCCAATCATGTAGTACAGGTTAAGGTGTATATAATAGGTGGTTCTATAGTATATAAGTGTGGCTAACTCATTCCATAGAGAAAAAAGCCCCCCTTTATAGTAAGTGCTCTTAAGAGTTTTATAATAAGGGCTAGAAGTAAATGTGGAAATTATAATACCTTTAATTTTTATAAATATGGCACTTAATAAACTATTAAGTGGTGACATAATTAAGGTGATAATGGATCTTATTAAAAGAATTAAAGGGGATAGATATAATGCTATATCAATAAAAACCTCCAGGGTGTTATTTAACCTTGAATAAGATTTTATGCCTATTCTTGTTTTATTTATGTAATAAAAATTACTGGTATAATCAATTAAACGTAATAATAGTATAAGTGCCAAACCAAGATGCAATGAAAAATGATTTCAACCTAAAACATAGCTAAAAATCAAATATAAAAAGAAGCCTAATAATAAAAGGAACAATGAAAACAATATTATTTGTTTGGAATAAAGGATGGATTTTTCTCGTCTATAAGTGACCGCATTAGATAATAATAAAAATAAGAAAGAATATATGGACATTGTTTTTGTAGGATTCAGACCAACCTATTTTTGTTGCAAAGCATTAACTTATAAAAACAGAAAAAAAATTAAGATGTCACTATTAAAAGAAGACGTGTTGACGGTTGTGTTTAGTAGACATAACAATATATTTATATCTTTTAAAGAAATGTAAGGTATTAATATGTATATTATTAGATCAATTAAAATATGAAATGCATAAAATGTAAGTACATAAACTAACAGAAAACTGCCCCTCTTGCCTCTGCTGATGCTTCATCTTTTTAAGCGTATGCTTGCTTGCTCAGATTTTCCCGCGGATGCTTTGCAACAGCAGAGAAAATAAGCAACAGCAGAAGAAAAGAAGATAAAATATGAAAATAACCGGGAGAGAAACTCGAATTCCCATTCTTAATGCATGAAATTAACGTTATAACCAGTTGAACTATCATTTTTTTTTATTTACTCTCTTAATCATGTACTTACCTTTAAACTACTTATCTTTATTTATGTAATTTAATAATCTAGCATGGTTTACTTTCAATTCTCTGGCAGCAGTGCGAAGAGAACTATATTTTTAGTATCGTTTGTTTCAATATTTTTAAGGGTAACGATATGAGATGTGGACAGCAATTGGTTGGTTTTAGCTAAAGGAGATAATACTGCACCTACTCTTGCTTTTATAAAATTATACAAAGCTATATCGCTCAACTTACGCGATTTAAATTTAAATAATGTTTCTTCAGAATGTTTAAAATGTAAACTGGATCCTGCTTTAGTTAATATGTTATATTCAGGTTTAAAATAATCAATATAAAATTGCTCTTTTTTAATAACATCAGGTCTAACACAAACTTCTAATATCTCCAATTGGAAATTCTCATAGCCGTGAGCCAACAGAGCATTGTAAATTTTACTCTTATATTTTGAGGTTCTATTCGCTAAGTAATTTAAAGAAAAATAATGGAAAAACCGTGAGCTTAAGTTAACAGAGCTTCCTACATAACTTTTACCGTTTATTTTATTAACTCATTTATAGACTCCGCATCTTTGTTTATTGTCTTGTAATATCTTCTTCTTATTGCTTAACGCGTCATCATATATTATAATATTATTGGAAGCAGAATGAAAAAACTTTGGTTTTTTTAGATTTATCTCGAAATATGTAATATTCCGGCTTTTGAGATGTATATTATTAGATGTCTTTTTAATCAAGAGCCAGAGGAGAAAATCGAATTCTCATTCTTAATGCATGAAATTAACGTTCTAACCTGTTGAACTACTCGGGCTTTGCTTTAGTTTTATTTAATCTATTACAGATTTGCCTAAATAATCTATGTTAAAAAAAAGAATAAGCAGACAAAACTTCGTATAAAACCTTAAACACTAGGGTGGATACCCTGATTTGAACAGGGAACGGACTGTTCCACATACAGTTGTTCTACCTTTGAACTATACCCACCTTATTTTTTTTTTTGCTATCTACGCTTTTCCCCATTAACTGAATGGGATATTTTAATCTTCTTTTCCTCCTTCTTTTCTTTTTATAACAGATAAAAAGAAGCCACCTTTTTTAGGTTTTATTGGTTAATTAACACCCGTATTTTTCAAATCTTTATCTCTTTTATGTATAGTAGGATGACTTACACCTATTGATTCAGCAGCAAGACGTATAGACCCGTATACGGTTTTATTAGCAGTCTCTAGGTCTGTTATCTCGACCTCTTCACCAGAATCTTTCATACGGGGTGTGTACATTCTGTTATATTGAAATTCTTTCAATTTCTCTTTAGCCCCAGGGCTCTGCTTTTTACCGTAGAAGGGATGATTTTCTCCAGACACATTTAACTTTAAACGAGATCTCCTCATTTTTTCTAATGTCTCTGGTCTATGCTTGTGACCCAACGTAGTATAAGCAAACGGAAGTATGTTGTATTCGTGCTTCAAATTATCTAAATAGTACTGTTCCCGTTATGTTAAAATGGAGATATCACAGTACTCAATGATGTCTAAACGAAAGCCGGAATAACCGTACTTTAACAGGGCTCTATAGATTAAACTCTCGCTATCCTCAAGCTCCTTTAGCATGAAGTTTACGCTAAAATATTTGGCTATCCTTTCCTTAAGATCTATAGATGAACCAACATAGGATTTGCCTGAGTCTACATGAATTCAACGATAAATGCTTGCTTTTACTTTGTTGTCCTTTAAGATATAAAGCTTCATAGTATCAGCATTATTATAAATCATACGCGGGACAAATGTTATCTTGTTTTCGCTGCCAGGGACAACCGCTATAATCTCTTCGATGCTGGCGTCAACAACGGACACAGGGTTATCGGTATTGAATGCATCGCAAAGGCCAACAAGATCAGCACCTATATTCTGACGATCCAATTTATTAGAGAAAGGTGCAAATTGTAACTTATTTAAATAATGATAATTTATTGATTTGTCTCGTCTTATGCTCTGCTTTGCAAGCAAGAAGACGGCATTAGATGCTAGTAAAAATATATTTAATTTGCTTAACATTTTAATTTTTATAAGAGTAAAACTTATGGTATCCTAACAATTTATACCTTGCCTTGCTTTGCAAGGGGGTAACCGTTTATTATGTTGGAGTGATTCGAACACTCAATGATAAATACCAAAAATTTATGACTTACCCATTAGTCTACAACATATTTATTTATTATTTTTAGCATCTATTAGATTTCTTCTATAAAAAATAAGCATTGAAGAAATTACATATTAATAATTTATTATCCCACGATAATTATCATAACATTTATAACACGTTTGAAACAAACAAAAAAAAATGTTATGTACATGAAAAAATATTATATAAAAGATGATTAATAGTTAATACATTATTTAAATTTAAAATAATATTTATTATTTCATATCGTACCTTTGTTTATATATTTACTCACGCTACTAGGCGACAATCCCACAAATACTCCAGTTTCTTTTATAGTTTTACATGATTTTACTAAATTTAGATTTTTATCGTAAACTAAAACAGGAGCACCTCTTGATCTTAATCTTAATTTATTTTTAGTTTCGTCACTTACTAAACAATTTATATTTGTTTTGTATAGTCTTATATAGGATTTACCCCTGTGCATGTCACCAAATTTTAATTTAAGGATGTCTGAGTGTTTATAGCCTGCCATAGATCCCGCCTTTTTATTAATATTTAAAGAAG